>Ga0155114_127_pt1 | contig 4797 bp, 4 predicted proteins | sample RifCSPhighO2_01_FD_106082 | JGI IMG/M metagenome (GOLD analysis project Ga0155114, IMG submission 106082) | Candidatus Nomurabacteria bacterium RIFCSPHIGHO2_01_FULL_42_16 | reverse complement strand
TGATCTAATTGACCATCGTCAATTTCAGGCTGCCTTCCAAAGAAACCTCGGACGGCCCTTGTAACACTCCGTAAAGGTGATCCCTCTTGTCTTTCGACTGTCATAAAACTTATTTTAGGAGGAAACGGTTTATAATGCTTGACTTTCCGCTAATCTTTTCCTGACAAAATCAGGACACAACTTCGCATTGTAGCTTCGATGTGCGGGCAAATTTGATTATTATTACTTGAGGCATTTAAGATTGTAGTCGATACTGATCCATGGTCGATTCGGCAATTGAGACAAAATATCCTCTTTCATTCCGCAAAAAAGAAGCCAAAGAGCTCGGCGAACACTTAAAACTTCGTCATTCGGTTGAACTTATCGGTACAAAAAGGATAGGCATCTCCGATTTTTTAAGGTTTTTTCTATACAGACGCGGTATTGTCCAAAAATACATAGAAAGGCGCCAGTTCCACTTATTTATCTCGGTCGATCTTAACGATCTGGTGGAATTGGAAATTTTTCCGTTTTGGATTTTGACATTTAAAAGAATAAACGACGCAGTTCAAACCGCCGCAGTTCCCGAAAAATTAAAACGAGACGTCAATTTATTGTTTTTGGACAGTATTCAGGAACGGGATACCTTTTTGACTTTGGAAAATATCCGGCAGGCGCTTTCCAAAATTGTTAAAGCAAAAATTATCCCCACAATCTTTTTAATCCGTTTTGACAGAATTGTTGACGTTTGTGACTCGCAGTTTTTTTCAAATCTGGAAAGCTTGATCGATTCGTCCGGTAGAAAACTTTCTTATGTTTTTACAAGTTTCCGAAGAATAGATGAAGTAGCAGGTGTGCAGTTTTCCAGGAATTTTTTGCACGTTTTTCAAAACATTATTTATATAAAGCCGGCAAATTCTAAAGACACGAAGATTGTTTTTGATGCTTTCAAAAAAAGATATAAAATTTCACCTAAAAGAATGTTTGAGAAAAAATTGATTGATGCATCCGGCGGCCATATTCAGTATGTGCATCTTGCCATAATTATTCTTGAGAAGGAGATGAAAAGGAAAAAAGTTAGCGAGCGGGAGATTTTAGATGCTATTTCAAAAGATGAACGCATAAATTTACAATCTGAAGAAATTTGGGAGAGTTTAAATAAAAAAGAGCAGAAGGTACTTTTAAAAGTCTATAAAGACGAAAAAATCTCCAATCAGGAGCAGAGAGATGCACAGTATCTCTGGGAAACAGGGATTGTTTACCCGCGGCGAGGAGAGACCTCATTTATTAAATTGAGGCTAAAATCACAACGAGGAGAGACCTCGTACAGCAAGTATCAAATTTTCAGCCCGCTTTTTGGAAATTATTTGGATAAGGAGATAGAGAAGGAAGAACAGGGTGAGGGCGGGGAGTTTACCAAAAAAGAGAAAATGCTTTATGAACATCTTTTTAAAAATCTCAGCAAAGTCTGCGAAAGGGAACGAATAATTGAGGCTGTTTGGCCGGAATCGGAAGAGCTTGGTGTTTCCGACTGGACAATCGACAGGTTGGTTGCCAGACTTCGGGAAAAGTTAAAAATCCAAAAGAGTAAATATCAGGTCGTAACAGTCAAAACAAGAGGTTTCAAGCTAACCCCATAATACCCATTTTGTGCTAAAATAGCTTCACATGGATTCCGACAAAGTACAGATCATTGATCCGAAATCGACTTACATTGACGAGGAGGCGGAAATTGGGCAAGGTACGGTGGTTTACCCAAACACCACTATTTTGGGAAAGGTAAAAATCGGCAAAAATTGCGAGATCGGGCCAAATTCCGTGATTCAGGATTCGGAAATAGGCGACAATTGCGTCATCTTTTTTTCCGTTGTCAAAAACTCCGAAATTTCCGAAAAAGTTGATATAGGGCCGTTTTCCCATCTTCGCGGCCAGGTAAGGATTGCAGAAGGGGTGCACATCGGCAACTACGTGGAGATGGTCAGGACAAGTGTCGGTTCAAACACAAAAGTTGGCCACGTAACATATCTTGGGGATGCAACAATTGGCAAAAATGTCAATATCGGCGCCGGTACAATAACCGCAAATTATGACGGAGTTAAAAAACACCAGACGACAATTGGAGACGGATGTTTCATCGGTTCAAACACCGTTTTTGTTGCACCGGTTAAGGTTGGCAGTCAGTCAAAAACAGGCGCCGGTGCAGTGGTCAGGGATGATGTTTCTGCAAATACTTTGGTTGTCGGAATGCCGGCGAAATTTAAGAAAAAACTGTGAAGCTTTACGAATTTGAAGGGCATGCGATTCTGAAAAAAGGGGGAATCGAAAGCCCTTTTTTTATTACCTGCGCGGATTTTTCCGAAATTGCTCAAGCCAGAAAAAGGCTAAAATTCCCAATCGTTGCCAAAGTACAGGTACTTTCGGGCAAACGCGCAAAAGGCGGCGCCATAAAAGTTTGTACAACTGAGGCCCAGCTTAACTCCTTTGCCCTGCAGTTTCTGGACAAGGATTTTCATGGTGAGCATGTAAGGTTTATAACTTTGGCCGAAAAAATAGAGATAGATCATGAGTACTACATTTCGATAACTTACGATACTGACAAAAAGATTCCGTTCTTGTTGTTTTGTGAAGAAGGCGGAGTCGATATAGAAGAAGTTAAGGCCAAAAACCCGGAAAAAATTTTAAGAGCCGATATCAATCCGCTTTTGGGGCCAAACCGAAAAATCCTTGAAAAAATTTTTCCAAAAGAATCTTATTTTTCCGATTTTGCCCTGCGGCTTTGGGATGTTTTTTGGAAGTATGATCTTCGGCTTTGCGAAGTCAATCCGCTTGCGCAATCCGGTAAAAAATTAATCGCCGTTGATGCCAAAGTAATTTTGGACGATTCCGGTCTTGCCCGTCACAAAAACATCGAGTTTTTTCCAAAAGGGGCGGTTTCTGTCGTTCCAACTGAGCGTGAGCTTGCGGCCAAAAAAATCGATGCCGAAGATTACAGGGGGAGTGCCGGCTCGACTTTTATTGAATTTGACGGTGATATTGCGGTTTTGGCATCAGGAGGCGGGGCAAGCCTTTTGGTGATGGATGCCCTTTTGGCATTCGGGGCAAAGGCGGCAAATTACACGGAATATTCCGGCAATCCTCCAAGGGAAAAGGTTGAAAAACTTACGGAAATTATCTTGGGAAGAGAAGGCCTTTCGGGCTGTTTGGTCGCAGGGGCTTACGCCAACTTTACCGACATTTATGAAACTCTGGGGGGGTTTGCAGACGGCCTTTTAAAAATCAAGCCAAAGCCTGCGTATCCGATTGTTATAAGGCGCGGCGGTCCAAGGCAGGAAGAAGCATACAAAATGCTTGAGAAATTTGCCCAAAAGGAAGGTTTTGACTTTCATCTTTTCGGTCCGGACACGCCGATTTCCGTGGCGTGCAAAAAGATGGCCGAGCTTTCAAAAAAATACAAAGATCAAAAATAAGATGGCAATTTTGGTTGATAAAGATACGCGGGTTTTGGTTCAGGGGATAACCGGCAAATCAGGCAGGGAAGTTACCTCCGAGCTTTTGGATTACGGCACGAAAGTTGTAGCTGGTGTCACACCCGGTAAAAGCGGTCAGGAGGTGGATACTGTGCCGGTTTTTAGCTCGATTAAAGAAGCAGTAAATGAGGTTGGCCAAATCGACTGTTCGATGGTTTATGTGCCGCCTTTAATGGCCAAAGATGCGGCTTTGGAGGCAATTGAAGCGCAAATTCCCTTGGTGCATATTTTTGTTGAAAAAATGCCGATTTTTGATGTTTCTTATGTTTTGGCACGCGCCCGCGAAAAGAATGTCAGGGTTTTGGGTCCGGCTTCTGTTGGTGCAATAGTTCCGGGCGAGGCAAAGATCGGCTCAATCGGCGGTCCAAACCCCAACAGTGTTTTTTCCAAGGGTCCTGTAGGGGTAATATCCAAATCCGGAGGCATGTGCGCGGAGCTTGCAATGCTCATTACAAATGGTGGATTCGGACAATCGACGGTTGTGGGTATTGGAGGAGATTTACTTGTTGGGACAACCTTTTCTGATCTACTTTTGGATTTTGAGGAAGATAGTCAAACTAAAGTCGTAGTGGCTTTCGGCGAATATGGGGGAACAGCGGAAGTTGAAGCCGCAAATTTAATAAAAGGGGGGAGATTTACAAAACCGTTTATCGTTTTTCTGGCAGGCAAATTTGCCGAATCTTTGCCAAAAGACACGGCGCTTGGTCATGCCGGGGCAATTGTGGGTTTGGGTTCGACTATAGAAGAGAAAGTAAAAAGTCTGCAAGATGCCGGAGCAATTATTGTTGAGAAATTCGAGGATATTCCTGCCGCAATTAAAAAAGTACTTTGACGCCAAGTAAGAAATAAGTTTTAATTCTCTTTGCGGCCAAAGTAGTGTAGGTATACTTTATACAGGCTAATGATTAATGGAGAAATAGTTCGGTCTGCCGGAGTTGTCGAGTACTCGGTCGGTTTCTTTAACGTAATTCACAGGGCCGCCAGTTATTTGCCAAGAGAGATCAGAGACAGACTATTTTTGGAACCACATCATCCAATTTTACAACTGCATATGCATAATGCACTTGAAGTACAAAATAACCGTGAGATTCTCTTGCAATTTAGGCAGGGATTCCCTGAAGTTGCAAAACATGCTCAATCTAATAACTTTCGGCCGGAGTCAGTATTTGGACTTACCTATGAGCGATTAGCTAAAGGTGCAGTATTATTTGGTTTCAAAAGATTTGCAATTGATGAAACTCAACTTCCTCCCGGAGAAATTGAAATAATTAACGAAGGTTACTCAAAGACT
>Ga0155114_120_pt3 | contig 5790 bp, 7 predicted proteins | sample RifCSPhighO2_01_FD_106082 | JGI IMG/M metagenome (GOLD analysis project Ga0155114, IMG submission 106082) | Candidatus Nomurabacteria bacterium RIFCSPHIGHO2_01_FULL_42_16 | reverse complement strand
TGCAACCAGGTTAAAATAATTACAGATAAAATAGTAAGTATTAAAAACCAATATCTTTTTGGTTTATTGAAAAAACTTAGCACAAGAAATATGAATGCGGAAAGATTTAAAATGACAAAAGTTGGATTTTCAATAATTAGATTTCTTAGCCAAGTATTCGAATAGAAGATTAGTACTAATATAAAAAGGGTATAATAATGGTTCTGATTTCTAAACTCATTCGGTTTCATATAATATGCGCACTAAATACATCTTAAAGATATCAATAGTATCCATCGCGCTTATTACAGTCACATTATACGTTTATATAAAAATAGTAAACAAATCAACTGTTGTTAAAGATAACCAAGTAACTACATCTGAAAGAAATGCATCTGCTATTACTCCAAACCCATCGCCCACTCTTACTCCTACTCCTAGTCCGATTCCTACTCCAACACCTGACATATATAAAGGACTGAATAAAAAAAATTTCTATATAACCTACTATGGCTTCCCCGACAATGACCCCCCGGGTGATAAAATCGCTTACCCAAAAAACCGAGTGAGCGGGGCTTTTCATAATCAAGCGGGAGGAATAGGAACTTATAGTGATCCTATTACTTTTGCCTCGGATCCCGCCTATATAGAAGTAGGAACGATATATTATCTTCCCTATATAAAAAAATATATTGTCATGGAGGATTATTGTGAATCTTGCAGTGAAAATTTAAATGAGGGAAAATCCCATATCGACATCTGGATGCAAAGCAAGGCTGAGTTCGAGGATGAGCTTATCGATTGTCAAAGAAAATGGACAAGGAAATCGGAAATCGTCATAACCAATCCCTCTCCCAATCTTCCAGTGAGCAGTTCACCGTTATTCGATCCATTCTCCGGCGTATGCAAATAATTTAACGTAATTTCAATTTTTATTGAGACAACGCGATATAATACCCTAAATGGAACGGGATGAATCCGAATACATGGGAAAAAACAGATACGATGCCATATTTATTTTTCCCGGTTACACTTTTCCGCAAAAAACTATCTCTCCAATAAATCGTGAGGGTTTTGTGGAAAGAATTGCGGGGCGGGAACTGTCGAGAAGAACGCGCATAACAGAGCTTCTTTTTGACAGTAGATTAAAAGATATAGCAGCAATTCTCATGGTCAAAGCGGGTGATAGCGACACGCTTGTTCCAATGAGTAGAATAACTAGAAGCTGGATACCGGAAACTAATGCCCAGCTACTTGAAAATCATATCAGATCAATTATCAATCCTGAAAATAACGCAGTTAATATCATTAGAGAAGAAAAATCATACGATACTCAAACTGAAGTAAATCAGGTCCGGGAATTATCTAAACAAAGAGAGTGGAAAAATGTAGCAATTATGGTAACTGATGAAAGTACTGCAAAAAGAGTAAGACATTTGATAGAAAGGTTTGAAGGAGATTTTCCAAGTTGTGATATAAAAGATATAAATTCCATACTTTTAAACGAAACTTATGGAAATCCAACCCTTAGAAAATATCTAAAAGACTTAATGAATAAGTATAACTCATCCAATTTTGCAAAATTCTGGAAAATAAGAGAGTCAATAATTGGAACAATCGAACAAATAACTCCGAATTTGCTTAGTAAAATCGCCGATAGGACAAGAAGAGTAAATTAACTGCATGCTCCGTATCTTCATAGAAAACATCTGGTAAAAAGACCTTGATTAATTGTCGTATAATGGATAGACAATGAAATTTGCTGCCGTTTTAATTACAACCCTCTTATTTTTAACTTATGCTTCAAGTGTAAAAGCTAATGTTACTAATGACATCAAAGCACGGGCAAATAGTAGCAGTGGAGATGCAAACGTTAAAGTTAATGTGGTTAATGAACTTGGAACCGACGGGAATGTTAATAGTTATACATCAGAATCAAATACGGAGACTAAAACCGATATCAATATTAGTCAGGAAGGCGAAGGTACATCGAGTGTTAATATCAACGGAAAAGAATGGAGACTTGAAGGTCCCGGAGAAATTAATGTAAATGAAAATACCGACTCAAGTTCAACGCCTACGCAAACTGAAACTCCAACATCGACTACCGAACCTACTCCTGAAGTTTTAGGGGATAAGGATGAAGCTCCAACAACGCTTGCAGAAATAATGGAAAACTTCTTCAAATCTCTCCAGCAATTTTTAAATAACCTATTCAGAGGTTAATTTGAAATCTTCTTTACCTCTTATAACTTTCTTTTCTGTGCCTTACTCTAAGTACTACGATAGTCTTTCCCTCAATATCAAAAATTACTTGATAATTCCCGACGCGCCACCTGTAGGTTCCAATTCTAGGGTCTGTTAGCTCTCTCGCATTAAATAATGGAGTCGGAAGGCTTTTTTCGATTCTTTTCTTTAACCTCTTTTTTGTAACTGAATCTAGCTTTTTTATGTCCTTATATGCTAATTTTGTATAGAGGATTTTAAACAACATTAAATTTCGCCGAAGACTTCCGCATGAGTAAAGATTTCACCCTTCTCGTATTCTTCCCTAGCTTTTTTAATGCTTTTCAAATATTTTTTATCCTTTAAAGCCAATAAGTCTTCAAAAAGTTCTACACTCACTAATGCAGAAGTAATTTTTCCTCTTTTGGCAATAAGAATATAGTCTTTCTTTTTTACTTCATTTATCACATCGGAAAGATTATTTCTTAAAATTGTCGCATTAACGATATTCATGTTAACTTCAATTGTACATTTTAAACGTACGAAGTCAAGCTACAGAATTTGGAGGAAGCTGCGGGTAGTAACATTTTTTGAGATGACATAAGAAATGTAGACCAGATAGGTTACTTTGCAAATTTATTATTGGAAATAATTCTTATAGGCAAAATTTACCTGTTCCAAGAAAATTCTCTTAACATGAAATAAACTTCCCTGCTCATAAAAAAGAATTAACGCCTTTTTATATTCATCTACATCAACGCTTCTATAAGAAAGTGGATAGTTGTCACCTGCAAGTAAAATTGCATTTACAAGCATTCTACTTGTTCTTTTATTTCCATCTGAATATGGTTGAATGTAAGGAATCATAACAGATGCAATGAAAGCCTTTTCAGGTGGGTTTTTATCGTCATTTATTAAATTTAGCATCTCTTTTATGGCATCTTCAATTTGGAATTTATTATCAAGTGGTATATAAACCGTACCAGTAATTCCCACCGCTTCATTTCTGATTCCGGTATTTATATTTAGATTTTGAACAATGATACTGTGCAATTGATTTATTTTTGAAACTGAGAGTTTCTTGAAATCCTCCTTGTTTTTTAATATTTCCTCAAAAGCTTTTTTGTGATTCAGAATCATTATTACCTCATCTTTTGGATGTCCTTCTGCTAAAATACCTTTTTTTATTAACTCTTCGGTCTCTAGTAAAGAATACGTATTGCCCTCAATCTTTGATGATTTCCACGACAACTCAATTACAAATCTTTCCAGTTCTTTTTTATATATATCAAAACTTAAATCTGACACTTTCGCCGAGAAACTTCTACTGATATTTTTAATCTCCTTTAGTTCGATTTCAGAAAAAATGTTTTTCAAGTGTTTCAAAACACCAAAGTCAAACAATTTTTTGGTTCCTACCCTTTGGTCGGGATCCAATTTGAAATATGTTTCCAAGTCAAAGTATCTCAAAAGTGGATTGTCTTCTATCGAAAAATATCTCGTACTTGAGGCTTTTCCTTCAACTCTTATCAGTTTTTTGTCCAGCAGAACATTTAAATCACGAATTAATGTAGGTCTTGAAACAGGTTCCACTTTTTCCAAAATTTTTTGGACATTCTCGCGAGAAACACCCTCAGACTGGCTAATTATACTTAAGGCTGATTTTTGCCTGTTTGTTAATATCGTCTCATTCATGTGTCAATATCGTCTCATTTTGAGACGATCGTGTCAAGTTGAACTTTGATTTGATACAATCAAGCCTATCAGAATGGGTAAAATTACTTTTGATCAAATTCAATTGTTTATGTCACTTTTCAAGGGCAGAAATGATATTTATGCCAAGCGTTGGGAAAAGGATGGAAAAAATGGCTATAGCCCAGAGTATGAAGTAAATTGGACTGAATACAACAATTTTAAAGCAAAAGGAGGTACTAGACTTTCGGTAATTATAATTATTACTTACACAAGAGTATGTATATCTAATCAAATTTTAGAAATATGCCGTAATTATGGTCTTTCTTGAGGATAATGACGTCCTCCCCGCTCTGAAGAGCGGGGTTTCCTCTAAAGGAGGACGACATATCAGTATTCAATTCATCCCCGCCTTAAAAGGGCGGGGATTTTTTGAATGCTGTTATAAACCAAAGAAGTTGAAAGGACAAGCCAGCATATTTCTAACCTCTATGATACGGTGCATTTATCAAACCGCACTTTTTATATTTATGAGGTTTACCCGTTTCAGGATTAATTGCCCCACAGGGGCATGGATCATTGCGGCCGATTTTTTGCCTATTTACTTGCTGATTAGTTGATTGGTTAGACTGCAAACCTTGACTTGAGCTAGAACCTAATGAGGTCTGGTTTTTACTTAAAAGCTGATTTGCCATTTTCAATCTCTCCGCAAGACTAATATTTCCCGATTCAGACTTTGAACTTTTAACAATATTGGATTCTTCATCCGAAGATTTTGCAAAAGCGGGCTTGCTCGCCGAAGTCTTGACGTAGGCGGGAGCTCCTTCTTCTGCACCCAACTCAGGCACAACCGTATCGCTAAGTCCGGTCTTATCCAGCTGATCAACATTGGTTCGCGCACGCTCTAATGGAACTTCAGGAGTCGGCATCCTTGCAACGCCAATCCTAAAAATTCTTCTTGCCAATTCCCCATCAATTCTGTCCAATAAACTCTCGAACAAATCATACGCTTCATTCTTAAACTCAACTAACGGATCTCTCTGGCCGTATGCACGAAGCCTTACACCCTCGCGAAGCCCGTCTAAATGATCAATATGATCAATCCAATGTCTGTCAATTGATCCCAGATAAGCAAATTTTTCAATATTTCGCATCATCTCAACTCCTAAGTCCTTTTCCCTGGTACTGTAAATATCATCAACAACTTTCAGCAGAAACTTTTTAGTCTCCTCAATTTCTTTATATTTTTTCAACTCTGCCTTGACACTTTTTATTGATGCATCGTCAAAAGGCACAATATCCAAAATTCCCACTAATACCTTTTCGATGTCTATATCTTTTGAGTCAACAGGTGTTGAATATAAAATTAATTTATCAATCTGATGATCGAGCTTGTCCATAATCTCTTCTTTGAGATTTTCCGACTCAAGAACCCGTAGTCTTAACTTATAAACAATATCCCTCTGTTGGTTAATTACATCGTCATACTCAACCAAAGACTTCCTGGCGTCAAAATGAAAACCTTCGACCTTGACTTGTGCCTGCTCGATTGCCCGGGTCACAAGTTTATTTTCAATTGGCTGGTCTTCGGGCAGGTTTAACCTGCTCATCACTGAGGAAATTTGCTCACCACCGAAAATTCTCATTAAATCATCCTCAAGTGATAAATAAAACCGAGTCGACCCCGGATCTCCTTGCCGACCTGAGCGACCCCTTAGCTGGTTATCAATTCGTCTTGATTCATGCCGCTCCGTACCTATAACATGGAGTCCTCCCGACTTAATTACCTTCTCATGTTCTTCCTGCCATTTTTTATAGCCCGGAGTTTCTTTATGTTCCTTCCTATCCATGCCCGGCGGCATATCGGGAGGCGTCCCTCCAAGGACAATATCG
>Ga0155114_103_pt1 | contig 6661 bp, 2 predicted proteins | sample RifCSPhighO2_01_FD_106082 | JGI IMG/M metagenome (GOLD analysis project Ga0155114, IMG submission 106082) | Candidatus Nomurabacteria bacterium RIFCSPHIGHO2_01_FULL_42_16 | reverse complement strand
GGGTAAATCGGAAAAATTAATGATTCAGTCAAGGGTAACCCTTGACTGAATAGGGAGTCATGCAGATCAACGGGCAAGGTGGGACTTTTTTCAAATTCCGGATTGGCCAAATAAATACCAGATTTACTCTCTGCCACTCGACCGGTCAATTTAACAGTTTGGCCAACATGAATCATTTTGGCCATGTAGGCTTGATGGAACCAAACGACCTTGATTTTGCTGCGCCCGCCATAGCCTTTGGCGACGGCGGGACCAGAGAGGTCTTCAACCGTTGCTTCGCCCATGGGGATCTTGCTTCGGAAGCCTTTTTTTGTTTTGGCGCTTGTAACTTTGCCGTAAATTGTCGCGAGCTCGCCTACTTTAAGCTCGCTTATTTTTTTAACTTGACTCAAGTCGCCGTAGCGGGAGGGAAAATAAAAAAGCAGGTCTTGAAGAGTTTCAAGACCGAGCCTCTTTAAAGCGGCTTTTTGCATATCGCCAAGGCGAAAGTTGTCCTTGATCGGGGAATTAAGTTCCATATTATTTAAAAATACAAGGTCTTGCCTTGAATTCAAGGCAAGACCTTGTATTAACCGACAGTTTCTTTTATTTTTTGAGCCAGTTCGTCTAAAGTGAAGTTTGATTTGACCATGAATTCCACTATGCCTAGATCTTGAGCTTTCTTTATGTCTTTTTCCTCGGAGAGGTTGGAGAAGACAATGACTGGAATGTCTTTGGTTTTTGGATTCTCGCGCACCTTTTTTAAAATCTCATAGCCGTCCACTTCCGGCAGAAGAAGGTCCAAAAGAATCATGGAAGGAGCTTCTTTTTCCAAAACAGCGAAGGCCTCGGTGTGATTAGCGGCACTTAAAACTTCAAAACCGTCAGCCCTTAACTTGCGGGAAGCGAGTCCCTGCAAGAAACTATCGTCTTCAATTATTAGAATTTTTTTAGCCATGGTGATTAATTTATAACTTTATAATTTTACAAACATTATAACTTTATAACTATTTTTTTGCAATGGGGATTGTGAAATAGAAAATACTGCCTTTGCCAAGCGCGCTCTCGACCCAGATTTTGCCGCTATGACGCTCTATAATTTTTTTGCTGTTCCAAAGGCCAAGCCCGACGCCGAAGCCGGATGTTTTTTCCGTGTTTCTAGCTCTAAAAAATTTATCAAATATTTTCTCTTTGTTTTCTGGACTGATGCCGATGCCGGTGTCTTTAATGGCTGTCTCCAGATAACTCCCCGATTTTTTAATTGAGATAATAACTTGCCCTTTGGGCTTATTGTACTTGATCGCGTTTTCTATAAGATTTTGAATTGCAATTTTTAGACGCTCCCGGTCAATTAAAACCCTCGGCAGTTTATTCCCCTTATTTAAAAAATTAAGACCGATTTGTTTTTTTCTAGCTTCAGCCGAAAATAAAGTAATAGTTGAATTTAAGAACGGAACAATGTCTGCCTTCTCAAATTTATATTTTTCATCCAGATTTTTCAGACTTTTAGCTTTGCCGGCTGACAGCATTTGGGAAACAAGGGAAATGGCGTGTTCGTTGCTGTCGTAAACCTTTTTCAAAGCGGCTTCCTGCTCGGGGGTCAAATTGCCGTAGTCGCCGTCTAAGAGCATTTTAATAATCCATTTGGCGGCCGAAAGATCAGTCCGAATTTGGTGGGCGTTTAATGAAATTAAATCAGTGCGCATGGCGTTCAATTCTTTGAGTTTTTTGTTTTCAGCTGCGAGTTCCTTAGTGTTTATAACCATATTGCTTATATTAGCACATTTTTGTTATAATTATCACACATGAATAAAAAAATAATTTCTATATTTTTAGCCGTTGCGGTAATCTTTTCCTTTTTAGGATCGGCTTTTAGAGCTGAAGCGGCGGCGACATCCGCCAAATTTGCCGGCACGGCCGTTGACGCGGCTGATGTCATGAGCATTGCTTGGGCTACCCCAAGCAATGCTACGGGCGACACGACCGCCACCTCGACAACGGCGACCGTAAACGGAAACGCTAAGCCGACCGATATGTTGCGCCTGACTAATTTTGGCTTTACCGCCAGCGACATTCCGAGCGGATCTACGATTAACGGGGTAACGGTAGAAGTGGAATGGAACACAGATGCAAGCTTCGCCGACACCACCGTCCAACTGACCACAGACGGAACCACAGGCGTTGGAAACAACAATGGACTAAGCACCACCCAGACAATCAAGGCCTTCAGGACATACGGCGGAGCGGCCGATGGATGGGGCGCTTCTCTCACTCAAGCAAATGTAATTTCTTCAAACTTCGGAGTGCTGCTGAAGTACACGACGATGGCGGGTGGAAATAACCAGAGCGTCAATGTATACCGCGCAAGAATTACTATTAACTACACAGCCTCTGACACGACTCCGCCGACAGTTACCAATGTAACCGCAGATCATGCCAATGGCTTGTTTACAATAGGTGAACTTATTCCAATCCAAATAACTTTTTCCGAAGCAGTGAATGTAGTTACAACTGGCGGCACGCCGGCGCTCAAACTTGCCGTTTCCTCGCCGGTCTATGAAGTTTCTTACAGTTCCGGTAACGGTACGACGATTTTAACTTTCAATTACACCGTTCTTGCCGGCCACAATTCTTCCGATTCGGATTACGAAACAATTAATTCCCTAGTTTTAAACGGCGGGACGATTAAAGATGGAGCAGGGAATAATGCCACACTTACTTTACCTTCTCCCGGCGCGGCCGGCTCCTTGGGTGCGAATAAAAACATAGTTATCGACACCGCCGCCCCGGCCGCCTTTACGACCGGCGCTGTCGTAACAACTGGTGGCACGGTCGTGGCTGGTTTTTGGAATGCTTCCAATACAGGCGTTAATGTCACCGTCCCTGTCGCAAACGACAGTTCTTTAACCGGCGGCACCATTGTCCTAGAGGCCGAGGCCGATGGCGCATATGAAAATGTCGGCAGCGCTTACACCATTCTTGTTGGTGATTTAAATACAAATAAAACTCTTTCCATAACAGCGGCGCAATTGGAAGCCATTACCGGCTTTTCCGAAGGCGACAATATTACTTTCAGAGCCATCATTACCGACTTAGCCGGCAATGGAACGACCGGTTCTGCCAGCGCTGATTCGCTGAATGTGGATCAAGTCGCTCCCGCCGCGCCATCTACTCCCGATCTTGATGCTACTGACGATACCGGCACTTCAAATTCCGATAACATTACAAAAAACACGACCGGCCTTACTTTCACCGGCACGGCCGAAGCTAGTTCGACGGTTGAACTTTTTGATGGCGTCACTTCTAAAGGCACAACGACCGCGACTGGCGGCAACTGGAGTTTTGATATTTCTTTGACAGAAGGCGCACATTCAATAACCGCTAAAGCAACTGACGCCGCCGGCAATACTTCCGCCGCCTCCGGCGCGCTTTCGATAACGATTGATGCTAGCGCCCCCGCCGCGCCATCTACTCCCGATCTTGCGGCAGCTGACGACACCGGTTCTTCTGATTCGGACAATATCACCAAAAACACGACTGGTCTCACTTTTTCTGGCACCGCCGAAGCTTCAAGTATTGTTGAACTTTTTGATGGCGTCGACTCTAAAGGCACGGCGACCGCGACCGGCGGCAATTGGAGTTTTGATATTTCTTTGACAGAAGGCGCACATTCAATAACCGCTAAAGCAACTGACGCCGCCGGCAATACTTCCGCCGCCTCCGGCGCGCTTTCGATAACGATTGATGCTAGCGCCCCCGCCGCGCCATCTACTCCCGATCTTGCGGCAGCTGACGACACCGGTTCTTCTGATTCGGACAATATCACCAAAAACACGACTGGTCTCACTTTTTCTGGCACCGCCGAAGCTTCAAGTATTGTTGAACTTTTTGATGGCGTCGACTCTAAAGGCACGGCGACCGCGACCGGCGGCAATTGGAGTTTTGATATTAGTTTAACCGAAGGAGTTCATAGCATAACCGCCAAAGCAACTGACGCGGCCGGCAATACCTCCTCGGCTTCCGGCGCGCTTTCGGTAACGATTGATGCTAGCACGCCGACTTTGGCTGAAGTTACGCCCGTTTCAACTCCGACAAACGACCCCACTCCGAACTACACCTTCTCTACCACCGAAACCGGCAGTATCACTTATGGCGGCGATTGCTCGTCAGTGACCATTTCTGCAACTACGGGCAACAATACCATTACTTTCAACTCTCTTTCAGACGGCGCTCATTCTAACTGTACGATTATCGTCACAGACGCGGCCGGCAATGCAAGCACGCCGCTTGCTGTTACTTCATTTACGATTGACACCGCGGCGCCGAGTGTCGTTCTGACAAGCGCAACTGTTTCAAACGGAGGTACGACCAATGCCGGAACCGTTTCTTTTACCGCCACTTTTTCTGAATCAGTCTCCGGTTTTGATGTAAGTGATATCACAGTTACCAACGGCACGAAATCCAACTTCGTCCCAGTATCTGGTTTAATTTACACCTTTGATGTCACGCCAACCGGCACAAGCGTTTCAGTTTCAATTTCTGCCGGAGTGGCGACCGATAGCGCAACTAACCAGAATACCGTTTCGAATACTTATACTTTTACTTTTGATAATACCGCTCCAACGCTCACGATCACTTTAGCCGATTCGGATTTGACGGCTGGCGAAACTTCGCTTGTCACATTTACATTCAGCGAATCGGTTGCCGGCACTTTTACCAACACCGACATCACCACAATCGAAAACGGAACACTTAGTCCGGTAGTAGACGGAGGAGCCGGAACAGTTTGGACGGCAACCTTTACGCCGACAGCTGACATTGAAGATGCGACAAATGTTATTACCGTAACGATGACCGGCCTCGCCGACCTAGCTGGCAATCCCGGCGTCGGCACGGCGAGTTCCGGTAATTATACGGTCAATACTGTCACAGCTCTTGATCACTTTCTAGTAGAAGTCAGTTCTCCGCAGACAGCCGGCGCGCCTTTTGATGTGACGATTACGGCGCAGGATGTGGATAATGCTACGGTTACAGCTTTCACTGGCACAGCAGAAATAACATCAACCGGTACGCTCTCGGATGGTTCCGGTACTACGACTCCATTTACCGCTGGTGTTTTAGTTCATTCTGTGATTATTTCCAATACCGGCTCTTTTACGATCACCGCGACTAAAACCGGCGGCGCGGAAACGGGAACATCAGCCGAATTTACCGTAAATGCCGGCCCGCTTGATACTTTTAATATCGACACTGTGTCTTCCCCGCAGACAGCCGGCGAGGTCTTTGATATTGTGCTAACTGCCAAAGACGCTAATGACAATACGATTACTGATTTTACTTCGACCGTAACGCTCGCGAATGATTTGGGCGACATTGCACCGACGACTTCCGATTCTTTTGTGGCTGGCGTCTTAACTCAATCCGTCACCTTAATTCACTCCGGCCTCGATTTTATTACCGCGACTGCTTCAGGTAAATCAGGCTCGTCTAATAGTTTTACCGTCACCTCCGGCCCGACGGACAAATTCCTTTTGGACGATCCCGGTAACATGACGGCCGGCACGAGGATTGGCTATACGGTGACTCGGGAGGACGCCTTTGGTAATTTGGCCACGGTTGGCATTGACACGGTTTATCTTTATACAAATTCCGGAGAAACAGCCGCCTTTTTTGACGCCGCTGAAGATGGCAATGAAATAACATCAATAGATATTGCCGATGGCCAATCTTCTGCCCAATTTTGGTATTACGATGACAATGACGGCACTTGGACGATCACGGCTTCCGACAACGCAACTGCACCGGACGGCGCGGCGGGTATAGACGACGCAACCGACGAAGTGACGGTCAGCGTTATCCCGATCGTTGCCACCAAGTTCATTATTATCGACCCAACTGATGCAACCGTAGGCGATACAGTTCCGATTACTATCAAAGCAGTTGATAATTCCAACAATGTGGATACTACATATATGACCGACGTCACCTTAAATACCACTGGCTCGGCGACCGGAGGAGGAATAGAAGTTGATATCATAAACGGCGTTGGCACGATTAATATCACTGACACAGTTGCCGAGACCGTCACCCTTTCTCTTTCTGATACGCAATCAACTGGTCTTGATGTCAGTTCTACTCAAGATGTCATTTTTTCCGTCGGCGCGCTTGATCACTTTACTTTTGATCCCATTGATTCACAAACATCCGGCGTATCTTTTGCCATTACCCTTACGGCCAAAGACGAATTTGAAAACACAACACTTTCTTTCAGCGGGCCGGTCAATTTCTCCGTTACCCCATCCGGGTCAATTGCCCCTCTTGTTTCAGGTTCCTTTACGGCCGGTGTTTTGACTGAAAATGTAACAATTACTTTGACTCTAGCAGACAATGTCGCCATCATTGCTACATTTGACGAAATAGAAAGCCAGAGCGACTTCTTTTCCGTACTAGTAGAGGGGGAAGAACCGCCGCCACCGCCACCACCTCCTCCACCCTCCGGCGGCGGGGGTGGCGCCGCGCCTTCAGTTTCAATTTCCGGCTCGGCTTCTCCTGGCACCAGTATTACTTTCGCCGGATTTGGAGCGGATGGCAAACTTCTCCCCTTGGTGGAAGTTACAACCACCACGGGAAATTTCAGTCTTGAAGCTACTGGTCTGCCGGAGTCCCTCGCCAATTTTTACAT
>Ga0155114_131_pt1 | contig 7642 bp, 9 predicted proteins | sample RifCSPhighO2_01_FD_106082 | JGI IMG/M metagenome (GOLD analysis project Ga0155114, IMG submission 106082) | Candidatus Nomurabacteria bacterium RIFCSPHIGHO2_01_FULL_42_16 | reverse complement strand
GGCAACAAGATGACGACTTTCTTAGGTTTGAATCTTTTTGAATATTATCTCCAAAATATCTGGCAAATGCTTGTCATTCTGCTCGGTTTCGGAATTCTCCTCGGCGTTATCTCAAGCTTCCTAGCTGTCAACAAATATCTTAAAGCATGAAAAATTCCAAATCACAAGCACCAAATTACAAACAAATTCTAATATCTAAATTCTAAATTTCAAATGGTTTCATATTTCGATCATTAGAATTTTGGTATTGTTTGTAATTTGGAATTTGTAATTTGGTGCTTTATTTATGGCGCATGGCTGCCGGACTTGGATTCGAACCAAGATACTCGCCTCCAGAGGGCGAAGTCCTACCATTAGACGATCCGGCAATTTTCTCTAATACTTTACCCCAATAATCAAAAATACTCAAATATAAAATATGGAAAATCACATATCGTTTAAACACAGTGAGGCGGGCGCGAGGATGGTTTCAAATGTACCGAGGGCAAGAGAGAGCGATTCGGTGGAAAGCGTCGTCAAAATGCTGATGGAGAAAGCCAAAGATTTTGCGACGATAAATTATATTTATACAGTCAATGAAAACGGAGAGCTCCTTGGCGTTATTTCAATTAAAGAAATTTTTTCTTTGCCGAAAGACAGGCCGCTTGGAGATTTTACTAAAAAAGATATAGCGGTCGTCCATCCGCATTCGCATCAGGAACGCGCCGCCATGCTTGCCATCAAGCACAATATCAAAGTTGTGCCAGTCGTTGATAAAGAAAAAAAACTTTTAGGGGTTATTCCTTCGGACGTTATTTTAAATATCATGCACGAGGAGCACGTTGAGGACGCTTTGAAAGCTGGGGGCTTTATTGCCGCTAAAACATTCGTGAAAGATATCATCACTTCCTCAAGCGGAACATATTTTAAAAAGAGACTGCCCTGGCTTATTTTTGGGCTTGGCGGCGGATTGCTGGCCGCTCTTGTTGTTGGTTTTTTTGAAAATGCCTTGAAGGAACTTCTGACTCTGGCCGCTTTTGTGCCGGCCATAGTTTATATGGCCGATGCCGTCGGTGTTCAGACTCAAACTGTCTTCATTCGAAGTTTGGCTATTGAACCATCTTTTAATTTTAGAAAATACGCAGTTCGAGAAATTTTAGTCGGAATTGCCCTGGCAGTAGTCCTAGGATTTATTATCAGCATAGTTTCATTTATTTGGTGGGAGCCGGCCGCACTGGGACTGATTCTTGGGTTTTCACTTTTTGCCACAATTATTTTAGCTGTTCTAATTGCTTTGTTTTTGCCTTGGTTTTTTTCGAAAATGGATATTGATCCGGCCATTGCCTCTGGCCCCCTTGCTACGACAATCAGAGACTTACTCTCTGTTTTTATTTATTTAGGCATCGCTACTTTTATTTTGGGTTTTTAATTTTTCTGACGATTTTGTAATTCTTTTGAAGAAGCAATAAGTCTTTTTTGATTTCTTGCACTTTTTTGCTGGTTTTTTCAGAAGTTTGATTCATGAGATCTAAAACTGTGGCAAGCGTGCCGAAATAGTCTCCGGTTTGGATGTGGTATTTGAGTTTTTTAACCCTTTCTTCCCCGCCTGTGCCGAGGCTTCGGCGGGCAGGTCGACGGTCAAAAATTGGCCAACCTATTAGACTTGGGTATGAAATTTGATAAATTGTTTCAGTCATGATAGTCGGCCTTTATGCTGGCAAAACTGTTTTTAGTGATGATAATGTGGTCAAGAAGCTCAACGCCTAAAATTTTACCGGTTTCAATTAGCTGTTTGGTAACCAAAATGTCGTCTGTGCTCGGCTTGGTGCTGCCCGAAGGGTGGTTATGGGCGAGAATAACTGCCGTCGCTGAATATTCTAAAGCCGGCTTGAAGACTTCTCTCGGATGAACAATGTTTGAGGTAAGAGTGCCGATAGAAATAACTTCATCGTGAATGACCTTGTACCGGCTGTTTAAGTAGATGCCGCGAAGGTGTTCTTTCGGTAGATCGCGCATATCTTTGAGATAGTTGTAAACTTCTTTGGCTGTACGGATTGTCGCGCTTGTTTTGTTTTCTTTTTGAAAAAATCTCTTGCCTAAGGCGAAACAGGCGACAATCTGACAGGCCTTTATGAGCGGAATACCAAGTTCTTTTTCTAAGACTTTCGGATTAGTTTGATTGATCAAGTTTTTGTCGCCGTACTCCTTGAAAATTCGAGAAACCATGTTCATTACGTCTTCCTTTTTTGTTCCAACATTCAGAATAATGGCCAGCAGTTCATTGGAAGAAAGGGGCTCCGGTCCGAATTTAATCAGCTTTTCCCGAGGCTTGTCTTCCGTGCTCATATCTCTGACCCGCAAGACATACTGTCGTTCAGGGTTGTCTAAAACCAGATCATTATCCTGTAAAGTGTAATTTTTAACAAAGGCTTTCATGTTATAATTGTAACACAAATGGAAATAATATCTATAATAATATTTGTCTTAATATTTGTCCTGCTTTTGGCGATTCTTCTTGCAACGGCGATTTTTTTGGTTTCTACAGTTGAGATGATTTTTATCGCCAAAGTTCCTTTTGTGCCAGTGCCGAAGATGGTTTTGCCTGAAATTATCGAGGCGCTCAAACTCGCAGACAGAAGCATTCTGTACGATTTGGGCTGTGGTGATGCCCGGGTCTTGGTAGAAGCAGCTAGGGTAAGTAAATACAGTAAATTAAGCGAGGACAGTAAATCAAGTAAAGTAAGGTTTATTGGTATTGAAAAAGTTGCTTTGCCTTTATTTCTTGCTAAGTTTAGAATTTGGCGAAGTGGTAATTCTAGCAACATTTTATTAAAAAATAAAAATCTTTTCAAAGAAGATTTAAGCCAAGCCACTCACATTTTCACTTATCTTCTACCAAAGGCCATGGACGACCTTTTGCCGAAGCTCGAGAGGGAACTCAAACCGGGGACTCGCTTGATCTCCTGCGATTTTAAATTCTCCAACAAAGAGCCAACAGAAATTATTGACCTAAAAAGAAATAAAAAACTCGGCAGTTTTCTGTATATTTACGAATTTTAATTCTGCCAAAGCCTTGCTTTGGCAGAATGATCTTCCTGATTTTATATTTTATAGATGCCTGGAATTTTTTCTTTTATTTTTTCAGCATGGCCAGCCTCATGAGATAATCCATTATAGGTATAATTAAAAATTATACCTACTGATATTGGTTGGCCATCTATCCATTTACCAACCTTACTTGAATAGCCCCACTGTTTTTCTGAAAGACCTTGTAATTTTTCTAACAATTTCTCAAATGACAGATGCCATTCTTTAATTACTTCCTTACTGTCAATGTTTTTCCTTTTCATTACTGCTCTTTCGTTAAATTTATCAGTACCTTTTTTACTACTATACAAATCTTGCCATGTTGGTTTATCATTTAAAATATTATCTATTTCCTTAAAGTATTCTAAATTCCAATCTACCAAATGAGAGATTATATCTTTTGGTGTCCATAAATTAGTGACTAAAGAATTTTTTATCTGTTCTTGAGATAACATTTCAAGGGTTTTAGTCATCGACTGATGAGCAGATGTGAGAGATTTAATTACTGAGTCTTTATCAGAAATTTTTTGTATTTTCATGGATTCTTATTATAACATAAAATTCTAACTCTCTATTTTGCGCCAAAGCCTTGCTTTGGCAAACTAGATTTTGATATAATGACTCACATGTCTATGCGCGAAGTTCCACTTGTTAGTGGTGAATATTATCATATATTTAGCAGGGGAAATAGTAAGCAGAAAATTTTTCTCGATGACGAAGATAGAGAGCGCTTTTTAAAGCTTTTATATCTTTGTAATTCTAAGGGAAGTATTAATTTTAGAGAAGATATTGTCAGGGCAAAAATTAATGCGTGGGATTTTGATAAGGGGGAATCTATAGTTTTTATCGGTGCATGGGTTCTTATGTCGAATCATTTTCATTTATACATAACAACAAATGCCAAAGCAAGGCTTCCGCAAGATAATGCTATCACTGTGTTTATGCAAAAAGTTTTAACTGCTTATTCTAAATATTTTAATGCAAAATATCATAGAACAGGTTCTCTTTTCGAAGGGAAATTCAAATCTGTGCACATAAATAAAGAAAGTCAGGCAAGATATCTTTTTTCATACATTCATTTGAATCCGTTGAAATTAATTGATCCAAAATGGAAAGAAAGGGGAATTATGAACAAAAGAAAAGCAATAAATTTTTTGGAGTCTTACCAATGGAGCAGTTATTTTGATTACCTGATGATTTTAAGGAAAGAAAATAAGATCATAAACAGGGATAAGTTTTTAAATTATTTTCAAACCAAGAAATCTTTTCAGCAAGATATTTTCGATTGGATAAAAATTGAGAAATAGTCGTTGCCAAAGTTGCCAAAGCCTTGCTTTGGCAACTGCTTTGGCAACTTAGTTAGTGTGATTTGAGTTGTTTAGGTTTCGGATAATTAAAATACTTAAGAGCATAATTATTCCCAAAGTTAGGAATATGTATTTGAAGGGGAAGAGAATAAAGAAGACAGTTGCTAAAAGAGGGGCGATGACATAGGAGAGAGGAAAAGTGTTTCGAAAAAAGCTGATAATGTCAGAGTCAAGCGCGCCGACTTTTCTGAAAAAATAACTCTCGGTCATAATTTCAATAGTGGCGGCGCCGACGCGGGTCATGAACAAAATAGCGGCTATGACGGCAAGCGTCGGATTGCCGATAAAACTAATTAAAACCGTGGCAATTCCAGTCACTAAAAATCCGCCAATTAAAAGTTTTCTTTCGCCAATTTTGTCTGACAGCCGTCCAAGGGGATATTCTATCAGCACAAACGGCAAGAGCATGATCATAAAAATTACCCCGATTTTATCCCAGCTAAATCCGAGGTACTGATTTAAATAAATTGGCATGTAGATAACCATCCAGGCATAAAAAAATTGCAGCATAAAATTAGCTAGGTATATTTTTCTAATATCTTTGTTGACAATCATTTTTTTGATGGTTTCAGTAAGCGGAATGCGCCGATAAGAGAGGTCTTTTAGTTTTCTAATTGGCCCCAGAATAAAAATGAAAGCGATAAACAAGAATGCCGCCGCCAAGAGGTACATCTCCGAGTAGCCGAAATATTTTATCACCAAGCCGCTAGCGAGCGGCGCGAAAACCCAGCCTAAATTAATGGCGGTCAGCAAAATACCGCGAGTCTTTCCGGTTGTCTCATCGCGGGTATAACTTTCGGCAAATATATCGCGGGAAAAAACAATCAGATAATTAGTCAGTAAGTATAGAATAAAGAAAAATATGACCCAAGGCGCAGTCTGGCTCTCAAAAAGTCCAAATAAAGAGACTAAAGAAATTGAAACTAAACTAAAAAGTATTTTATGGTTGCAATAGACCGCTAGAATCCTTGGTATATAAAAAAGACCTATGATTGCGAGCACCGCAGAAAGGGTAAAGATTAGGCCGACTGTTTTTATCGAGACAAAGTTGGCGAGAAATGTCGAGTTGACATAGGCCGTAAAGGCAAATTGGATAGACAGAAAAAACGTCAGAAAATATATGGATTTGAGAGGTTTCATGAATAGTAAATTAAGTAAATTAAGTAAATTAAGTAAATTAAGTTGGTTAACAGCTTAATTTACTTGCCTCGCTTGATTTACTTCTTAGACTGAAATAATAACCGGAATCACCAGCGGTCTTTTGTTGGTTTTTTGGAAGAGGAAGCGCGAGACATTATCTGTTACGGCCGACCTTATGTATTCAAAATCAATTTGCATGGGCCCTCTTCCGGTGCCTATTTCTTTCTCTATTGTTTTCTTAATGATGTCGCGGGATTCATGCAGAAGTTCTTGCGATTCTTTCAGATAGACAAAGCCGCGGGAAATAAGGTCGGGCGACTTTTTCAATCGGCCGGTGCGGGAATCAACAGCGGCGATGATGACGAACATGCCGTCTTGAGCAAGCGCTTGCCGGTCGCGAATGACGACTTCTTGAGTGTCGCCAATGGAAAAACCGTCCACCATGACGACATTCGACGGCGCTTTCTCTTTGCGCATCCGAATTTTTAAATTTTTTAAACCTCCACTTGCCCCGTGATCGCCCTGCGATTTTACGGGGTCATATATTTCAATAATGGATCCGTTGTCAGGCACCACGACGTTTTCCGGAGGCACGCCGAGAGTAATTGCCATATCTGCATGCTGGCGGAGCATGTAGTGATGTCCGTGAATGGGCATGAAGAATCGGTATTTAATCTGGCTGTGAATCCACTTCAGTTCTTCCTTATTGCCATGGCCGGAGGCGTGAATGTCCGAATCAAGGTAGGTGATTATCTTTGCCGGCGAACGGTAGAGATTATCTTTAAGTTTTGAGATTGATACATCATTGCCCGGGATGATCGAAGAAGAAAGCAGAACCGTGTCGCCTTGGACGAGCGTGATGAAGCGATGAACTTTGTTGCCGATGCGGTCGAAAACGGAATACTCTTCGCCTTGAGCGCCGGTGGCAATAATTAAAATTTTGTTCGGCGGATGATCTTTCATTTCTTCAATAGGAATTAGGTTTTTTGTTTTGATCAAACCAAGCTTCCTGGCGATTTCCGTATTGGTTTTCATTGACCGGCCGTCGATGATGACTTTCCGGCCGTATTTTTCGGCAAGGCCGATGATGGCGACCACTCTTTCTACTTGCGAAGCGAAAGTGCCGATGATGATGCGGGCGGGGGCTCCAGTGATGATACGCTCCAGAGTTTTGACAACTGTTTGTTCGGACAAGGAAAATCCGGGCTTTTCAATCGAGGTTGAATCCATTGTCAGCATGAGCATTTCTTTGCCGGCAAATCTCTTGTATTGCTCGACTTCTTCTTCTGTCGGCACGCCGGCAATGTTATCAACGCGCACGTCTTCGATAAAAGCTATTTCTCCAAGCGGCGTTCCAATAACAAGACCCATTGAGTCCGGAATAGTATGAGAAATGGCAAAGGTTTTAACTAAGAAATTTTCACTGATCTTAATCTCCTCGTTCGGCTTCACTATATTCATATTTATCTTAGGCGAAGACACAAATTCCTCCTGCCGCTTTAGTATCATCATGGCTCCGAATTCCCGCGAGTAAATCGGAGGATTGCCTATGTGCTCCATGACGTGGGGAATCGCGCCGATGTGATCGTAGTGGCCGTGAGTGATAAAGATGCCTCTTATTTTCGCTTTTCTTTCCTGCAAATATTTTGTGTTTGGAATCATGTAATCGATGCCCGGCGTATCCCTCTTGCTAAATTCAAAACCGGCATCGACAATAATAATGTCGCCGCCGTATTCCAAGGCAGTCATATTCTGGCCGACCTGCTCGACTCCTCCTATGGGAATAATGCGAAGTATGCCCGCCTCGATTGGAGGAATTTCTGAAGAACCTCGACGAGGCATGATATGACCACCTCTTCTGCCCCCTTTGCGGGCAAATGGCGGCCGGCGATTAGACTTTGTAGACCTACTGATAAATTTATTCATATTTATTTTTCTTTACCCCCACACCTATTATGGCATTATTCTGCTTTTGCAATGTTTTGGCTAATTATTTAAAAATTTCTATCTTAAATATTTCTCCAGAGGAAACATGGGTGGCAGAATAAAAGCTATGCCATAATAGGTGT
>Ga0155114_136_pt2 | contig 9690 bp, 9 predicted proteins | sample RifCSPhighO2_01_FD_106082 | JGI IMG/M metagenome (GOLD analysis project Ga0155114, IMG submission 106082) | Candidatus Nomurabacteria bacterium RIFCSPHIGHO2_01_FULL_42_16 | reverse complement strand
TTACCGGATTCTTGGTGATTGCGGCGACGCTTCTTTTGATAAAATCAAAGTCGCTTTTGCCGAATTTGGAACTGACAGAAGACGAAGAGGGACAGATTGGCGATCTGGAAGCCCGGCTTCGAATGTACCAGGTTATTAAAGAAGTCAGTAAAAATATTAAGGAAAAATTCGGCAGGCAGATTATTTTTGGAACTTCAGAAAAAGAATTGTTTAGTCCGATTTTTAGCCCAGACCCTTCTATTACTTTGCCAAATATCTTAGAAGCCATTAGTCTTGTTATCGAGGCGATGCCAAAGAAAGAATTCTTGCCGAAAGTAAAAATGGGGAGAGTCATAAACATTGAAGAAGTTATCAACAGTCTAATTAAAAGAATTCAAAACAGTCTCTCTGTCAGTTTCTCTGAATTTGCCTCCGATCACAAGGCTGATAGCCCTAAAGAGAAAAAAATTTATTTTATTGTTTCTTTTTTGGCGATGCTTGAGCTGGTGCGCACCGGCATTCTAGCAGTGGCGCAGGAAAATAATTTTGAAGATATTATCATTGAAAGACAGGGACTAGGTTCTAGGGACTAGGTTCTAGAAGAAACATGACTCTTGATCAAAAAATAGAAGCAGTTTTATTTCTAAAAGGCGAGCCGGTATCAGTCAAAAAACTGGCCGAGCTTTTAGAAGTTACTGGGGAGGAAATCGAGGCTTCGCTTGAAATTCTGACCGATAGAATTAAAGAGGGCGGGCTCAACTTGGTTATAAAAGGAAATGAGATTATGCTCGGCACTAGGCCGGAATTAGGCCCGCTTTTGGAAAAAATTCATAAAGAAGAGATTACCAAAGACCTTTCAAAAGCCAGCCTGGAAACTCTTTCGATCATACTCTACAAGAACGGCACGACTAGAAGCGAAATCGATTGGATCCGCGGAGTCAACTCAAGTTTTATTTTAAGAAATCTTCTTATTCGCGGATTGATCGAAAGGACGACGCATCCCTCCGACAGCCGGAAATATCTTTATCAGCCGACTTTTGAACTCATTTCCTTCCTGGGTCTTTCTCGGATTGAGGACTTGCCGGAATTTACGGAAACTAAGGCAGTTTTGGAAAAAAGAGAAACAGAGCTTAAAGAAGATAAAGACCAATGACCACCCCAGCCCTGTTAAATAAAATTTGATAAATCAAATTTTAATTTTGCATAGCAAAATTATTTAACAGGGCAGGGCGCGACTCATTTTAATATATATTATGAACGATAATCCAATTGAAATCAGAAATATAACCATCATTACTTATGTTGACCACAAGTGAAAAAAAATTAATCAGCATCTTTTTTATTACGGCGATCTTGGCCGCGCTCAATTTCGTTGGTCTTGAAAGGAAAAATAAAATTATTCGAGCCGAGGAAAAAAAAGAAGAGATGAGAAAAGAAGTTTATAAAGATAATTTTGGCAAATTGACGCTTCTGGCCGAGAGCGCCTTGGTCTATGATGTTTTAAATAAAAAAGCCATTTTTGGATTGCGGGAAAATAAAGAGCTGCCTTTGGCTTCCGTAACTAAGATTATTACGGCCATTGTTGCCCTGGAAGATATGCCTCGAGATACTGTTGTCCGGATTAGCCGAGAGGCGCTCTACGAAGAAGGAGACAGCGGCCTTTATGCGGATGAAAAATGGAATCTGGATGATTTGGTGAAATTTATGCTCGTTGCCTCCTCAAATGATGCCGCCAAGGCGATAGCTGAAACATATGAAAAAAATAGTTTGGGTACCGACGCTACCCTAGTCCGACCCGAGGTCGTCGGGTTTAGGACGAATGTCGGTCACGCGAATAAGGTAAAAAATGGCGGCGAGCCAAATTTTGTTGATTTAATGAACAGGAAGGCTGGGGGACTCGGCCTTCGGCACTCAAGTTTTTTGACTCCGAGCGGTTTGGATTTAAATAGTCAGGCGGGAGGCCTTGGCAGTTCGAGAGATATGGCTCTGCTTTTTTCTTATGCCCTGGAAAAGTATCCCGATATTTTTGAACCAACCGCTTATTCCGAGCAGATTTTCCAGTCTTTAAGCGGAATAAAGCATACTGTCCAAAATACAAATAAATCAGCCAATTTATTTCCGCAAATGATCGCCTCCAAGACCGGACTTACGACGCTCGCCGGCGGCAATCTGGCGATTTCTTTCGATTTTGGCATCCAAAATCCGATTATTGTCGTTGTCTTGGGCTCAAGCGAGCACGGCCGGTTCAAAGACGCGCTTGCCTTGTCACTTGCCACCGTAAATTATTTAACAGATTTAGCAAAAATTGAGTAATTAGGTATAATAGAAAAATAAGGAGTGAGCAAAGCGAACGACTATATTTTTCATTACCCCGTGAAATCCCGCCAAAGGCGGGTCGGCCGAAGGCCGAATTTCACAGGGGTGATGATTTTATGGAATTCGAACATCGCTACACTCGTTCTCATTAATAAAATCTATCATGATATTGCCGCTTTCTTTAATTAAGGTTTTTGTGCCGACGGCGGTGGCTTTTTTCATCGGGGTTTTGGTGACGCCGCTTTTTACCCATTTTTTTTATAAATACAGGCTATGGAAAAGGCGGCCGCGCAAGGCAGATGAGCTTCCGGAGACAGAAGAAATATCAGAGAATTTCAAGCGTATTCACAATACCGAAGCCGAGCTTAAAACTCCGCGGCCGGGCGGGCTTATTATTTGGGTGAGTGTTGCTCTGGCCGTTCTGGTTATTTTTATCGTCTCTAAAATTTTTCCAACTGCCGTCACGGAAAAACTTGATTTTCTTTCGCGCGGCCAGACGCTTCTGCCATTTTTCGCGCTCATCGCCGGCTCCTTAATCGGGCTTGCCGACGACCTCATGGCGGTTTTTGTGCGGCGCGGAGTTTTTGTAAACGGCTTTCCGCGGCGGATGATGATTGGTATTGTGACTGCCATTGGGCTGATTGCCGGCTGGTGGTTTTTTGCAAAACTCGGTGTTACGGCAATCGCGGTGCCATTTAACGGATTTTTGGAATTGGGGTGGCTGATTGTGCCTTTATTTGCCTTTGTGGTGCTGGCAACATTTTCGGGAAGTGTGATTGACGGCGTCGACGGCATGTCAGGCGGGGTACTGGCGATAACCTTTGCCGCCTACGCCTTTTTGGCTTATTTCCAAAATCTTATGGACATTGCCGCGCTCTGTGGAGCTATTTCGGGTGCAATCCTGGCATTTCTTTGGTTTAATATTCCGCCGGCTCGATTTTATATGGGCGAAACAGGGATGCTGGGGCTTACGGTTACTCTTGCCATCATCGCCTTCCTGACCGACTCGGTGCTTCTTCTGCCGATTATCGCTCTGCCGCTTACCGTAACCGCTCTTTCCTCGGCAATCCAGATTGTAGGCAAAAAGCTCTTCGGGCCGCGCGGCAAAGTATTCAAAGTGGCGCCGCTCCACCATCATTTTGAAGCGATCGGCTGGTCGCGGGAGAAGATTGTGATGCGCTACTGGGTTATATCAGTGGTATTTGCCGTCATTGGAATTTTAATTGCTCTAATTTCTAATTAAATCCCAAGCACCAAGCACCAAATTACAAACAAATTCAAAATTCTAAATTAAAAATTCGAAACACATTTTGGTCATTTGGATTTTGATCATTAGATATTGTTTGTGATTTGGAATTTGTAATTTGGAATTTTTTAGAATAATTAGGTTAATTCAAGGTGCCGATTTTTAAATCTTAACTTTAATTTTATATGAAGACGAAGTCGGTGGACAAAATATTTCTCGGTCTAGTAATTACTCTTTTAGTAGTTGGCATTTTGGTATTCGTTTCAGCTTCTTTAGGAATCTTGCCCAAGAATGAAGCGAAATTTTACGGAGTCTTGTTTAATCAGCTGGTTCTGGGCTTCGGCGGAGGAATTATTGTTCTTTTGATAACTTCCCGAATCAATTATAAATTTTGGCGGAAATATTCCTTCTACATATTTCTGGCGGCTCTGGTAATAAGCGCGCTTGTTTTCCTGCCGGGGCTGGGTTTTGAGCATGCCGGGGCCCTGCGCTGGATTTCTCTCGGCCCAATTTCTTTTCAGCCGGCGGAATTCTTGAAGATCGGTTTTATTATTTATTTTGCCGCTTGGCTCTCTTCCGTTAAGGACCGAGTCAGGAATTTCAAGCTGGGCATTTTGCCGTTTTTGATATTTTTGGGGCTCTCGGCAGTTGTATTGCTCAAACAGCCGGACATAAAAAGTTTTATTTTGATCGTTTTAGCTTCGCTGGGAATGTTTTTTATTTCAGGAGTCAGGCTAAGAAATATTCTAATTTTAGGATTAGTCGTGGTTTCTATCTTAGGCTTCATGATCTTCCAAAAGCCGTATCTTTTGGATAGGGTCGAGACTTTTTTAGAGCCTTCTCGCGACCCGCTCGGCTCCTCATATCAGCTTCAACAAGGCCTGATCGCCATAGGCTCGGGAGGAGTTTTCGGCCGCGGCTTCGGCCAGAGCATTCAGAAGTTCAGTTATTTGCCGGAACCCCAAGGAGATTCAATTTTTGCCGTAATCGGAGAAGAATTCGGCTTTGTCGGCAGCACCCTGGTCATTCTTCTTTTTATAGCTTTTATTTTAAGAGGGCTTCGTATTGCCAATCGGGCGCCGGACTTATTCAGTAGACTTCTAGTTGCCGGAATTGTTATACTTATAGGAGCCCAGGCATTTTTAAACATTGCCTCGATTACCGGGGTTTTCCCGCTGACCGGCGTGCCATTGCCTTTCATAAGCCACGGCGGCACGTCGCTTTTAATTACTTTGGCGGCAGTCGGGATAATATTGAATATCTCTAAATATCAGCGTTAACAAATCACTACTGTCCGGGGAAAATTCTCTTTTTGGGGGTCGCTGTCTCTGCCTGCTGGCAGAGCGCTGCCTCTCGGCCCGTCGGCCTGCGAGACACCCCCAAAAAGAGAATTTTCCCCGGACAGCTATGGTCAACAAATATAAATTATGCGCGTTTTATTCACAGGCGGAGGAACAGGGGGGCACTTTTATCCGATTATTGCCGTAGCCGAGAAGTTAAATCTTTTGGCCGAGAAAGAAAAAATTCTCGATTGGAAGCTTTACTTCATGTCGGATGCCCCGTATGACAGGACTGCTTTGTACGAGCAGGGTATTTCTTTTATCCAAGTACCGGCCGGCAAACTGCGCCTATATTTTTCAATTAAGAATATTTTTGACGGATTAAAAGTTGTTCTCGGATCTTTCACAGCTTTATTTAAAATGTTCACTATTTATCCGGATGTTATTTTCTCCAAGGGCGGCTATGCTTCTTTTCCAGCTTTGCTGGCGGCCTGGATTTTGCGCATTCCGGTCATCATTCATGAGTCCGACTCGGCGCCGGGGCGGGTGAATAAATGGGCGGCCCGATTTGCCAGGAGGATCGCCGTGTCTTTTGATGAGGCCGGAAAAGATTTTCCGCCGGAGAAAACTGCCTGGGTTGGCCAGCCAGTTCGGACATCTCTCCAGAGAGTCGCTCGCGAAGGAGCTTTTGAATATCTTAAATTAGATCCCTCCGTACCTGTAATTTTCATCATTGGCGGATCACAAGGGGCTCAAATTATCAATGATAACGTGGTGGAGGCCTTGCCGGAATTGCTCAATCGCTATCAGATTATTCATCAGTGCGGCACCAAAAACATTGAAGATATTAATACAATAATTTCCGTTTCTCTCAAGAATCATCCGCATAAGGATCGCTACAAGCCTTTTGCTTACTTGAATCTTCTGGCCATGCGCATGGCCGCCGGGGCGAGCTCTTTGATTATTTCTCGGGCCGGCTCGGTAATTTTTGAGATTGCTTCATGGGGCCGGCCGTCAATTATTATCCCGATCACAAATTCCAATCGTGACCATCAGCGCAAAAATGCTTATAATTATTCGCGTGTTGGGGCTTGTGATGTTATTGAAGAGGCCAATTTGTCGCCCCATCTTCTTATTTCAGAAATTAATCGTTTAATGAAAGATAAGGGCAAAAGGGAAGAAATGTCCAAGGCCGCTATGGCCTTTGCCAAACCCGACGCAGCTGAAAAAATCGCCAGAGAAATTATAACTCTCGCCCTCGAACACGAGAAATAGCCATTTTAAATCTTTTTCTTTTTCGACTAACTTCACGATCGTGAAGTTAGTCGAAAAAGATTATATTTAAATTCAACATGAGAGGAGAATTAATGAAAAAAATTTTAAATGTACTAAAAGATATCACTTTAAGTCAAGTTGATTTATTGGAAGCCATTATTGCGTCTGGCTACGGAGCTTCATCGGGCAAGATTAACTACACATACAAAAAAATAAGAGAGGAAAGATACATCAGCGAAATCGAGTATGCAGAATTTCTTGAAACAAAAAAGAAAATTCAGCAATATTTGTATAATCTAAAAAAAGACGGCTTGATAGTAAAAATCGATAATAATAAAGTTAAAATTTCCGAAAAAGGAAAAGAAAAGTTGGCTTCTTTGGATAAAATTTTTGATATTAAAAAATTACCGAAAGAAATAAGCAATATTTTGATTATTGTTACTTTCGATATACCAGAAGACCAAAGGAGCGATAGAGACTGGTTTAGAAGTATATTACGCTTTCTTGATTTTAAAATGGTTCATAAGAGTGTCTGGTTGGGGAAAGTAAAAATTCCAAAACAACTTATTTTAGAAATGGGGAAGAGAGGCATTCTTGATTTTGTGGAGATTTTTGAAATTAGTAAAAGCGGCACCCTCTTAAAATTAAAATAATCCAAAAAACCAATTCATACCTTACCAGTTCATATTTTAACTATTAACTGTTTTTCGACTAACCTCACGATCGTGAGGTTAGTCGAATACAGAATATCTCGACTTTCTAGGCTAATTTTTAGGCTAAATAAAAATCCCTCGCTGGTTTGCGAGGGTATTTTTTAAACTTCATTTAACTTGCATTATTTCTCCTTGGATCTTCTCAAGGACAGCAAAAAAACAATCAAACAAAAAATCGCGGCAGATATCTGCGGCAATCGGTCCGGGACCGTCCAAGCTGGCGCATTAATAACTGCCAAAATTGATGATGACATGAAAAAAAAGTAAGCCGAGGCGGATGCTGTCTTTGGGTCTTTGTAAGTCAAAACAATTTGCGGGATACCAGCAATGTTGAGAGCCACAGTTGTAGCAATTACCGCCATGTAAGGACCCGAAGTAAGATAAATGATTATACAGACAACCACAAGCCCGGTTACAAGTGTTTCAAACCATTTCCACGAAAACTGCTGTTTAATAATGAGAACAGCAGTCACCGCGAATGTTCCAGCCGTAAAGACAGAAAATAAAGCAATGTCTCCATGTTGCGCGATAATTCCCATAAGAACTACAGAGTCCAGTATAAGCCAAAGCAACCATGTCGCGAAATTTTGTTTAACTTTATCTTTTGCTATGCCGATGCAAAGTTGAAAATATGGTATTATAGCCGTGACAATAATACAAATTAGCAGAAGAATTTTCATAATTTTGTTGTTTAAAAGAGTTTAGGTAATTAGTGTTGATTATTCAGAAAACAACAATTATTTTAAATGTACTTAATGAGCAAACAATATCATATAAAATTTAATTTGTCAATATAATGAAAAGCACATTTTTTGATGATATGATAGGTAAGTGAGTGATAAATCTAAAAAAGTTGTGACGAGGTTTGCGCCCTCTCCGACGGGGTATTTGCATATTGGGGCGGCACGGACGGCTCTTTTCAATTGGCTTTTTGCGCGTCAAAATAAAGGGACGTTTATTCTGCGCATTGAGGATACGGATAAGGAGCGTTCGCGCAAAGAGTACGAAGAAGATATTTTAGAATCGCTAAAGTGGCTTGGATTTGCGTGGGATGAAATGTATCGCCAAAGCGAGCGTACCGAAATTTATAAAAAATATTTAGAAAGGATGATTGCCGAGGACAAGGCGTATGTTTCCTTTGAAGAAGAAGGGCCTATCCCATATACGGAGGAGGGCGGCAAAGATCGGCATGAAGGAACTATGGCGGCAAGAGAAAAGAGGGGCAGTGCGGCAGTACTGCGAGACGAGGTTATAAGATTTAAAAATCCAAATAAAAAAGTTAAATTCAAAGACACGATTTTGGGCGAGATTGAATTTGACACCACGGAACTGGGAGATTTCGTAATTGCCAAAGACCTTGAGACTCCGCTTTATAATTTCACCGTCGTGGTTGATGACCATGAGATGGGAATTACGCACGTTATTCGCGGCCAGGATCATATTTCAAATACTCCGCGGCAGATTCTAATAGGGGAAGCGCTTGGTTTTAAAGCCCCCCAATATGTGCATCTTCCGCTCATACTGGCTCGCGACAGATCAAAACTTTCCAAGCGCCATGGAGTGGTTTCTGTGCTCGAATTCAGAAAGTGGGGATATCTGCCGGAGGCCATGGCCAATTTTATAGCCCTAATTGGCTGGAATCCGGGTGATGATCAGGAAATATTTTCATTAAGCGAACTGGTGCAGAAATTTTCATTGGATAAGATTCAGAAAGGCGGGGCAATATTTGATACCGAGAAACTGGACTTCATAAACCGCCAGCATATGAAACAATTGCCGCAGAAAATCGTCATCGATAATGTAATGAAGATGTTTGAAGTTCATGACCTAAGGCCAAAAGATAAAGACATTGTTAAAAAACTCATCCCGACGATTTTAGATCGAATATCAAAATGGAGCGATATTGAGCGTATGGTTGAAGAAGGGGAAATGCAGTACTTTTTTGAGTCGCCGGATTACGATCCCAAAGATCTGGTATGGAAAGGAAAAGAGAAAAAACCCTCCTCCGCCCCCGCCTCCGCTAAAGCTACGGCGGGCAAGAAGGCTTCGGAAGGGCAAGCCAAAGAACATCTCGAAAAACTTCAGATACTTCTTCAGCCAATTGCCGAAGATCAATTTACTGAAATTATTGTCAAAGAAGCATTGTGGAATTATGCAGATGAGAAGGGAAGAGGAGAGGTGCTCTGGCCAATGCGCTTCGCGCTCTCCGGCCGCGATAAATCTCCCGATCCATTCACCCTCGCTGAAGTTTTAGGCAAAGAAGAGACACTCAAACGCATTAAAAAAGCGTTTGATAAATTATAAATCCAGAACCTGCGGTTATGAGTACTGAATCAAAAATAAAAATTATAAAAACATGGTTTCTGATCTGTTTTGGTATTTTTATAGTGCTATTTGCATTTGAGTTATCTGCGCAAACGGCTAATGAATTAAGAGAGAAAATTGAAGACAGCAATAAGGAGATTCAAAGATTAGAGGCAGAGATATCAAGTTTTCGTCAGCAATTGGAAACCGTGGGTAAAGAAAAGAACTCTCTTTCCAAGGCCGTAAAGGAACTTGATTTAACTAATAAAAAACTGGCCGTTGATATTAAAGTTACGGAAAATAAAATCACCTCGACTAATCTTAAAATCCAGAGCCTTTCTATGGAAATAGGAGGCAAGGAGGAGAAAATCTCCCAGAATAAATCGGCTATTTCAGCTACTTTGAAAAAGATCGAAGAGATGGATTCTTTAGGCACCCTTGAGAACTTGATTTCAAGAAAAAGCATATTTGATATCTGGCGCGACGTTGAGGATTTGCGGGGATTTCAGAGAGGGGTTAAAGATAAAATTTCAGAATTAAAAGAAATAAAAGAAGGGCTTGAGATCAATAAGAACGA
>Ga0155114_119_pt1 | contig 10969 bp, 14 predicted proteins | sample RifCSPhighO2_01_FD_106082 | JGI IMG/M metagenome (GOLD analysis project Ga0155114, IMG submission 106082) | Candidatus Nomurabacteria bacterium RIFCSPHIGHO2_01_FULL_42_16 | reverse complement strand
GTACCTTTGTACACGCCATCAGTGTTGTGAGTGAGTTCAACATCGGCAGTGATTCTTAGATTACTAAAAAACTTTATTTGACCTTCGCGTTCAGAGTGGAAACTTTTATTTGATGATTTTTTATTCATATTTCTTTTATATTACTTCATCCCATTAGAAATTTCACATTGAGAGTCCTCACTATTTCTATCGGGACAGATTAAACTCCATTTTTTCCAATACGCCACCCGCGTGGCGTATTCGCCCCGAAGGAAAGCGAGGCTTCCTACGGGGTAAATTTTTTGTCGTAATTTTTTTAATTATAGCACAAAGTGTGCTTTGTTTAGGCGGTTTTTTCGGGGGAAAATAAAAAAGTCCCGAGAAAACTGGGACCTTTTAATATCAACATTATATGCTATTTAGTTGATATCTGCAATACAAATATCAACTTTTGGTACTTCGACCCTGCTCAGTATAAAAAATCCTTAATTTTCACCATAATTATTTTAATTATATCACAAATTATGCTTTATTTAAACGGTTTTTGCGGGGGGGGGGGGAAGAAAAAAGCCTCGAAAAAAACTTGGGCCTTGGTTTACAACATCCTTACAAACTCCAGTTTTTAAGGATGTTAATATGTAGCAAGAAAAAATTTTGAGATTTTTTAATCAAAAACAGCCGCCTTGCTTTATAGGCATTTTGTTTAAGCAGGAATCGTTCTTGCTTATTATAAAGCTATTGACTTTGCAAATTTAGTAAGTATAATCTGGATAGGAACTCAAAAAATTAACTTCTTTAAAAAATCAACATTATGGAAAGATTAGAAAAATTATTAATCCGTTCGCGGATTTTTGATTACTTCAGAATGAACGGAAATGTTCATAAAGAATTACAGAAAGCGGTTTATAAAATAACCACTGATTCTTTGCTGGCTCCATTGTCAGAGAAACATAAATTGTTCCTTCTGCATAAACACTGGCACCAACCAGACCCGAATGGCTATACAGAAGGCCAGAATTTACCTCTCATTGAAGTTTTAATCAATGATGCCTGTTTTTTCAGTATGGCGTCACCAAAGTTTCCTCTCAGCACAAAATTCTCCATAGGAAACATTAAACTTTTTACTGGTTTAGAATCAGAAGAAGTTTTATCAACCTATGTACACGAAATCAATGAAATTTGGCAGAAAGAAAAACTTGCAAAAATTGAGTATGAAAACCAAACATTAAAATTTGAAATCATACTAAAAACAAATTCTTAATGCAACCATTGCAAATCCTCGCTGGCTCAGCGAGGATTTTTAATTACCAGGAAACCCTGTCCGAACAGGGCGTCGTTAGCATAGGGAAAAGGTGTCAGGAACCTTTATATACAAGTAAGGGTAATCCTTACTTGACTTACATGTAATCGCGGGACGAGACCAAACAAATCTTGCTTATTTTATAATGAAAAAAGCCCCGAAAAAAATGGGACCTTTTAATATCAACATTATATGCCTTTTAGTTGATATCTGTAATACAAATATCAACTTTTGGTAAATCCTTTCAAGAAAATTATACCATTTTTGGCTAATTTTCAAAGGATTTTGAGGGGATCTAAAAAAGAAAAAAGGCGGAGTGTACCGCCTGTGGATAACTTGTTTTATTTTTATAATTTGCTATTATGTACTTACCTGCCCGTGGATACGGGTTTACGATCCGCAAGACATGGCTCACCGCCAGGTTTTTGCTTTTTTATTACAGAAATATACCTTTTTATATCTTGGGCATTCACGACTTTATCCGCTATATCTTTTAACTGATGAACTATATTACCGCCTTTTATGATTATAATCTTCTTTTCCTTTCCTTTCAAAAATCTTGCTAAAGCAGCCTGCGGCAGGACTTATCTTGCCGCAGGCTCAGAAATGCTTCTTGTGGGTGCCTGCTATAAACTTGTTATTTGTGGTGTTTTTGCCATAGATTTAAATCTAAGTTGAAATACGATAATTCCATATTACCAGATATGCAGAAAAGTTGCAATAAGAATATGTGTATTGCGACTTTGTGTAAAAACTTGCTATAAAATGTTTTAATTATTTACTTTCGTTTTTTAGTAAACCCTATTAGAAGCTTATACTGGTGCTATATAATCTGCCATCTGCAAAAGAGAAATTCTCTCTTTTCAACCGGAAATTTTGAGATTTTTTAAGATTTTTTGACTACTTTATACACTACGCCGGCTTTGTCGTCGGAGATAAAAATGGTTCCACCGGGCTGTATTAAAATGTCGACTGGCCGGCCATAGACTTTGTTTTTCTCGTCAATCCAACCGACAATGAAATCTTCTTGGCCAAGATAATTCCCCTCTGCATCCAATTTATATCGGACTATTTTATATCCGGTCGGAACGGTTCTGTTCCATGATCCATGGTAGGCCACCAAAAGATTGTGCCAATATTCTTCTGGCCGGCCTTCTTCTGGGAAAAAAGCCAGCCCCAAGGGCGCGGAATGAGCCGGAATGTCAATATGAGATGGCTCAAAACTTTTACAAGCATCGTTTTTGCCCGCCCCGTTATCGCGGAGCGATTTTACGGGGTCAAAATTATCGTCGTGAATATTTTTACCGTAGCAGATCGGCCAGCCAAAATTCGGCACTTGTGCCGAATTTTGTCCCGAGCCCATCGAGGGACTACTTATTATATTGATTTCATCCGGCGGAATATCATCGCCCAGAAGATCGCGGCCCATTTCGGTCGCCCAAATCGCGCCCGTTACCGGATGAATCGCCATGAAGACCGAATTCCTAAGGCCTACGGCAAAGTCGGCTAATTGCCCTGTTTCAAAATCATATTCCAAAATCTTGGCCCGGCGGGAATCACTTTCCGTGCAGACATTACAGGAAGAACCGACCGACACGAGCATTTTGGAATCGTTCGGATATGGCCTGAACCCCGTTAGAGGCAGAGGGTCGCTGTGAGCCCTCGCGGCCTCTAACGGGGTGAAAATAATCGTGCGCGTGAAATGATTGCCGCCGCCCGGCAGATCAAAAAGCTTCTTTTTATTTACGGCTTTCAAATTTTCCGCATCATAATCATACTCCGCCACTTGATCCGTCTCCGCAATGTAGAATTTGCAAACTTCAGGCGTGCTTATGTCAGCACAGCGAAAAGCCATTCCGTGCGGACGGTTTAATTTGTCTATGACAGTTTTCTGCAACTCGGCTACCCCGTCTTTATCCTGATCAATCAGCGCGACCACCCTGCCCTCGCTCGGAATGCTTGCCAATATGTGGCCGGAGGGGGCATAGGCGAGCACCCTCGGATTCACTAAATCTTCAGCATAAATGGAAATTGAAAATCCGGCCGGCAACGTAAGCGGCAGGCCGGTCGTATTTATGTCAGTAATAAATGCTTCATCTTGTGCCGCCGGCCTCTCGATAACAACCCCCGCTCCGCGCAGATTTTCCCAATAAAATTTTCCCGCCCAAATCAAGGCAGTCAGGACAGCCGCTATTAAAAGTATTTTAAGTATTTTTCCCGTCATTACTGTTTACACTGGCGGCAAAGATCGCGGACTTCTTCCGGCACGTAGTCGCAGGAAGGAGCAAGGGTGAATTTTTCGCAGATTTCTCCCATCATCTCCGGCGGTATCGTACCCATCATTTCCAAAGGCGCTGTCATACCTTCCGGCAGTGGAGTCATCATTCCTTCTGTCGGCATCATGCCTTCACCCACTGCGGGCGGCACATAGCCTTCCGGCGGGATCATTCCCCCTTCCATCATTTTCTCCTGCATTATTTCTTGCATTGCCTCTCCGCATTTTTGCATCACCTCGCCCATCTCCGGACCGATTTCAACATCTTCGCCGGCTTCTATTTTTGCGATAGTTTCAGCGCCAAGTTTTTCTTCAATGCACGCTCTCATTTCCGGCGGCATTTGGGAAAGGCCTTCTCTGAACTGCTTCATTCCTTCTTTCATCATTGGTGCGAAACAGTCTTTTATCTTCTCGCCAATGGCCGGTCCGGGCGCCATCGTGCCGGCTTTAATTTCTTCAATGATATTTTCTCCGAGCTGATCTTCAAGACAGGAGATCACTTCTTCCGGCGCCTGCTCTAATCCTTCTTTCAAACGGGCCATACCTGTTCTCATTTCTTCAAGTTTTTCAGGGGGAATCAGATCGTGTTCTTCGGCAAATTTGAAACAGGTCTCCTGATTTGCTGAATCATTGCAGTATGCTTCGCATTCTTCCCTGCCTCGGCAATCCCCCGGCCCCTTGCCGCCTGTTTTCCGGACCATCTCCGCTTCTTCTTTGCCGATAAAACCCGCTTCTTCCGCGAAAGCTACACATTCCAAAATATTATCTTCAATGGCGCAATAAGATTCGCATTTTTCCTTAGTTGTACAGCCGCCGGGCGATTTGCCCGCCTTAATCAAAGGCAGAGCCTTTTTCGCGTGTTCGGCTTCTTCAGGCGAAATAAAACCGGCTTGTTCAGCGAAAGCAAGGCATTGTTCAATATTATTAGGATCTCCGCAATATTCATCGCAGGATTTTTTGTTCGTGCAGCCGCCCGGCAGTTTCGCGCCAGCCTTGAGAGCTTTCTGAACTTGTTTTGCTTCTTTCAGTTCGGAAGCCGGAATAAGATTATGTTCTTCGGCAAAAGAAAGACATTCGTTTATATTATTAATGTCATCGCAGTAGTTTTCGCATGCGTCTTTAGTGGTGCAGCCGCCGGGGCCCTCGCCCTTTAAGACATCGGCAAATTCCCGCGCTTGCGCCGCTTCTTCAGATGTCATCAGTCTGTTCTTTTCGGCAAAATTGACGCAGGGCAAAATATTCTCCGTCTTGTCGCAGTAACTTTTGCAAGCGCTTTCGTTTTGGCACCCGCCGAGTTCAGCTACTGGAAAAACGATATTTTTCGGAGAGGCTGCGCTGGCAACAAAAGCCGCGGAGAATAAAAAAATGGATAATAAAATTAATTTGTTTTTACACATAAATTTTTATATTAATAATAATAATAATTTTTACTCAAATGGATTTTTATAGCCGTCTGAATAAGGATTGAGCGCGCCCCCTTCAAACGGATTAAGCTCCGGCAAATTTTCGGCCGGATTTTCCGTCCCGCCTGAAATTGCTCCGCCGAGCGTTTCCGGCCCGCCTGCCTCTTCCCCGACTTTCTCGGCCTTTTGGCGGGAAGAAGAAAGCCACCAACCCAAAATTATAAGAACTACAACGACTAGAAAGATGATAGTTTTTTTCATCCCGTTAGAAGCAGATCGCGATCATGTTGGTAATCTACGACTGCCTAAAATTAAATAATAATTAAACTATTACTGTGACCCTTTGTTTTCCCGAGAAGCGATCGCGGCTTCTAACGGGATTCATATCTAAATTTGCGCTATAATTATACCATGTCCAAGACAGAACAACTGCAAGATATCCACAAGAGATGGTTTGAGAAATGCCAGTGCGAACTCAAAAAGACGGCAAAGCAGGCCGTACCGGGCGACGGCCGCGCCGACGCAGAGATAGTCTTTATCGGCGAGGCGCCGGGTAAACAGGAAGACGAGCAAGGCAAACCGTTCGTCGGCGCGGCCGGCAAATTCTTAAACGAAATGCTTGGTGAAATTGGTATGAAGCGCGAAGACGTCTACATCACCAACATTGTCAAATACCGCCCGCCCAACAATCGCGATCCGGAACCGAATGAAAAAGATGCTTGTCGAGAGTGGCTGATAGAGGAGCTTAATTTTATCAAGCCGAAATTGATTGTTTTTCTTGGCCGCCATTCAATGAACGATTTTTTCCCAGACCAAAAAATTTCTCAAGTCCACGGTAAACTGCTTATCAAAAAATTCTCTAATTTGAAAACAAAACATTTTCTGGCCCTCTATCACCCAGCCGCCGCTCTTTACAATGGCGGTATGCGCGAAACCCTGATTGAGGACTTTAAAAAAATCCCAAAAGTGTTGGAGAAAATTCAAGAGAAGAATTTTTCCGCCGAAGGCGGATCCTCCTCTGGAGGAAAAGAAGATAACGGATTAATAATTATTCTATAAGGAAGAATTGTCTCCGTCGTCCCCGTAGCTTGAGTTTTTGAAGAATGTGAGGAAATAAAAAAAATCACATCTCTGATTTGATGTGATTTAAAATTCTGATTTGTTATTTCTCTTTTAGTGGATAGAAAATCCGCAATAATAATGATGTTATAAAACCAAATACTGCAGAAAATCCGATTGCGCGTCCTAATAGCTTTAAATTTTGCTGTGTTTGCCAAGGTAAATCAGAAAAGTCATCAATAAAAATCTCCATGACTAGAAACGATACAGAAATCAAAAGCATAATTATAGACAGTAATAGGGATAATATAATCTTTACATTACTATTCGGGCGATGGGTACAAAAATAAACAAAGGCTTCCATCCACATGAAAACCCCCCAACACATCGTAAGAGTCATAATAAAAATACCACTATCCACAGGATAAAAAAATCTTAGAACAATTGTAACAACAGTTACGCTGATGAGGCCAATGTAAAAAGTTTTCATATAGTAATTTTAAATGAACCTTTTCGGTCCGGTTAGATATTTTATGAATTGCTGAAATTTCATTAACATTATAGCATAATCAATGTTTTCCTGTCAATGCCGATAGGTAATGTCTATACACATTTTATATTCTCCTATTCGCTCGAATTAGAGATTAGAATAATTGAGGCAGTAAAAAAAACAATGGTCAAATTTTATCAAAATCTGATATAATGGCCAAATTGTAAGAATAAGCTTATTTTAACGTCTTAAGAAATGGATCCTGAAAATACACAACGAGAATTTGTGGCAGTTTATGATGAGTTTTCCGACGCTATTTTTAGATACTGCTATATTCAAACCTCTGATCGCGACATTGCCCGCGATCTCACTCAAGATACCTTTATGAAAGCTTGGGAGTATTTAGTAAATGTGGAACATACGCGGAAAAAAATTGAATACATGAAGGCCTTCTTGTACAAAATTGCCACTAATCTCATCATCGACTATCGTCGGAAGAAAAAACCAACCGTTTCTCTTGAAACACTTATGGAAGAAGGCTTCGATGTAGGAACTCCAGAAAAAGCCCAAGAAAAACATGAGATAGTATTTGAAGGAGAAGAAGCAATAAAAACATTAAGTCAGTTAGATGAAAAATATCGAGATGTCCTCACTATGCGCTATGTTGACGATCTTTCAATAAAAGAAATTGCCGAAATTACCGGTGAAACTGAAAACAATGTTTCCGTCAGAATTCACCGCGGTTTGGAAAAACTAAGAGAGCTAGTAGCTAGATAATATATGAATAATTTTGAACAATTTATAAATAAACTTAAAAATATAAAACTCACTCAAAATGAGAAGTTTGTTATCCGTCAGAATATCATTACTTCAATCAGTCTTGGTTCGCCAAAAGTTAAATCTCCTTACTTTTTGGCCAAGGTTTTTCGGCACTTCCAGTACCTTCGGCTTGTGCCGGTGATAATTTTACTTATCGTTCTTTCGAGTTTCAGCCTGCCGGGTATTTTAAAAAACTATGAATTACAAAAGGTTTTTAACCAAGATTCCAAGGAATTAGAGCAGTTCGCCCTTGAAACTGACGATTTAGAGAATGACTTAGACGTCCTAGAAATAGAAATTGAACTTGATGAATTAGAAAAATCAAGGATTGAGCTTGACGCAGTTATTCTGTAATCTCGAAATCATCAGCTTTCAAACCGCCCGCTTCCGGAATATCCGGTTTAGATTTTTTGCGCAAAAGAAAAACAGAGCCGATGCCGATAATTATAAGTCCGGCCAAGCCGGCCAGATAAATACTTTTTGAGTCACCGGCTGGAATAGATTTTATGGCTGAAGCAGATAAACTTTGCTTTTCTGATTCCGTTTGTTCTATTTGTATCTGTTCAGTTTGTATTTGTTCAGTTATCGGTTTTGTTTCGTCTTTGGCAATAATTGACTCTGCTTTTGCCTTTGGTTTTTCTTCAATAATCTCGAGCGATGATCCATAAACGTAAGCCACTTCCCCATTCGGATACAAAAGCTTTAAATTGTTTTTGTCGATTATATTTAACCGGGTTACCTCCGGAGACAAAACGATTTTTTTACCGGCTAAAATGATGGTGTTTCCCGGAATGGTGAAACTTTTATCTGCCGAAAGCAGCCATCCGCCTAAATCAATTTCACTCTTGCCTTTATTGTTGAGCTCAACGGAGTTTCCAAAAACATTGCTGATGATAACTTCGGCAAGAGAAACCTTGATAGTGGCGCGAGTGGCCGCCTTTGGTTCTGAATCAGAAGCATTGCCATAATATTCAAACACAACAACATAGTCGCCGGGATAATCATAAATATGCCCTGTTTTCTGGCTTTGATTAAAGACGGAAACCGTCAGATCGCCAAAGTTCCAAACAAATTTTCCCGTTGTTAAGATTTCCTTGTTTAAGCCTAAAACTTTAATGTCAAAATTTATCGGCACTTTAGCGATGGCCGTATCTTTGCTTATAATTTCTGCCGAAATTTTCGGTTCGGTCTGGCTTGGGCTAGGATTTGTATTTGTATTTTCATTATTATCTAGAGTGCCGTCTTGGTTATTTCCACCACCGCTGACATTTGCCTCGCCGGGAGTCGGGTCCTCTGGGCTAAAGCTGCCAGAAATTAAGGAAAGTGACTGGCCGTCGCCGGCGGCGCCATCGCCTGAAGAATAAGTTACGGAATCCACGGGAGAAGCTTTATCTCCATTATTTATTTCGATTTTTCCGCCAGCATTTGACAAAGTAAAACTGCTGGTAAAAATATTTCCGGCATTGCCCCACTTACTCGTGTAATTTGAAATAAGCGAACTGACAACAATCACTCCGTAATCTCCCGAACCCAAAATAGAAGAACCGGAATAATTATTGATGGCATGATTGGAAGTTGAATTGCTGACGAGGAGTTTGAGCGAGGCTAGGTCAAGATCGGCCCCGCCTTGGTTCTCTACTTCGACCCAGTCAATATCGGCGCCGTCGAGATCATACACGAACTCGGAAATAATAATACTTCCAGTACCTGCGGCTTGCACCGAAGTAGCACTGGCTAAGAAAAAAATAAATAAAATTGTAAGTAAAATTTTTTTAAGCATTTTATTTATGGCTATCCGGGGAAAATTCTTTTTTTGGGGTGTCTCGCAGCGCGACGGCGCGAGAGTCAGCGCTCCGCCAGCAGGCGGAGACAGCGACCCCAAAAAGAGAATTTTCCCCGGATAGTTTTATTTTAAAATTTCTTCAAGAACGCGCTTGGGCACTTCTTTTGACTGGCGGGGTGTTGGCAGAGTCCGGGCCCGCCTCGACTCGACTCTCCGCGAGTCGAGGCGGGCCCGGAACGGTTGTGACAGGCAGTCGTCAATCATGAGTCGAAGACACATCTCGCCTTGATTAAGATTTTCTAAATCTCTGGCTGAAAAACCGGGAGTAAAAATTTTTTCCAGCAATTTAGCATCTTCGGGAGAGAGCCGCAAAGCGATAATTGTCCCAACTTCATTAAAAATAAAATTTTTGGCTTCTGCCGGCAGGTCTTTCAAAAATTCACATGCCACTACTGAATCTATATTTAAATTTTCCAAAAGGACTGACCGGTCTTGATCACTGCCGCCAATAATAACAATGGGCCGCAGGCAATCTTCGGCTTTAATTCCAAAAGAGACTTTATTCCCTTTAAAATCCGTTTCGGCAAAATAAATTACCTGGTTTTCCATTGATTTATCTTTCATTAATTGAGATTATAGCACCCGAAAAGCCCTTAGGCAAAACTCTAATCTGCAAACTAACTTAAGCAAGAACGGTTCTTGCTTAAGTCTGAAAACGGCTAAAGTATTACCGAGGTACTCATCTCGTACAAAAATTTGACAAGTCAAGTAAAATCTGCTATATTTATAACGGTTCTTTGAAAAACCTTGATTTTAATGGGGGTTTGGTGGATTGCTTCAGTCCGCAGAAAATCTGTTGATTGAATTAAATTCACTAAATTTCTAAACAATTAAAATCAAAATAAAATGAAAATAACATTCAAAAAAGCCGCATTCTTTTTTTCTCCAAGAGGTAAAAGAATTGCAAAAATTGAAGGGACATTAGCTATCATTATTTTAGCAATAATCCCCTCACTCATGATGTTTGTATTGGGAAAAGCTGTTTTCTTCCCAAAGGAGCTCATCTTATTTGCTGTTAGCTTAACTTTCATTCTTTCTTGTGTATTTCTTTGGTATTTTGTTTTCGGAATATTATCATCAAACGGCATTTCGTTCTTCATCAGCAGATTCTTTGAGGCAACACCTGAAGAATTAAGACAATTTATTGAGATGAAAATAAAGAAAGTTGAAGATGCTATCAATGATACGGATAACCGCAGGGTAAAGCTGGAGTTTGAAAAAGAAGAGCTGGAAAGAGAAATTAATAAGTTAAGTGACGAAGCGCTTGAACTAATCTCTGAAAGAGAAGAGTTATTAAAAAATAAAATTTGAAAAAATCAGATTTTATCCTGACGAGACAGTGAAAATTTTCATTGTCTCGTTTTTATTTCTCCAAAATCTTTTTCAATTTTTCTGAGTTAAGCAAGAACGGTTCTTGCTTAATTTTAACTGCTAAAAAATATGCTTTGAACGCCTTTAATTATAAGGAGAATGGCTAAAATTATCAAGGCCGCCTTCGGCAAGACAATGAACATGGAGAGAAATAAAGCTACGCCCGACAAGATATCCAAGGCTCCGGCGACGTCAAACGAATATTGCATAATAAAGAAAATGGCTTTGATTATGAGATAGAGACTGAAAACAAAAGCTACCGCCGCCAAAGATAGCGGCGAAAAAGCCTGCACCGCTAAAATCAAGGCGGCTGCAATATCTAAAATGCCGAGAATAAGCATATTTAAAATATAGCTGTCCGGGGAAAATTCTCTTTTTGGGGGTCGCTGTCTCTGCCTGCTGGCAGAGCGCTGCCTCTCGGCCCGTCGGC
>Ga0155114_114_pt1 | contig 12289 bp, 13 predicted proteins | sample RifCSPhighO2_01_FD_106082 | JGI IMG/M metagenome (GOLD analysis project Ga0155114, IMG submission 106082) | Candidatus Nomurabacteria bacterium RIFCSPHIGHO2_01_FULL_42_16 | reverse complement strand
TTGACCAAAACAAGACGGAAGTTTTAGTCGCGGCGATCCATAATGACATCTTGAACAAATACAGAGAGATTTCAGAGAAAGCCGGACTTGGCGGCAGTCTTCTTGAGATTGAAATTTTCAGCAATATCCGTTCCGCTTTGGGCCACGATCTCTCGACAATCATGCTGATTGATTTCGGAGCGTCCTCGACCAAGCTTTCCATAGTTGAAAACGGGATTATGCGCAAGTTTCACATCATTGCCCGGGGCTCGGCTCTGATCTCCGGCAATCTCTCCAAGGCCTTGGATATTCCTTTTGCCAGGGCGGAATCGCTCAAAAAAGAATTCGGCCTTTTAGGGATCGGCACCAATAAAAACGTAGCCGATGTTTCTGCTTTGGTGATTGAATATATTTTTTCGGAAGCAAATGAGGTATTATTAAATTACGAGCGTAAAACCGGTAAGACCGCAAATAAAATAATTTTCTCCGGCGGCGGGTCTCTCTTGAAGGGCTTTTTAGACAAAGCTCGGGATAATTTCAAGACGGAAGTCCTTCTTTCTGACCCTTTTGGCAAGACTGAAGCGCCGGAATTCCTGCAAAAAGTTCTCCAAAGCGTTGGTTTGCCCTTTGGAGTTGCCGTCGGGCTAGCTTTAAAAAAGATACAATAGTATAATAAAGTTGATCTACGAAATACGAAAAATTACGAAAATACGAACATAGAGTAGATTAAAGATTAAAGATTTATTTCGTAATTTCGTACAAAATTCGTAGTTCGTAGAGAAATCAAATGCCTCAAGAGTTCCAAACATCTTTCATACCCAAGAAGCCGATTACCGAAGAGAAAACCCTGGCTCCCCGCCGGGTCAGCCCTTTTGCATTTATTGCAGCCATCCTTTTTTTCTTGGCGCTGGCTGGAAGCGTTTCGCTTTATTTCTATAAAGCGCTTCTGAATAAGAGAATTTCAGCAATGGACACTGAACTCAAGCGCATAGAATCTCAATTTGATGAAAGCTTCGTCGCCGATGTAAGCCGGCTCGACCGCCGTATTCTCGCCTCTAAAGAAATTCTCTCTGGCCACCTGGCGGTCTCGCCTTTCTTTCTACTTCTGGAGGATATCACTATCAAGAGCGTGCGCTTCAACAAGTTTCAGTTTAGCGTTGGAGAAGAAAAAACCTATGAAGTTAAAATGTCCGGCCAGGCCACGGGCTACCGCGCCATTGCGCTACAGGCCAGTCTTTTTGGCGGCCAGGCGAGCATTGTTAATCCCATTTTTTCAAATTTTGTCTTAGACGACAAAGGCCGTGTTTCTTTTGATTTAAGTTTTAATTTGGATTCGAAATTTTTGTCATACCAATAAATTATGATTCGATCAATTTTCAGTTTAATAATGCTCTTCGCGGCGATTAGCTTGTTTTTTGTCTTTATTAATCCTTATTACAAGGAAGTGCAGGATCTAGGCGGGCAGGAAAATTCTTACCAGGAGGCGATCGCTAATTCGAGAGAGCTTGAGAAAATCAATCGCGCTCTGCAGGACCGCTATCAGTCAATTGGGAGCGATGATGTTAAAAAGCTTAGCGTTCTTTTGCCGGATTACGTCAACAATGTCCAAGTGGCGATTGAAATTGAGCAGATCGGTTTGGCGGCCGGCCGCGGCATGACCTTGAAGAATGTTAAATATGAAGTGCCGAAACCCGAGACTGAAGGCCGGGCTCTCTCCCGCGAGCAAGCACTCTTGGCCAAGAAAAATTACGGAATTTTTGAGCTCTCTTTTTCGACGGAAGGCTCTTATGGCAATTTCATCAGTTTCTTGAAAGATCTGGAGCAGAGCCTGCGAGTCATAGATATTGAATCGATTTCTTTCGCCTCGACTGATATTTTGAGCATGCAGGGAACGCCGCGCGATATTTATAAATATGATTTCAAAGTCAAGACTTATTGGCTAAAGAGCAATTAATTTCGTTAAATTAAATGAGTAAAGTATTAAAAAATATATTGTTTCTGGTCATAATCGTGATTTTGGCAGCCGCGGCCTATTTTATCTTTTTCGCTAAGGATGAAGCCGGCCAGCCTCTTCTCCAGAGGACCTCGGTTCTTTTTGGCGAAGGGCCCCAGTTAGGGGAGAGGAGCCAATTTTTGGGCGTGCTTCTCAATATTAAAAGCATTAGGCTGGACGTTTCCATATTTGATACGGAAGCTTTCAAAAACCTAGATGACTTTACTGTGCCGATTATAAGCTTTGGCAATGAAGGCCGGCCCAATCCTTTTGCTCCGCTTGGTTTTGATGAAGTCTTGCTAGAAGGCGGTGAAATAGAAACGGAGGGGACTTTCATTTTAGAGGAAATAGAGGAACCAGAAGAAACAGAGGAACCGGAACAGTAAATCAAGCGAGGCAAGCTAGGCAAGCGAGTCAAGCTTGATTTACTTGCTTCACTTAATTTACTTACCTGATTTACTTATTTAAATTATGACTTTTTTAGAACAACTTGCCTCACAGGGTGTGATCGGAGAAAATCAAATAGAGGCGATTTTACGCCGCGCTGAGGAAAAATTTGCCGGCGATATTGATCAAGCTCTTCTTGAATTTGGTCTGCCTGAAGACACCCTTCTTAACTTAAAGGGCAATTTTTATAATTTGCCTATTAAAAAAGTAGATACTCGGACTTTCGATCCGGAAGTTCTGAAATACATCGGAGAAGATTCCGCGGTGCACTACCGGGTAGTGCCGCTCCGCGTGGAGAATAAAGTTCTTGAAGTAGGCATTGCCAATCCGGAGAATACCGAAGCGCTTGATGCCTTGCAATTTATTTTCTCCAAGACGGGCACCCCCTTCAAGATTTTCCTGATTTCTAAAGATGACCTCAATTCTATTTTAAACGGCTATCGGGGCATCAGTCCGGGCAAGACGGAAAAAGCTCTCTCGCAATTTGATATTGATATCGGAGCCGAGAGCGCCGGCGGAGCTATCGGCAGTGAGGGTGTCGTAATTGAGAAAGAGGTCGGACCGGAAGCATTGAAAGCCGCCGGCGGCGGAGAAGAAGCTAAAATCGTTGAAGAGGCGCCGATCATCAAGATAGTCGCCGTTCTTTTGCGCACGGCCGTCGAGGGGCTTGCTTCCGACATTCACATTGAAAATATTGGCGAGAAGGTCAAAGTTCGCTTCCGGGTGGACGGTGTTCTGCACACATCGCTCACTTTGCCTCTCAATGTATATGCCGGAGTGGTGGCCCGCATCAAAATCCTGTCAAAGCTCCGGCTGGACGAGAAAAGAAAACCGCAAGACGGTGGCTTCTCGGCTAAAATCGAGGGCCGAAAAATTGATTTCCGCGTCTCAACTTTGCCGACTTACTATGGCGAGAAAGTGGCCATCCGTATCTTGGATACTGAAAAAGGCGTTAAGACTTTGGACAGACTCGGCATGTCGCCGAGGCATTTAGAAATGGTTCATGAAGCTATTAGCCGGCCATATGGCCTCATTTTAATCACTGGCCCGACCGGCAGTGGTAAAACCACGACGCTCTACGCCATGTTAAACGAGCTTGATCGGGAGAAGGACAATATCGTTTCTCTGGAAGACCCGGTTGAGTATCATATTCCGGGAGTCAATCAATCGCAAGTCATGCCGGAGATCGGCTACACTTTTGCTTCAGGCCTGCGATCTATTCTCCGCCAAGATCCGGACATTGTCATGGTCGGCGAGATCCGAGATAAGGAAACGGCAAGCTTGGCCATTCAGGCCGCTCTGACCGGCCACCTCGTCCTTTCAACTCTGCACACCAACAACGCCATTGGCGTTATTCCGCGCTTAGTTGATATGGGTGTCGACCCGTATTTGATCGCCCCAACTTTGCTTCTAACCATGGCACAGCGTCTGGTGCCGGTGGTCTGTGATGACTCTCGTAAAAAAATACCGATGGACGAAGGGGTAAAAACCATAATTGAAAAGGAATTTTCTGGCTTGCCGGAAGCGTTTCGAAAAAATATCATTGTGCCAAGCGAGACTTATGATGTCGTGCCGTCAGCCGAATGTCCTTTAGGCACTTCCGGCCGAACGGGCGTGTATGAAATGTTTATGGTTGATAAGGAGATTGAAGATGTGATTTTAAAGAATCCGATAGAGCCGGAAATTTGGAAGGCCGTCCGGGCCAAAGGCATGCTCTCCATGAAAGAAGACGCCATTCTTAAGGCGCTCCGCGGAGAAGTTCCCATGCGCGAAGTGTATAATCTGTGATAAAATAATAATGCGAAAATAGCGAAATAATCCATGCGAATAACGCGAAAAATATGGGTAATGCGAAAAATCCCTTTCGCATGATTCGCATAACTCATTCGTAGTTTCGCATTATAATATCTATGTCCGATGCAAAAAAAGAACTAGAAAATTTAATTCAAACGGTTGTCCGCGAAAACGGCTCGGATTTGCATATTGCCGCCGGCCGACATCCGGCTATCCGCGTCGCTTCTGAATTAATTTTCCTGCAGAATAGGCCGGCGCCGACTAATGAAGACATAATGGCCTTTCTTCGATTAATGCTCGATGATAAAAAAGTTGATCATTTTGTGCGTGAACAGGAGCTGGATTTCTCGTATGATTTCAAGGGAGAATCAAGACTTCGAGGAAACGCTTTTTTTGAGCGTGGTAATATCGGCATAGCCCTCCGCCTGATTCCCAAAATTAAAACTCTCTCTGAACTCAAATTACCCAAGGTCCTCGAGTCTTTCACTAAAAGAGAGCAGGGCTTTTTCCTGCTTGTCGGCCCGGTCGGACACGGCAAGTCAACTACGGCCGCCACCATGCTTGAGATGATCAATACGGAGCGAGCCGAACATATTGTCACCATTGAAGATCCAATAGAATATATTTTTGAACCCAAGCGCTCCATGATTGATCAGCGCGAAGTCGGTCTCGACACCAAAGATTTCAATGCGGCTCTGGAATCGGTTTTTCGCCAAGACGTCGATGTCATTTTTATCGGCGAAATGCGCGATCACGAGACCGTCACCACGGCTGTCACGGCGGCCGAGACAGGCCATGTTGTTATCTCAACTTTGCATACTAATAATGCCGCCCAGACCATAGACCGCATCATTGATTCTTTTCCGCCAACCCAGCAAGATCAGATACGAATACAGTTAGCTTCGAGCCTCCTCGGTATTTTTTCCCAACGGCTTATTCCGAGGATTTCCGGCGGCCTGGTGCCGGCCTATGAACTCCTAATCAATAATAAGGCGGTGGCTAATTTAATTCGGGAGAAAAGAACTCATGAGATTGATGTGGTGATTGAGACCAGCTCGGGAGAGGGTATGATTGATTTGAACCGCTCCTTGCTCGAACTGGTGCGTTCCGGCGAAATTACCATGGAAAATGCTTATCGTTATTCGCTTAATCCCAAAACCCTTGAAAGAATGGTATAATTAATTAGGTGCTAGTGACTAGTTGCTAGTGAAATTCGCTAGAACCTAGAACCTAGAACCTAGAATCTAGAACCTAGAACCTAGAACCTAATCATGTTATTCCGATACAAAGCAGTAGACAAAGAAGCGGTTGAGAAAGAAGGCACCATTGAAGCCGTTAATAAAGATGGGGCTATTTCGGCGCTTCAGCGCCGTGAATTCATAATTCTCTCGCTGCGGTCCGAAGAAAAAAAGTCGATTTGGAAAATGGGCCTATTTGAGAAAGTTAAAAACAAAGATGTCGTTATTCTTTCCCGCCAAATCGCCACCCTCTTCGAGGCGCAAGTCTCGGCTCTGAAAGCTTTCACTTTGCTTTCCGGCAATGCTGAAAACAAATTGCTTGGTCGTAAGCTTTCCCAGGTTGCCGACGATTTGCAAGCTGGTTCTTCCATATCGGACGCGCTCGCTAAACACCCGAATGTTTTTTCAAATTTTTATGTTGCCATGGTTAAGACCGGCGAGGAATCGGGCAAATTAAATGAAGTTTTTAATTACTTGGCCGATTACCTCGATCGCCAATACGCCTTAATTTCTAAAACCAAGAACGCCTTGATTTATCCGGCTTTTGTTATTGCTGTTTTTATTGCCGTGATGGTGCTCATGTTCGTCTTGGTTATTCCGAAGCTCTCGGGCATCATCTTGGAATCCGGCCAGGAGATTCCGATCTATACTCAAATTGTTATCGGCATCAGTAATTTTTTTGTTAACTACGGAATCTTTCTCTTGATTTTTGTAGTTTTACTTGGTCTTTATGGCATTCGGCTTTGGCGCAGTGAGAAAGGCCGGCACTATTTGGACGGCCTTAAAGTCAGATTGCCGCTTGTCGGCGGTCTTTATAAAAAGTTTTACTTGGCCAGAATTGCCGACAATATGGACACCTTGCTTGCGTCCGGCATCTCCATTGTCCGAGCGATAGAAATTACCGGCGAGGTTGTTGACAACAGGGTTTATTCCAAGATTCTCACCGAAGCGGCCGAGTCTGTGAAAGGGGGAGCCTCTTTTTCGGATGCTTTGATTTCGCACAAAGAAATGCCGCCGATCATGGTGCAAATGGTTCAGGTCGGCGAGGAAACAGGCACTCTTTCGACCATTTTGAAGACTTTGGCCACCTTTTATAAGCGGGAAGTGGACGACATGGTGGATACCTTGGTCGGGCTGATTGAGCCGGTCATGATCATCGTTTTGGGTTTGGGTGTGGGAATCCTGCTTGCTTCAATTCTGGTTCCGATTTATAATCTAGCAGGAGGGATAGGGTAGTTATAAAGTTATAAAGTAGAAAGTCATAAAGTTTATAACATTATAACTATTTTAGCTGTGGATTGCGTAAAAATATAACTAGAATATAATATACCCATTAATATCAATTAACTTTTATACATATGAAAAATTTAATTAAAAAACTTTACAAACTTTACAAACTTTATAACTTTAAAAACTTTATAACTACCCGGGGGTTTACCCTCATCGAGCTTCTGGTGGTCATTGCCATCATCGGCATTTTGTCGTCCGTGGTTTTGGTATCTTTGGGGACGACTAGAGAAAAAGGCCGAGACGCGTCCGCTAAAGTTTCTATGACCAACATCTTGATCGCTGCAGAGCTTTTTTATGATGATAATACTCCGAACAGTTACACAGACATCTGTGTCCAAGCCCAAGATCCAAATACAGAGGTTGGCAGGTTAATAGCGGCTGTTGATGCTCAGACAGGCGAAACAGCTAATTGCGCAGTAAAATCTAATGGCCAGTCTTATGTAATTTACACCAACTTGAATCAAGGAAACTTCTGTGTCGACAGCAATGGCTATTCTGGCGCGCTAAAAAATACTGATCCGGACAATAACTTCAAGTGTCAATAAGATAAAGAGAGTGTTATAATAAAAGCCGTAATGATTGCGGTTTTTATTTTTATTTTCGGCGCTATTATCGGAAGCTTTTTGAATGTCGTGATTTTGCGCTACAATACTGGTCTTTCAATCATGAGCAAGGGGAGCCCTCGCTCACATTGTTTTTCCTGCCATAAGGTACTTAAATGGTACGAACTCATACCCATTCTTTCTTTTTTCATTCAGCGCGGCCATTGCCGCACTTGTTATTCCAGAATCTCTTGGCAGTATCCCATAGTTGAAATACTAACCGGTTTAGTTTTTTTACTAATCTATTTACTACTATCTACTAACTACTTACTAATTTTATACTACTGGTTTATTTTTAGTCTGCTCATCGTGATTTCCGTCTATGATATAAGACACAAAATCATCCCCAATAAAATAGTCTGGCTGTTTGTTTTTTTATCTTTGTTTTCATTTATTTTTCGCGCCCATTTGCTTGGTATTCGCGATTATTCGCTTCTAATAAATAACATCTTTGCTGGCCTCGGACTAGCTCTGCCGTTCGCTTTATTATGGTTACTATCGAAGGGTAAGCTAATGGGCTTGGGCGACGCAAAACTCGCCCTCGGTATTGGCTTTTTACTGGGACTTTCTAGCGGGATTACAGCCCTCCTTTTTTCTTTCTGGATTGGTGCAATATTTGGTATAATTTTACTTGTCCCGTGGCGAAGCTTTACGGGACTGGCAATCAAAAAAGCTGGTCTCAAAACCCAAATTCCATTCGGCCCATTTCTGATCTTAGCCACATTTATTGTTTTTATCCTAAATCTTGATTTCAATGCGATTATTCAAATTTTTACATTTTAATAAGGCTTGCCCTGCGAAGCCTTGGCGAAGCAGGGGCTTCACTTTCATAGAAATGGTAATGGTTATAACTATTTTTACTATTATTTCAGGGGTGGCCCTTTTTAATTTCGGCGACTACAGTGACTCCATTTCGCTTCAAAATCTAGCCCAGCAGATTTCCCTAGAAATAGTTCAAGCCCAGCGCGACGCCATCTCCGGCCGGAATCCGACTGCCTTTGAAATTTTTTCTTGCCCCACTCAATCGAATCCGAATGCTGCCTGCCGGCCCAGCTATGGAGCTTATTTTGATTTGTTTAACGAAAAAGAATTCAAATATTTTGCCGACCTCCATAATGACAAACTTTATGATAGTTTAGACAACGCCGATACAATAGAGATAACTCGCGGTAATTTTATTTCCGAATTTGCATATTTTGACGGGACCAATTGGAATCCTGTAACCGGAGACTTACACATTACGTTCACAAGGCCGTATCCTGATGCCACGGTTTTCATTGGTAATATTGCTTATTCTGGTGCCCGAATTGTGGTCGAGTCACAGCGGGGAAATAAGAAGACAATCGAAGTATCTTCGCTCGGCCAAGTGAGTGTAAAATAAATTTATGAAAAAGTTAATCAAAAAACTACTAACTACTAACTACTTTCTACTAACTAGTCCTCGCGGTTTTACTCTGGTGGAAACCATGATCGCCGTAACGCTTTTTACGATTCTTATGACCATCGGCAGCGGCGCGGTCTTAAATACTAGCTCTATTTACAGAAAAACCGCCAACCTCCGCGCGGCCGTAGACAATTTAAGTTTCGTAATGGAAGACATGGCGAGAAATTTGAGATTGGGGAGTGAATATACTGGAAGTGATTATATAATTGATTTTAAAGCCGTTGATGGTACACCGACCTCATATATTTTTGATTCAAACGATAATTATAAAATTAAAAAACAGAAAGGATCTGGACAGTTTGAAACTTTAACCTTGCCCGAAATTGAAATTGATTCAAGCTCAGGTTTTGAACTTGATAATACTGGTCAGCCCATGGTGACCATTCGAATTTCCGGCAAAGTCATCTACAAAGATTTGGAATCAGAAATTAATTTGCAAACAACAGTTTCCCAAAGACTGCTTGAGTAGTTATAAAGTTCATAAAGTTATAATGTTATAAAGTGAAATTATGAAAAATTTTAAGCTAAAAAATAATAGGGCGTGCCCCGCGAAGCTTCAGCGAAGTGGGGGTTTTACTCTGATCGAAACCCTGACAGCGCTTCTCATTTTCTCCACTTCAATTGTGGTTTTAATAACTGCGACCAGTCAGGGCTTTTCCAATACCAATTACGCTAAAAATAAATTTATTGCCTCGTATTTAGCTCAAGAAGGAGTGGAAATAGTGAGAAATGCAAGAGATAGTTTTGGTTGGGATAATACAGAAATTAATAATGCAGCGAGTTCATTATTTTGCCAAAACCCAAACTGCCTAGTGGCCGGAGAGCCCTCTGCTTTTTCTAGATCAGTTTCTTTATTACCGGATAATATTACAAATTCCACAGAAGTTAAAATAACTTCCACGGTAACTTGGGATCAAGGAATCACTCAAAAACATGTGGAATATGTTGAATATTTATATAATTGGCAGTAATAGATAGTTATAAAGTTTGTAAAGTTATAAAGCCTGCCCCATAGTCAAAAATTTATGCATTCGATAAATTTTTGTACTACTGGGGTTATCAAGTAAGATGCAAAGACTAAAATTAAAAAAGAATAGGACCTGCCATGGGAAGCTAGAGCGAAGCAGGGGGTTTGTGCTTTTATATACCATACTTGTAGCTTCTTTGGTCCTTCTTTTTGCGCTCGGTATTACAAACACCGCATACAAAGAAGCGGTTTTGTCTTCTTCAGCGCGCGACGCGGGTTACTCTTTCTTCGCGGCAGATAGCGGTGTAGAATGTGCTCTTTTTATGATTTATAATCCTGGGTCTTCATCATGCTTTGGTTTTGATTTGATTGTAAATATGATCACTGCAGGGTCTTTTGATAGCCCAGATGGCTATTGTATCAATGTAACTAATCCTAGCGATGGGGTTATAGAAGTTCGTGGGTATAATTTACCTTGTAATCAAAAAGATGTTAATCCAAGATCGGTAGAAAGAGCGATCAGGGTAAGTGGACTACCTCCTTTTTAGTTTTTTAGAATGATTAAAAACGATATAAAAACGAGAATATTTAAGCTTCGCGATCAGATTGAGGATTTGCGCTATCGCTATCACGTTTTGAATGACCCTAAGGTGACAGACGAGGTTTATGAGTCTCTCACGCGCGAGCTTCGAAAGCTCGGTGAAGCTTATCCTGAATTTATTGATATTGTGAATTCAATTGACCGGGTGGCCGGCAAGCCGCTTCCAAAGTTTTCCAAAGTCAAACATTTGGCCCCAATGCTTTCTCTCAATGATGTTTTTAGTAAAGAGGAATTGGGGGATTGGGAAAAAAGAATTAAAAAATTATTACCCCCCTCTCCTTTACAAGGAGAGGGGCAGGGGGAGAGGTCTCAAGTTCAGCGACTGTCTGCGTCTAGTCCGCGTCAGTCCGCGTACTTCTGCGAAATCAAATACGACGGTCTGGCTGTCTCGCTTATTTATGAAAAAGGCAAATTTGTTCGCGGGGCGACCCGCGGCGACGGCTTCATCGGCGAAGACATCACCGAAAATCTCAAAATGATAGGGAACTTGCCGCTCGTGTTGAATTCACCCCCACCCAGCCTCCCCCTTAGTAAGGGGGAGGAGAAAGGAGGGGGTCTTGTTCCGCATTTGCTCGAAGTCCGCGGTGAATGCGTGATGAGCAAAGCCGTGCTGGAAAGACTGAACAAAAAAAATGAGAGAGAAGGCAAGCCTCTTTTCGCTAATACTAGAAATGCGGCGGCCGGCAGTCTGCGCCAGCTTGATCCGAGAATAGCCAAAGAAAGGCATCTTGATTTTTTCGCTTACGATATTGCAGGAATCACTGATCAACGCGGATCAAAAACTGATCAACACCGATTTTTTAAAACGCATTCGGACAAGCATAATTTGCTTAGACAACTTGGTTTTGAAATGGCAAAGCACGAAAAAATTTGCAAAAATTTGAGTGAAGTTCAGGAATTTATAGATAAAATTGAAAAAATCAGACCGAAATATCCATATGGGACGGACGGGGTAGTAATCTCGGTTGATGATTTAGAACTTCAGAATATTTTGGGCGTTGTCGGCAAGGCCCCGCGCTACATGGCCGCTTATAAATATCCGGCCGAAAAGGCCACGACCGTAATCAAGGATATTCGGGTGAATGTTGGCCGCACGGGAGCGCTTACGCCGATCGCTATTTTCGAGCCAACGCTTGTTGCCGGTTCGACTATAAGCAAAGCCACTCTTCACAACATGGATCAGATTGAGCGGTTGGATGTGCGAATAGGTGATACGGTTGTAATTCAGAAAGCCGGTGACGTCATTCCGGAAGTTGTTGAGGTCCTGCCGAAAATGCGCACGGGCAAGGAGAAGAAATTCAAAATGCCGGCAAAATGTCCGGTCTGCGGCGCACAGGTCAGTAAATCAAGTAAATCAAGCGAGGCAAGTAAATCAAGTGTAGCTTTCTACTGCACCAATCCGAAATGCCCGGCCAAGAACCGCCGCGGGATGCAGCACTTCGTCAATGTTTTTGAAATTTATGAAGTTGGTCCGAAAATTTTGGATCGCTTTAAAGATGAGGGACTTATCTCCGATGCCGCCGATCTTTTCACCTTGAAAAAGGAGGATATTGCCGGCTTGGAACGTTTTGGCGAGAAGAGTGCGGAGAATATTGTTAAGTCGATCGAGGATCATAGAAAAGTGTCCCTTTGGCGCTTTCTCTACGCGCTCGGCATTTTGCACGTTGGCGAGCAGACAGCGCAAGACATTGCCAATCACTTTGGTAATTTTGAAAATATAAAGAACGCCAGTTTAGAAAAATTGAATGAAATAGAGAATATCGGGCCAATTGTGGCCAAGAGTATTTATGAATTTTTCAAAACAAAAGAAAATCTTAATTTCATGAATAAATTATTTGGCAGTGGCGTGGCGATCTTGAAAGGAGAAAAGAAAAAAGTCGGGCCGCTATCCGGCAAGACTTTTGTCTTAACAGGTACGCTTACTTCTATGTCTC
>Ga0155114_108_pt2 | contig 17531 bp, 18 predicted proteins | sample RifCSPhighO2_01_FD_106082 | JGI IMG/M metagenome (GOLD analysis project Ga0155114, IMG submission 106082) | Candidatus Nomurabacteria bacterium RIFCSPHIGHO2_01_FULL_42_16 | reverse complement strand
TTCCATCTGTTATTAGATTGCCTTGGGGATCGACTGTTTCGAAAGTGACCGGCACTGGATTAAACACGACCTGAACATTGGTCGAACCGTCAGAACTTAGTGCAGTCGTATAACTACTAGGACCATCTTTGGCGATATATTTCAATGTGTATCCTTCTTGGATTGTTGTGTAAGTTCCAGCGACGCCTGCGTCAGCGCTGAAGTTTAAGCCGGCAAAAAAAGCACTGAATTGCCATAAAGTAGAACCATCGACGGCGGCGAATGTTGAGCCGGAAGGAGCTCTAAGAAGATCATAAGTGCCAGTGGTGTGATTATAAACTGTTACTTTTCCATCTGGTAGCAGAACTCCATTGGGATCGGTTGTTTTGAAAGTTACTGTTACAGTTTCTTGCGCTTGGGCACGGCTCGAGGAGAGTCCCAAAACGCTCAAGATATTTTGGAAAAAAGACTTGGTCAAGGTGCGGGCGTCCCTCGTGCCGGAAATCCCCCATTCCGGAATGGCGATGCTATATTTCTGGGCTAGATTTTTAGCGGCCGTGATGACCGAAGCGCTGGAGGCGCCGGCGCCGGCTTGAATCTTGGCGACGTCCAAAAGAGTATTTTGCGCTTCTACTTGCGGCGCTCGAAAGGCAAAGACGCCCACGACTATGGCTAAAGCCATTATGCTGATCAACCCTGATAAACTAAATGTTTTTTTACTCATATCTTATGGTTCGCGGATCAACACTGATTAAAGGGCTGATCAACACGGATTAATAATTAACTAATAACTAATAACTAATAACTAATAACTAATAACTAATAACTAATAACTAATAACTTATAACTAACTGACATTTATTGGTAACCCAAACTTACGCGCATAACTTCGTACGGCTTTCAAATTTTCTTTAAACCTGCTGAAATCCATATCATAAAGACTCGCTCTAACGGCGGCGCCTTTCTTATCGTAATCAACAACCAGATTGCCGAAAATATCGGAATCAACACTTTTGGTCTTTTTGATTTCGAAAGATAAAACCTTGCTATCTTTATCATATGAAATTTTATTTATACTTTTTTTCATGGTTCGATTCTACTCACCATGACCCTGAGCATGTCGAACGGGTCATAAATATTTTTTAACTTTTGATGTTTCAATTACGGTAATTATTTCAAGTAAATCATTTTTTATTTCGCCTGCGATAAGCAAAAGTCTTTCTTTACCGCCTTTTTTGTATAATTTTTTTATTAAAATTCTACTTTGAACATCATACAATATTTTAGTGGGTTTGAACAGCGCCTCTTTTATTAATTCCTCCTTGATTCCGCGCTCTCTTATTCTTTGCTTAGCATGCGCTTTTATGATGTATGACTGAAACATATGACTAACTAATTAACTTAATTAACTAATAACTGGTGACCGATCCGAACCTACGAACTTTATCCGAATCTACGAATGATGCAAAAACGACTCTCGGATTTAGCCGAGAAAAACACTTTGCTCCAACTCCTAAATGAAGCAGATTTATTATACCCCTCGACTGCGCTCGGGGCAAGCCCCCGCAATCAACAATTAACATTTGACATTAAATTAAAATAGCTGTCAAGAAGAAGTAATGCGAAAATAGCGAAATAAGCCATGCTAATCACGCGAAAAATCGGACGCCGTGAGAATGAGTAGATTCTCACGCGCTCCTCGCTAGGCAAAATAAAGATTACTAGGCAAAATAATTATTGACGGCGAAGATAAACTGGCCGACAAAAATTTTCTTTAAGTAATTAATGTTGTGCTTTTCATAAAACAGAAGAACAGCTTTCTTGTATTCTTTCTCGTCAACGCTTCGATATGAGATCGGCGCATAGCCGTAAGCCAAGAGTATGGCATTGGCCAGAAGGCGAGCGGAGCGCTTGTTGCCGTCTTCAAAAGGCTGGATGTAGGAGAGGAGGGCGAGAAGAACCAAAGCTTTCCCGGGCGGATAATTTTCAGCATTAACAACTTTAGTCATTTGGCGGGCTGCTTCTTCTATCTGAAAAATATTGCCGAGCGGTTTGTAGGCCGTGCCCGTGATCCCAACCGGAGATCTCCGAAGACCGTACGAAACGCCAAGCCCCGAAACAATTAATTTATGAACATCTTCAATGTCTCTTAAAGATAATTTTTTAAATCTTTCTTTATTATTCCAAACATACTGGAGCGCCTTCTTATGATTCAAAATCATAATCGCCTCTTCTTTGGGGTGCCCTTTGGCTTCGATATTTTCTTTAATGAGTAATTCCGTATCGAGCAAGGTATAAGTATTGCCTTCGATCTCCGAGGACTTCCAAGAAAGTTCAATAATTAATCTTTCTAATTCCTTTTTTTCTATTGTTTTAGAAATTTTGTTTCGGTGATCAAGATAAATTGCGTTAAGCTGATTTATCTTTTTCTTCTCATTGGTCGAAAAAATATTTTTTAATTTCTTAAAAATGGAGCTGTCAAAATGCTCGGAAACAATTGGTCTTTTGTCGGGGGGTAAATTAAAATATTCATCAACATCTATATAGCGCTCTACGGTACTCAAAATTTTTTCAGTATAATGAATTCCCCGGCCGCGGCCTTCTCTTTTTATTATTCCCGCGCTTATGAGGCGCTCCAAATCGCGAATAATTGAAAAACGGCTAACCTCAATCTCTTTTGTTTTTAGATAATCAAGAATGTCCGAGATTTTAGCCCGTTCTTTTGAAGCAATAAATTCAGCTATTTTTCTTTGTCTTTGGGTTAATTCATTCATACTTCAATTTTATTCAGTATGACCCCGAGCCCAGTCGAGGGGCCATAAAAGAATTGTAGCATTCTGCAACAATTCATGCAACAATTCTCGATAGTTGAAGAGTTAAGTTATTAAAAGTAATGCGAAAATAGCGAAATAAGTCATGCTAATCACGCGAAAAAGAAGATGGTGAAAACATTAGGTCAATTGTCATTTTATCGGAAGCTTTTTGGGCAAGATGCCGCCGGCAATAATTATTTTTTCGTACTCTGCTTGTTCCAAGGTTTCAACTTCCATTAATTTTTTGGCAATCATATTCAAGACCTTGCGATGTTTTTTCAGGACACTCTCCGCTCTTTTCAAATTATCATTGATGATTTTAGAAACCTCCTCATCAATCTTGGCCGCCATCTCCTCGGAATATTCGCTTTCATTTATTCCTCTGGCGCCGAAAAGCACTCGCCCGCCTAGACTCTCAAGAGCCAGCGGTCCCAATTTCTCCGACATGCCGTACTTTGTCACCATGTCGCGCGCCAGGGCCGTCGCGACCTGAAGATCGGAAGAAGGGCCGGTGGTCACATCGCCGAAAATCATTTTTTCGGTTACATAGCCGCCCAAGGAAACGGCGATGTCGTCGAGGAATTCATTGCTGGATTGAAGCTTCCGGTCTTCAAGCGGAAGCTTCAGGGTGTAGCCGCCGGCGTGGCCGCGGGCCACGATGGAGACTTTGTGCACCGGATCGGCATACGGCAGGACGGAAGAAATGAGGGCGTGGCCGGCTTCGTGATAAGCGGTGATTTCTTTTTCCTTTTTGGAAAAGAGGTGGCTCTTGCGCTCGGGCCCGAGCATTACTTTTTCAATGGCCTGAATCAAATCAAATTGAGAAACAAGCTTGCGGTCCTCGCGCGCGGCCAGGATCGCACCTTCGTTCATAAGCGAGTATAGATCAGCGCCGGAGAAGCCGGGGGTGCGCTCGGCGATCAAGCGCAAGTTAACATCCTCGGCAAATGGCTTGCCTCTGGAGTGAATCTTCAGAATTTCTTCGCGGTCATTCCTGTCCGGCAAGTCTAAAACCACCCGCCGGTCAAAACGTCCCGGCCGGACCAGGGCCGGGTCCAGGACGTCCGGCCGATTGGTTGCCGCCATGATGATGACTTTCTCGTGCGGATCGAAGCCGTCCATCTCCACTAAAATTTGATTCAAGGTCTGCTCGCGCTCGTCGGAGCCGCCGCCCAAGCCCACCCCGCGGACCCGGCCGACCGCATCAATCTCATCAATGAAGATAATGGCCGGCGCAGTTTTTTTGGCCATGCGAAACAAGTCCCTTACTCTGCTTGCCCCAACACCTACGAAAAGCTCAACGAACTCGGAGCCGGAAATATGGAAGAATGGAACGCCGGCTTCGCCGGAAACGGCTCTTGCCAAAAGCGTTTTTCCTGTGCCGGCGGCGCCCATCAGAAGGACGCCCTTCGGAATTCGCGCGCCGATGTCTAAAAATTTCTTCGGATTTTTTAGGAAGTCAACAATTTCTTTGAGCTCTTCCTTGGCCTCTTTGCAGCCGGCCACGTCTTTGAAGGTCACGCGGTTGCTCTTATCAGCCGGATCGATCATTCTGGCCTTTGATTGGCCGAAAGAAAAAGCCTGCATGCCGGCGCCCTTGACCTGCCGTGAGATAAACCAGAAGAAAAGGAGAATGAAGATGATGGGTATGGCGAAAGGCAGAATATTGAGCAGGAAAAAGCCGAAACCTGATTCGCTTTCAATAACGATTTCCGTTTGAGCGAGCTTGTCGGGGCTTACTCCCAAATTTGAAAAAGATTCAGAAAGAGAGGCTTCTCTTTCTTTTTTAGCTTTTCTTAAACTGCCGTCCGAGAGTTCGACAGAAAGTTTTTCTCCGGCAACTTGGATTTTCTTGACCTCTCCGACTTCAAGTTTTTTAGCCAATTCGGAAATAGAAATATCTTCAACTTTTTTAGTCTCCTGCGATACAACCGAGTACAGGGCCGTGATGACCATCAGAATCAAAAGACTGGTCAGAATCAAATTGGAGAATTTGGGAGTCTTCATTTTCTGATTAGGTTTTTTATTTTTTCCCATAGGCAGCGGCATAGTAAAAGGAATTATATACTAAAAAAGTCTTGGAGACTAGTTCTATGCTAAAATCTAAATATGTCAGTCTTAATAGAAAACAGAAAAGCCAAATTTGAATATGAAATAATGGAAAAATACGAAGCCGGAATCGGGCTTTTGGGTTTTGAGGTTAAATCTCTGCGAAATAAACGAGGCTCTTTGGAGGGATCTTTTGTAAAAATTCTCGGCAATGAACCTTATCTGATAAATGCCCACATCCCGGCCTACCAGCCCAAAAACACGCCCGGGAGCTACGATCCATACCGGAGCCGTAAGCTTCTTTTGACTAAAAAAGAAATAAAAGAGCTTATTGGCAAGGAGAAAACAAGAGGTTTGACAATTGTGCCAATTTCAGTATATAATAAGGGCCGGGTGATTAAAGTTCTCATCGCAGTCGGACGAGGAAAAAAGAAGCGCGACAAGAGAGAGATAATTAAGAAGCGCGATACGGAAAGAGAAATCAAAAGAGAAATGTCAGCCAAAGGCTGATCTCCTCCAGAGGCGGACAAGCTGCCTCTGGCGGAAAACTAATTTTAAAGCCGGTCATTCGCGAATTGCTAGGCAGCCCCTCGACTATGCTCGGGGCGAACTGCTTCGCAGTTCGGGGATGATAGGCCTCGACAAAAGATTTGATCTTTAAAGTGCATGCCGAGCTCCAAGTAACTCGAAAAACTGCTTGGAAAAAGTACGTGTAAACAACGTTACTGCAAAACTCCGGGGCGTGGCAAGCCCATACGCCGGAGTCCCGGTTTACGCTTTAGCCTAAGCCGGCATCTTGTCCGCCCACTCCGATAAGCGGAACAGGGTGTCATTTTTCGGATAAGCCAAGAAGATTGCCGAACTTCTTGGACAAAAATTCTGGCTCGGCGCTTTGAGGTTTCGTCTGACTTTTTACTCTAAGCGCTTAAAATACAAGTCTGACTACGCATGTAGATTCTTTAAGGACGGCCTTTTGGACGGCGGTTCAATTCCGCCCATCTCCACCACTTCGCTCAGACAGAGTCTGAGCTACGCGGTGCACGGCACTGCGTAAACACAAAAACCACCTTCGGGTGGTTTTTGTGTTTGAAGCGGTGGCCCCGCAGAGCTTTAGCGGCGTGGGGCAAGTTGTTATATAATTTAATTATGTATTATGTTTATATTTTGAAAAGCAAAACGACCCCCTCTTAATCTCCCCCTTATAAAGGGGGAGAAGATTAATTCCTCCTCCCCTTTATAAGGGGAGGACTGAGGAGGGGTCGTTTATGTTGGAAATTGATGTTTTATGGCCCACCTAAAGCTCCAGATTGAATTATCCACCACACTAATTCTTAAAGAGCCTGCGGGTGTTGACAAGAAATGGGGGTTTTGCTATGCTGTCTTCTTTTCCTGCTAGGCGGGAAAAATTTGTTGTTTAAAATAAATTGATTGTTTAACCTTTTATTAAAATCATAAATAATGAAAAGAACGATTGTTACCAGCACCACCATGTCGGCAGACCGGCTCATGGCGGTAGCTTGCGCTCGCCTCTGCTATGAGGAAAAGGGCGTTGAAGTGGTCTTCTTGACAGATTGCCACTTAGAAAACGGCTTTCATGGAGAGCACGTAGTAAAAATCGGGTGGCCATCGCAGCACCCGGGAAAAAATTTCAGCCGTTTCCGCAATGGCTGTGAAAGGCCGGAGATGATCCGGGGCAACTATCCCCTGGAGGTGATAAGGCGGTTGGAAATAGGAGATTCTCCCCGCAAGGCAGAGCTCATGGAACTCGTGGGAGGGAGGCACATGCCGGGTTTAAGAAAAACAGCCAGGAAATTGGTAGAAACATACCACCGGAAACGTCACCGCGCGGTGCACTTGATGACAAAAGAGTTGGTAAAAAATATGAAAATTATTGAGAAAAGAGGTGCGAAATTGATTGGATAAAAAGGTTAGACCTATTTTATTTGATTTATTTGATTATCGTAATAACGAACCCCCTCTCCGACCTTGGTCGGAGAGGGTTTTTTTTTGCTTGACCTCCACACCTATCATGGCATTGCGAAGCAAATTTTATTTGAATTATCTACTTTAATTTACCCCCACACCTATCATTACGATGTTGCCGAAGGCAACGCGCAAAGCGCATCATAATAATAGGTGTGGGGGTTTATTTTTGTAAAAACTCAGATTTATTTTAAAAGACGTGGCTTCGCAAAAAATTTAATGCCATGATAGGTGTGGGGGTTGACCCCTACACCTTTCGTTACGATGTTGCCGAAGGCAACGCGCAAAGCGCATCGTAACGAAAGGTGTGGGGGTTGACTTAAAAAGACAGGTAAATTACAATGCCATGGTACTTGGTATATCTATTTATTTGAATTGAGAGAAAGAATAAACAATCAAATACGCGCCAAAGAGCTTAGGGTTGTTGGAAGCTCCGGAGAAAATGTCGGGATTTTAACTTTGGAAGAGGCTTTGAAAAAGGCTTATGCGGAAGGACTTGATTTGATCGAAATTTCCCCGAACGCCAATCCTCCGGTAGCTAAAATAATGGAGTATGGCAAGTATCAGTATGAGAAGAGTAAGAAGCAGAAAAAAGCCAAAGCCGGCGCCAAGACGACTGAAACCAAATCAATTCAAGTAAAAGTAGGCACCGGAGATCATGATCTCGGGCTCAAAGCCAAACACGCTTCAGAGTGGCTCAAGGAGGGGCATCGTGTTAAAGTGGAGCTCTTCCTCCACGGCCGCAGTAAGTATATGGACAAGAATTTTTTGAAAGACCGCATAGATCGGGTACTGCATTTAATTACCAGCCCTTACAAGATTGCCGAAGAATTCAAAAAGGGCCCGAAGGGCTACATCATGGTGATTGAGAAAGTATAGAAACAATAAGGAGCGCAGCGACTATATTTTTCTTACCCAGTTAAATAAAATTTGATTAATCAAATTTTAAATTTCTTCTTTGAAAGAAATTTATTTAACCGGGTGATGATTTTATGAAACTCAAACTTCACTATGTTCGTTTTCGTTAATAAAATCTATCATGAAGACAAATAAATCTTTTACTAAAAGACTGAAAATAACAAAGAAAGGAAAAATTTTGGCGCGCAAGCCGGGTTTTAATCATTTCAACGCTAAACAATCGCGAAGGTACCAACTAGCCGGCAAAAAATTACAGTCTTTCAAAATTAAAAATAAATTAAAAAGTTTTTTAATACCCTACAATTAAAACTAGGGGCTAGGGGCTAGGGGCTAGTGAAATCCACTAGAACCTAGAACCTAGAACCTAGAACCTAATCTATGAGTAGAGTCAAAAGAGGAACCATATCCATGAAACGCCGCCGCAATATTCTTCGGCAAGTCAAAGGATATCGTTTTGCCAGAAGCAAAAAGGAGCGCGCGGCGCGCGAGGCCATAGTTCATGCTGGCAAGTATGCTTTTGCCCACCGGAAAGATAAAAAAGCGGACAGGCGAAGACTTTGGCAGATTAAAATCGGAGCAGCTCTGGCGTCTTCCGGCTTTTCTTACAGCAAATTTATGGGCGTGCTCAAGAAAAAGAACATTGGCATTGATCGCAAAATACTGGCCGGTCTGGCCGAAAATAATCCCCGGACATTTTCTCAAATTGTCGCGGCTGTGAAGGAGTAATCGCGAATATACAAATTTAATTTAATATACAAATATACAAATAAAAAATCCTCCGACCTTGGGCCGGAGGGGTTTTTGTTTTTACTGTTACTGCCTTTTATTCTTCAAATTCAGGCCAATCTCCTTCCGATTCTTCCGAATCATCTGGAGGAGGTTGGACGGATTTTGGCTCTTGCTCGGTCTTTACCTCTACTTCTACTTTTTTGGAAGCAGATGCATCGCCCGGGATAAATTTCCGGTATATTTCCACTTCTTTCAAGAGATCTTCCGTCTCTTTAAGGCCGTCCTCATATTGTTTCTTGCAAGAATGAAAAGATTCGCGGAAACTTTGCACATCGCCCCTGGTCATCTGCAATTCCGCCATGATACTATCCAGCTCGTCAGCTTTGGCTTTTTCCCTGGTTAGAGCGTCAGTCAAATAAACCGAGCAAGTTGTAATTTTATTGACTAAGGTATCATTCTTTTCTTTTTGCCTTTTGATTTCATTAGAAAGATCATCGGCTTGCAAAGAGACGGCGGTGATTTTCTCGACTGATGAATCCCTTTCCAGTATGACCCTTTTGAAATCGTCCAAGCTTCTAATCTGGGAGAAAAGAGACACCCCTAATAAGGAATCAGTTTTGGCTCTCTTATTCTCCGCCTCATCAGCTTTTTTTTGCAAATCATTTTTTTCTTTCTCCACCGTGTTGATGCGCTTATTGAGCGCATCTTTCTCTGCAATCAAGGCAGAGTTTTTTTGCTTGAGGTCAGAAAGCAATGGATCTGCCCCGACAGCGCTTTGCTTTTCAGATTGCTTTGGGGCTTCTGCAGTTTGAGTTTGCTTTTCAGATTTTTGCTTTTCAATAATTGCACCCAGATTGAGGTTTGCAATTAAGAGAGAGTCGACTTTCTCGCTGTGTTCGGTCCTCTCCATAGTGATAACATAGCGCAGGGAATCGTTTATTTTTTGTTCCCTTTCCAGCCACCTTAACACCTTGGAACAAGGGTCGGGGGCAGGATCAGTCGTAATTTCAGCTACTTTGATGTTTTCACTGGCAGTGTCTTTATTTTCTGCTTGGGCCAGTACACTGACTGCCGGCAGTAAAATAATAAACAGTAAAATACTTATTAATGATTTTAATGTTCTCATTCTGTTCAGTATTGCGGCCTGTCTTATGGCAGACCTGGGTTATTACATAAATTCTGTATTTCGGCCAAATTCTACAGTATCAGGGCAAACAAGTCAACCCCCACACCTTTCGTTACGATGCGCTTTGCGCGTTGCCTTCGGCAACATCGTAACGAAAGGTGTGGGGGTCAACCCTAGTCGGCTGGCGGTTTTTGAGTCAGCCTGTATTCTTCTACTTTTGTTTTTTCCACAAGTTCAATAATCCTTTCCACTAAGCGCTTGGGATCTTTGTCAAAAATAATCTTGTTGTTCGGCCGATGGCCTTTCTCAATAATCATTTTAAAAACTTCATCTGTCTCCCAATTCTCGTCTTCCAAAATGCCGATGGGTTTATTGTCTTCAAAGGCCACGGTGAATTCATGAATCGTGCCGATGCGCCCGCAGCCGAGAAAAACCGCGTCAGTCGAGCGGGTCAAAAGAATGTCCCGCATGCTATAGCCAAAGCCGGTATAAATTATCAAATCGTGATAATCCACAGGTAGGCGATAAACTTCCATATGTTCGCGCTCGGTGGCCGCCGGCGATAGGCCGACAACTGTCCCGCCGGCTTCTTTGGCCCCAATGGCCGACCAGAGCGGAAAACCGGTCGTGGCGCCGGTCACTAAAACAGCGCCGTGATTTACAATCTCGGCTCCAAGTTCTTTGGCTTTGTCGAGCGCACTGGGCCCGCAATGGCCGGTTTCAGCCGCGCCCGAGACGCATAATTTTAATCTTTTATGACCGTGTTTTTGGTTATTTTCCATAAGAGTAATCGCTAATATACAAATATTAAACAAATATACAAATAATCAATAGGTGTTTAATATTCGTCTGTATTTTACACCTTCTTTAGTAAAATAAATAATGATGGCTAATTTTAAATTTGTTGCTTTTAAATAGGCTAAAACCTGTTTTACATGTGTATATCCTATTTTGGGCTTAACTTTTAATTCTACAATTATTTTATTATCTACAAGAAAATCTAATTTATAATTTCCAATTATTTTATCTTGATACTTTAATTCTACAAAGTATTCTTTTTTATAGCAAATATTTTTCTTTTCAAATTCGATCATTAGCATTCTTTGGTAATATTTTTCTTGCAGACCAAATCCTACTTCATTATAAACATTAAAAGCAAAGCCGATAATCTTATAGCTAAGTTCCGGATATATTATTTTTTCATTTTCTTTTTCATTCATCATTCGTATATTAATTTTAATTTGTATATTCGCGATTACTCCTTTATAACTCAATCTCCACGCTCTCTCCTTTCTCCGGCGACTCTGCGTCCAGGCCGAGATAGTCCCGAAGCTTTTGGATTAAGAAGTAAGAAGCTTTCGGCTCGCCCATGACGACAAAAACTTTCTGGACAGATTCCACTGTACCCTGCACAAAATTAAGCAAGGCATCGGAATCTTTGTGGCCGGAATAGCCGCCGATATTTCTGACCTCGGCATTGACCGGAACTTCCTCTCCAGCTACCCGCACACGCTTGGCCCCGTCTTGGATGTAGCGGCCGAGCGTGCCGGGAGTCTGATAGCCGGTCAAGAGCAGAATCGAATTGGGGTCTGGCAAATAAAGTTTTTCATGGTGCACGATCCGGCCGCCGGCGGACATGCCCGAGCCGGCAATGATGATCTTGGGCTTCGGGGAATTGGCAATCATCTTGGACTGCTCGGTCTCCAGGGTGGAAAGAAGGCCGGGGAACATGAAGATGTCACTGTCGGACTCCATCATCTTTTGAACTTCTCCTTTGAAATAATTTTTGTATTTTCTAAAAACTGAAGTCAGCTTAATGGCCAGCGGAGAATCCAAAAATACAGACAGCAAGGGAATTCGGTTGGCCTCCTGCAGGGCGTTAATTTCAAAAAGCAATTCCTGGGAACGCTCCAAAGAAAAAGTCGGCATGAGTAGCACCCCTTTTCTTTTAACCGCATCTTCAATGGCGTCTTCAAGCATATCTCGGCGCTCCGACCTTGACTCATGATTGCGGTCGCCATAGACGCTTTCCATAATAAGATAGTGGGCATCATTTATCACTTCCGTATCAGGCAAAATAGGGCTAGGGGAATTGCCGAGGTCTCCGGTAAAAATAATTTTTTTGCCGTTGCAAACAAACTCAATCATGGCCGATCCTAAAATGTGTCCGGAATCCAGGAATCGCACCCGCGAATCACTGTCGAGCTTTAAGACCTCGTGATAAGGGAGGGTCTCCCATAGTTCTAAGGCTTTTTTAAGGTTTGTTTCCGAATATATTTTGTCCAGATTGTGTTCCTTATCTCTGCCTAATATGCCAGCCGTGTCTTCTAGCATGTATTCGGCAATTTCCTTAGTCGGCGGCGTAGAATAAATTTTGCCGCGAAAGCCGTCATTGATAAGTTTTGGAATTCGGCCGACATGGTCAATGTGGGCATGGGTCACAAAAAGAATGTCAATTTTACTTGGATCGTAAATAAAGGGTTCCCAGTTTTCTTCGTCGGCCATCTTGGTTTTCTGAATAAGCCCGCAGTCAATCAAATATTTTTTTTCTTCTGTCTCGAGCAAAAAATTGGCGCCGGTAACTTCCTGCGTGCCGGAACAAAAAGTGATTTTTATTTTAGACATATGAGGGAGTAATCGCTAATATACTAATATTAAACAAATATACAAATAATCAAGAGTAATCACTAATATACAAATTTTCACAAATATACAAATAATTCGCATATTAATTTATATTCGTATATTCGCGATTACTCTTTTAGTCTAGCATAATAATATATAGTTCCTATGCCGGCGCCCAAAAGATCAAAAAATAAATCGCTTAAAGTGTCCGCCATATCCCACGACTTCTCTGTGATAAAAGTGTCAAGGCTGAATTCAAATATTTCCCACAAAAGCCCGATAACCAAAGTTCCCAAGATGGCGATCAAAATGGCTTTCTTTTTTGAAAAAGAACCCAGCAGTCCGCGGAAATAATTAAGCCAAAGCAAAACCAAGGAAATAAACAAGCCGCCTAAAAAGTGCATAAGCATATCAAACCAAGGTATGCTCCAATACCAATAAAATTTCATGGCCAGAAGATTCAGAAAAAAAATCACCACAATCAAGAAAAGTATTTGGTTTAATATTTTTTTCTGCATATTTAAAAGAAAAAGCCCCCACCTCACCCCCTTCCCCCCTCTCCTTTAAGGAGAGGGGGGAAAGAAGGTTCTTAGCGGGGATCTTTCTTAGGGCCACTTGAGGGATATTACCCTAGTTGAAAACTAGGTGGGTGCCCTGTGCTCTACGCCAAGGCGCAGTGCAACTCTGGGCTCCCTGACACATGTTGTTCTAGGTAATACTCTCAAATAACCCTACTTTCAGTATAAAATATTTTTGAAAAGAAAGACAACTAGACAAATTTTAAAAAATATTGTCTATGGTCTAAACTGGTCAGAATATAAGGAAATAAGGGCCTATTTTTCAAGTAGCAAGGGTGGTGTCCTTGTGCTACATTACTCATCAACCCCAAAACGCTTATAGTTAAAAACTGGTTGGCTGCCAAACCAATGCTTGATCTCATGCAAGGCTTCTTCTGGCGTTTCTGAAGCATGAACTAAGTTCATAACCGCTCTCTTTTCCTTATTGGCCAAAGCCGGGGAATCAATGGAAAAGTCTCCGCGGATTGTTCCCATATCAGCTAAATATGGCATAGTTGGACCGGCAATTTTACGAACAACGTCAACGGCATGAACGCCCTGCACAATCATTCGCACCATCGGAGCGGATGCCATGTATTCAACAGTCCATTTGCGCACATTTTTTCCAAGCTCAAAACAATCTTTTGTCCCATAATCCTCAACAAGATCGTATCCGTATTTTTCATAAGTGGCGGTTGTTTTTTCTCCTAATCGAGTTATCCATTTCTCGTCTTTTGGATAATGGCCGTCGACTTGCTCATGGGTCGGCTGGAACATTTCTAAAGAGACGATTTTCAAATCGCGCTGCTCAAGACGTTTGATTATTTCCCCAATAAGTCCTTTCCGAACGCCGTCCGGCTTGATCATTAGAAACGTTTTTTCCTCCTTTAATTTTTTCATAACAAATCTACGAAATACGAAAAATTACTAAAATACGAACAATACAAAGCCTTAATCCCTTACGTACTTTCGTACAAAATTCGTAGTTCGTAGAGAACTTAAAGTTCATAAGCTTTATATTTTGAATTGATTTCTTCTTCGACTTCCGCCCTGTCTCGGCCATATTTGATAGCCGAGAGTTCTTTGAGATGGCTGACCATGTCTTTGTTGCCTTTCGGTAAAAGATCGTAGTGGGAAGTCATGGAGAACGGCTTAGCCGGCACGCCGCCGGAGAGCATATTAACATATGAATTAAAGTTATCCAATTTGGTAATGTCTCTGGCCGTGAAAGTCGGCGCGTATTTCTTTTCCAAAAACTCCGCGTCTTCCGGACTAACGCGGTAAACGGCCGTCGAGCCGACGTTGCCGAAGACGGCGTCTCGGATATTCTCTTTGAGCTGGGCCAGGTATTGATTGGCCATATTGAGCGACAAGCCGTATTTGCGGGCCTCGGATAGAATTGAGGCGATCGAGTCGGTCGTAACATTTTGGAATTCATCAATGTAAAGATAGAAATTCGGCAGCTTAATACCGTAAGAGTCGGCGCGCGAAAGAGCGGCCATTTGAATTTTACCGACAATAATCAAACCTAAAAGATTAGCGTTTATTTCCCCGAGTATGCCCTTAGACAAATTAACTAAAAGAATCTTCTTTTCGTCCATTATTTTTCTAAAGTCAAAAACGGATTTTTCCTGCAGAACAATCGGCCGCATAATATCGTTGGTCAAGAAGGTGTCAAATTTGTTCGTAATATACGGCGCCCAGTTCTGAAGGCCGGCCTCGCCGGTGACTTTCTCGGCGCTCACCCAGAATTGCTTAATAATCGGGTCTTTGCAATAAGAGAGTTTAAGCTTTCGGAATTCTTCGTCTTGCAGAACGCGGGCAATTTCAAGGAGGGTGTTGCCGGACTCCGGATGCTCCATGACAAGCCGCGCAGAATTTCGGAAATATTGCTCGAAGGCCGGCCCCATAGACTCCGGCGTGCCGCCGTAGAGCTGTTTGAATATGGACAGAAGTTCGTTGACGACGAAAGTTTTCTGCTGGGGCCGGGCAATGTCGTATTCAAGCATGTTGAGCCCCATCGGCCGGGCAGTGGCCGCCGGGTCAAAATAAATCACATCGTCAATACGCTCTTTCGGCACATAGCTTAAAATGTCCTGGATGTCCGAGCCGTGCGGATCAATAAAACAACAGCCCTCGCCGCGGGCCATATCCTGGGCGATCATATTTTTTAAAATTGTCGTCTTGCCGGTGCCGGTCTGGCCTATGACATAGAAGTGCCGGAGGCGGTCGTTTGGTGCCATTCTGATTTCTTTCTTGACTCCTCGAAATTCGTTGTAGCCTAAAAGGACGCCTTCGGTCGGCAAGTCGGCCGGCGCCGGGGCCATTCCAGCCTTAGCTTCCTTAAGTTCGGGCACGCTTTCAACGCCGGCCGGAAAGTGAAAGACTGTGGAGAGTTCCTTAAAGTTAAGGGGCAGGTTCTCATCTTCGTTCGGCAGGCGATAAGAAAATTCATGGAGGAGATCCGGTAATTTCCGTTCGGAAACTTTTTCAAATTTAAAGCCGTTGCCGCCCGGTTCATTGAACTGGTTGAAGGCCGCTTCGATGTTGCTAAGGATTTCTTCCGCTCTCTGCGGGGTTTCGGCGGAAGAAATGACCCTGATCGTGACATCGGCAATGGTGCTGCCGATTTTTTTAGTAATTTGCTCAACCGCCTTGTCGTCAACTTTTTTTGGCTCTTTGTCTTTCTCCCCTTCTTTCTTATGGCCAAAAACCAAATCTTTGACGGCCTTGGCGAATCTTTCGTCAAACTCGCCAAAAAGTTTCAGCGCTTCTTTGGCGGTCTTGCCTTCCTTGACTTTGTCTAGAACCTGGCTGAATTTTTTCACGAATTTGTCGCCGGCCGGCGTAATGACAAACTGAATGGAAGCGCCCTCGCCCACCGCTTTGAGTTTAGAAAAAACATTCAGGATCGCCTTCATCGGATCATGTTCCAAAGTATCGTAAGTTTTTATGGGGAAAACTTTGGTTTCAGTAAATTTAGCGTAAGCTCCGGCCGAGTCGCCTTCCGCATTAAAAATATTGTAGTCATCGGTCACTTCTTTAATCTTTGCCTCGTGATAAAAAGCTAGAAGCTGTTTTTCGAAAAGTTCGGCTTTAGCATTTGATACCGCCGCATAAATAACGACTTGCGTGCCGGAACCCGGCAGAGCCGCTTCCAGAGTAAAATAATTCTTGCTCCAATTACCCGCTTCGCCGACTGACTGCATGCCGGCATAAAATTGCTCCATCGCTCCGAGAAATTCCTTGAACCCCTTCTTCTCTTCGCCGCCTGCCTGCGGCAGAGTAACTTCAAACAGCTTCATATTAAGAGCTTTAAAAAGCGGGGTCTTTTCTTTCAAATCGGGCAGTGAACCGGTCGAGTGCAAATACTGCACCAAAAATCGATGAAAGTCGTCGTCAAGGTGCGGACTTTCAAATTTCTCCAAGACAGAGAGAGCGTTCTTGAGTCCTTTATGCATCAGAATCCCGAAGAGCTCTTCTATTTTTTTATCGTGGGGTTCAGGAGAAAGCTCTAGGACAATTTTGTGGGTTTCTTCCGGAGCAATTATTCTTTCGGCTGGCAAAACTTTTTCTGCTTCCACTTTGGCGTAAGCCTTGACTGCCTCTTTGGCAAGCTCCTCGCGAGAAACTTCTTTGCCTTTTTCTTTCAACTCTGCCTCTCTTTCCTTTAATCGCTCGCGCAAAAAAGAGAGCTCTTCTTCGGGAGTCTTGAACTCTGGGGCTTTTTGAAAAGTTTCTTTAGAAAAAATCTCCGCCATAGTTAATAATATAAATTAAGTTTGTATTGAAATACGCTCACTATCATACCACTTCTCGCCCCGTAGCGAGCCGAGCGCGCATTCGGCGCGAGGATCTGCTACTGGGGTAGGGAAAACCTCTGCCATAGTTTATTATATAAATTAAGTTTGTATTGAAATACGCTCACTATCATACAACTTCCCCGCCTGCCATCGCTACAATGCTGATTAAGTGGTTTAAGTAATAAGTAGGCAATTACTTACTTTATTACTTTTACCATCTTGGTTGCTCTGGCATTGGCGGGCAGGCCGCCCCGTGATCCGACGATTAGGAGGATTTTACGGGGTGGGAAAAATTTCGGCCATAAGATGGAGTAATCGCTAATATACAAATTTTCACAAATATACAAATTATTCGTATATTACTTTTGATTTGTATATTCGTGATTACTCCTATTCGTGTATTACTCTTGCTTTGTATATTCGCGATTACTTATCTGGAATTATACTCTAAAACTGATTAAAATTAAAGAAGAAAAAGGGCTGATTTTACAGCACCCTTGCATTTATAATACAATGTGCTATAATAGAAAAATAATCATTCAATTAAGAGTCGATTTTAAAAGATTAATAAAATAAATATATTATGTTTAAAAAACTTTTTAGTGCACCACCACCGCCGTCACGTGCAGTTAAAAAAGAACTTGAAGCAATAAAAGATAAAGGAAAAGAAGGGGGGATGAAAACAGAAACAACTGAAACGGTCAAAGAAATTCCTCAAGAACTTATTAACCGAGCTGAACAATTAGCTGACAAAAGGATCGGGCTCAATAGAGGAGGAGAAGACCGTGTGGCCAATAATCTGGCAAGTGATCCAGAATTCCGAAAAGAATACATAGCGAAAGAAGCTAAAAGACTGATGGGAATGTCAGAGCATGAAAGAGAATTATATAAACCGGCAAAGACAACAATATAAAGCAAATATGTCCGCTTTGTTTTGTGGTGATGTTTG
>Ga0155114_102_pt1 | contig 18540 bp, 17 predicted proteins | sample RifCSPhighO2_01_FD_106082 | JGI IMG/M metagenome (GOLD analysis project Ga0155114, IMG submission 106082) | Candidatus Nomurabacteria bacterium RIFCSPHIGHO2_01_FULL_42_16 | reverse complement strand
TATCACACTATGGGTGACTGTATTTTTTGCAAAATCGCAAAAAAAGAAGTGCCGGCAAACATCGTCTATGAAGATGAGAATTTTCTGGCTTTTTTAGACATCAATCCGCAAGCATCCGGGCACACTCAAGTTATTCCCAAGCGTCACTTCCGCTGGGTATGGGATATGCCGTTCGACCAAAAAACTCCGGGCAATATTGGGGATTATTTCAGGGTAGTGCAAAAAATCGCCAAAGCCCAAGCATTAGCTTTTAAAACTGATTTTATAATTTCAAAAATAATTGGCGACGAAGTGCCGCATGCCCACGCGTGGGTTTTCCCCGGCGGGCCAATAGAAGGAAATCCAAAAGATTTCGAAAAAAATGCCGAAAAAATAAAACTGGCCCTTTAGTAGTTTTCTTTGAGAAAAGTTAATCCCTTTTCACTGGAAAGCCCCCCAAAGCCCTTAGATGACAGCATATCTGTTATTTTCCGCTCATCCCCCTTTGGTCGGAACTCCCCCGCGAAGAACAGAAGCAAAGCTTTTTATACTGCGAGCTGTTTTATCGCCGATTTTTTGGGGATTTGTGTCTAAAAATTTATTTAATCTTTTAGCCTCTTTTATAAGAACTAATTTCTCTAATGCTCCTCCTGTGTATTTCCTTATTATTGGAAAAAACGAGCCTCCACGAGCCCCCTCTCCTTCTTTTTTTTCCGGAGGGGGAGGGTATTTTTTTATAGATCCAAATTCATCTGATTCTTCTTCTCCTTCTTTCCCTGTGTATTTCCTTTCCATTGGGAAAAACGAGTCCTTACGAACTTTTTCTCCTTCTCCCTTGCTTGGGTCGGGGTATTCTTTTTTTCCGATTGAAAATGACATATTTTTTCAAATATATCATAAAAAAGACATTTGATAAAATGCCTTACCCCTTACTCTTTACTCCTTACCCTTAATGCCTCTATTCCCGGCAGTGTCCCTTTCTCCAAAAATTCAAGCATTGCCCCGCCGCCGGTGGAGACAAATAAATTAGGTTTTAGGTTATAGGTTCTAGGTTCTAGGTTAGACAGAAGACTGACAGTGTCGCCGCCGCCAATAATAACTTTGGCGCGGCTTTTAATAATGGCCTTCAGAATTTTCTCCGTCGCTTTGCCAAACCCTTTCTCGTAATTGCCCAGTGGCCCATTCATCAAAATAAATTTGGATTTTTTAATTAATTCTTCGAGTAATTTTACAGAGTAAGGCCCGACGTCCACAAAAGAATTTTGGTAGACTATAACATCGGGAGGTAAAATAATTTTAGGATTCTTACTTAATTTCTTAAGGCCAAAATTTTTCTTTTCATAAACTGATTTGCCAATATCCACACCGGCTTCCTTGAAGAAATTATTCATCAAGGCCCCGCCTACAAAAACTGCATCGGCTGATTCAGCGGAATCATGCCGCGCACCGTCCATTGAAGCGCGGCCTAAAAACTTTTTAATCAAAGGAATTTTTGTGCTGAACTTTGCTCCGCCTAAAATAAATAAAAACGGGTGTTGAGGCCTCTTAAACGCGGCTTTCAAATTCTTGATTTCTTTTTCAAGCTGCAAGCCGGCATAACTCGGCAAATATTTAGGCGGGCCAACAATTGAAGCGTGCGCGCGGTGCGAGACAGAAAATGCCTCATTCACATACAAATCGCCGAGCGAGGCCAATTGTTTCGCGAATTTAGAGTCATTTTTCATTTCACCCGAAAAGCGTCTGATGTTTTCCAAAAGTGTAATATCTTTTTTTATAAACTTCTTTAAATAATCAGCAACGGGTTTCAAACTCTGCTTCCCGTTTTCACCCAAGTGCGAAATTAAAATTAATCTAGCGCCCTTTTTGATAAGATACTTAAGAGTAGGCATCGCCTTATCAATTCGAGAAGTGTCTAGAATTTTACCGTTTTTTATCGGCACGTTAAAGTCCACCCGCACTAAAACTCGTTTACCTTTAATATTTTTTAATTGCCTTATTGATTTCATATTGGTAGTTGCTAGGGGCTAGGTCCTTAATTTACTTAATTTACTTAATTTACTTAATTTACTTAATTTACTTAATTTACTTAATTTACTGATTTAATAATTTCCTTGAAATTATCTGGATCAAGACTATCTCGTCCAACTAAGAGCCCGTCAACTCCTCCGTCCTTCATGAATTCCCCCGCATTTTTGATATTTACAGATCCGCCATAAAGAATACGCAATGATCCTACAGCTTTCGGGTCATACAGATCACTTAAAACCTTTTTGATAAATATGGCCATTTCATTCGACTCGGCCGGAGTCGCTTCCCGCATGGCAGACTTGCCGATCGCCCAGATAGGCTCATAAGCTATTAAAATTTTTGGAAGCGCGGTCTTTGGAATACTCGAAAAAATCTCTTCCAATTGGGTTCTTACGAAAGAAAGATAATTTCCTGATTCGTCCCTTTTGCTCTCTCCGACACAGACAATCGGCGTAATGGCATGCTTGAGGCATGCCCCTATTTTTTTTCGCACTATTTCATTCGTCTCGCCAAGCATCCGCCTTTCCGAGTGGCCGACAATGACATATTTCACGCCCAGATTTTTAAGCATGAGGGGCGAAATCTCGCCCGTTTGAGCGGTGTTGTTTGTTTCAAAATGAACATCTTGAGCTCCAAGTTTTGCTTTTTTTATTTTTTTACTTATCGCTGAAAGAAAAACAAAAGGCGGGCAAATCACTATCTCCGTTTTCCCTCTACTGTATTTACTGTATTTACTGATTTCCTTCGCAAGACGAAGTGCTTTCTCGAGCGAGGCTGGATTCATTTTCCAATTTCCAATTATTAACTTTTTACCTTTAGACATGGTCCTATTTTACCACGTCACTGGTCTCGCCATTGCTTGACAAATTAGAATATTTATGATAGAAAGTAAACGAACCTAATTGTTATTTTTATGGAAAAAAAAATAAAAAATCTTCTACTTGGATTCAGCATGATGGTGAGCTTTGCGGGGATTGCCGCCATGGTCTTCTATGCCCGAAAGGGTGAAATGGCGGCAATAATAGACGTAGCCAAAAAATTTTTGATAAAATTCCTGGAAGAAAATCAGGGATCAATAATGATTTGGACTGCCATCGCCCTTGGCGGAACTTATATTATTTATATGTTCTGGCAAATATTGACCCTGAAAGAGGAAGAGAAGATAGAAAAATATCCGGCATAGCTTCTTTTAAATTTTAAAAGGAGCTTTTTTATTTTTAAGTTTTAAGCAAGGACGGTCCTTGCTTAATTAAAACTTTTTGTTTTACCAAACAAAGAGTATGATACCATCAGATCCTTTTGAACCATGGCCTCCGCGGTCTGCATCACAAGTATTACTATCATTCGATTCTTTACCACCACCACCACCACCACCACCAGCGCCATAACCACTGGCATTAGTGGCGTTACCAGCCACGGTACCAGTGCAACCATTTTGAGTTTTAGAACCACCTCTTCCACCCGTACCCCCCGTGCTAGAGTATGATCCTATTATTGTATTAGTGCCTCCTGCAGCACCCGCAGTGCCAGAAGAACAATTATTACACCCATTTTGACCAGAATCTCCATTATTAGTACCAGGACTTGTTGAGGCCGCGCCACCGCCGCCTCCTGCCCCACCACCATTCCTATTGCTACCACCCACGTTAGTACCCAATCCTCCATAACCGCCATTACCACCGGGACCTTGCCCGGGAGTGCCTGTTGCTCCTACGCCACCCCCACTAGCAAAGAGATTATTATTATTTGCATCTTTTACAATTGAAGCAGTTCCACTAACTCCGTTAACACTACAAGCAGTAATATTAGTACCGGAATATGTACAATTAAGATACGCGACTATATTTGCAAACTGACCCCAAGGCCATATCGACTGATTTTGGTCACCAACCCCTCCTTTGCCGCCAGTGCCAGCCACACAATTAAGATTATTAAAACTAGGTACCATAAAGTCTGCGGTTACGCCAGAACCAGTTATTCCAATAGTTTTTATTTGTATTTGACCTCCTGCGCCTCCCGTGCCTCCTGTGTTGCCTTGGCCAGAAGTCCCATCGTGGCCACCCTTTCCTCCTCCCCCACCACCAATTGCATAAACAGTAATTTTATTAACACCAGGGCTACCCAAACCGCAATTTCCAGATGACAGTCCAGAATAAGTATCATTAACCGCAGGCCCCGAAGGACCACCGGGACCCTGAGTACAGATGTAGAGTAAACCTTCACCAGGGGTTGCACAAACTTGCCCACCGCCAGCAAGACCAAGATTTTGAAGTTTCGCGTCCCCATTAAAGAGTAGCTCGAGAGATCTTTTCGAGCTTATCGCGGTCCCCGCAGAATTTCTTTCCGCTATATCAAACAGAAGAGACGGGCTATTAGCACTTGGGCCTGCAACTGTCTGCATCGTCCAATCTAGAAGACGTCCGTCTGAAGCCGTTCGGCGAACCACTAAAAATCGATCGTCGTCATTTGGCCCGCTTCCCAGCGGTGCCTTTACAACCCTGTGGATAGCACCAAGACCCCTGTTTGCTTGATTAGATATTAGAAATAATGAGTTGCTATTATCATTACTAATGTCTCCGAGTGTAAGCCATGAATTGCCCGCCCCGGCTGAAATTTTGTTGACGTAGGCCTGTTGGGCTATGGCACCACCAGTTATGGCATTAGGGGTGGTTAAACCATTATAGGCATCAGCGTTGGAATTACCTGCGGGAGTAGAAACTATTAAGGTACCACCGATATCAGAAATACTACTAGTTTGGTAAAAACCAGTATTATCTAGTCTAATAAAGGTTGACCTTACATCAAAGTAATCGTAAGTAACACCAATATTGTCTGTATTATAAGCTGATCTTTTAACAAAGACTCTGTATTTCACTGCACCAGGTATTAAAGACCAACCAAACGCACAGCCCTTACTAGGACTATCGGCATCACAGCGTTCGGACGAGGTTGATACTTTTGTTGATCCACCACCTGTGTCATGTGCGGCAACCGCAACACGAAAAGATTGTTGAAATGTGCCGGTGCCAGTTATGTTGAGAAGTGTACTAGAAGGTTTAGACATTTCCCGCATCTCGACGGCAAAATTGCTTTTTCTCGTGTCGCCTCCGTCTGCGCCTATTGTGAGAGTTTGAGTGGGAGTATTTGTGCCGATGCCGACGAAGTCATTAATATTTCCGGATAATATAACTGGCTTGGAATTGCCGCCTAAAGGAGTGCCGCCGGCAATATCCCGCCTCCAAGGCAAGCCCGGGCCGGTCATTTCCCCTCTAATTTCAACAGTGCCGTTTGTACCACTTCCACCTGAAGTAATAATCAGGGGATTTTTCCAAGCTATGTTTGTGTTTACACCACCAGAGTCAGCAACTTGAAGAGCCATACCAGCCCTTTTTACACCACCGTCATCAAACTCAAACTGCGTAAGTTGAGAAGCCGAGCCTAATTTGATTCTCCTGAAAACAGTTCCTAGATAAAAGCTATTTCGGCTCAAAACGGCTGCGTCAATGTCTCCGGTGATTCCTTCTGTTCCCAATAATTCTCCTCCGTTTACTCCCTCTGATCCTAATCCTACTGGTTCTAGTTCTGACCCGCCGCCCGGCCCCTCTGGTCCTAGTTCGCCGCGACCAAAAATATTCTTAAAAAAATTGACGATACCCCCGAAGAAACCGCCGCCGCCGCCTCCGCCGCCGTTCTGCACTTCTGCGCAATCCGCCGGACAATCAAGAGAGGTTTCCGCCCCTCTTTCACAAACACCGTCACCACAAAAACCAATTGGCGGGAGGGGACCCATTTGTGTTTCAACCGCCGCCTGCGAAGAGCGTCCGAAAACCAAAATTACGGCAACGATGACGGCCACTGTTCCAATTTGCTTCATATTAATTTTTGGCAATTTAAAGTATTTCATGATTTAGATTTAAGATTAAAGATTTAAGTTATAAAGTTAGCGGGATTCATATAAATTAACTTAAAAACCGAAAGCCGCGACTGGTGCCGAAAGAAGATAATCCGCCGAGTAAGGTCCGTTGACTATGAGGGGCGGCACAGATCCTGCTTGACCTTGACCGTAATTGTTTAAAAAAACATTTATTCCGGGATCATTCAAATCATCACCAACACTGAATGAACGTTTTACTTCCAGCTGCGTTCTTGGGTTATTCGTCCCAATCCCAACCCCCACCGGATCGCCGACAAGTGATCCGGGTCCGCCCTTGCCCTTCACCCTAATCCTTTCCAAATCGTTGGTCTTTACAACAAAGTCAAAATCATTCTTTGTGCCAATGAATTCATTTGGACTGCTTGGTGTTCCGGTCAGATCATCGCCGTCAAGCGACCAGCCGCCGGCACGGATAAGATCAACATACGGTCTGCCATCCTCGGAGACTTTAAATTTCCCATCACCGAGAGTGGCGCTTCCCTTATCAAAATAAATTATTCCGGAATCTGATGGAGAAAGTACTGGCGGATAGTTCGGGTCACCTGAACCAAAACCGAAGAAGTGAAGCAGTTTCCCGATGGAGGCCTCGGCTGAAACGGCTAGTTGATTGAGAAGAGTTGGGCCAGCAACATCAAGCTTGGCCGTGCCGGAAAGGCCGGGCGCGCCCAACGAGGTGATATCTGTCGGCAAAGCATTATCCCTGATTGCCAAATCGCCGGCTTGAGTCAAGGTCGCCCTTTTTATTCCCGGAACTCTAAATTCCAGATCTCCGTCGCTATTTCTGACACTGTAAGAAGTTGTGCCCAAAGCGACACAGCTCACAACCTCGTAAGTTTTCTTGATTAGGACATAATTATAATCAGGGGTGCCACTAGTATTCGTTCCAACACCAACATTGGTGCTGTTTAGATTTGCTAAGGAAATGGAACCACAAGAAGTGGCTGAAGTATTACTAGTACCCCAGTCATTTATGTCCGCTGAATAAGCACTTAGACCAGATTTATCCTCACAAGTTGTTGAAACAATATCAAAATAAGTTTGGCCGACATCCGATGGAAAACAGCCGTAAGACGAGAGGTGGTTATCCAAAGAAGGAAAACTATAACTTGTTCCATTGGCGGTATTGTAATCAGATAAACATCCAGAAGCACTTTTTCCGGCAGCACAATCTCCGCCTGTGTCAATTATCTGTGGGCTAACAAATGCCGAAGACGGAGCCTCAAAGATGAGAGAGGGACCAGTAACAACACCTGTAACATCTGGATCTCTAGCCAACTTCACATCACCATAATCTTTTTGATAAATATTTTTGTCTCCTGGACCGTAATACTCCCACTTACTCCCCTCCCCGAGGAGATCCACATAATCGCCGCCGTCTTCCGAAACTCGGAACTTGCCTAAGGATGAACTGTATCCGATCATGCCGCGGCTGGCAAGCGGTTGATTGGCCCCGGTCGGCTCAAAAGTCTCGCCGCCGGTATCGAGGGCTCCTCCCCAAAGCACGTCATCCTCAACGACCAATTCGCCGCCAGGGTTAAGGGGGTCACCGCCTATCTGTAATATGTTATTTCCTAAAACATTCCAGAGAAAACTAGCAGTGCCGGCAAGATCAAAACCGCCGCTTACATTCGGTGTGGCAAACTGCACCGCCCCATCAGGCCCAGCAGCCTGCGCCCCGCCACCGCCAAGTATAATTTCCTCCCAAACACCATTTGGAGCAGAAATAGGATCATAAATTCTATTTGTTACCGAATCTTTTGTATTTGTAGCAATGTCAGTACAGCCCAAATTAGAGCCTCCAAAAAGTCTGTAAGTTTTGTCGGTCGCCCCCACATAAACCAACATCGCTGCCTTTCTGCGATCACAGGTTATGGCGAGCATGTCGGAATTTGTAGCTACTTGCTGATAACCGCCACGGAGATAAACCGAATCAACAAGCGGATAATTACCTATTGGATAAAGTTCATCATATGCAGGTGAAAGTGCATTAACTTTATTAGCAGGCATTAAAAAAACAAAGCTAAAAATTACTAAAGTAAATATAAATATATTTCTACTATTTATATTTATAATATTTTTTAAAACATTATTCTTACTAAATTTGTTCATATACTTATACTTATATTAAGCTTACTTAAGACACATATCCACGTTGCCTGAATAAATCTGAGGTGACCAATAAATATAATAAGATCCGGTACCGGTACTTTGGTTTTCAAATGTTATAATGCCCTGATCAGAGGTAAAATCTACGTTTGTATCAGTGTTACAACCTGATGTAAAAATATTTATACCAACTCCTAGACTTGAAGGGAATAAATAAACTATGTAATTATTACTTGTTGTAGTGCTAAAATCAATTTGTTTGGCACCGCCCAGGGTCTGATCTAATAGGGCACCATATGCAGTCAATTCCGAGTACGTTAATTTATTTCCACTAGCAATGTCAGCTTTTAAGTTTGTCAAGGCACCGCCATCAATTTTTAATAAATATCTTCTGTAAGACCAAGAAACTGAATTCGTTGCTGTCCCTGTAACTGGTCCTCCTTGATCGTTTAATCCCCCAGACACAGAAACAGAATAACTACCAGATGATGTAGACATCTTTGTATTAAGCGGAATTGTTATCGGAATAGTACCCGATGAAGCGCCGGTAGTATAACTAGTAGACCCAAGAGATGCTCCTGGTATAGTTGTTGTTTTTGATGTCCCAGCCGTTACAGCTTTGTTTCCAAGACTCAGATTAAATGTAAGAGTTGATGATGTTATTGGTATGCTTTGCCCAACTTCAAATGTAGTAAAGATATTCGGGCTTGATGTAGGATTTGGTGGTAAAGAATATGACGGACCTACATAAGGTACTCCGCAAATAACTACCCCACCTGAAATATTGGCACACAATGTACTATTTCCACCTATAAGAGAATCGTTTAATGGGTCTGCAAGAACTGTTGCTTTTAACCCACCAGCTTCAAAAACACCACTCTTAGTTTGCATTACTGAACCCACATTAATCGGCGCGTCACAACCGGGTGAACCAGAAGGACAGGCTGGCGGAGTGCCGGGTGGGCCAGGATTTGCGAAAACATAGGTCACACCGAGGCCGACAATGACAAAAACAAAAAGGCCGATGAGGATTGTGAGAGTCTTTTTGTTTTTGGTTATAAAGTTCATGATGTCTCTACGAAATACGAAAGATTAAAAAAGTACGAAAGGGATAAGGATATTATACATTAATAATTATACTCCCGCCATTTCCTTTATTCCAAGTTTATCTTCGATTCGATCCAGACGCCCGGTATGATCGTCAAGTTTATCATTCATTTCAGACATTTGAACTTTCATGCTTCCAACTTCTTCAAATGTGGCGTCGGTTCTTTTGCTGACTTTTTTTAAATCTTGCTCAATATTCCCTACCCTCATTTTTATCATAGTTGTGTCCACAGCAATTCTGGCCATTTCTTTTTCCGCCACAGTTGCCTTGTTCAACACTAAACCAAGCACTTCACCGAAAACTTTAAAATCTTTTTGCTGGGCCTCAAGCAAAACGCCGACATAGTCGTACTGCGGACTATCCTTTGGCGGCGCTTTGACCTTGTCTATTGCCAGAGATTTTTTTTGTTTTTTTTCTTCTTGAGACATACTATTTTTTAAGGATTAAGGATATGGATATTGGATATTGGATATTACACATTAATTATATATTAGGGCATATTATTGCGCAACGCCTGCCCTCTCCCTTTGAGCTTTGAAAAAGTTCAATGTCAGAAGACTTTTTTGGGCCGGAGTCAGGCGGCCGGATTTAAGAGCTTTGACATATTCGCGGTAAAGCGGATCGCTGGCAATCCTCTGTGCCTCCCGATTTAAGTTTTCCGTAGTTCTCAAATTTTCGTCAAGGCCTCGCCTTGCCGCAGTCAAGGCCTCGCCTTGACTTGCGAGTTCTGGCACTTCCGCGTAGATTATGCGCACTCCTTCAAGCACATTTATGGCCACATCGGAGAAACCCGTGTATTTTTCAATAATATCCTGAATTCCGAGGATTTTATCAACTTCAATGTCCTCTAAGGTTGCCCGAGCGAGACCCAAGGCCTTCTCAAAAGAAGTGTTTGCCCCTAGATATTTATCCAGTGCCTTATTTATTCTTCCAAGTTTGCCTTTTTCTTTGGCCGAATTAAGCCGGTAAAGCCGGTCAGCCCATATTTTGAAAGCGGATGTGAGTTTTGTCGCCGGACCTGGAGCGAATTTAAGCTGAAAATTGAGATAAAATCTTTTTAAAGAACTGATTTTGTATTGTTTTAGATCCTTTTCTGAATAAAATGTTTGGACTTTTTCAGCCTCTGTTGGTGGCTCTTGAGCAAAAGCAACCTTGGTCAAGGCTAGGCCTTGACCAAAGGAAAATGCGAAAAATAGGGAGAAAATTCCCAAAAATAGGCCGGTCTTAAAATTTTTAATGGAATTCATATGGTTACGAACTACGAATTTTGTACGAAAGTACGAAAGGGATTAAGGATTTGTATTGTTCGTAATTTCGTAATTTTTCGTATTTCGTAGATTATATTTATTAAATACGAGCTTTTCCTCTCAAACATAACAAAAGCCATGCCCGGGCTTTCATTTGATCTATTGATATTTTAGCTGATTTTCTTAATTCCTCGTACTTTGTTCTGCAATTGCCGGCAAAAGGCGTCGTAGTTACGATTGTTGGTCTAGGTTCTCTAGGCGAGGGGGTGGTAGGTTCCGTGGTACCCGGTGAGCCTGTGTAGGTATTAATTCTGTCAGTCAATCTTTGGAAAAAACCTTTTTCGGTATCGGTAGTTCCGGCAGCTGTTGTTGTAGTTTCTTCTTCTATTATTGTTACTGTTTCTCCTGTTGTTTCTCTCTCTTCTTGAGCCAAGGTAAAATTAAAACTAAAGAGAAACGCTAAAAAAATGAATGTTAAAATAAACCCCCACACCTTTCGTGGCATGGTTTCGGCAATGCCGAAACGCGCAAAGCGCAATGCCACGAAAGGTGTGGGGGTAAATAGGCTTAAAATTAGTTTTTTTATATATGTCATATGTATTATTATAGTCTAAAAATCCATTATATCCAAAAACGCCACGTTAAATGTGTGTGGATATCTTTTTTGAAGATTAAGTGATAAAATAAACATACAGAACAGATATGAAGAAAAACATTCTCTACATTGTCATAGGCATTATTATTGTTGTCGGCCTAGCCGTTCCAGCCGTACGATATTGGCAGGCCAAGAAAGCCGCGGGTCCCGCGGCTGGTACAGGCTTGACTGCAGAACAAAGAGCTGAAATTTTAAGGCAGCTTGCGGAATCGACCGAGAACACTCCGCCCCTCTCCGAAAAAGAGCGCCAAAGCATCCTAGAAGAGCTGGAGAAATCAAGCAAAGATGCTCCGACGCTAAGCGAGGAAGAAAGAAAGGCGATTTTGGAATCTTTAAGCCAGTAAAGCAAGCGAGGCAAGTAAATTAAGTAAATTAAGCGAGGTAAGCTTGATTCACTTGATTTACTTAATTTACTTTATAAACTATTTTTTATTATGTTAAAGAGATTTTCAAAGAAACATTTTGTCATAATCGGCGCCTTGATTGTCATTATCGGCGTTTGGGCGATCTCAAACCGGCCATCTTTGCAGTCCGAAGCGCAAGCTGGCTGCCAACTTCACAATGTTTCCGGCTGGGCTTGGAGCGAGACAATCGGCTGGATTAGTTTTTCCTGTCAAAACCCCGAGGCGCCAAGTTCTGTTGATTTTGGGGTAGATGTTTACCAGCAAACTGGTGACTTTCAAGGTTATGCCTGGAGCGAAAACATTGGCTGGATTAGTTTCAATTCTGGCGACACTTCTTTTTGTGGCAGTCCAAATGCAACATTAGACCTGATAACCAATGAAGTTTCCGGCTGGGCCAGAGCGCTCGCCGGCAACACGCCAGAGAGCGGCGGCTGGGACGGATGCATCAGTCTCTCTGACCCGAGCGGCACTCTCTACGGCGTAACATACGATCTTCCAAATAAGGAATTTGAAAAATTCGCTTGGGGCGATATTAACGTTGGTTGGATTGATTTTAACTGCAAAGAGGACTATACAGAAGGTAACAATTGCAGCAATAGTAATCACAAGGTGGCTCTTGACCTAAGTATCACTCCGCCGCCTTGCCCAAACTGCAACCCACCCGGTCCGGGCGGTCCCGGTGGGCCGGGCGGTCCGTTTAGTTGCGAATTAGTGGCAGACCCAACCTACATACCATTTTTCGGACTAAAGGAAACCGAGTTGACTTGGCAAATACCAGCTAATGCTACATGTTCGACAACAAACTGGAACACGCCAACTGCACCTTCAGGGTCAGAAGATGTTTTAGTTCCATTTAATGAAAATGACTATTTAACCCAACCGACAACTTACACAATTGCCTGTGACGACAACCAAGGAAACACGTGTGATGCTGACGATACTGTCCAGGTCTTGTCTCCTCCCGACGCCATTGTCCTTCTTTCTTACAGCTGCACTAGCGAAGCATTAAATTGGAATGTGCAATATGCGGAAAATTGTACTACAAGCAATTGGTCAGCTAATATTCCTGACGCTTTGCCCGGGCCGGAATCCGGATCAACCGCGATACCAAATCTCTCCCCGGGAACATACAGCTATTCTCTTACTTGCAACTATGTTGATCCTTCAAAAGGCCAAAAAACAGCCACAGCAAGTGTAACAATAAATGATGATGGCGCCTGCTCTTCTGTTTCATCCACCACAACCACGCCAAAATTCGAGGAAATCTAGAGATAGAGTAAGGGGTAATAAAGGGTAAAAGGTAAAGAGTAAGGGGTAAAGAGTAAGAAGAAGTAATGCGAAAAAGTGCGAAAACACCATGCGAATAACGCGAAAAGTTGAAACTGTTGAAACTAAGTTTCAACAGTGAGGGAATACCTACACCTGGTGTCGACACCAGGTGTAGGTATTTTTTTCAGTCAAGGATTATCCTTGACTGACCATTGTCCGATTTCTCTTGACTTTTTTAATGCAAGGAATTAAAATGGGGTATCTTGAAGGTCCGAGTAATCGGGCCAATTTTTTTAGAAAATAACGAGTGAAACGAGTATATTTTCTTAACCCTGTTAAATAAAATTTGATTTATCAAATTTTAATTTTGCAAAGCAAAATTATTTAACAGGGTGATGATTTTAATAGTCGCTTCGCTCCTTTAAAATCAATCATGAGTTTAGATTTGAAAACAATGAGACTTGCGCTTGAACAGCTTGAAGAAGAGCGCAAAATTCCAAAAGAAAAAATTCTTGAGGCCATCGAGCAGGCCCTGGCCGCCGCTTATAAAAAGGATTACGGCAAGAGAGACCAGATTATCAGGTCCAAGTTTGACATTGAAACCGGAAAAACTGATTTTTATCAGGTTAAAGTTGTAGTTGACGAGACAACGGCGAGGATGGTGGAAGAAGAAGGGGATAAGACAAGCGAGGCAAGTAAAGCAAGTGAATTAAGTAAGGCAAGTGAATCAAGCGAGACAGGCGAGGAAAACGAGGACGAGCGGGTGCGTTTTAATCCGGAGAAACATATTCTGCTGGAAGATGCTAAGAAAATTAAAAAGGATGTGGAGTTGGGTGAAGAAATTGTCTTCCCGCTTGAATCCAAAGAAGATTACGGCCGCATTGCCGCCCAGACCGCCAAGCAAGTTATCATTCAGCGCATTCGCGAAGCTGAAAGAGAGTCGATTGTCGGCGAATTCGGCGCCAAGCAGAGCGACATTGTCAGCGGCATCGTTCAGAAAATAGAGCGGGGCAATATCTACGTCGATTTCGGCCGAACGGTCGGTATCTTGCCGCAAGAGGAGCAAATCCCAGGCGAGCAATATGCCCGCGGCGAGCGAGTCAAGGCTTATTTGTATCAAGTCGAAGAAACTCCGCGCGGCATCAGCTTGCGCCTCTCGCGCACGCACCCGAAATTCTTGGAAAAACTTTTTGCTCTTGAGTCTCCGGAAGTTGCCTCGGGCGTGGTGGAAATTAAAAGCATTGCCCGCGAGCCGGGCAGCCGTTCTAAAATTGCCGTCATGTCTAATGATGAAAATGTCGACCCGATCGGCTCGTGCGTCGGCCAGAAGGGTATCCGTGTAGTAACGGTCATGGGCGAACTCTCCGGCGAAAAAATAGATATTATTCCTTGGTTCGCCGATCAAGCTCAATTTGTTTCAGCCTCCCTTTCTCCGGCCAAAGTGCTCGATATCAGTATTGACGAGGCCATACACAAGGCCCAAGTGGAAGTGGCTTCCGATCAATTGTCGCTTGCGATCGGCAAGGGCGGACAGAACGTGCGCCTGGCGGCCAAGCTGACCGGCTGGAAAATAGACATCAAGGGAGCGCCGGAAGCAAGTAAATCAAGCGAGACAAGCGAGGCAAGTGAAGCAAGCGAGACAAGTAAATCAAGTGAAGAAAAAGAAACTTTATAACTTTACAAACTTTATAACTTTATAACTACTTATGCTTTACTTAATTTTTATTCCGATCGCGCTTGCGGTCATCTATACGCTTTATTTGATTTTCTGGCTCAAGAAGCAGCCGTCCGGCAATGAGAAAATGATTGAGATCTCCAAAGCTATTTTACAAGGCTCTCGGGCTTATCTCAATCGGCAATACAAGACCGTGGCCATTGTAGCGGTGATTTTATTTTTAATAATTGGTTTTGCCTTAAGTTGGCTAACGGCGCTCGGCTTTTTCATCGGCGCCGCCGCCTCGGCGCTGGCCGGCTATATCGGCATGAATGTTTCCGTTCGCTCTAATTCCAAAACAGTCGCCGCGGCAACTACTGGGCTCGACAGCGCGCTTAAACTTGCTTTCAAGGCCGGCTCGGTCACCGGATTTTTAGTTGTTATTCTAGGCCTACTGGCCGTTTCGATTTTCTATATCGCAACGGGTGATGTGCAGGCCTTAATCGGGCTCGGCTTCGGCGCGAGCTTAATCAGCATCTTCGCCCGTATTGGCGGAGGCATTTTTACTAAGGCGGCGGATGTCGGCACGGATTTGGTCGGCAAAGTTGAAGCCGGCATTCCGGAAGACGATCCGCGCAATCCCGGCGTCATTGCGGATAATGTCGGCGATAACGTCGGCGACTGCGCCGGCATGGCGGCGGACCTTTTTGAAACCTACGCCGTCACCTTGATCGCCGCCATTCTGCTGGCCTTGTCCGCTCCCGGAGCCGGCCTGCCGGAATTTCCTTTGATTATGGGCGGGTTGGCAATTTTTGCTTCGATCATTGGCAGTTTCTTTGTACGACTTCCCGTCGGCAGTGTTGCGATCATGAAAGCTCTTTATCAGGGAATGATTGCCTCGCTCGCCGTCTCGGCCGTTCTTTTTTATTTCGCCGCCAAATTTTACTTCCCGGAAAATTACGGCGTGATCTTCCTTTCAAGCTTGATCGGACTGGCTGTTACGGCGCTGATGGTTTTGATTACCGATTACTACACGGCTAAAAAATATAGTCCGGTCAAAAGCATTGCGGAAGCTTCCCGCTCCGGCCATGGCACGAACATTATTCTCGGGCTCTCCGTCGGCATGGAAGCAACTTTTCTTCCAATCATTGTCATCGTGGCCGGCATATTGGGCGCTTATGCGCTCTCGGGTCTGTATGGTATTGCCATTGCGGCCGTCTCGATGCTTTCGGTCGCCGGGATTATTGTGGCGATTGATTCCTTCGGACCCATTACCGACAATGCCGGCGGCATCGCTGAAATGTCTGGTGCGCCGGAGAATGTCCGGAAGATTACCGATAACTTAGACGCCGTCGGCAACACCACTAAGGCCGTGACCAAAGGATATGCCATTGCTTCCGCTGGTCTCGCCGCTCTAGTGCTTTTTGCCAGTTACTCTGAAGAAATAGTCAGGCACATTTCTGCCATCACTTTTGATCTTCAAAACCCGAAAGTTATCGCCGGACTTTTCTTGGGTGGAGCCATTCCCTACCTCTTCAGTTCAATCGCCATGAAATCAGTCGGCAAAGCGGCCAGCACATTGGTAACCGAAATCAGAAGACAGTTTCGAGAAATTAAAGGCATCATGGACGGCACCGGCAAGCCGGAATACGGCAAGGCGGTTGATATTGTAACTCGCGCCGCTCTGAAAGAAATGATCCTGCCTTCGATTCTGCCGATTACAGCGGTGCTCTTGGTCGGATTTCTCCTCGGCCCGCAGGCTTTGGGCGGACTTTTGATCGGCACAATTATCTCTGGCTTGTTCTTGGCCATCTCGATGACTTCCGGCGGAGGAGCTTGGGACAATGCCAAGAAATATATTGAAGACGGAAATTTCGGCGGCAAGGGCAGCGAGGCTCACAAAGCGGCCATAACCGGCGACACTGTCGGCGATCCGTATAAAGACACGGCCGGCCCGGCCATCAACCCCTTAATTAAGGTTATCAATATTCTAGCTTTACTAATTGTTCCATTTCTATAACGCATATAGAGAAGGGTCTGACCTCCCTCTTATTTGCACTGTGTCCCGTACTCAACTTGTTGTAGTACTGGGATGACCGACATTCGTCCTAAACCCGACGACCTCGGGTCGGACTAGGGTAGCGTCGGTACCCAAACCATTGCCCCCTTTCTCTAATCCACGCAGTCAAGGGCTCCCCTTGACTGGATTAGCCTTTTCTTTAACTTTAAAATTGTGATATAATTTTGTTTAGTTGTAATAACGCCCCGATTGGAGCGTCATAATTAGAAGTCGAGATTATTATTAGTTATTTAGTTATTATTAATTAATTTAGTGTCGCGTTTTAATCGACATTACGCGACATGATTTTGTTAAATCATATGAAAAAATATTTAAGTTTAGGTTTGTTAATTGCCGTTATTTTCTTCTTTGGTTTCAGCGCAAATAAAATCGCGCGCGCGCAAGATTCTGCGGCTGGGCCTACTGGTGATTCTGCAGCTGGTCCTGCTGATGATGGTTCTGCGGCTGGTCCTGCTGATTCTACTGATGCGGCCAGCACTTCTGGCGCCGCTTCGGGAGGAGAGTCAACCACTGCTTCAGAAGGAACTTCTGATGCATCAGCCATTTCTGACCAAGCTGGCAGAATTGAGGCCTTAAAAGCAGAATTTGAAGCTCGTCGAGCGGATATGGGAGCCCAAAGAGCTGAAAGAGCCGCTGAAATAATGGGAAAAATAGACAACCGCGTTGCTTCTGTTCAAATGAGGGCCGATAAGATAGGTGAAAGAATAGCCAAGGCCCAAGCAAGAATTTTAGCGGTCATAGAAAAAGTTGAGGCCAGGGGCTTAGATGCTTCAGCCGCCCGAGAGCACTATGATCTTTCAGTCGTGTCCTACGAAAAGGTTAAGGCCGCTTTTGATGCCGCCAAAGATGTTTATGCTGATGTCGACCCGGCAACGACAACGAGGGAGCAAGTAAAAGGACTTAGAGACGCCTTTCGAATACAATTTGATTTGGTTAAAGAAGCCCTCAAAGAAACCCAGTTCCATCTTAAAGAAGCCATCAAGGCCTTGAAGGGCCTGCGAAAGCCGGTGGATCAAGGAGATGATTCTGCCGCTTCCCCTACTGAATAAATGTGCTATACTAAACCCTGAACTACGTCGAGTTCAGGGTTTTAGTTTATTAATTAATTTTTAAAAATCATGGAACCAGAAAAAAAATCAAGCGGTGCATTAGTCGGTTCGATCATTATTATAATCATCATAGTGATCGCCGCCGTTCTTCTCTTCCGAACAAGAGCCCCGCAAGCTCCGGTGCAAGAGGGTCAAGTTCAAGTGGAAGAAGAGGCTGACCTAAGCCAAATAGAGGCAGAGTTAGAAGCTTTGAACATTGAGGAATTAAACCTAGAAGTCGAGTAATCAAAATTGATTAGAAAACGAGCAGGGCAAGCCTTGCTCGTTTTGCTTTTTCAAGTTAAAATAATTTTTACTATGCAAGTTAAAATAACCAAATTACCCGGCAGTTGTATTGAGATCGAGGGCGAGCTAACCTACGAGGAATTCGCCAAAAACGAAGAAGTGGCCATAAAAAACCTTTCAGCCAATATTGAATTGCCTGGCTTCCGCAAGGACCATATTCCAAAAGAAGTTGCCCTTAAAAATATAGCCGAAGCCAGAATTTTGGAGGAAATGGCCGAGCTGGCCATGCCCAAGGCCTATATGAAAATCCTGGAAGAAAATAAGATAGACGCCATCGGCCGGCCCGAGATCGTGATTACGAAAATCGCCAAGAATAATCCTTTGGGATTTAAAATCAAAACCGCCGTTCTGCCGGAAATAAAATTGCCGGATTATAAGGACATCGCCAAGAAAATAATTTCAGTCCCGACCGAAGTCCCGACCGGGGTCGGGACTTCGGTCGGGGACGAAGAATTAGAAAACACCATTATGGACATCAGAAAATCCCGCGCGCCGAAGGTGCATACGGCAGAAGAACCTCTCCCCAACCCTCTCCTTAATAAGGAGAGGGAGAAGGGTGAGGTTAAAAAAGAGCCAGACTTGCCCCCTTTTGATGATGAATTTGTAAAAGCTTTAGGGCCATTTAAAAATGTGGAGGATTTTAAAATTAAATTGAAAGAGAATATAAAACTGGAAAAAGAAA
>Ga0155114_132_pt1 | contig 21863 bp, 22 predicted proteins | sample RifCSPhighO2_01_FD_106082 | JGI IMG/M metagenome (GOLD analysis project Ga0155114, IMG submission 106082) | Candidatus Nomurabacteria bacterium RIFCSPHIGHO2_01_FULL_42_16 | reverse complement strand
TTTCGGATGTGTTTCTATTAAAAAAGGAGAGTATTGTATTTTAAACAAAAAGTATTCAGAGAAAGAATTTTTTGAGATTCGGGAAAAGATCATCAAGCATATGGACGAGATGCCTTATACCGACAAGATGGGACGAGTTTATAAATATGGTGAATTTTTCCCTATGGAATTTTCTCCACATGCTTATAACAATACCTTTTCTAACTTTTTCTTTCCAAAAACAAAAACCGAGGCTATCGCTTCAGGGCTGAATTTTTATGAGCCTAATCCAAAGGAATATTCGATTACCATGCCCTCGTCAGATTTACCAGACCACATCAAAGATACACCAGATGAAATTACCAAAGAAATAATAGGTTGCGGCACCTGCTTGCGCGGATATAAAATTACAAAGCAGGAGATTGATATGTCTAGAAGAATGAATGTCCCACTTTCAAGGGAATGCCCGTTTTGCCGGATTGGTTTCAAGATTAAAAAGTGGGTTTCTCAAATGAAGCAAGTTAGTCGTATTTGCGACAAGTGTGGAAGCGAATTTAGCACTCACTACACCAAAGAAGAAGCCCCTAATGTTATTTGCAAGAAATGCTACTTGTCCGAAGTAGCTTAAGCGAAGGCGGATCAGCAAGAGTTGGCTTAGCGGGCTGGTTTATGGTAAAATATTCACAATCATGAGTGATTTGCAAAAAGACATGGTTTATTTTGCCAAGACGGATTTTCGGAAGACCGAAAAGACTTTTGGCATTAAGCGGGCTGATCGCCGCCAGCACATGTACGTCATCGGCAAGACCGGTACCGGTAAGTCCGTTCTTTTACGCAACTTAATTTTACAAGATATTGCCAACGGCGAGGGTGTCTGTGTGGTTGACCCGCACGGCGAGCTGGTAGAAAGCATACTTGCCGGCATTCCCGATCATCGGGTGAAAGACGTGGTTTATTTCAATCCGGCCGACGCCGATTTTCCGATTGGTTTCAACGTCATGGAGATGCCTGATCCGAAATACAAGCACTTGGTGGCCTCCGGCCTCATGGCGATTTTCACCAAGATCTGGTCCAACGTCTGGTCGGCCAGGATGGAATACATTTTGAACAATGCCATCTTGGCCCTACTTGATACGCCCAACACCACTCTCCTCGGTATTCCGAGAATTTTGGTGGACAAAGATTATCGGCAAAAGATTATAAATAATGTTAAAGATCCGATAGTCCGGGCTTTTTGGGTCAATGAATATGAAGAGTGGCAGGATAAATTTAGAAGCGAAGCCATTGCTCCGATTCAAAACAAAGTTGGCCAGTTTCTTTCCACTGCCCTTATTCGCAACGTGGTCGGGCAGGACAGATCAAGTATTAACATTTTTGACTTGATGAACAATCAGAAAATTTTTCTGATCAATGTTTCCAAGGGTCGCATCGGCGAAGACAATTCCGCCTTGCTCGGCGCCATGATTATTACCAAAGTTCAGCTCTCGGCCATGGAGCGCGTGCGTATCCCAGAAGACGAACGCAAAGACTTTTATCTATATGTCGACGAATTTCAAAACTTTGCCACCGATTCGTTTGCCGGCGTTCTTTCAGAAGCCAGAAAATACCGCTTGAACTTAATTATCGCCCATCAATATATCGGCCAGCTTGTAACCGATGTTTCCACCAAAGTGCGCGACGCCGTCTTCGGCAACGCCGGCACGATGATTATGTTTCGAGTGGGTGCGGCTGACGCGGAGTTCATGGAAAAAGAGCTTAGTCCTGTCTTTATGGCTCCGGACATGGTCAATATGCCGAACTACATGATTTATATCAAGCTGATGATCGACGGAATGACGAGCCGGCCTTTTTCGGCTAAAACATTGCCGCCTCTGCCGCCGCCTTCCATACCTGTGTCTTCCGAAAAAGTTATTGAAGTTTCTCGAAAGGTCTACTCGCGCTCGCGCAAGGAAGTTGAAGACGCGATCAAGCGCTGGAGCGGTATGTCCGGCGGGATGGAGGCTCCCAGTGAGGAAGGGAGAGAAACCGAAGCAGTTATTGGAGCGAAAGTTCAAATGTATCCGGCGGTCTGCGCCAATTGCGGCACGTCTACGAAAGTGCCTTTCAAGCCCGATCCGAGACGCCCGGCTTATTGTTTGGATTGTTTGAATAAAATCAAAGCCGGCGAAATCAAACAGCCCGCCCGTTTTCGCCAGAGTGTTCAAGCGATGGCCGGTGAGCCGACTGGATTTTCCGGCACCGGGGTGACGGCTCTGGCCGAGCTCGGTATTGAATTTAAAGGCGAAAAGAAAAAAATTCCGCCTCTGAAAAGATTTACCCCAGAGACTAAGCCGGGCGGGCCTGCCCGCCACGTTTCGCGTAGCGATTCGGGCGGGCCTGCCCGCCAACGTCCTCAAGCGCCTGCAGGCGGGACTGGCCCATCTTCGAAATTAAAAAACCTTTTGATTAAACTTGAGGCGAGCGAGGGAGAGGGAAACGAACCAAGGCCTGAAGCTGTATCTCTTGATGTACTTAAGCAGCCGCCCGGCAAAACACGCCCAAAAACCAAAGAAGCTTCAGAAGAGAACAAAGCTAAACTAAAAGATCTTCTGAATAAAGTTGTGGCCGGGCGCGAACAAAAATGAAATATTTTATTGGAATTTTAATCGCGGTTTTTATTCTGGTTTTTATTTCTTTGCTTCTTGTCGGGGCCCCGGCGGACTTTCCGGTTGATTCTACTTATAGCGTAAAGTCAGGGAATAGTCTGACCCAGATTGCAAACGACCTGGAGTCCAAGAGCATTATTCGCTCCGAAGCGGTTTTTCAATTTTTTGTTATTTTATTTGCTGGCGATAAAAACGTGATAGCCGGCGATTACTTGCTCGATAAAGCCTTAAGTGTTTCCGCTCTGGCTAAAAGAATGGTTCTCGGCCAATACAGCATGTCAGCGGTTAAAATCACAATCTTGGAAGGATTTAATAGTGAAAAAATCTCTGAAGTCTTCCGCGAAAAACTGAATAATTTTGACGCGGAGGAATTTAAAAATTTAGCGAAAGCCGAAGAAGGTTATCTTTTCCCAGATACTTACTTTTTCTTTCCTACAACTAGAGCCGAGGAAATTATCAAAGTAATGCGCGCTAATTTTGATAAAAAAACAGAGTCTCTGCAGAGAGAAGCCGCGAGTCTAGAAAAAAATTGGAGCGACATTATCATTATGGCTTCAATTATTGAGCGTGAAGCCTTCGGTAATGGCGACGAAGAGACGATATCTGGAATTTTATGGAAAAGATTTGAGCGCAAGATGCTTCTTCAAGCCGATGCCGCCCCCGAGACTTATGAAAAATTAGGCTTGCCGGAGAGGGCGATATCTAATCCCGGGCTTCGTTCCATAGCGGCCGCCCTTTACCCGGCAGAGACGCCTTACCTTTTTTATCTGCATGACAAAAATGGTAATATACATTATGCGAAGACGTTTGAAGAACATAGGAGGAATATAAGAAGATATTTAAAATGACGCAAATTAAGAAACAAAATTTAGCTTTTGTGGACGTAGAGACCAGCGGACTGGATGCTGAAAAGCATGAGGTTATTCAAATTGGCTGCGTCTTAGTAAGCCAGGATTGGACTGGCGACAAGCCAAAATTTGAAATGATTGAAGAGCTTGAGCTTAAAATAAAGATGGAGCGGCCGGAGGATGCCCAGCCGGAGGCTCTGCGGATTAACGGTTATGATCCGGCGGCTTGGCTTTTTGCTTACAACTTGCCGGAGGCCATGAAAATATTTGCCGAGAAAACCAAGGACGCGATAATGGTGGCGCACAATGTGGCCTTTGATTATAGTTTTATCGACAAGGCTTTCCGGAAGGCCGGGGTGGAAAATAAAATGCATTATCACAAGCTCGACACAATCTCGATCGCCTTTGCCAAGCTTCATGATGTTCATGACGTGGACAAATTCTCTCTGCATTATTTATGCGCTCATTTCGGCATTGAAAATAAAAAAGCTCACTCGGCCCTGCCGGATGCGCGAGCGACTTTTGAAGTTTACAAAAAATTGATGAGCCTATGAAAAAGAAAATGGTTTTTGTGGGTTTGTCGGGAGGGGTGGATTCTTCTGTGACGGCAGCACTGTTAAAGGAACAAGGATATGAAGTCGTGGGGGTTTTTATAAAAACTTGGCAGCCGGATTTTATTGAATGTACTTGGCCGGAGGAGAGGCGAGACGCGATGCGCGTCGCGGCGCATTTGGACATTCCATTTCTAACATTTGATTTGGAAAAAGAATATAAAAAAGAAGTGGGCGATTATATGGTTTCTGAATATCGCGCCGGCCGGACGCCCAATCCGGACGTAATGTGCAACAAAGAAATAAAGTTCGGCGCATTTCTGCAAAAAGCGCTCGCGATGGGCGCTGATTATGTGGCGACAGGACATTATGCTAGAGTTTCCCCCTCCCCCTTAATAAGGGGGAGGTTGGGAGGGGGTTCTTTAAAATTCACCTCACCCCAGCCCTCTCCTTATAAAGGAGAGGGGGGAATACACTTGTTGAAAGGGATTGATCCCGCCAAAGATCAAAGTTACTTCCTTTGGACTCTCAATCAAGACCAATTGAAGCACATTCTTTTCCCGATCGGGCATTTGAAAAAAACTCAAGTTCGGAAACTAGCTGGTAAATTCGGCTTGCCGACAAGGCATAAAAAAGACAGTCAGGGCATTTGCTTTTTGGGTAAAGTTGAAATGAAAGATTTCCTGAAGCATTATATTAAACCAAAAAGAGGTAATGTTATCCTCGTGAAGCCAGGCCCGAAGTCAAGCTTTAAGGGCAGCCCCTCGCCCGGCGAAGCCTCGGCGAAGCGGGGGAAGCTTGACTTCGAGGAGGTGATCGGATACCACGACGGCGTAACTTTTTATACTATTGGCGAGCGGCATGGATTCACAATCACCAAAAAAAAACCGAATGATAAGCCATATTACATTGTCGGGAAAGACATCAAAAAAAATGTTTTAATCGCCTCGCAAGATTCTAATCGGCTAATTCGCGCGAATAAGCGAATAGTTTTAAGTGATGTTAATTGGATTTCTGATTATCCGTGTCAATCAGATTTAGATCAGTGTAAATCAGTTTTTCCCTACAAATGTCAAATTCGCTATCATGGCGAGCTTCTGCCTTGCCGAATTAAAATTAAATCAAGAAATCAAACATCAGTCGAATTTGAACAGTCAGTTTTAGCTTCCTCTGGCCAATCTCTGGTTGTATATAATAAAAATATTTGCCTTGGCGGCGGAGTCATTTTTTGATATTATGCAATTTATGAGGAAATTTCTCGACTACTTAAATAAGAAATATTTTACTCTGCACAAAAAATACGAAGACCTTTTTTGGCTTTCCTACATGGGCGATCATTCTGTGGACAAGAAGAAGGACAAGGCGCTGAAAACTCGCGACGAGTTCCGGGCGGATTCAAGACTCTATGAACAAGTTAAGCTCTTTTTAAAGAAGGCTAAGAGTAAAGACAGGGAACGTTTAAAGGCCTGGGAATTATTTTTCAGCCGCTATCAGACGCCGAAAGCAGTCTTAGCTATCAAAAATAAAATCGTTGAAATTGAGTCGAAAGTAATGCGAAAAAGAGCGGTGAGGAAAGAGGGCTATATTCATCCCAAGACCAGAAAATTCATTAAAGCTTCTGAAAATGAAATGAGGATGATTATGCGGATCGATCCGAACGAACAAGTTAGAAAGGCCGCTTTTTACGCGCTAGAGCAATTGACCCAAACTTCGCTGAAGGAATATGTCAATATGGTTAAATTACTCAATCAATATGCTCTAAGTCTCGGCTTCGAAGACTTTTACGCTTACAAAGTGCATACCGAAGAAGGCATGACCAAAAAAGAGCTTTTTAAGATTTTTGACCAGATTTTTAACAAAACAAAATATGCTTTCAAGAATGTTAGAAAATTAGAAAAGAAATTACCGGGTCTGCGCAAGCCTTGGAATTTTGGCTATATGATGACCGGGAATTTTACTAAGGAAGAAGATCCTTATTTTCAGTTTGAAGATGCGCTTCTAAAGTGGGGCAGATCATTCTCGGCTTTGGGAATTAAATATCGAGGTGGAGAACTGAAATTAGATCTTCTTGACCGTAAAGGCAAATGGAATAATGGTTTCTGTCATTGGCCAAAACTGGTTTATTACAAAGGTCAGAAAAGATTTACCGGCAGTTCAAACTTTACCTGTAATGTTGTCTTCGGCCAAGTTGGCTCCGGCATGCAGGGGATACATACATTGTTCCATGAAGGCGGCCATGCGGCGCACTTGCTTAATTCGACCCAAACGGAAGTCTGCTTGAATCACGAATACCCGCCTTCATCAACCGCTTGGGCGGAAACGCAGAGCATGTTTCTGGACACGCTTTTTTCCAGTATTGAGTGGAGGACAAGATATGCGAAAAATAAAGAAGAGCAGAATTATCCGTTTGCTCTTTTCGAGCGCAAGTTGAGAAAAACTCACATACTCGCGCCGCTCGGCATGATGAGCATTATGTTTGTCATGAATTTTGAAAAAGAAGTTTATGAGGCTAAAAATTTAAATGAGAAAAAAGTTAAAGAGATTGCCAAAAAAGTTTACAGAAGATATTTTGACCGGTCGGAAGATTCGCTTTCAATACTCAACGTGCCGCATATTTACTTTTGGGAGGGTATCTGCTCATATCACGGCTACGGCTTGGCCGAACTTTCTATTTCGCAGTGGCGCGAATATTTTTATAAAAAGTATGGTTATATCGTCGACAATCCGGATGTTGGCGAGGAGATGACTCGTGTTTGGCGTCTGACAGCTTCCAAGACTTACAAAGAACTGGTCAAATTAGCGACCAAGAGAGAATTATCTCCAGCGAGCTATATAAAGAATGTGACTGTCGGTTTGAGTCAGGCTCTACTGAAAGCCAAGAAGAAAATAAAGAGGATGAAGAAAGTACCAATATACACTAGGAAAATTAAACTGGATGCCAAGATAAGTCTGGTTCACGGCAAGCATAAAATTTGTGATAATAGAAAAAGCTTTGAAGATATGGCGGAAAAGTATAGACTGTGGCTATATAAGCAAAAGACAAGATGACCTCAAGTGAAATCAGACAAAAATTTTTGGAATTTTTCGAAAAGCGCGGACACAAAATAGTGCCGTCTTCTTCGCTTGTGCCCGAGAATGATCCATCGGTTCTTTTTACCACGGCCGGCATGCAGCCAATGGTTGCATATTTGCTTGGACAAGAACATCCGCAAGGTAAGAGAATAGTGAATTCTCAAAAATGTTTTAGAGCAAATGATATAGAAGAAGTTGGGGATAATCGTCATACTACTTTTTTTGAAATGCTAGGTAACTGGTCTTTTGGTGACTATTTCAAGAAGGAGCAAATATCTTGGATATTTGAATTTCTTACTAAAGAAATAAAGTTAGATCCAAAAAAAATTTATGTCACAGCTTTTATAGGAGATTCTGCTCATAATTTACCAAAGGATTCTGAGACAGCAGAAATTTGGATGAATCTTTTTTCTGAAAAAGGTATTCTGGCTAAGGAGGTGGAATTTGGCACGGAGAAAAATGCAAGTGATACGGGAATGGGTGACGGCAGGATATTTTACTATCAAGATAAAAATTGGTGGTCTATGAGCGGAAATCCTGATTCTATGCAATCAGGTGAGCCTGGCGGACCGGATTCTGAAATGTTTTATGAATTCAGCGATATTGAGCATAATGTTTCTTTTGGCAAATATTGTCATCCAAATTGTGATTGTGGGAGATATGTGGAGATAGGTAACAGTGTTTTTATGGAGTATCAAAAAAAATCTGACGGCAGTTTTGCAAAATTGCCTAAGCAGAACGTTGATTTTGGCGGCGGACTTGAACGTATAATCGCGGCCAGCAATAACGAACCGGATATATTTAAAATAGATACGCTATTTCCAATTATTAAGGAGATCGAGCGTTTGGGAGGCAAAAAATACGGAGAAAATTTTGAAAACACGAAATTTTTTAGAATTATTTCCGATCATATAAGAGCAGCGGTTTTTATGATTGCCGACGGTGTTAGACCCTCGAATGTTGAAAGAGGATATATACTGCGCAGGCTTGTGAGAAGAGCAGTAGTTTACGCTCACAAGATCGGCCTTTCCTATGATGCACTCGCGGAGCTGGCTCAGATTATTGCGGATGTTTATGAAGGAGTTTATCCGATTGAATCCAAGCTTGTTGAAATAAAAAATACGCTTATTACTGAAGTGGATAAGTTTAAAGATACTTTAAACAAGGGCTTGAAGGAATTTGAAAAAGGCACTGATCCTTTTATTTTAGCAACTACCTACGGTTTTCCGTTTGAGCTTGTCAGGGAATTAGCCGAGGAAAGGGGACAAATAATTGACCGCGCGGCTTTTGATGCGAAAATGAAAGAACACCAGAGGCTCTCACGAACCGCCTCGGCCGGCATGTTCAAGGGCGGTTTGGCTGATCATGAACCAAAAACAATCAAACATCATACGGCGCATCATTTGCTTCTGGCCGCTTTGAAAGAAGTTTTAGGCAAAGATGTTAAACAAAGGGGGAGCAATATCACGCAAGAAAGATTGCGGCTGGATTTTTCTTTTAACAGAAAGCTGACGGATGAAGAAAAAAAGAAGATAGAAGAAATTGTTAATCAGAAAATTAAAGAAGGTTTACCGGTAATTAGGAAAGAAATGCCTAAAAAAGAAGCGGAAAAACTTGGCGCCGAAATGGAATTCGGCGGGAAGTACGGCGATATTGTGAGCGTTTATTTTATTGGTCCTTCGGCTACGCCTCAGGACGATGCTGAAGGCAAAGCCTTCAGCATCGAATTCTGCGGCGGCCCGCATGTGACGAATACAGCAGAACTGTATTCTTCATCCCGACTTGTCCCGAGTGAAATCGAGGGAGTGAAGTCGAGGGATATAGGTCCCTTCAAAATTCTCAAAGAAGAAGCCGTGGCGGCTGGCATCCGCCGCATCAAAGCTGTAGTGGAATAACATGAGCTTTTTTATTTGATTGGAATCTTGTATAATTTAAAAATATGACCAGTTTTAAAAAAGGACTTTCGGTGATTTTAGACATTGGCTCGGGAAGCGTGGGTGGAGCGGTGGTTTTATCTTCTCCTAAAATTTCAAAGCCAAAAATCCTCTATACTTTTAGGACCCCCATAGTTCTAGCTAAAAATCTAAATTTTGAGCGCTTCTCTTCGGTAATGCTCGCGGCCTTAAAAGATGTCTTGGTTAAAATTGAGCAAAATAAGGCTGGCGCACCCGAAAATATTTTTTGCTTTCTAGCCTCGCCTTGGACGGCCAGCCAGACCAGAACTATCAAGCTCAAAAAAAATTCTCCTTTCAGGTTTACTAAGGAGCTTGCTCGAAATTTTGTGGAAAAAGAAATCAGAAACTTTCAAAATACCCATTTGAAAAGATTTGAACAAATCGGCAGTAAAATGCGGCTTCTGGAAAAAGAATATTTCCAAATAAAGTTAAACGGGTACAAGACCAATAATCCTCTCGGTAAAAGATCAGGAGATTTCGAGATAGATTTATTCGTCTCAATTGCCCCTGAAAAAATTTTAGGATTGATCGAATATCAAATTAGGAAATTTTTCAATTTGCCGATTCATTTTCATTCTTTTATTTTCCCGTCGTTTTTGATTATTCGAGATCTTTTTCCGAAGTGCTCCGATTATATTTTTATGGACATTGCCGGGGAAATTACCGACGTTTCCATTGTCAAAAACGACATACTGACGGAATCCGTTTCTTTTCCTGTCGGAAAAAGTTTTTTGACTGCCACTTTGGCCGAGCGGCTGAATAAAAGTTCTATGGAAGCCGGAAGCATACTCAATCTTTTTCTAGAGAACAAACTGGAGGAAAAGCTTGTCAGTAAAGTGAATGAAATTTTGTCAGAGGTAAAAAAAACATGGCTCAAATCTTTTGACGAGGCCTTGGCAAAAATTTCTGGCGGGTTACTTCCGCCTTCCACGATTTTTGTTACAGTTGACCCCGATGTTTCTAAATTCTTTGAGCAAACCATTGCCGCCGAGGAGTGGGGACAATTTGCTCTGGCGAATAATAAGTTTAATGTTATAATTATTAACAATAGAATCTTAAGCTCTGCTATTTCTATTTTGGAAAAAGCGGCGCTTGATCCTTTTTTAAGTTTAGAAAGTATATATACGAATAAAATTAAAAATATATGAAAAAAATAATCCAAGATGTTGTTTTTAAAAAGACCCGCCCGCCGGCAGTTACCCCGGCTAAATCTACCCCCAAGGTAAACGAAGCGATTCCTAAAACGGGCTTAGAACCGATAAGCCCCCACACCTTTTTACAAAAAGGTGTGGGGGCAAGCCCAGACGGCAGAGAATCAAATTCTAAGTTTGTCTTATGGCTGGTGGCGGTGATTGCCTTTATCTTCTTGCTTTTTTCTGTTTCAGTTTTATTCACTTCAGCTAAAATCGTCGTTTTGCCTAAAATTAAAGACCTTGTCGTAGAGCAAGAAATTACTGCAAGTAAAGACGCCAAGAACGGCATTCTCCCATTTGAGCTTATGACCATAAAAGACGAGGAAACTAGAATTCTAAAAGCGACGAAGCAAGTTGATGTCGAGAAAAAAGCATCCGGCCAAGTGTTTATTTATAATGCTTTCAGCACGGAACCGCAAAAGCTTTTAATAGAGACTCGCCTGGAAGGAGAAGGCAAAATTTACAAAACTGACGCGCCCGTAATCATTCCGGGTTCAACCGTTAAAGACGGCGAGATTGTGCCGGGCTCGATTGAAGTTGGAATTACCGCCGCGGTGCCGGGTGAAGAGTACAATAGCGGACCGATTGATTTGACAATTTTTGGCTTCAAGGGCACTCCGAAATACACTAAATTCTATGCCCGTTCCAAGGGTGAAATCTCCGGAGGATTTAAGGGTTTGGCTTATGTGATCGACGAAGAGGAAGCCAATGGGGTTTCAAATGACCTTCAAGAAATCCTAAAGAGCCGAATGCTTGCGCGCGCTAAAGCTGAAATACCGAGCGATTTTGTCTTTTTTGACGGCGCCGCCTTCTTCGACTTTGGGGATACAAAGCCGAAGATAGAGGCCAAAGAATCTGATTTACCGATTACTGAAAAAGCGGCTCTGACTGTAGTTTTGTTTAACCGGGAAAAATTAACCAGCAAAATTTTGGAATTAACTGATAAAGAAAAAACCGGAGCTGATTTTTATATTGCTGATTTAAATAATCTTAATTTCACCATAAAAAGCCCGGCTGATTTAAGCCTAGGCGAACCCAAAGAGTTAGTTTTTAGTCTGTCTGGACGAGCCAAAACCGTCTCTAAAGTAGACGAGGATAAGCTTGCCAGCGATCTTTTAGGCATTAGAAAAAAAGAATTTCGCCAAGTCTTGGCTAATTACCCTAATATCGATCAGGCCGAAGTGACCATCAAGCCGTTTTGGCGCTCGACCTTCCCTGAAAATCTCAATAAAATCAAGATTATTGTGAAAAGCTAGCCAAAATCATTGACTTATATTTTAATTTTGCTAATATTTCTCTTGTTATCTAAATGAATCAAAATTCGAGCGAAAAGCAGGCCAATAGTTTCGGCATTGTGACCGAGGCTTTACCGAATGCCCTTTTTAGGGTTAAGCTTGAACCAGCCTCGTCGACGAGTCTAGGTGGGGATGACGCCATAGTTCTGGCCTATCTCGCCGGCAAGATGAGACTTCATAAGATAAAAGTTTTGATTGGTGATAAGGTGGAGCTGGTCATTGACCAATACGGAGGAAAAGCTAGAATTGTTAAGCGATTTTAAGTTTGGGTACCGACACTAAGTTTTGGGTAGCCGACTACGAAACGGCTCATTCCGAATAAGAAATACGAATGTCGGTCATCCCAGTACTACAACAAGTTGAGTACGGGACACGGTGCGAATAGGATAAATATAATTATGAAAGTTCGAGCTTCGATAAAGAAAATATGCATTAAGTGCAAAATTGTCAGGCGTAAACGCCACTTGCGGGTGATTTGCGATAATCCGAAGCATAAGCAGAAACAGTAAAAAGTTATCAAGTTATAATGTTATAAAGTTGGATTAGAATTTTACTTGATAACTTTACAAACTTTATAACTTTATAAACTAATTCATGAGAATATCTGGTATAACAATTCCAAATGAAAAGAGACTTAAATACGGCCTGACCGTTATCTACGGCATCGGTCTTTCGCGCGCCAAGAAGATTTTAAGCGAAGCCAAAGTCGAGCCTGCTAAAAAAGCCGCGGAGTTGTTGCCAGAAGAAGAAAGCCAAATCCGAAAAATAATCGAGGGGCTTAAGACCGAGGGCAATTTAAAGCGGGAAATTTCCGGAAATATTAAACGCCTTAAAGACATTAAAGCTTATCGAGGCGTGCGGCATACCAGGAGGCTGCCGGTGCGCGGACAGCGAACCAAAACAAATTCCAGAACGGTTCGCGGCAATGTAAGGAAGACCATGGCATCAGGCAAAAGGAAATTAGAAAAAACATAAATATTCTACGAAATACGAAAAATTACGAAAATACGAACAATACAAATCCTTAATCCCTTTCGTACTTTCGTACAAAATTCGTAGTTCGTAGAGAAATCATGGGTAAGAAAAGAATCACCCCAGTACTACAAAAATTTATCAAATGCACAAATTTTTGAGTACGGGGCGAGAAGTAGTTAGATAAGGCAAGTATTGCAAAACAAACTTAATTTTTATAGTAATATGGGTAAAAAGAGAGTCACAACTAAAGAAGGAGCGCCGGAAGAACCTTTAAAGGCGGGCAAGGCAGCAGAACCAAAGAAGAAAATTTCTTCCGGTGTTTTAAATATTCAAGCCACTTTCAACAATACGATCGTGACTTTAGCCGACAAAGATGGTAATGTAATAGCTTCTTCTTCTTCCGGGTCCATGGGTTTTAAAGGAACGAAAAAAGGGACTCCCTTTGCAGCCTCGAAGGTCGGGGACTTTATTGGAGAGAAAGCTCAAGCCATGGGCATCAAGGAAGTTGAAGCCGTGATTCGGGGCGTTGGTCCCGGCCGGGAAAGCGCTTTGCGGTCTTTTATGGGCAAGGGGATTGAAATTACGGCTATCTTAGACACCACGCCTGTTCCGCACAACGGTCCAAAACCTAAAAAACGAAGACGAGTATAAAGTAATGCGAAAAGACGCGAATACCCGCCCGAACGACTGTGGTCGTTCAGTCGGGCGGGCACCATGCGAATCATGCGAAAAAATTCATTCTTAAATCTTTAATCTTTAATCTATTCATGATATCCAAGCCAAAATATAAAATTGCGAGGCGTCTGGGGCCGATTTACGAGAAGACTCAAACCCAAAGATTCACTCTTTCAGAAGCCAGAAGAGCTAAGGCCGCCGGCCGGGGCAAGAGACCGAAAGCTTTGTCTGATTACGGCCTTCAGCTTATTGAGAAGCAAAAAATTAAATTCAGCTATGGAATTTCCGAAAGACAATTTGGCAACTATGTCGAGGAAGCCATGAAATCCATCGCAGTGGCCCCGTCTATAAAGCTCCAAGAGTCTCTGGAATCCAGATTGGATAACGTCGCCTATCGGATCGGACTGGCGCCGACTCGGGCCTCCGCCAGGCAGATGGTTGCTCATGGACACCTTTTAATAAACGGCAAGCGCACAACCTCTCCTTCCTATCGAGTAAAGATTGGAGACAAAATAGGCATCCGGGAGGGCAGTAAAAATAAAGGTATTTTTCAAGAACTTGCCAAGAAGCTGAAGAATTACAAATCGCCCGAGTGGCTCCGATTTGATCCGAATACTTTTGCGGGAGAAGTAGAGAATAAGCCGAAGGCCTTAGATGGAGCATTTAATTTCGATACAGTGCTTGAGTTCTACAGCCGCTAATTATTATTAAAATCACCGATTAACACAGATAGAAGACGGATCAACACGGATTAAATCAGTGTTGATCAGCTCTTAATCAGCGTTGATCAGTACATTATGATTGATTACAATATAATCCTTCCCTCAAAACCAAGAGTCGTCTTAGAAGAAGAAAGCAAGGGCATTTATGAAATAGACGGTCTTTATCCGGGTTACGGCTATACCTTGGGCAATTCTCTTCGCCGGATTATTCTCTCTTCGCTTCCGGGAGCGGCTATTACCTCGATTAAAATTGAGGGTGTTCCTCATGAATTCTCGACCATTGAGGGGGTTAAAGAAGATGTTATTACAATGATTCTTAATTTAAAAAAGATTCGTTTTAAACTTGCCAGCGACGAGCCTCAAACTGTAACCCTGCAGACTAAGGGAGCAAAAATTATCAAAGCCGGCGATATTAAAATTCCCGGTCAGATGGAAATTCTAAATAAAGACTTATTTATCGGTGAAATTACCGGCAAAGGCACCGTTTTGAATATTGAGATGATTATCGAGAAGGGGCTAGGTTTCGTTCAGAAAGAAAATTTTCAAAAAGGAAAAGTTGAGATCGGAACAATTGCCCTTGATGCCATTTTTTCTCCGATTCGCCGAGTTTCTTACGAGGTCGAGAATATGCGCGTCGGCGAGAGGACCAACCACAATCGTCTCCGCTTTTTTATAGAGACAGACGGCACTATTTCTCCGCGCGAGGCTCTTGCCAAATCGATTGCCTTGATGATCAGCCAGCTTAAGGCGATACTTGATATTAAAGAAGAAAGTCCGGCAGAAGAAGACGTTTCTCCAGCCACTCCTTCTTCCAAGAAGGAAAGCGCCGTTTCAAAAGAAGATATGACCGATGCCCTAAAGACTCGAGTTGATACCTTAAACCTCTCGACCCGCACCCTAAATGCCCTTAATACCGCGAACATTCGCACTTTAGGGGGACTCGCCCGCAAAAAGGCTTCGGACCTGCTTCTCGTCGAGGGTATGGGAGAAAAAGGCCTTCAAGAAATACGAAAAATTTTATCCGGATTTGACATAAGCCTGAAAGAATAAGTTATTCTACGAAATACGAAAAATTACGAAAGTACGAACACGGGGTAGATTAAAGATTCATTTCGTACTTTCGTACAAAATTCGTAGTTCGTAGAGAATACCATGCGTCATCACAATAAAAACCGAAAATTTGGCCGGCCGAGAAATCAGAGAAAAGCCCTGCTTAAGTCACTATGTCTGGCTTTGATAAAAAACGGCAAGATAAAGACCACGGAAGCCAAAGCCAAGGAAGTTCGTCCTTTTGTTGAGAAATTAATTACCAAAGGCAAAGACAAAAGTATCTCTTCCAGGAGAGTGGCGGCATCCCGTCTTTCGAATAACAAGGTGGCGGTTAAAAAGCTGTTTGATGAGATTGCTCCGAAGTATGCTTCGCGCCAAGGCGGATATACTAGAATTATTAAACTGCCGCCGCGCAAGAGTGATTCTGCCCGAATGGCGATAATTGAGTTTGTGTAAGCTAATGCGAAAAGATGCGAATACACCATGCGAATCATGCGAAAAAATTCCCTCTTAAATCTTAAATCTTAAATCTTTAATCTATTTATGCACACAATTGATGCAAAAGGGAAAAGTTTGGGACGCGTTGCAAGTCAAGCAGCTGTCTTTTTGATGGGCAAGGATTCTCCCGCCTTTGAAAAGCACAAAAACTCTGGAAACAAAGTAGAGATATTGAACGCTTCAAAAATAAAAGTTTCTCCGAAAAAGATGAGAGACAAGATTTATGTCCGTTACTCCGGATACCCAGGAGGCATTAAGAGAGAGGCTTTTGAAAAATTGGTCGCCCGTAAAGGGTTTGCCGAAGTTTTTTGGCTGGCTATTTATGGAATGATCCCGGCGAATAAACTTCGAAAAGACAGAATGAAGAATTTAAAAATTAGTGAATAGATAGTGTCGCGTTTTAGTGGACAGTACGCGACATGATTTTGTTAAATCATATGACAGCAGAAGAAACAACAAAAAAAGAACCTGCCCGCAGTGCTCCCGCCACAACTTCGCAGATGTTGGCGGGTGCAGGCGGGCCTGCCCGCAATGCTTTCAGCATAGCTGATGCAGGCGGGGAAAAGAAAGAGCCGAAAGAGGTAAGGGTGGAGATTGGCGTGCCGGCTGGCAGATTTGTCGAGGCGATCGGCCGCCGAAAGACCTCCGTTGCCAGAGTGCGCTTAAGCCCGGCCAGCAAAATAACTTTCATGGTCAACAACAAGGACGGCCAAAAATATTTCAAAACTGATGAGCTTTGGAAGATTGTCAATGACCCCATTGCAAAAACTAAAATTACTCCAAAATTCCAAGTTAGCATCAAAGTTGCCGGCGGCGGCATACATTCGCAAGCCGAGGCTGTCCGGCACGGACTCACCCGAGCCATTGTTGAAATAAAGGAAGAATTGCGTTCTAAATTAAAAAAAATGGGGTTCTTGAAGCGCGATTCCAGAATTAAAGAAAGAAGGAAATTCGGCCTCAAAAAGGCCCGCAAAGCCCCGCAGTGGTCAAAACGCTAAAAATAGTAAATCAAGCGAGGTAAGCGAGGTAAGTAAAGCAAGCAGGATAAATTTATTTTTTTATAGCTTGATTCACTTTATTTACTTTATTTACTTATTTATGTCTGACGAAAATAATAAAAAAGAAGAAGCTGAAATCAAAGACAAACTTGTAAGTGATGAAACTGAAAGCGATATAGATTTTGAAGTTGAGCCGGACTTAGAGTCTGGTGATTTAGCTGGTGCCCAAGATAAACTTAAAAAATTGAAAGAAAAATTAAGAACTTGCCAAAAAGAGAAGCAAGAGTATCTTGACGGTTGGCAGAAAGAACGGGCGGATTTCATAAATTATAAAAAAGATGAAGCTGCCCGGGCGGCCCGGGCGGCTTCTTACGCGCGCGAGGGGTTTTTAAGCGATCTTCTGCCGGTGCTCGATTCTTATGACTTGGCCTTTGCCAATAAAGAGGCTTGGGAGAAAGTAGATAAAGATTGGCGCAAGGGCGTGGAATATATACACCAACAATTGCTTAAAATTCTCTCGGACTACGGCGTGACGGAAATTGAAGTGCAAGAGGGAAGCGTCTTTGATCCGAATCTCCATCAGCCTGTCGAATCAGTATTTATTGACGATAAATCAAAAGATCATACTATTGCTAAAGTTCTAAACAAGGGCTACCGGACCCAAAATACCGTGCTTAGACCCGCAAGAGTTAATGTGTTTGCTCTGTCTTCTAAATAATGGTAGTATTTTAATATGTCAAAAGATTGGTCAAAATTATATAAGAAATACAAGGGTCTTTGGGTGGCTCTAGCAGAAGATGAGCTGACCGTTTTAGGGGTTGGCAAGACAGTAAAGGAAGCCGTTACGAAAGCTAAACAAAAAAGTTCTCAAACTCCAATTTTAACTCGTATGCCGGAAACCCTCGATGCTTTTGCCGGCTCCTTATGAAGTTTTCTTACAAAAATTATAACAGTATTCTTCGTCCCGTTATTCCAATAAAATTAAAAAATGCAGGACAAGAAATTGGTTATGAAGTGTTGGTTGATTCTGGTGCGGATTCTTGCTTTTTTGATGCCGCGATGGGTGAAGAAATAGGAATTGACGTTAAAAAAGGAAAACCACGCGAGGTGTTTGGGATTGGAGGTAAGGCATCTCTTTATTATCTTCATAGAATAATTATTGAAGTGGGTGGCTTGGATTATGAGATAGAAGCTGGTTTTATGCCAAATGTTTCTGGCCATGTTATGCGCTACGGACTTGTCGGGCAAAAAGGATTTTTTGAGAATTTTATTGTTAAATTTGACCTGAAAAAAGAGGAAATAGAATTAAAACCGAGAAATTAATTTTTTTATTTTATTACTAATAACCAATTTTTTATGAAAACAAACAAAGGTTTTGCATCAGTTGGTATTATTATTACAATTATTGCCATACTAGCTGTTGGTAGTGTTGCATATTATGCGGGGAAGAGTTCAAAAAAAATAGAAAACAAAGAAGAGACTAAAAATGCTACCGCGCAAGATGAACAAGTAACCTCACTTATTACCCCAAAACAATTATCGTCCTGCTTCATTTCTCCTCAGACAGGTGAAACTTGGCCGTTTGGCAGCACAAATACAATCCAGCTTAAAAATGCCCCCGTATATAATAGTCACTGCTCAAATACCTTCAGCCTTATAAATACAACAACAAACCAGCGAGCAGGTTATTTAGGTATTCAATCCAATCAAGGACAATCTTCGTATCCATGGACATCTACTGATACAATTCTTAGTTTTAGTTGTGGCACATCAGGTGATGAATTTCCTGCATATGTGTCCCCGGGTCAATACAAAATTCGTTTTGAAGAACAAGATACGGTAAGTGGTATGGGGCCTATTATATCCTGTGAAAGTGATACCTTTACTATTCAGTAGTCATATAGAGTTATCTTTTAAGATTTACATCCGGAATGTTTTGAATAATTCTTTTTTTGTTTCTTCGTCTATGAATTGAGTGACGATGATCATGAGCTCGGTTTGAAGATTGAGATCTTTTTTAATATTCATGAAAAGGTGCTCGAAAGGGTAGGGAGAAACCCAGACAGAGTTCTTGAGCGCAACGAAGCCCGCTTTTTTTAAAAGATAGCGGAGGGCTTCGCGCTCGCTTTTACGTTCTTCCGGCAGGTCAAGCAGGATGATACGCCAAAAGCCATCCCAGCCTGCAACTATCGGGGCAGTGCTTTTTTTGCCTAAAATACGGAGAATTTTATGCCGAGTGCCGCTTTTTTTCATATTTCCTATGATTTTAGCATAAAAATAGAGCTTGACAAGTTTTTCGCGATCGCGGAAATATACTTGCCAAAATTCTGGATATGTATATAATGTGACTATTACATTAAATTTTCTACGGCTTTCATTTTAGTTTTTGCTAGAAGCTAGCCGCTAGGAGCTAGAAGCTATGAGTAAAATTATTGGTATTGATTTAGGTACAACTTATTCGGCGGTCGCGGTTGTTGAGGGCGGACAGCCGAAAATGATTGAGAATTTAGAAGGTCTTCGAACGACTCCTTCTGTTGCGGCGGTGGCCAGAAATGGCGAGCGCTTGGTTGGCGTTTTAGCCCGCCGGCAGGCCGTAACTAATCCAGAAAATACTATTTATGGCATCAAGCGCTTTATGGGCCACGTCTATGATGATCCAGCTGTTCAAACTGATACTAAGACCGCGCCATACAAAGTCGAGAAGGGAAAGGATAATGGCGTTTTGGTTAAAATGGGAGACAAGTCGTATCGGCCGGAGGAAATATCGGCCATGATTCTCCAGAAAATAAAAACGGACACGGAAGCTAAGCTGGGTATTAAAATTACCGAAGCGGTTATTACCGTGCCGGCTTATTTCAACGACGCTCAAAGAAAAGCCACTAAAGATGCAGGAGCGATTGCCGGTCTCGATGTCAAAAGAATCATCAATGAACCCACGGCGGCGGCTTTGGCTTACGGATTAAATAAAAAAGCAAATGAAAAAATTGCCGTTTATGATTTTGGCGGCGGAACTTTTGATATTTCCGTACTGGAAGTCTCGAACGATGTGATTGAAGTTAAATCAACTGACGGAGACCATCATCTTGGCGGCGAGGACTTTGATCAGATCATAGTCAAATGGATTGCCGGAGAATTCAAGAAGCAATCCGGCATTGATGTCTCCAAGGATACCCTGGCCCTGCAACGCTTGAAAGAAGAGGGCCAAAAGGCCAAGCACGAACTTTCAACCACTCTCGAGACGGATATAAATATTCCTTTCATAACTTCCGATGCCGCCGGGCCGAAACATCTTTTCATGAAGATGAGCCGGACCAAACTCGAGGAACTGACTAGGTCTTTCATTGACCGCTCGATTGAAATTACCAAGAGAGCTATGGAAGCTTCGCCATTTAAAATTTCTGACATTGATGAAATTATTATGGTTGGCGGCCAGACCAGAATGCCGGCTATTGTGGCGGCCGTTAAGAATTATTTCAACAAGGAGCCGAATCTTTCGATCAATCCGGACGAAGTGGTGGCGCTCGGCGCGGCGATTCAGGCGGGAATTCTGGGGGGCGATGTCAGGGACGTGCTCTTGCTTGACGTTATTCCGCTGTCTCTCGGCATTGAAACTCTGGGCAGTGTCGCTACGAAACTTATTGAAAAAAATACAACCATTCCGGCTTCAAAATCGCAAGTATTTTCAACGGCGGCCGATAATCAGACTTCCGTTGAAATACACATAGTCCAAGGCGAGCGTCCGATGGCCAGTGATAACAAAAGTCTGGGCAGATTTATTCTGGACGGCATTCCGCCCTCTGTGCGCGGACTGCCGCAAATCGAAGTGGTATTTGACGTTGATGTCAACGGGATCCTGAAAGTCACCGCCAAGGACAAAACTACCGGCAAAACGCAGTCTATCAGAATTGAAGCCAGTTCCGGCCTTTCCCAAGATGATATTAAAAAAATGCAAGCCGACGCGGAAACTCATGCCGAGGATGATCGAAAAAAGAAAGAATTGGCTGATTTTAAAAATACGGCCGAGATGTCAATTTATGCGGCCGAAAAGGCTCTCAAGGATAATGAGGCTAAAATTCCGGAAGATGTAAAGAAAGAAGTCAATGATAAGATTTCCGCTTTGCGAGCTGTTAAGGACGGCTCTGACTTGGCGGCTCTTAAGAGGGCCACGGAAGATCTTTCAACTTCTCTTAGCAAGATTGGCGAGGCGATATCCAAAGCCCAGCCTTCGCCTGAGGCTTCGGCGGGCACGGCAAGCGAGTCAAGTAAATCAAGTGAAGAAAGTAAATCAAGTGAAACAGGAGACAAGAAAGATGAAGGGGATAATCCAGATGGCAATATTCGCGACGCTGAGGTAAAATAAGTAATATAATTAGTTGATAGATTAAAGATTTAAGATTTAAGAAATTACTTTTAACTTTAATCTTTAATCTTTAATCTTTAATCTTTATGTCAAAAGATTACTACAATACACTGGGCGTCGAAAAAGGCGCCTCAAAAGAAGAAATAAAAAATGCTTTCCATAAGCTGGCTCATAAATATCATCCGGATAAAAAGGGCGGAGATGAGGGCAAATTTAAAGAAATAAACGAAGCTTATCAAATTCTTTCGGACGATAGAAAGAGAGCCCAGTACGATCAATTCGGCACCTATTCGACGGGCGGAGGGCAAGGCGCGGGCTTTGGCGGTTTTTCCGCCGGAGGCGGATCCGCCTTCGGCGGAGATTTTGACAATATTAATTTTGGCGGCATGGGAGACCTCGGCGATATTTTTGGCGAATTCTTTTCCGGCGGAGGCGGATCCGCCTTTGGCGGAGGCGGCGGCAGACGGGAAGTCCGCCGCGGCCGCGATATTTCTACAGAGATTGAAATAGCTTTCCATGAAGCCATATTTGGCGCGGAAAGAAATCTGCTCATTACCAAAACTTCTCTTTGCGAAATTTGCCAGGGTTCAGGCGGCCAGAGAGGTTCGGCTATGAAGAAATGCGAGAGTTGCAACGGGGCTGGCAAAATCCATGAAACAAAAAGATCCATCTTTGGAACTTTTACTTCGGTTCGCGCCTGCGATGCTTGCGGAGCGACCGGCGAAGTCCCAGCCGAGAAATGTTCTGATTGCCGAGGAGGCGGGGTTTTGAAGAGAGAACAGGAGATAAAAGTGATTATTCCGGCCGGCATCAAAGACGGAGAAATGATCAGAATGAGTGGCATGGGCGAGGCGGTCAGTCGCGGAACGCCGGGAGACTTGTACATTAAAGTAAATGTGGAGCCGCACCGCATCTATAGGCGCGAGGGGAATAATTTGATTATGGATTTAAACGTCAGGCTTTCTGATGCCCTGCTTGGAACAGAATATACTATTCCGACTCTGGAAGAGCCGGTTAAAATAAAAATTCCGGAAGGCATTTCTTTCG
>Ga0155114_124_pt1 | contig 25398 bp, 31 predicted proteins | sample RifCSPhighO2_01_FD_106082 | JGI IMG/M metagenome (GOLD analysis project Ga0155114, IMG submission 106082) | Candidatus Nomurabacteria bacterium RIFCSPHIGHO2_01_FULL_42_16 | reverse complement strand
AGTCAACCAATATACCATGGCATGCAAAGCAAGATTTCTCCATAAAAGTTCCATTTATTACTTTTTCCACAATTTCCTGATCGTAACTCGCGGTTATAAACTTTTGAATATCCTTTCGCGCAACCCAGACAATTTCATGCTTGGATTTTTCCTCATCAGAAATTTCATCCTTCTCTTCATCCATAAGCTCAAAAAATAGACGGTGCATTTCCGTAAAACGATTTTCATCTTTGCCGTCATGATAATAAGTCGTGAAGTATGGATTTTTTTGTTCGTAAATCAATTTTAAGTTCTTATAACCAGTCTCTTCGTAGATCTCGCGCCGAGCAACTTCTTTAAAATTATTCTCATTGGGATCAAGTTTTCCGGTAACAAAAGTGCCCCAACCTTGCGGAGCCCATCTCAAACATAGAACAGTATCATTTTTTTTATTGAAAATCACCGCACTTACTCCTCTGTATGTGCTAAACTTTTTGCCTGCCTTTGGCGCCCAGCCCATTCCGTCTATGTCATAGTTTACAATAACCTCTCTAATCGGCAGATTATATTTCTTCGCAAACGCAAAATCCCGCTCATCATGCGCCGGCACGGCCATGATGGCACCAGTCCCGTAATCAGCTAAAACATAATCGGAAATCCAAATCGGAATTTCCTCACCATTCCCCGGGTTTATCGCCTTCACACCTTTCAGCTCAACGCCTGTCTTTGCTTGCCCTGAGCCCGTCGAAGGGTCTTTTTCCACCCGAGTTCTTTCTTCAGCAGTTTTGTGCTTTGCTTGATTGATGTAATTTTCAACCTCTTTTATATTTTCAATTTTTAATTTGGGAATGATGGCATGCTCCGGCGAGAGTACCAGATAAGTCGCGCCAAAAAGCGTATCCGCCCGCGTGGTAAAAACTTTAATAGCTCCTAGCGGCTGGCTCCTAGCGACTAGCTTAAATTCTATTTCCGCCCCTTCGGAGCGCCCAATCCAATTTTTCTGTATCTCTTTCAAATGCAGTGACCATTTCAACTCCTCCAGCCCTGAAAGTAATCTGTCCGCGTAAGCCGTAATACGCAAAAACCATTGCTTAATTTTTATTTTTTCAACCGGAAAACCGCCGCGTTCGGAAATCAAGTGTCCGTCCTGGCCTTCTTTAACTTCATCGTTGGCAAGAACTGTTCCTAGCCCCGGACACCAATTCACTTCCGCTTCGCCTTCGTAAGCAAGACGATATTTCATCAAGTGATCTTGTTTTTCAAGAGGCGAGAGCTTTTCCCATTCTTTATTTTCTTTTTCAAATTTTTTAATTAGTTCCGAAATTGATCTGGCTTTTTGTAATTTCTCATCATAATAATGATTGTGCAGCTTCAAAAAAATCCACTGGGTCCATTTGTAATAATCAGGATCGCTGGTATTGATTTTGCGCGACCAATCATAAGAAAGGCCAATCATGGATAATTGTTTTTCAAATGTCGCCACATTTCTTTTGACCGCCTCACGCGGATGGACTTTGTGTTCAATGGCGTATTGCTCGGCCGGCAAACCGAAAGCGTCATAGCCCATCGGATGAAGCACGTTGTAGCCCTGCATTCTTTTCATGCGAGCGCAAACGTCCGAACCGATGTATCCTCTCGGATGCCCCACATGCAGTCCCGCTCCCGACGGATACGGAAACATGTCAAGAACATAGAAAGGCTTTAGCTCTCGCCCTGCATAGCCTTGGCGACGAAGGGTCTTGCGTCTAGCTTCTTGCGAAGAAAGGGTTTTGTAAATCTTTTTCTTGGCCCACTCCTTTTGCCAGTATTTTTCGATTTTACTATGATTATATTGTTTCATATTCCTTTTGCTTGCCCATCTGAAGCCTTGGCGAAGGAGGGCCACTTTCGCTCAATTTTTTTGTGGTCGTATTGTTTCATCCTAATTTCTTTTGCTCTTTAATTTTTTTAAAACTGATCTTACTGATGACTTTCTTTCCTGTTTTTCCCTCAATTTGCTTTCGCGCATGGCCGGCAATATTTCCGCCTTCGCGAGCAACTTTTTTATTTCGACGAGCGAGGAGCGCGTGGGCGAGTACTCTCGCACACAGCGTCAAAGCGAAGTCGAATCAAAGTACTCTTTATTTTGCGCAAAATCTTTCGGTTCGCGTTTTTGGGAAATTTCAGTTGTCGCAGTTTCGGCCAGCATATTCAAAACTAATTCCAGATTGGTCATGTTATCGCGCAAATTTTCTTTCTTGAGACCCTTCAAATTTTTATACTGTACTAGTCGAGAGCCCGGTCCAGGCCTCTGTAATTTAATTGGTCAAAATAGCAAATTCAAGCCCCTCTTTCACTCCGCGATTTTCCCATTCATCTGTCAATGCTTTTCTAATTTCAATACTCTTAAGGCGCTGATTTATCCAATCTTTGCTGTATCCTTTTTGCAAATATGTCTTGAGCGCCCGATTAATAGCTAGTTCCGGATCAGCTGTTTCTTCCAAACGCTCGTAGCCCACGCGCGCCAGCCAGAGCTTAAATGGTTCGGCGTTCGGTGAAGGAATAGATTGAATGAGGCGAAGTATTGTTTCTGTATCAGCGACGTCAGTAAGCCGCATTTTGTTGTCGGGAGCCAACATTTTCAAAGCGTTACATTTTGTAACGGTTTCATTTGAACCTTCGTCTATAAGCCTTTTCTTAAGCACGCGCCAATAAACCTGCGGGTTATCGCTATTCGTTAACACCGCAATAACATCTACAATAGAAAAATACCACAATTCTTTGTCTTCATCCCAATGCCGTCGGATTTTCTGCCCTTCAAACAAAGCGATTTTGTTTGTTTTATTTTTCTTCACACCTAAAATATACCAAATTTATAGCCTTTCATCAATCCCGTTAGAGATCGCGAATTTTGAAATTTAATAAAAAATCAGGAAATCTTGACCTAAAACCTTTGGTTAACCCTTTGGGTTAAACGTCTAGTTAAACCAAAGGGTTAACCAGGTTACATCTACGTCAATCCCCGGCTTCGCCGCAGAACTTAGGAGAAAATCAAAAACCACTCCAATTTTGTCGGAGTGGCTTTTGGCTGTAAATCAGAAAAAGGTACCTGAACCCTTATTCCAGAACACAGCAACCAGTAAGACCTCCTGAAGTACACGTATCATCTACGTTGCAAAGAACGCCCGATGTGTTACAAACAAAACCTTCGCTACAACGGCCGCTACCGCCGCCATCTTGGAGACAAAGGTCCTCTGCCACGAGACTAAGTTTTTTCAGAACATCCCCAGAAAGATTCAGTGGTTGGCCTCCTGGTGTTCTTCCTTCAGATAGTGTAGTTACAACCTTACATGCAAAGGATTTTTCTTCAGCCTGTCCCCCCGTCACCGCTGGCTTGGAAGCCGCCACAATGATGCCGACAACTGCCGCGCCGATGATAAGACCCAAAATAAGGGTACCCCAATTAAATTTTTTTGTTGGTTCCATTTATTTAAATTAAGCGCTTAATTTATATAATATCGACCTACTTTATTATCCCACAATATCTACATTTTATACAAGCGACGATGTTGATAAATCATTGCAATTTTCTAAACGGAAGATAAATCTCCGGATCTATCGTCCTCTCAAAACAAGTCCTGCCCGCCTCATGATCCCACGATTCGTTCATGCCATCCGGACCGGGATAAGGGTATATCATTTCCATGGCCATATCACCCCCGCCCATCATGCCTTTTTCATAAAGCGGCACTGGCCCACCATAATAATTATTCTCCCGCCAGCCCTTAGGCATCGGTAGAGAAAAAGTCGCGCAAAGTTCAAATTTCAGCTTCTCCTTTTTAGCGTATTCATAATTAATTCCTTTCTCAAAATCTGGATCTACTGGAAGTGAAAAACCTGAAAGCGGATCTTTCAAATCTTTCAGCGATTCCGGCAATTTTTCTTTCTGCTGCCAATAATTTATTACTTGCCACTGAATGTTTTGCAAATCGCTTATCCGCCTGTCGTCCAATCTAAGTTGCCGCTGTTTGGCCGGACTGCCCATGATCATAAAACTAAATATGATCGCGGCTAAAACAAGCACACCGCCAACTCCCGCAAATATGGCGCCAATTATAAAAGCTTTATCCTTAATCCTTGATCCTTGATCCTTAAATCTTAACTCAAGAATATAGTAAAGCCCGACTAACAAAGCAACAATTAAGGCGATAGCCACTTTCAAAATAAAACGAGTGGTAATTTCGCCAGCTACAAAATATTTCACTAAAGTGACTAAATCAACGATGATGACAATGCTTGAAAGAAAAAGAATAAGATAAAGCACCCAGCGCCTGATAATATCATCAACCGCTCCGATTCCTTTCTCCGACTGCCGGCACCAGAAATACGAGATTATTAAAAACACCGGAAAAATAATAATCAGGGTGGCTAGAGCCGACCGCATATTTTCATAATCAAAAGTATTATAGCCGTACTGATAAGTGGCGTTCAAAACATCAGGAAATCTCTTGTTTAGGGTCTCAAAAACAAGGTTCAGAAAAGAAACGACTGAAGCGATTAAAGTAACCAAAACACCTAGTGATAAAAAGAAATACTTAGGACTTAATTTTGTTTTAGGCATGAATACATTATATTCAATTTTGATTTAAAGTCGAGGGTTCATGAATGAAGCGTCAGTGATTATTTTATTATCTTCACCAATCAGAATTAAATCGTCTTTTTGGTTAAAACCGGTAATTTTAGATGACCCAATAATTTCACTGCCGCCAAGCAAAAATGTGTTTTTAGGAATTGTAAATGTTTTGCTTCCGCTTTGCAATTTTAAATTTGATAAATTAATTTCTTTTTTTGTAGTATTTTTGAATTTTATGGAAAAATCATTTTGGTTGAAGTAAATTTTTAGATCCTTCGAAGTAATAATTTTTTTCTCTTGTTTTTTTTCTTGGACATTAACAATTGGCGCTACATTTGCGCTCTCGCTTGCAGAAAAATCCGTATTAGATGCGTTTGAATTAGTTGTACTGTTTTCAGTTATTATTTTTTTATTCTCCGCCCGAGGCGTGGCCGGACTGGTGAACCAATTTTCCCCTGCCCCGTCCCACTGCATTGTTTCTTTTGTGCTATTATCTCCCGCCGGCCAGCCGCTCCTAAAATCAAGACTCTCTACAATATTGCCGCCGCCGTCTTTTAAGACAAGCATTTCGGCTTCATTTGATAAACCGCTACCGCCAAATTGGCCGATTTCATCAGCATATTCTTCCAATTCATTTTTATGACTTGGTGTTGTTCTTGCTATGAGATAATAGCCGTGAGCTGATATTTTTTTAGTTAATTTTATAATCAATTTTTCATCACCGTCATAAATTCCAAAATCAGCTAAATCCATATCACTAGCGCAATTGCAGTAAAGTTCTATCCATTCGCCATATGCATTACCCGCGCTGCCCATCCAATTAATTTCGTTTATAAAAACCTTAGGCGTTTCCGTGCTGATTATTTCAGCTTCTTCAGGATTTTCAGGATCTTCTTTTGTTTGCTCCTCTGACTGATCAACATTTTCTTCGGCATTTTCATTAGATTCTGTGCTTTCTGATTCTGTATCTTCTATAAACTCTTCGCCTGTCAAATTTTCTAATATGACTTCTATATTCTCCGTAATTTCATTATTTTCCAAAGAATCTTCCGTAATAATCTCCTCCGGGATAACTTCTTCTGTAACTACCTCTTCTGAAATAATCTCTTCTGTAATAATTTCTTCCGGAATAACTTCTTCTGGGATAATTTCTTCTGTAATTACTTCCTCTGGTATAATTTCTTCAGCTAATTCCGCGCCGGGAGTCGGTAATTCTTCAATGAAACTGCTATCAATTTTACGCTGAAGAGATTTGCCGTTGCCGGAAGCTCCCCAAAGAGAAACATAATTTACCTCGTCAACAATATTTGAGTTTTCATCTTTCAGAGTCAGAGCTTCGCCGGTATTTGATAATGAGAAACTGCTGTCAAAAATAGCGCCGGAGAAATTCGGCCAATCAATTAAAAATTTTGATGGATCATCGGCGATGATGGCAAAACTACCAGAATCTAAAATGGGTTCGCCTTGAAAGCTCTCTAATTTATGATTGGTATCGTCTTCAAAAAATTTGTAAGTGGAGAGATCAACATCAGCCGAATTATTATTTTTAACCTCAATCCATTCCCGACCAGTGTCGGATCCGGAAAGATCATACATGATTTCTGTTATAACGATACTCCCGGTACTTTCAGTTTGAGCAAAAACAAAATAAACCCCCACACCTTCCTGCAGGAAGGTGTGGGGGTAAAATGGAAAAATAAAAAAAACTAAAAGAGTGAAAATAAAATTCCTAGTCTTTATTTTTTGAAGTTTTTTTAGCATGTTGAAATATTTTTTTAAATATTTTTTCCTGCTTTTTTACTTCTCGCGCGCCGCGGCTCGCGGTGGCCAATCCCACTTTTAATTTACTGGCTATCTGCCTTTGAGGGAATCCTTTGAAAGACATTTTGAAGACTTGCAGACGGTGAATAATTTCCTCATATTCTCTCGGGGAGAGAATAGCTTTGAAAAATCCGTCCAGTAATTTTTTGTCTGAAGAAATTCCAATCAAAATACTCAAAAACTCGTCTTTAGGTTTGTTGTTCGGCTTCATATGTTGTATCAGCGTACTAGTACATTATAATAATAGCGAGATCGATAAGCAAGCCTAAGGTGTGGAAAACTTTTTTACCACAGTTATTACAAAGACTAAGTCTATCTTGTAATACTTGTCCTATTTAACCACTTCGCGCCCCGTACCGAGCCGAGCGCGCATTCGGCGCGAGGATCTGGTATGGGGTGGAAAACTAGCAGATGCGGAACATACGCAGAAAAGGTCAATATTTCATACTGAATTATATTTTGGCACTTCGCGCCCCGTGATCCGACGATTAGGAGGATTTTACGGGGTGGATAACTAGCAGATGCGGAACATACGCAGAAAAAGTATCTAGTAATTTAACCACTTTATGATATAATGAGGCATCACCTGCATTAATTATTAAATAATCAATACATTTTATGGCACTTTTAAACATATTTGCACATCAGCCTAAACCATTAGAGGGACTGAAATCTTACGAAACAATGACTGAAGAAGAAATCCGAAAGTCACTCAAAGAAATTTGCGATAGAATTTGCAAAGAGGTAACTTCTTTGAAAAAAATCAGCGACGCTGTCAAAGAAGAGCTCGGCTATCCCGAGGAACCATTGGTTGGCGCAACCCCACGCGGCGCCATGGTTACAATCAAGGGGCCCAAAAAGGGCACGATCTTCTACGAATTTAAAACTAAAAAAGATCTGACTCCCAAAGAATTCATCCCCGAAGAACTCGAGTCCAATAATTAATCTAAATTATTCTATTTCTTTGGTCAGCGTAACAATTTAATTATTCCGCTTTCAATTGAAACAAGTTTTGATGGCCTACCAGCAAGATGACCACTGTTTACATAGAAATCAATCTTATCACCAAAGTATTTCTTAGCCTCTTTGACAGTTTGAGCGGGTTTACATCCTTCAGGATTTGCAGAGGGCGCGACTAAGGGCCCTGATTTTTTTAAAATAGCGATTAAAGATTTTTTCTTTGGTAATCTGAAGGCTAAGTTTTTTGTGCCGCGATGAAGATAACTAAATTTTTTGCTTGGGCAAGGAAGAATGATGCTTACCGGCGCTGGCCAGATTTTTTTCAATATTTTGAGTTCTTTAACTGAAGGTTTGATGTTAAATCTTTTTAAATCATTAAAAGATGAGATGAGAATGATAAAAGGTTTGGTCTTCTTCCGCCCCTTGATTTTATAAATTCTCTCTATCGCCTTCTTTGAAAAAGCAGAGCCGACTAGGCCATAAATTGTATCAGTTGGTATCACTGTTATTCCCCCTCGTCTTAAAATTTCCACAATCTTTTTATCCTTCATTTTCTGCTCTAAATCTATTCCAATATTCTTAAGAATTTGAGAATAGATTTACCTCGCGGCGACAAAGCATGCCGTACTAAATTACCTTCATTTCTTTTCAAAACCAAACCGGCAATCGCCATTCTTCTAACATGCTCTGATGCTGTTTTAATATTTATTTTAAACTTGTCAGCAATTTCCATCAAAGATAATTCCGGTTCCCTTTCCAGTGCATCTAGAATTTGAATTCTTCGATGATTGGCGGCACCCTTTATAATTCTTTCTATTTCTCTTGGTTTTTTCATATTGATTTAATTATAGCACAATGAATTCTATTCTCAAATTCTTAAGAATTTAAGAATCAATCTAATTAGAGATTTTCTTTTTTAAGCAGTTTTTTCTTAAGGCCTACGCCGCGATTGTAGCCGCCTAATTTGCCGTCCGAGCGAATTACCCGATGGCACGGAATTTTCGGGTCATAGTTTTTACTCAAAATATTCCCCACCACTCGACAAGCTCGTGGCAAGCCGGCCATCTTTGCCACTTCTTTGTATGTCATCGTCTTTCCTTTCGGAATTTTCCTCACCATCGTCAAAACTTTTTCTTTGAATGTCATTTTTATTCATGCTTTCATGCTTTAGTGCATGAAAGCATGAAGGTATCGTCACTATTTTAAATATTAAAAAATTAGCTATCCCAAACGAATCAGGAATATCGCCAGAATTGCTAAAAACATGAGAAAAATTTTTCTCTTTGTCAGCTGTTCCTTGAATAAAATACTGGCCATTACGGCAGTGACAATAATATAAAGAGAGTGCATTGAAGTTATTAATGCAAAAGGACCTCTGATAAGAGCTATAAACATGACATAAGTTCCTAAGAAAGCAGGCACACCAATTAAAAGACCGGTGAATACGCCCTCAGAAAAAATGTGCTTCTTATAATCTTTCCAGTGGCTAAAGAAAAAAACAAACAAAGAAAAAATGGCGGCAAAAATAAACTGATAAATCATAAAAGTTCTAATATCAAAGGAATCAGCTGCTACTTTTTGAAAAATTTTATTTAAAATAGAAATGCCGACAATGAGAGAACCGATATAAATCATCCATTTTGAGTATTGCAATTTTTTCCCTTTATACAAAAAGAAGAAAACAATAATAATAGCCAGTATTAATCCTAAATATTGAAAGAGGGTTAACTTTGCGCTAAAAAATATAAAGGCAACAATGATTGTACCTATCAAACTTAAAGTTGTAGTAATAGGAAAAAGCGCATTAGTATCAACATATTTTAAAGCATACATCTGCAAAAGTGAGATTGAAGAAAAAGTTATACCCCAAGCCAAAGCTAAAAGAATTAATTTTGTATTAATACCCGCAGCATAATTAAAGAAAAAAGCCACTGCCAATATCGCCATAAACAAATTGGCCCAAAACATGGCCGTATAACTACTGTGGCCTCTAAGTGACGGCAACTTAAAAAAGACCATCGCAATACCAAACAAAATTGGAATGGCTAAGGCAAACGGAAACCAAGAAAGTGATGAAAATAATTCCATAATTTTTTATATCTTAAATTCTATCACATTAATCATGTAAATAAAATTTTTTTATTTCTGAATCCATCGTTGGGTATCCATTCACAACCGGGCCACCCTTAATTATAGAAAAAGAATCAACAAAAACACCCTTGGGGATAAGCCATTTTTTAGATTCCTCCATTAAAATTAAAAATTCTTTGTCAGTGATTTGTGATGTCGTAACTAAAGTCAAATGAAATTTATCTCTTTTAAAAAGATTTTTAAAAGGACATTCGTAACTATCTGCAATCGAAATAAGTTGATCAGAAAGCCGTCCAATATCTCGATTATTTATGATTTTTAATTTCATTGAAAAAAACTTTGTGCCATTTAAGATTTTTGTTGAGAACACGGGATCTTTATCAAAATCAATTTGAAAAGGTTTTGTTTCTATGGCAACTTTTTCGAAAGTCTTTATAATTTCGGCAAGTTCATCCTCGTTAAGAGAATTTCCATAAGAAACAGTAAAATGGGGAGGCCATTGTAAAAAGTAATCAAGTTCGCCTGTTATTTGCTTAATCTTTTCTTGAATAGACAAAATCTCCTTCTTAAAAGAATTATTGATTATCGAAACATATGCGTAAAGCTCTTTCATAATTTATATCTTAAATTAAACGGTGAATCACTATTCTAATGTTCTGCAGAATTTAAGAACACTCTCCCCTAGTGGCGTCAATTTATGCCGGATACTTGTTCCATCGGATCGCTTCATGATTAGACCAGCAAAAGCCAGCCGAGTAATGTGCTGCGAGGCAGTTTTGAAATTGATTTTCAGCAAGTCAGAAATTTCTGCAACTGATAATTCCGGTTTTTTGAAAAGAAGATCCATAATTTGAATCCGCCGATGATTAGAAAAGCCCTTAACGGTTCTTTCTATTCTTCTATAATTTAAATTGTTATTTTTGCTCATATTAAAATTTTATCATGTATTCCATAATTCTGCAGAATTATGGAATAAACTAACGAAATCATTTAAAATCTTCTTTCTTAATACGAATAGTGTAAGTATGATTAGGAGGAGGTATTGGGCTCAAAATTCTTTTTTTCATTATAAACAAAGACTTTTGTATAGCAAGTTATTTTTCAGAAACCAAAGTGACTCCATATTTCTCTGCAAATTTATTGAACAATCTTTCTAATTTATCCTTTGCTTCCCTATTAGAATATCCAGAGACTTCTAATTGATAACCTTGGTCTTTAGTAAACCTAATGATTTCCTCAGCAAGTTTAGTTGCATAGTGATTACCTTGATATTTTGGATCTATGGAAATAGACTTCATCCAAAACAATTTTTCTGCGAATGGACTTTTTTGGAGTGCAGCAATTCCTGTTATTAGATCTCCTTCTTTAACAATTGGAAAGTAATTTTCAGTTCTAAGGTCTTCCGGCCTGAAATAATGAAAGACCCCACCTTCTTCTTTAGAAAGAAAGCGTTTATCTTTAACCGTATATCCGTCCTCCTCTAGAATGATTTTTTCTAGTTCTTGTGGTGTCAAAGTTTTTGTTTCTACAGGAGCTTTTTCAAAACTATTCCTTATATAATTTTTCATATTAAATATATTATAGAGCTAAATCTTAAATTCAATCACCCCAGTAGCAGAGCAAAGCTCGCTACGGGGCAGGCATCTCCATCATATCTTAAACTCAATCACGTCTCCATCCTTAACAATATAGTCTTTCCCCTCTGTACGGACAAGGCCTTTGGCGCGGGCGGTGGCATAACTTCCACTATCAAGCAGATCTTGCCAGTTTATGACTTCGGCGCGGATGAATTTGTCGCGGAAGTCGGTGTGGATGGCCGCGCCGGCTTCCGGCGCGGTTGATCCTTTTTTTATTGTCCAGGCGCGTGTTTCATCAACGCCGGTCGTGAAAAAAGTTTCCAAACCAAGCAGTTCGTAGCTTTTTTTAATCAGGTCATCAAATCCACGCTCAAAAACAGGGTCAATTTTCACGATCATACCTGGCGCTTTGAATTCAATATTTTCACTGGCCTCGGAAACATTTAAAACATACAGCATCGGTTTCAAAGTGAGCAAGTTTAGGGATTTTATTTTAAATTTCTCTTCTTCATTCAAATTCGTTTCCGTTGCCATTTTGCCGCCTTCCAAAACTTTTTCTATTTTTTTTAAAATTATTTCTTCAGCTACTGATTCTTTGTCGCCTCGTTTAGTTTCTTTTTGTAAACTAGCCAATCTCTTGGTTACAACCTCCATGTCTGACAAGACAAGTTCAAGATTGATGACACCGATATCCTCCAAGGGTTCTACTTTATTGGCCACATGAATTATAGAAGGGTCCTGAAAAACTCTCACTATATGCGCGATGGCGTCAACTTCCCGGATGTGCGAAAGAAATTTGTTGCCCAAGCCCTGTCCTTCTGCCGCGCCAGCCACGAGTCCCGCGATATCCACAAAGTAAACGGCGGCCGGAATCGTCTTGCCCGACTTGCTAAACTCGGAGAGTTTAGCAAGTCTAGGGTCAGGCACCGGCACAACGCCCACTGAAGGCTCAATCGTGCAAAAAGGATAATTCTCCGCCGGCACACACTTTTTGGTAAGCGCGTTAAAGAGCGTGGACTTGCCTACATTTGGAAGACCCACGATTCCGATACTTAATGACATTGGAACAATATAGCAGATTTTTCTTGTACTGCGAAGCCTTGCTTTGCTCCTCCGAAGTCTTTGATAAAGGAGGGGCGAGGTAGCAGAGGAAAATAAAAAAGCCTCACATTTCTGTGAGGACTTTTATTCGTTTTATTTTTATTTCAAAGCAGCGACAACATCCCTCAAGCGAGCACGAAAATGACTGCTCCCAGGCACTCCTTTAAAAGTTAGATTTTTTAATTGAAACTCGATGCAGTTACTTCTTAAAATAAATTGAAAATCATTTTCAATATTTTCACCCGGGATTCCCATAACAATTTCTGTCCCAGCATCAAGTACAACTGGTACTTCAACCTTATAGTGAAATTCAGGTACGACATATATTACTGCACTTAATTCATTTTTTAAAGTTTGTGCTTTTTTCTCTCCTAATAATCCTTCGATTCCATAACCAAGATTGCCTTTAATGTAATCGTTAAGATCTTCTTGAGGTATTTCTTTTGATTTTGTTTCCATAATTCAAATTTTAAATGTTCAATAATAAATTTATAATAAACTTATCACAAAACCATTGACAAGTCAAAGATTTTTTGATAATCTGGAATCAGAAAATATTGTATACAAAGTATACAAAAACAATTTAATAACTTACGGTATGGGAAAGAAAAATTCAAAAGTGATTACTTTGGGTGTCTTAGAAAAAATGCTCAAAAGTAAAAACATTAAGTACCAAAAAGATGGGCAGCGATTGATTACCGCTTCTGCTAAAAAGACGACTAAAGAGGGCTATGATGAACTTAAGCTCACTTTAGAAAAATTAGAAAGCGGGACGATCATCGGCTGTGTCCGGGGATTTGGAAAAAACTTAGGGAGAGTTACGCCTGACATGGCGATAACGGCATATAGTTCCCGTCTCGATCTGCTGTAATAAAATAATACGCAGAGCACAACATAAGCCCTCCGATCATGTCGGGGGGATTTTTTTGTTAAGGTTGCCATTTCTGAAACATCGAGTTTCAGAAATGGCAATGCGCGCTACGAATGCGCTCATGCGAATGTACTAAAGTAAAGAGGCTCCTTACTTCGGCGCATAACAAAAAATCCCTTCGATTCATAAAGAACCAAAGGGTGAGGATTCCGTTTCAAATGAACAATATTAGTTTCCGGGCGGTAATTTCGGGACAACCAAGCGGTAGCCAAGCTCGGTTTCCCAAACCTTATTATTTTCAAGCCTGTAGACAGATGCATCGAGCAGTCCATCGGAGCGCAGACCCACTCTGGCAACAAAGAAATTTTTGCCTGACTTGTACAAAAAGAATGTCCAACCGTTTTTTACCAGATATTTTTCATACTTTTTGCAATAATTAATGACTTGCCCGTGGGTAAGTCGAGATTTACTAATATCCGGATTCAAATAACCAAACATTTGGACAAAAGTTCCGCTTTTAACTAAGTTAAGAGCTTTTACCTCTTCTTCTTTTGTTGCCGGTCCTGAATCATTTGCATTCCAACTTTTGAAGCTGGGATCAATTCCGGCTTTGAAAACATCCTTGGCATCGCCGATAGTTTCACTGCCGTCGCAAGCATCAAGGATGAGCGGCTCATCTGTGTTAACAGGGCTCAAAAAAGTTTGAGTTTGAGCGCTCACAAAGACCAAAAACAAGGACATCAGAAATGTTTTTTTCATAATATTTAAATTTAAAGGAGCGATATAGCTCGTTAGTACTTAGATTTATTCGCGACGTAGGGCGAGCGAATTTAAGACTATCACAAATCCATGCAATCAGGCAAGATTACGCAATATTCTTGAATCTTTTCTTGTAATCATCAATTTCCCTTAGAACTTCTTCAGAGGGGGCGTCGCTGATTAAGACATCAAGCAAACCCAGAATATTGAAAAGTAATCCGGAATATAAACTTTCCGCATTCTTATTTTTTCCCATTTCTTTCAAAAGCATAACCCACTCGTCTAAAAATTCATAATCGAGCTGTTTCTTTTCCTTGTCATAAATCATTCCTAAAAAGGAATTAACCCTGTCACGCTTATTAAGAAGCTCGAACTCTAGGGGCAGTCCCGCTCTTTCTGCTAAAAGCAGTTCTTTTAAAGAACCACTTTTATACGCATGGAGATAGTCTTCCAATTCCGGGATGATTTTACTTTCAATTTCTGTATTATCTCCCGTGCTCGTGCTAGGATCTTTCGGAAGATAAAAATGTTTGTAACGTTCAATTATGTCTCCTAAACTTCTAAAAAATTCAAGAAAACGACCATCTGGATTTCGAGGATCATATTCATCTCTGGCTTGCTTATAAAGCGACGTAATGGCGGTGATTAAAAAATCTTCTTGCGGAGGCGAAAGAAAGCTGGGATGTAATTCTTTTAGGTAATGAAGAAATTTATTTCTGTCGTTTATGTCTATTCTTATTTCGGGGTAATTTAATTTTTGTTTATCGCTTTCTCTCATCGCCTCTTTAGAAGGCGCGACAGTATTGAGCTCAAGCCCCAAGGCGTCTAAGATATCTTTATGCTCTGTTGTAATTTTTTTAGTTGCTGAATCATATTTTTCTTCCATCAGCCATTTTGAATCGCCGCCCACACTCTTTACGATCTTCTCGAGCTCATGATAATGAAACAAAAAATTACTCAGATCTAAATCCTTGCTTTCCTTGCTTTCCTTTTCATACTTAACAATACTCCCGGGACCGGCAGTCGGCGTTCTAGGTGTTTTTTCCCCCTCATTTGACATATCTTTATCATATCACATAAAGAGTGGCATGGCTACTTTGAGCGCGAGCATGGCAAGGGCCAAGAGGACAAAGAACGCGCCGATGAGGCGGGCGAGGATGTCGTCCCTGATGCGATTGGCAATACTCGCGGAAAAAGTCCCGCCAAGCGCCGCGGCCGCGCCGATAATGAGGCCGGTTTCAAGATTGAGATTATTATATTGCACGTAGCCGGCAACTCCGGAGAAAGCGGTCAAGAGCATGACAAAAGTGGATGTGCCCACGGCGGTTTTAATCGGCAGACGCAGAAATGAAAAAAGAATTATAAAGATGGCGAGCCCGCCGCCGGCGCCGAAGATGCCGGTCGCAAGGCCAATCAAGATGCCTAAAATAACCATCACGGCAGGCGTCCGAAGATACGCCGCGTGGTGTTCCGCCAGCGTGATAAAACGCGGCGTTCTTTGGGTTACCCCGCTTCGCCACATGCTTATTCCAAAAAAAAGCATGCCGGCGGCAATGGCGATAATTATAAAAAGTTTTGAAAAGCCGACCGCGAAAAAAGATCCCGCTTGAGCGCCAATCAGGGCGCCGACCAAAAGCCAGACAGCTTTCTTGATGTCAACGTGCTTATTGCGCGCGTAAGTATAGGAGACGAAAATCGAAGCGAGTATGTCAACGAGGAGGCTCGTGCCGAGCACGGCATGAAGCGGCATGTCCGTGATGGTTGCTAAAATCGGCACGATCACAAGCACGCCGGAGGCGCCAGTAACACCGGTGATAACTCCAGTGACCAGACCGAGAATTATAAGTCCGATAGTTGAAATCATTAGTTAAGGTCATGATTTTTGAACATTGAGTTCAAAAATCATGATGCGCGCTACCCTTCGAATTCCTCAGGGTCCTGAGCGGGATCGAAGGACGAATGCGCTCATGCGAATTACGAATTAGAATTTGTAGTACCGGGACGTGGTTCGACTTCCCTCGATTCTACTCGGGATAAATCGCAGCCGCCGGAGAGACCGCAGAGCTTGCCGCAATGTACGCAAGCGGAAATCTTGCCGCCGTGCTTGCCGTCGGCGCAATCGCACTCTATAAGTGAATGTCCTTTTTTAACGCAAACGTTGGCTTGGCAGACTCCGGGGCTTTCCGAGACCCCGCCGCAGCCGCCCGTGCAAATGTAGTGTTTCATAGTAGGCATATATTTTAACTTTACAACTTATAATCAATAACTTACAACTAATAAAATTAACCACTTCCTGCCCCGCACCGAAATCAATAGAGCGTTCGTTATTGATTTCTGGTGCTGGGGTGTTTCATTATAATAATATATTACCTTTCCGCTATTTTTGCAAGAACAATTCTTGCTTATTTAGAATTTTTTTCGATAATAATGGGGGTGCGGTCGCCTTTTTGGGCTGAAAGGTGGCCCAAGCCGAAAGAGAGGAAGGCGAGAGCGATAATGACGAGTGAAATTAAAATATTGCTTTTTTGCTTTTTTATATTCTCAATTAATTCTTTGAAGCTGTAATTTGACATTGCAAAAATTGTAGCATAAAATTTTTTTAATGCATAACCGCTTATTTTTAACGGCGCTTCCCTTTGTTTTAGGGGCGATTCTCGGAGGTTTGGGCGGCTCTCCGCTGATTGCCTCCCTGGTTCTTTTAGTTGTCTTTTTCTTATTTTTCGGATTTTTTCGCAAATTGCCAAAATATTTAATTTTGATGGCCGCCATTTTCTTTTTGATTGGCAATATTTATTACAGTCTTGATGATTTTAGATACCGCTCTAAGGTCGATATGCTAGCCGGAGCAGATTCTTTTCTGGGAATGATCGTCAGCCCTCCGCGCCGGGGAGAATTTAAGCAAAGCGTAAAATTAAAATCCGATCAAGGAATCAGAATTATAGCAACTCTTCCGCCATATCCGGAGTTTCATTACGGCGACCTCGTGGCCATGACCGGTAAAGTTGAATTGCCGCCCCGTGATTCTTATGGCAATTACCTGGCCAAAGAGCGTATCGCGGGCACAATGTTTTATCCTGAAGCTCTAGTGCTCCATAATGTTGGAAACTTTTTCTGGCGGAATCTTTATGGATTGAAAAACGCAATGGAAGAAATGTTCGGCAAATTGTTCAACTCCTCGCAGTCCGCCTTCCTCTCCGGAATTCTTTTGGGCGAGAAAGATGGATTTTCAAAAGATTTTTTGGATAAACTATCCCAAAGCGGAACAATACACTTGACCGCTCTTTCCGGACAGAATATGACGATTATCGCCTTTATTGCCGTCATGGTTTTCAAATATGTTTTTATAGGCCGAAGAAAGTTAATTTTTTTATCTTCTCTTACTACCATCTCTCTTTTTGTCGCCATGACCGGTTTTGATGTTTCGGCAATTAGAGCTTCTTTGATGGGAGGATTATCCAGCCTGGCGAATCAGCTTGGCCGCGCCTACGACAGCGCAAATGCTATTTTATTTGCCGCTTTCATCCTTACGATTTTTAATCCGAAAGTCCCTGTTTTTGATCTCGGTTTTCAATTATCATTTTTTGCCACTGCTTCAATTATTTATTTTGCTCCCGTTATTAAGAGGCTGAAATTTTTTCAGATTTCAGGATTTTTGGGATGGCGCGATGTGGCCGCTATTACAATTGCCGCCCAGATCGGCGTTGCCCCGATTACAATCTTTTATTTCAATAATTTTTCTTTTACCGCCTTGCCGGCAAATATTGCCATATTGATTATAATTCCTTTTTTAATGATTCTAGGATTTGCCATTTTAGTCTTTGGCGCAATATGGGCCCCATTTGCCAGCATTCTCGCCTATCCAGCCTCTTTTTTAATTGATTATTCTTCAAAGGTCGTGGATATTTTTTATCGCTTTAAAATTCCGTTTAATCCCGAAATCAGCATCTTTTTTGCTATAATTTATTATAGTGCTTTGGCTTGGGTTTGTTTTCGATTCAGGCCTAAGACTGCAAAATTCACATGAATACCGATAAAATAAATCCTTTTAAAGAGAAAAATTTTTTACAGATTTCTGTTTTGATTTTATTTGCTCTGACGATTTGGCTTTGGCACGGAATATCTGTTGCCGATAGCGGCCGGAATGCCGTCTATTTTTTGGATATCGGCCAAGGTGACGCGGAGCTCATAACTTTGGCTTCGCCTTCCGGCGGCCCGGGAATAAAAATATTAAATGACACCGGCCGCAACCGAAAAATCCTTAATGCTCTGGACATCGCCTTAGGCAAAATGAATGACAAGTACATAGACTTGATTATTTTAAGCCATGAAGATGCGGATCATAGCGGCGGCACGATCGATGTCATCAAAAATTATGGCATCGGAGCAATTATCTACAACGGCCGGCAAGCCGACAGTGATGTTTTCGCAGAATTGATCAAAACTGCATCCGAAAAAGATATACCGCTCATTGTCTTGCGTGAAGGAGACAGCATTCGTTATGGCGATGCCGTCTTATCCATTATGTCGCCGGATGATGAATTGCTTGGCGAGGAATCGAATGAAGCCAGTATTGTTTTTATGCTCTCGCTGGCTCATGCTAAGGCGCTTTTTACCGGCGACATCGGATGGCTGGCTGAAAATATTTTACTCAAAAAAGGATACGAGCTCCGGGCGGATATTTTAAAAGTCGGACACCATGGATCTAAGAAATCTTCAGGTGATAATTTTATTGCAAATGTCAGGCCGGCTATCTCGGGTATCGGCGTCGGCGGAAATAGCTATGGCCACCCGGCCGAGCGCGTGCTCAATACGCTTACCCTTGCCGGTTCTAAAATATTTCGCACAGACCGAGACGGCACAATCAAGATAGTTTTAGACGAATATTTTGATTTTGATGAAAATAAAAATAATACGGGGGGATCAATAATGGCTAGAGTGGGCAATATTATGACTGGAGATTATAAAAGCTCATCGATGAAGATCGTTTCTTTGCCGAGGGCGATTGAAGATCGGGGAGATTTTAAGCTTACCCCTTTTAAAGAATGCTCTTTTTACGAGGCGGACGGGGGTTTAGAAAATCCTCCGATTATTTTTAACGAAATTGCTTGGATGGGGGCGCAAACAGGATTTTCCCATGAATGGATTGAGCTAAAAAATCTTTCCGGAAAAACCATTGATATGTCCGGCTGGCAGATTTTGAACGAAAACGAAAAGATAAAGTTCGCTTTTCCCCAGCAAGCTTTTTTTAAAAATAATTTCATAATATTAGCTCGGGCATCGGCTGATGAAGTCTTGAATTTAGGCGCTGATTTTATATTCACGGGCGCCATCCGGAACAGCAATGAGGGCTTAAGGCTTTTTGACAATAATTGTAATTTGATTGACAAGGCTTCGGGTGCGCCGAGCTGGCCGGCCGGTGATAATAAAAGCAAGCAAACAATGGCCAGAACCTCTGGCCTGACTTGGGCCGCCTCCGTCTCGGCAGGAGGCACGCCGGGAGCTCCGAATTCTTTCTTAAAATAAAGAGTACTTTGATTCGACGTCGACTCGGACGCTGTGTGCTCCGACCTAGGTCGGAGCACACGCGCTCCTCGCTCGTCGAAATAAAAATCCCTCGTCGAAAATGCCTATACCCGGTATAGGCATTTCATATTCAAAATATTAAGAAAAGGCTCCTGACCCCTTTCTCTTTCTCAAAAATTTATTATAGGGAAAATCTTATTTAGTAGGCCTTGGAAACTGCTTTTTTTCCTGTTTTACTATTCCCCAAAAAGATCCTAATTTACCTATTTCTTTCTTATCTTCTGTTCTTTCAATGATAATTTCTAGGATTCCTCCTACAGAATCTAGATCTAACCATTTATGCTTTTCATTTAATTCATCAGACTTAACAACATTTTCAACAAATGTCTTTAGTGAGTTGAGATTTTCATAAGTACCATTTTTCCGGAGAGCAGAAATTATGTTACCCCTAGACGACCGATCGAGAGGATTAAGTATATCGTTACGGGTCAATATTTGACCTAGTTTTTCGCTATCTTCTGGTTGAGCTATTTGTTCCAGCCAATTTGTGTATTTAAAGAATTCTTTAGAATCTCTAAGTTTATCCGATGGGTCCTGGGCAGGAATTTTCTCAAGTTTTTCAAAAATATAATCACGTGCTTTTTGTCCTTCTTCAGATAAGCGGGATATCCATTCGTCTCTATCTTCTTCACCATAAAAAAGTGTTCTCTCGCCGACTTCACTAAAAAGCTTATCAAGTCGTTCTTTATCTTTCGGAGTTAAAACACTCTCTTTCTTGGCTCCTGGGGTTGGTTTTTGTTCCTTTGAATTAACCATAATAGTGTTAAGATTAATTGTAATATTTATATTTTATCCTCCACCATTAAAAAGTCAATAGCAATAGAGAGAAAATGGGGAAAATGGGGTCAAAAATAGGGTCAGGGGGACAGGGGTCTTTTCTTAATATTTGATTATGTTGTGTATTGTGAAATGCCTATACCCGGTATAGGCATTTCATCCGATTTTGACAGAATGGTTTTCCCCAGCTGTAATAGGAAATGGCGTTGACAGCTTTTTTCTCGAATTGATACAATATAAAATGAACCAAAAACTCTATTCAAATGCACAGACTGATTGTTATTTTCTGCGTTTGTTGCTCACTCCAGGTTCAAGGACAAAAGGGGCATTCTTGCACCAACGACCTTGACCTAAAATATGGAGAGTCCTTCCTTGAAAACATAAGAACTAAGGCGTACCTCTCGGGAAATATTGGTATGCTTTACTTATCCCAGCCCAGAAACGAAACATGGGCATACGCTAAAGCAATCACCGGAATTGCTTTTGAGTGGTTTGTCGCGGGACCAAGCTTAAACTACAATAGCTGGTCCAAGTCATATGCGCGACACCCTGAAGGAAAACCGAGGCAGGTTGTGACCGAGTACGAGGACAACCTTTCTGTCGGGATTTTCATGGGGATAGACCACGATGATATCCCAATAAGTTTGGGATACGAATGGGGTAAGACAAAATCCCAAAAATACAATTTAATCTATATCGGTTTCGGAAAAGAAAAAGAAGGGCGAAGATTTATGATACATACAAACATGCCCTTTGAAGAACCGGCTGGTATAGGCATTGGTTTTAGTAAAAAATTCTAAAAAAAACTCTAAAATTATTTAAATGAGCAACATTCACCCCCCGCCACGCGAGGGGTTTTTTATTGACTGTGAATTACGAAATGCAAAATTTCGAGCGTCTGGTTGAGCGAGCTTCGTAAAGAAAATGTTATTTTTAGCAAAAAATAACATTTTCCACAGAAGCGAAGCGACCCGAGGACCGAGAAATTTTCGCATTTCGTAATTCACAAAAATTATCCATCTGGCGCGATTCTACATTGCGCGCCTGATATCGTTCTGGTATTTCCTCATCACTTCCATCGCCGCCAGCGCCTCGCTTTTGCCTTCCTTCTTTTTCTGCTTTATTTCAGCCCCGATTTTTTTGAAAAGCTCGGGTTTCTTAAGCATCGCATTCAAAATCATATCCTGCTGTTCCTTCGGGATATTCTGCCCTTTAAGCTTAAACTTAATCATCTTTTTTAAAAAAAATTTCTTTAAACCCATAGTATCTATACTATATCAACAAACGAGGAGCGAAGCAAAAGCTCGCTTTTATTTCGTCCGAGTGCCGTTGATATATGGTAATCCATATATCATATTATAAATAAATTCGAAACATCACTTTTTCAATATTATTTACATATCCTTTCATGGGTTTCATTCAAGCAAGAACGGTTCTTGCTTATTTTCAATTATTTTTACCCGAGCCAATTTCGCAATTTGGGAAATTGGCGGCAGATAGGCAGATTTGAGCACCAGTTTTCAAGGCCGTATACCCGGCCGGCTTTAATCGCGGCGAAATAAAGAAGAATAAGCGCGTAAATGATGTGATCGTCAATCAAGAATCCGTGTTCAACAAATGGAAATTCAAGAACCGGAAAGTAATATAAAAGCATGAGAATCACGCCAAGGCCGGAAGTTAATCTGACGAAAATTCCCAAAATCAAAGAAACGCCTAAAATGGTCAATCCCCATTCGTTGAGAAAGTTAGTGATCGGCAAAACGCCGGGACTGGCAAACCAAGCGAATAAATCCGAAAACGTCTTAGCGTTTTGAAGATAGCCCGTCGCCGACCAAGTCGGGTCTATTATCTTGGTAATGCCGGCGTAAAAGAAAAACCAGCCAAGACCGATTCGCAATAAAAATAAGGATATTTTTTCAAATTTTGTCATATGCTTTTATTCTATCACGAAAACCGGCAAAAATTGCTACTTTATTCCGTCGTCTTGCCGTCAAAATGCTCATCGTCCTGCTCTGCTTCTTTTTTTGTTTTGTGGATAACGCCATCGCGGTGATTGGGCGGCGAGTATAAAGTGTAGAGTTTCATCGGCTTGTCAGATGATGTGTTGATAATATTGTGCTTCGTGTCGGCTGGAACGACGATGGCCGAACCGTCGGCTATGGGATGCGGAATCCCTTCCAAAACAGTTTTGCCTTCGCCGACTTCAACTCGCAAAAACTGATCAAGATTATGAACTTCTTCGCCAATTTCCTCGCCGGGCTTCAAGCTCATCACCACCAGCTGGCAGTTTTTAGCAGTATATAAAACCTTCCGAAAATTTCTATTTTCCAACGAGAGCTTTTCAATATCGTTTACGTATCCTTTCATGGTTCTATTTTAACATATTATAAATATCTTTTTTAAAAGAGTTGGTTTCTGAAAACTTTATGGCCTTAAGACCGTATGAGATCGCGGCATCAATGTTTTTTTGACTATCGTCCACAAAAACTGCTTCTTCCGGCAAAATATCTAGCTCCCGCGGCAAGGCCCGGCTTTGCCGTAGATCTATAAAGAGGTGATTTTTTCATTTTTGGAGAGATTCCAATAATTGCTTTTATTTTTATTGTTTTTTTGCTCTTGATCATTTTTCTAGCAATGGCCACTAGACGGTGATTCCCTTCTAAAACACTAAAGAATGATCTATTATTTTCTGCCAGCAAGATTAATTCTGTTTGCCTTCTTTTATTTTTAAGAGATCTATAAATATTATGGATTATATCTTTACATTTTTTATTAACTACCTCCCAGCTTTTTTTATTTAATGAATCTCTTAACCAGCAACTCCCACCACTTATTTTTGATGTCCAGCCTTTTCGCATTGGAATAAGTGATGTTCTGTCTATATCATTTTTGGAATATTCGATTGAATACCACTTGGTGTTATTTGGGATTTGCTTCAACATATGCCCACGATTTTTGTAGAGTAGGTCAAATCTCATTTTATTTTCAAGTTCGTCAAAAAAATTTGGATTGCTAAGTATGTTTAGAGGCACGGATTTTCTGAATTTGTTATAACAAGGGTAATGCCACTCATTTCGAAGCCATACATGAACTACTTCTTCAAAGGTTTTTTTATCCTTTAATTTTTTTGCGGGCCACTTTTCTTTCATCGTGTTTAAGGAGCCTGCGGCAAGACTTATCTTGCCGCAGGCTCTTTTACTCATTTCCGCAAACCGCCAAGGCAGAAACCGGGCTTACAGGGAAAAGACGCGCCTTTCGTCTCATCGAAATTTCGCAGAAGGATTTTGGCGACAAGCCAATTCAAAAATATAAGGCCGGCGATAAAAATAAACACGCCCTTTAAGGCAAAACTATCGTAAACCAAGCCGCCGACAATCGGGCCGACGATGAAGCCAAGATCTGCCAAAATAGCCATAAAGCCGTAAATTGTGCCGTCTTTGTCGTGTTTTTCATCAACGACCACGAGCATTGAATCGGTCACCGGATCGGCGGCGCCCAAGAGCACCGTGGTAACGAAAGCAAGAATAATGAAAAGCAAGAAGTTGCCGGCGGCAAAACCTAAGGCCAGGGCCGTCAAAATTGCAAAAAAGAGAAACCCCAGGTAAAGTCTTTTTTTAGAATAGCGGTCAGCCAAAACTCCGCCGGCAAGAACCGCAAAGATGCCGGCGATCTCAAAAGCGCCTAGGGCAAAACCTTCCGGGAGATACGGATTGGCAAAAGTGGAAAGCGTTAAAGGAATGATAAGCCAGATGGTCGCGTTAGCAGCGTAGCCGACAAATCCGTCAAAAACTTTGACCCAGGAGATCGGGCGAAATTCTTTCATTGCCTGCCAGCCGCGCCGCCATTGCGACGCCCCCTGCCAATACTTGCCAAGCGCTTGGCGGAGATTTTGATTGTAGTCTCTTTTTTCCGACTTCAGAAAGAAAACAACTAAAAGAAAAGTAATGCCGGTGGGAATCAAGAAAAACCAGCCGACGCCCTTAAAGCCCCAGCCCGCGATTAAGCCGATAAAAAGAGTGGCGATAAAAACGCCGAAACTGTAAAAACTGTCGTAAAATCCGAATGCCCTGCCGCCGATCTCTTTCGGAGCATTGTAAAGAATATAGGCATTGGCGGCAAGCGTGAGCGAGTTCCAGGAAAAAGCAAAGAAAACGATGCTTAAAATAAACAGGGGTAAAGATGGATTGAGGATGGCGATGACAGCTGTGATCATCGCAAATAAAATTGAAATGGCTGCACCCTTTTTATAGCCGATGTAGTCAAGAATGACGCCAGTCGGACCGTCAACCAGAATATAAATCACCCCAATCAGCGCTAAAAGCAAGCTTGCATGAAATGTGTTCAGCTCGAAAACATCAACAGAAAGAATGGGAATGGCCGCCCAGTAAAGTGAGCCGCCGATGGCAAAGAGAGCGTAAGCGACGACGAGAATAAAAATATCGCGGTGCTTCGTGGGAAAACCGTTTAAAAATTGAAATAATTGCTTCACATTCTTATTTTAGCACACTCTATAAAAATTTTGGGAGCTCCCTGAATGATTTGATGCGCGGAATAGTTTTGCCTATTTTCCTATTCCAAGGCTGGTCAAAAACTATCACTTTGACTCCACATTCAAGGCATGACTTGATCTCTTCAGGATTATCATCAACAAGAGCATAATATTTTCTTTGCATGCAGATAGGGCCTTTACTTTTATCTATGCATTTTAAATTTTTACAAAAAATTATTTTTTCAAATATACCAGGCAAATGCGTATTAATCCATTTACGTACTTGCTCATGCCACCCCTTGCTTCTTGCGGTCGATATATGCAATTTGTATTCTTTCTTCAAAAGTATTAGAGCGGGAAGCAATTCCCTCCTTGGTTTTGGATAGCAAAATTTCGGATTACTGAAAAATTCGTTCCATCTCCTTTCTTCTTCTGCAACATCCAAATTAAGCACCTCATTAAGATAATATTTATTTACCTTGTAAAAAGGAAAAGGTTGTTTATATTTTTGGGCGTTAAATTTAAGAAATGCCCTGCTGGTATCGCAAATCACGTCATCAAAATCAATTGCGATAATTTTTCTGGCCATGAAAAAATTATAACATTTTTAGGAACTTTTTTCAACCGGAAATTTTGGGATTTTTTAATGGTTTTTGAGAGACTAAAGGGGTCAGGTACCTTTATCAAAACTAAAGGGGTCAGGTACCTTTATCAAATAAAATAGGCAACCGGGCGTTGGAGCGATTGATTACATGATAACAATAATTTCCAATGTCTG
>Ga0155114_102_pt2 | contig 27458 bp, 37 predicted proteins | sample RifCSPhighO2_01_FD_106082 | JGI IMG/M metagenome (GOLD analysis project Ga0155114, IMG submission 106082) | Candidatus Nomurabacteria bacterium RIFCSPHIGHO2_01_FULL_42_16 | reverse complement strand
CGGATAAGGATGTTTAGCCCCTTCCGGCTTGTAATTCAAAAAAGCCGCTTCGTCCCCTCCCTCTTTAATAAGTTTGGTTGCGTATTGATTAAGCTCCTCTGTTGAAATGCCCGGCCGAACAAGTTTCGCCGTCTCTTGCAAAATAAAAGCTAAGCGCTTCCCGCCTTCCCGAAGTATCTCTATTTCTTCTGGTGTTTTAATGGTAACTGCCATACTTCCAAAGAGTACTAAACTAAAAACAATTTTGCAATTCAATTAAGCAGGTTCAACCTGCTTAATTGGTTTTTTTGCAATTAAAAGTTTTCCCCAATAAAGCAGGTTGAACCTGCTTTATTGGTGGTATAATAATAGAGATAATGAAAAAACCACAATTTGTTAACAATCAAATATACCATATTTATAACCGAGGAATGCTGAAAATGAAAATCTTTCTGGGAGATGCCGATTTTGTTCGCTTTATCCACTACCTCTTCTTTTTAAATGATCAAGATACTCATATTCGTGACACAAATCTAAGCTACAAACTCTCAATAAAGCAGGTTCAACCTGCTTTATTGAGGAAGCCGAGGAAGTTGTTGGTGGAGATTTTGGGGTTTGTCTTGATGGACAATCATTTTCATTTGATACTTAGGCAAAAAGTTAATGGGGGAATTGTGAAATTTATGCAAAGATTAGGTACGGCCTATACAATGTATATGAATGAAAAATACGACCGGGGCGGAGGGCATGTATTTTGTGGAGGATATAAGGCAAGAATGGTGGATAATGATTCATATTTTCTTTATCTGCCCTACTATGTTCACCTTAATCCGCTTGATGTAGCGTTTCCAAAGTGGAAAGAAAAAGGGATCAAAGATCCAAAAGAAGCAATTAGATTTCTGGAATCATATCGCTGGTCGAGCTACCCTGATTACATTGGCAAAGAAAATTTTCCTTCAGTGACCCAGCGTGATTTTCTGCTGGAATCTTTCGGCGGGCCCAAACCTCACCAGAGAGAGATCAATCAATGGATTAAAGAAAAAAGCCTAGAGAAACTAGGCACACTTTCGGCTTTCGACTTCAAATAGCCTAAAATAACCAATTAAGCAGGTTGAACCTGCTTAATTGGTTATTTATTGCCATCCGAGTTTGGCGAGAATTTGAGCGTGCACTTCTTCGATTCTAGGTTCGCCGTTTATTTCAATAAATTTATAGAGGGGGCTTTTTTTTAGATATTCGACTGTGGGAGCAACGTCGCTTTCAAACCAGTCGAGCCTTTTTTTAATCTCTTTTTTAGTTTTGTCATCGGTCCGGCCGCGCTTGGTAAGCTTATCCTCCGCCCAAGCCCGGGAGACATTCATGAAAATAACGACGGGCTTGCGGCCGTAAAAAGCCAGGCCCTCGCCCAGAATTTTCGCTTCTTCCAGCTTTCGAGGCGTGCCGTCGATTATGACATGCTTATCTTGATCCATCTGCTCGATCATTAAATGAGACCAGAGGTGAACTGCCAAAAAAGCCGGCTGTAGTCCGCCTTGCTCGGCAATTTTTTTGGCTAATTTGGCCGTATAACCGGAAGAAGAAATAAATTCCCGGAACTTTTCTCCGGATTCCATATAAAAAATACTCCGGTTTTTCGGATCATTTTTCTTTATGTATTCGGAGAGCAGCTTGGCTTGGGTACCCTTGCCACAACCACTCCTTCCTATAAATATATATGTTCCAAGTTCCATTATCTAATATTCTCTCATTGATATTTGCGCATCGAGCTTCTTGATCAGATCAATGACGACAGAAACAACAATGAGAAGCGCCGTGCCGCCGATGGCCAACGCTTGGACTCCGGTGACCGACTGCATGATGATCGGCAAAACCGCCATGGCGCCGAGGAAGACGGCGCCGGCCAAAGTAATGCGATTTAGAATTTTAGAAATATGCACCGCAGTGGAAGGGCCCGGGCGGATACCGGGAATAAAGGCCCCGTTTTTCTGCAAATTGGTTGAGAGAGACTGGGGATCGAAAGTCACCGCCGTATAAAAGTAAGTGAACACAAAAACCAATAAGAAATAAAAAATGCCGTAGAGCCAAAGGTTCTGAATAAATAAACCGAGAAGGGAAGCGATTTTTTGCAACGCGACATTATCAATTCCGGCCAAAAAAGTTGCGATCATTTGAGGAAAAAGAAGGATGGAAAGAGCGAAGATAATCGGGATAACCCCGGCCTGGTTGACTCGAAGCGGCAGATAAGTTGAGACCCCGCCGTACATCTTCGCTCCCCGAACACGCTTGGCATAAGTTACCGGAATTTTCCTTTCCGCTTCGGTGATAAAGACCACGCCGGCGATGATGACAATCGCCCCAACTATGAAAGCAATATAGAGCGGGATTTGGGAAATATCGAAAGTGAAGGCTAATTGACTTATTGATGAAGGAATCTGCGCGACAATACCGGCAAAAATCAAAAGTGAAACGCCGTTACCGACGCCATATTCGGAGATAAGCTCTCCCAACCACATGACCAGAACTGAACCGGCGGTGACAATGGCCAGATTCAAAATCTGATCGAAAAAAGACAGGCTGCCAAGAATCTCCTGCCGGCCCAAAAGAGTCAGGAGGCCGAAGCCTTGAACGAGGGCCAGCGGCACGGTCAATAATCTCGAATACTGGGTGAATTTTTTCCGGCCGAGTTCGCCTTCTTCGTGATACATGGCTTTCAGCTTCGGGACCATGATGGTCAAAAGCTGCATGATAATCGAGCTTGTAATGTAGGGGCCGACGCCAAGCATCACAATGGAAAGATTTGAAAGTCCGCCGCCAGAGAAAAGATTTAAGAGCCCGAAGAATTGGTTATTGGTCAGAAATTGCTCAAGCTTGAGAGCATCAATGCCGGGAATCGGAATGGTTGAGAAAATTCTGAAAACAACAAAGGCCAAAAGCACAAACAAAATCCTTTTGCGCAAGCTTTTGTCTTCTAAAATAATTTTTAGCTTATTTAAAAAATTTTGCATTATGCTTTATAAACTTTATAACTTTCTACTTTATAACTATTTTGCCGCCTTTTAGGCCGAGACGCTTCCGAATTAGAGCGAAGGTTACTTTCTCGCCCTCCTTGAAAAGAGTGGCGAGTTTTTCCTTGCTTACCACAACGCTCTTGCGAATTGAAGCAAAGCGGTAACCGCGCTTTTTCGGAAGCTTCTTGATTATATCACGGATCTCCGGACGGAGTTTTCGGCCAGCCCGAGCGCGCTGGCCCTTAGTCCCGCGGCCGGATGTCTTGCCGCGGCGACCGCCGCGGCCAACGAGCTTGGCTTTTTTATTAGGATTTTTTCTTTTGAGTTGATGTAGTTGCATAGTAATCTTTACGAAATACGAATTTTGTACGAAAGTACGAAATTGTAGAATATTTTTTCGTATTTTCGTAATTTTTCGTATTTCGTAGAATATTATAATTGTTTAAGCGCTTTTAAGGTTGCCTTGGCAATATTTAATTTATTTTTGCTTCCGGATAAAATTTTTCCGGTGATGTCCTTGAGTCCGGCTAATTTTAGAATGTCTCTTGAAGCGCTGCCGACCACAAGTCCCCTGGCTCGATTTGGCCGAAGCATAATGTTGGCCCCCTTGTATCTGGCGGTAACCTCAAAGGGTATGGAGGAATCCTTGGTTCCATTTATCTTAAGCATATTTTTCTTGGCCGCGCGGACGGCCTTATTAATGGCCAGCGCCGTATCGGCGGCCTTGCCCGTACCGAGACCCACAGAACCCTTGCGGTCGCCGATCAAGATCGCCACGGCGAAGCTCATGCGGCGGCCGCCGGCTATCACGCGAGTCACCCGTCTAATGTTGATAATCTTCTGATCAAATTCTTTACTCCTATCGCCTTTAAAACCTCGCCTGCCTCGTGTCGGATTGTCTCTTTGAGTCGGGGCGGGCTTGCCCGCCGACTTGTCCCTCAAAGCTTCAGCGACGTGGGAAGCCTCGGCGGAAGCGGGCTTTTCTGGAGCTTTTTTAACTTCTTCTGTTTTTTTTGTTTCTGTATCCATTTTATTAAATTTGTTACCAATTAAAATTTAAGTCCAGACTTTCTGGCTTGTTCGGCCAAGATCTGTATTCGACCCATGTATTTAAAACCGCCTCGGTCAAAAACCGCTTTGGAAATCTTTTTGGCTGAAGCATCAAGAGCGATCTTCTTGCCAACCTCTTGTGCTCTTTCTTTCTTGGTTCCTTTTTTAATTTTAATATCAGAAGCAGAGGCCAAAGTCACTCCATTTTGGTCGTCAATCAGCTCTGCGTAAATGAATTTATTGGAACGGAAAACAGACAAGCGGGGCTTTTCGGATGTGCCAAAAATCTTCGCCCTGATTTTTTTCTTTAACCTATTTCTTTTTTCTTGTTTATTCATGATTTCTCTACGAAATACGAATTTTGTACGAAAGTACGAACAATGAATATTTTTTTCGTACGTTCGTATTTTCGTAATTTTTCGTATTTCGTAAAATATTATGCCGTCTTCTTGCCCTGCTTTTTTCTAATATGTTCGCCTTCGTAGCGAATGCCCTTCCCTTTGTACGGCTCCGGCTTCTTGAGAGATCTGATATGGGCGGCAAATTCACCCACTTTCTCTTTATCAATTCCAGAAATTGTCATAGCGGACTTTTCGATCACTATTTTGATCCCTTCCGGTATCGCGACCTTGACTGGATGAGAAAAGCCTAGAGCCAGCGCGACTTCTTTGGGAGACGCGTCCCACTTGTAGCCGACACCTTCAATCAAAAGTTTCTTTTCATATTGCTCATTTACCCCTTTGATCATGTTTTTGAGATGACTTGCATAAGTGCCCCAGAGAGAACGGACGAACTTGTCATTTCTGACGGGGTTTAATTTGATATTCTCGCCCTCAATTACAATTTCAATTTCAGACAGAAACTTTTTAGAAAGAGCGCCCTTCGGCCCCTTAACCGTAATTAAGCCGTCATCTTGCTTGACTTCAGTGCCTTTCGGAATATTTATAATTTGTTTGCCTATTTTGCTCATATTTTGTTTACGAACGAAGTGAGTATTACAAAATTGAGTACCCCGCCCCAATTTTGCGTTTGTAATATTCACTTAATCTTTATAATCACTTTTGTATCAATTACTCTCGCCAAAGAGTTCTTACAATTATTTAATTACTGAAAGAACTCTTTGGCGGAACAATTGACTGGCAAAATTGGGGCGGGGTAGCGAAAATTATATTCGTTCGCTCCGCTCACTCATTAATTTTCAGCTACCATATTTCGAATAACGCTTCGCCGCCGACATGCTCTTTCTTTGCTTCCTTATCAATTAAAATTCCTTTGGGTGTTGATAAAACCAAGGCGCCACGACCTTGTTTGATCGGCCGAAGTTCTTTGACACTCTTATAAATCCGGGTAGACGACTTGGAAATCCTTTTAACATCGTGAATGCGCGGCATATTATTCTCATAAGAAAATAAAACCTCGAGTATTGGGAATCCTTTTTGCGATTTCTTACTGACTTGTTTGATAAAACCTTGCTTCTCCAAACATTCCAGAATGGAATGCTTGACTTTGGAATAGGGAAAAGCGGCCGTTTCTTTTTTGGCGGCACTCGCGTTCTTGATCGCTATTAACATATCAGATATGGGATCCATGTTTAAAAAATCACTAATACCACAAATCTCAATCGAATACCACTAATTATTCGCGGTATTCGCCCCGCCAAGGCGGGGTATATTCGAGGTATTCGTGAACCTACCAGCTTGACTTTCTGACGCCCGGTATCATCCCTTCATTGGCCAGTTCTCTGAAACAAATCCGGCAAAGACCAAAATCGCGCATATACCCCCTGCCGCGGCCGCAACGAAAACAACGGTTCTTGGCCCGAGTCGGATATTTAGGTTTCTTTTGCGCGCGAACGCGAACTGAAGTTTTAGCCATTTTTTATCTTCGATAAAACACTTTTGTGTCTTCGGTTAATGTCGCGCTTTTTTTCTTCTTGGCCGAACGCACGAAGTGTGTTATAGGCTCAAACCCTTCCTAAAACACTGCGTGTTCGGACAAAGAAGGAGAAAAGCGGATTAATCAAAGCCCTCCTATCCTATCAAATCACAAAATCTTGTCAATGTAAAAAGAAGTTAGGTGCTTTTTTTCTTAAATTTTTGAAGTTCTGCGTAAATAGGAGTTAATTCTTTATTTATCTTCCCTAAGGACTCACGGAGCTGTTTTGAAACTCCCTCATTCTTTTCAGCCTCTGCTTTTTCCAATAGTCTGTGAACAGTTTCTTTTTCTGTTTTCTTCTCACTTATTTTTTGCTGGAGCCTTTGCAATTCAACCTGCTCTGATTCTAATTTGTTTTTAGTTTGCCTTAGATTACGATTTTGTATAAATTGCTTTAACTTTAAACTTTTTTCATGAATCTTAGGCTTCTTTTCTCCGGCCTCCCCGACCCGTGTCGGGGTCCCGGCTTTGGTCGGAGTGGGCGGACTTTCTCGCCCTGAATTGCCCGGTAATGCTTGATCCGCATTTCCAAGGGCCTCTTTTAATTTAGCAGATAGTAATGTTTCTTTGCCATTCATATTTTAAATTATATACCAAAAATTTTTTTATTAAGCGCTTTTTTTCTTAAGTGCTCGAAGCTCGTCGCGCTTTTTATACATAGGGGTTAGTTTTTTATTTATTTCCCCTAATGACTTGTAGAGCTGTGGTAAAACTTTCTCATTCTTTTCAGCCTTGGCTTTGCTTATAAATTTGTGAATAATTGATTTTTCTTCTTTCTTCTCACTTATTTCTTGCTGGAGCTTTTGTAATTCAACTCGCTTTGGTTCTAATTCGTCTTTCTTTAAATGAGGAATTACCTCCGGCTTTTTTACCGGCTGACCTTTGACGGAGGCGGGTTTCACTTCATATGGCAAAACTGACGGCGTACCCGGCACTTCAGACTTAGGCACGGGCCTTGGCCTTTCCTTTTTTGGAACAACCTTAGGTATTTCAGTTTTTGCAACTTCAGGAATATTTTTGGCTAATGCCTTTTGTTCATTTTCTTTAATTAATTCCGCCAGTTTATCTTTATATTTCTCGTTCTTGGCTTTGTTTATGATCAATTCCGCATCTTCCTGCGAAATTTGAGTATTCGGTTTATCGCCAATTCTGAAAGAATCTAACAGTTCTTTCAAATTTTCTCCCAAGAGAGCTTTTCTGATTAATCCGGGAATAAAAGTCTCCTTCATCCAGGGAGATACGTCGAGAGCATCAACCAGGGCATCGCTTTCGATTTCCTTTATTAAATCATTCAATTGGGCGATGGTAGGCTTACCCGCCAAAGCTTTACCATGTCCTTCCGTAGCCTTTGGCGTAGGAGGAGCGTTGGGAGGCTTATTTATTGTTGTTACTGATGGCGTTTGTTTCATATTTAGCCATTATAGCATAAATTCAATAAATCACAAGTTGCATTGACATTTTAGCCAATATCCTGTAGAAATAAGGCAGGACCTTCTTTGTTATATTTAATACGAAAAACTATGAATGTGATAGCGAAAAATATCGTTTTGCTCGACAAAAGATTTGAGAAAGAGCAAGAAACAGACGCTTTTCTCGATCAATGTTGTCTGGAGCAAAAACTAAAAAAAAGCGGCTTTAGAGACGTTATGCGCATTGAAAAAGGAAACAAAAGCATTTTGTATGTGCCACTGCCGGAAATAATTCAGGCAAAAACATACCAACATAGGATTCCTGAAGAAATGCTAAAAGCGGAGAAAGACCTCTCTTTCTCTTTCCACATAAACTTTAGCCAACGCCTGGAAGATGAGTACGGGACCCGAAAGCAAATTTGCAATTATAATGGTAAAATCATCGAGCCCTACCTGGTAAAAAACGGTGAAAATTACTATGATGTCAGAGGAGGATACATTATGGTCACTTTTAATAAAAAAGGAAATTCCACCATTAAAAAATTCTACCTGAAAAGGAGCGGAGATAAAGTGATTTATTATGTCGATCCGGAATACCTCTCGGCAGGAGAAAAATTATCTCCGCCATTAATGAAATTAAAAAATGCGCTTGACTTAATTAGATAACAACGTAACCGCTTAAAAGCCCTCGACTCATGTCGGAGGGATTTTTTTTTATTATCTGCAAACCGAATACCTCGTGGCTTGGTTCCACTGAAGTCACCACTCGAAGTGCCACGAGGATGAGATGGATTGCAGATAATAACCCCCTGAAATAAAATTTAATTTTATTAAATTTTATTTCAGGGGGTGAATAACTGCTCCGACCCAGGTCGGAGCAGTTATTCATTTCTTGAACGGAATGCCGAGGAGCTCAAAGAAGGCTAGGGCTTCAGCTTTGCTTTTAGCTGTGGTGACAATTGTGATCGCCATGCCGAAAACATCTTTCAGCTCTTCATCCGAAGTTTCGGGAAAAATAGTGTGCTCGCGGATGCCGATCGTCAAATTGCCGATATTGTCAACAGTTTTGCGGTCAATCCCCCGAAAATCTTTCGTCCGCGGCAGGGCAATGTTTAAGAATTTATCTAAAAATCCGTACATTTTCTTGCCGCGGAGCGTCACTACCACGCCTATCGGCTCGCCTTGCCGGAGCTTAAAACCAGCGATCGATTTCTTGGCTGCGCGAGAAGCGCCCTTTTGACCGGTAATTTTGGCTAAGCGATCCATCACTAAATCGTTTCGGTTTTTATCTTTCTGCAAAGCCGAACCAGTACCGGAATTTATGACCACTTTCGTCAAATGCGGAGCGGCCATTTTATTCTTGTAGCCGAATTTGCTCTTGAGCAATTCGAATGCCTTATTCTCTTTTTCTTTTATTGTTTTCATGATTTATATAATGCGAAATTACAAATTAATTTATGCGAATCATGCGAAAGAAGTGCCTTTGTCTTTTTCGCGTTATTCGCATGGGTTATTTCGCCATTTTCGCATTACTTTAAATTTTTCTAACATTTGAAACATGGATTGGCCTTTCAATTTCTATGATCTGGCCTTTTTCATTGCTTTTTTTTGGACGCTGATGCTTCTTAAACTTATTAATACCCTCAACTAAAACTTTATCAAGCGCCGGAAAAGCCCTCGAGACTTTGCCTTTTTTCCCTTTGTCCTTGCCGGTTAAAACTATTACGTTATCACCTTTCTTTATTTTCATATATTTGTTTAGACTATTATATTGCCTGCCCCGTAGTCAAATCCTTGATTTGTACTATGGGGTCTCCTTTTTTGATATGCATAATCTCTAATGATCTCTAATAAAATAATCTCAAATAATCTCTAATTTTTTCGCGAATATTCGCGAATGGTTCATTCGTGATCATTCGTGATTTACAAGACTTCCGGTGCCAGTGATATAACCGACTGAAAGCCTTTCTCACCGATCTCTCTCGGAATCGGGCCGAAAACACGCGTGCCTTTTGGTTCCCATGTTTTGCCCTTAACAAGAATTATAACCGCATTATCGTCAAATCTGATATATGATCCGTCTTTTCTTCTATAGGCGTTTTTCTGCCTAACCACCAAGGCATAATGCACTTCTTTCTTTTTGACGCTCTTGCGGGGCTCGGCTGTTTGAATGGAGACGACCACAATGTCACCCAATCCGGCGTATCTTTTTCTTGATCCGCCTAAAACCTTAAAAACCCGAGCTACTTTCGCTCCAGTATTATCAGCCACTTTTACGATTGTTCTTGGTTGAATCATGATAGATTTTAAAGGAGCGAAGATCGGTAATCCGATATGAGCGACTATTAAAATCATCACCCCGTTAAATAAAATTTAATTTCATTAAATTTTAATTTTGCTTTGCAAAATTATTTAACGGGGTTGTGCAAAATATAGTCGTTCGCTTCGCTCTCTCCTTATTTTACTACAAAATGCTTATCTTTGGAAATCGGTCGAGTTTCCTCAATGGTAACTTTATCGCCAATCTTATACTTATTATCCGGATCATGGGCCTTAAATTTTTTGTCTCGCCTTATGTATTTCTTGTACTTCGGATGCTTGACGTACCGGCTGACCAAAACCACCACGGTTTTATCCATCTTGTCTCCCACGACTACTCCTTTTAATTGTAATTTTATTTTCTTTTCCATAAGATCACTAATACCACTAATCTTGATCGAATACCGCTAATTTAAATTCGTGGTATTTGTTTAACATTAACATACTATCTGCTAATTACCTTTGTCTTGACTGGTAATTTTGTGCCGGCCTTTCGAAGCGCTTCTCTGGCCACGGCGTCCGAAACGCCGTCAACCTCAAAAATGACCCGGCCTGGGCCGACCTCGAAGCAATAACCTTTTGGATCGCCCTTGCCCTTGCCCATTCCTAATTCTGGCGGTTTAGCGGTATAAGGCCGATCCGGAAAAATCCTAATCCAAACCTTGCCTGTCTTGCCCAAATGTCTAGCCATGACCTTCCTGGCTGATTCAATCTGATTAGATTTTATTCGGTCGGTAGCAAGAGCCTTCAGGCCGAAAGAACCGAAAGATAAAGTGGTTCCTCTCGTTTCTATTCTTGGCTTTTTCGGATTGGACCGGTCGCTCTGCCATTTTCTAAATTTTACTTTTTTTGGTAATAACATAATAATTAGTTATCAAGTTATAAAGTTTGTAAAGTTATAAAGTAATTTCAAATTCGCATTCAACTTTATAACATTATATTGACTAGCGAGGATCATGTGAAAATTCATTTACACAATGTCCGAGCGACGTCAATATATCGTAATCGATATAACTTTATAAACTTTCTACTTTTTATTGAATATTTCTCCTTTGTAAATCCAAATCTTAATACCTAAATCTCCGTAAGGCAAGCTGGCCCGTTCACGAGCAAAACTAATATCAGCTCGGATGGTCTGAAGCGGTATGGAGCCGCGCTTGATCTGTTCGCTGCGGGCAATTTCGGCGCCGCCGAGCCTTCCAGAAAGCTGTATCCGCACTCCTTCCACGCCCCGAACAGACATTATTTTCTCGGCGGCCTGCTTTAAAACTCTTCTGAAAGGGAGTCTCTTTTCCAGTCCTTCAGCAATGTTGTAAGCAAGGATGGCCGCATCAGCATCCGGATTTTGGGTCTCGACGATTTCAAGTTTAAAATCTTTTGGGATCGGTAATTTGCTTTTGGCCATGAATTGAAGCAAATCATTTTTAAGCTTAGCCGTACCGAGGCCTTCCCGGCCGATAAGCGTGCCCGGCCTCGATGTCCGAAGTATTAAGCGCAAGGACTCGCCCCGCCTTTCAACTTCAATCAAAGAAACATAGAATCCGCGAAGCTTCTTTTGCAGATATTCTCTAATCAAGACATCACCCTTGAGATTTTCTTTGAATTTTTTGGGTACCTTAAACCAGCGAGACTTCCAATCTCTTAATGTAACCAATCTATGGGCATATGGGTGAACTGTTTTGGACATAATGATTTCTCTACGAACTACGAATTTTGTACGAAAGTACGAAAAGAATTAAGAATTTGCATTGTTCGTATTTTCGTAATTTTTCGTATTTCGTAGACCATTTACTTCTTACTCTTTACTATCGGTTTTTTAATTTCGGCGGGTTTTTTCTCTTCCAATATAATCTTTATATGCGAAGATCTTTTCTTGATTTCCGAAGCTCTGCCGAAAGCTCGCGGCATAAAGCGCTTCAAGACCAGGCCTTTCTCCACCCGGACATCCTTTACAAAAAGATTCTCTGCCGGAACTTTAAAATTTTCAAGCGCATTGGCAATCGCTGACTCAAGTAATTTTTTCATCGGATCGGAAGCTCTTTTAATCAAAAAGGAAAGATCGTTTTGGGCGGCAGATACATTTTTACCCTTAATCAGATTCGCGACTAAGCGAACTTTTCTAGGTGACTGTCTGTAGTTTTTGAGTATGGCTCTCATGATTTTCTCTACGAAATACGAATTTTATACGAAAGTACGTAATCTCTACGAACTACGAACTTTGTACGAAAGTACGAAATTAATTGTTCGTACTTTCGTAATTTTTCGTATTTCGTAGAATATTTATTTCTTTATCTTCTCTTCCACCGTCGCTTTGGCCGCTTGAGCAGCCGCTATCTCGGCTTCTTTTTTCTTGGCTTCTAGCTCTTTTTGCATCTTGCCGCCATGCCTGATGAACTTGCGAGTCAAGGAAAATTCTCCCAATCGGTGACCGACCATATCTTCTCCAATTAAAACCTCTATAAAATCCTTGCCATTGTGAATGCCGAAGATAAAACCAACCATTTCCGGAGAAATCTGGGAATCGCGCGACCAGGTCTTAATTACCCCGGTCTTGAGCGGGTCTTTGCCTGAAATTTTTTTTAAAAGTTTCGGGTCAATGTATGGGCCTTTTTTTGCCGATCGTGTCATTATAATATTAGATTATTAATATTACTGAAAAAATAACAATAGTCAATTGTAATTTTTCTTTACTTCTTGCCGGTTTTTCTTCGGCTAATAATCAGCTGGTTCGAATATTTCTTAGGCTTCCTAGTCTTGACCCCCCGAGCCGGCTTGCCCCAAGGCGTCTTCGGCCCCGGCATGCCGATAGGCTGACGGCCCTCGCCGCCGCCGTGCGGATGATCAACTGGATTCATGGCACTGCCGCGAACGCTCGGACGGATGCCCCTCCAGCGGCTTCGTCCAGCTTTGCCAGAATTGACCAAATGATAATCTTCGTTGGAAACAACCCCGATAGTGGCGAAAGATTTTTCAGGAATCTTGCGCACTTCAGTTGATGGCATTTTAAGGTGGGTGTAGCCCTCGTAGTTGGCAACCACTTGAGCGAAGTTGCCGGCCGACCTGGCGATTTTTACTCCGCCGCCGGGCTTGAGCTCAATACTGTGGACGAAGGTGCCGACTGGAATATTCTTAAGCGGCAGGCGATTCCCCGCAGTAACCGGCGCTTTCTCGGAGACAATGAAAGTGTCTCCGACCAAGGCCCGGCTTGAAACCAAAATATATCTTTTTTCTCCATCAGCATACTGAACTAAAGCAATAAGGCCCGATCGATTAGGATCGTATTCTATAGTTTTGATCATAGCTCGGATATCTTTTTTGTTGTATTTAAAATCTATTTCGCGATAAAGACGATGCACGCCGCCGCCCTTGTGGCGGACCGTAATACGCCCTTGATTATTCCGGCCAACACCCCTCTTAAATCCCCGGGTCAGAGACTTCTCTGGCTCGGACCGAGTCAAAAGCCCCCTGTATGTGACAGTGGCCATATTTCTTCGCGATGGACTTGTGGGTTTGTATGATTTCATAAAAAAATTAAATCTATATTGCAATGCTTACTTCGCTTTACCACTTCTCGCCCCGTACTCAAAAATTTATGCATTCGATAAATTTTTGTAGTACTGGGGTGGTGATGTTGGTTTATAATGTTTCATAAGATCACTAATACCACTAATCTCGATCGAATACCACTAATATTTATTCGAGGTATTCGTATGAGATTCGAGGTATTCGTTACTTTATTTCTATTTTCTCGCCTTTCTTTAAATAAACATAGGCCTTCTTGCCGCCCCTTTTGATACCAGCTCGTCCTCGATAAATGACCCCCTTGTTCTTGACCCCTGCGGTCCTTATTTTAACTGGCTTTATTTTAAATTCTTTCTCAAAAGCTTTGCGGATCTCGGTCTTATTTTGGCCTTTTGGAATATTAAAAACATAGACGGATTGCTCGCCCAAAAAGGTGGCTTTCTCGGTGACTCGAGGACTAAAGTCGGACTTCTTGGTTATTTCTTTTTTTTCTTTATCTTTCGGCATGTTGTGGTATTTATTATAGCTTAGTCTTTAAAAATCCAAGGGAGTCTTCCGGCTTGGTAATAATGATATTCTTGCAGATAAGCACCTTGCTCGGATTAATATCTTTAAAATTAGTTAAGTAGACCGAGGGAATATTGCCGAAACTTTTCTCCAAAATTTTGTCTTGGCCAAAGTGAGTGATGCAGGTTTGCCTCTTTTTGCTCTCGGCAAACTTTTCTAATCCCGGAATCTTGCCCAAAGAATGAAGAACTTGAGTTGCTTTCTTTGTCTTAATTTCTTCCATCTCAATCTTGTCGACGAAGAAAACATGTCCGCGGCGAAGCTTTTCCGAGAGGGCCACTAAAAGAGCTTTAGTCCTCATCTTTTTATTAATTTTCTTTTTGTAACTTTTTTCTGCTCTTGGGCCGAAAGTGATTCCGCCGCCGATCCAGATCGGAGAGCGAGAAGAACCGTGACGAGCCCGGCCAGTTCCTTTTTGCTGCCAAGGCTTGCGCCCGCCGCCGCGCACTTCACTGCGAGTCTTGGTATGCGCCGTGCTCCTGCGTTTATTGGCGAGCATGCTGGTAATAACCTGATGGACTAAATCGCCATTCCAAGGCAGATTAAAAACACTCTCGGGTAAATCGATCTTGCCGGCTTTTTCTCCTTTTTGATTGTATATAATGGATTCCATGATTTTCTCTACGAACTACGAATTTTGTACGAAAGTACGAAATTAATTGTTCGTATTTTCGTAATTTTTCGTATTTCGTAGAATAATTATTTGCTTCTGATTTCCAACAATGTTCCTCTCCTCCCGGGGACAGCGCCAGAAATAAGAATTTGATTATTGTCCTTGTCCACCTCAAGCACTTTAAGATTTTTCACTGTAATCCTATCGCCGCCCATCCGGCCGGCCATGCGCATACCCTTCGCAACACGCCCGCCCGCGCGACCTCCGCCGCCAATGGCGCCCGGCTCTCTTTCTGAATGTTTCTGACCATGGGTTCTGGATCCGCCTTTGAATTTATGGCGCTTGACCACGCCCTGAAAACCCTTGCCTTTGGAAATGCCGCTGACACTTACTCTGTCGCCCTTGCTCAAATCCTCTGGGGGAGCTCCAACAAAAGTTGCCGCCGAGGTTTTTCCTTGGTCGTCAAAATACTGCACCATATCAATTTTTTTCCCTATAATCTTCATGACTGATTTTAAAGGAGCGAAGCGACTATTAAAATCGTCACCCGGTTAAATAAATTTCTTTCAAAGAAGAAATTTAAAATTTGATTAATCAAATTTTATTTAACTGGGTAAGGAAAATTACAGTCTCTCACTCCGTTCGTTCCTTAATTTTCACTTATTTCATCGTCACTTCAATATCAACCCCCGAAGGTAAATTTAAATTGGTCAGAGATTCAATAGTCTTCTGATCCGGATTCAAGATGTCGAGCATGCGCTTGTGAATCCTGATTTCAAACTGCTCTCGAGAATTTTTGTAGATGAAAGGAGAGCGGTTGACGGTATATTTTTTAGTTTCGGTCGGCAATGGAACCGGACCGACAATTTTAGCATTATGCCGAAGCGCCGTATCCATAATCTGCTTGACCGAGGCATCGAGAATTTTATTTTCATAAGCGCGCACGCGGATTCGAAGCCTTGGCGCTTCTTCCCCGCCTCGCGTCGACTTGTCTCCGCGAGTCGAGGCGGGCTGCTTCGCCGCGGGCTTGCCCGCCGATGAGGCGGGCCCGGCCTCGCCTTGACGGCGAGTCGAGGCGGGCATAATTTTCTTAGCCGCAGCTTTTTTAGCTGAAACAGCCTTTGGAGCTTTTGGGGTCTTAGCTGTCTTTGTAGTTTTAGTTTTTGTAACCATATTTTTTAAATCCCAAGCACCAATCAATTTAAGCACCAAATTACAAGCACCAAATTACAAACAAATTCTAATGACCAAAATCCGACCTCCCCTTTCATCCCCTCCTTATAAAGGAGGGGAAAGAGGGGTGGTAGAATTTTGAATTTAGAATTTTGATATTGTTTGTAATTTGTGATTTGGGATTTGTGATTTAATAAGGTGATTTGGAATTTGTGATTTGGAATTTTCCAAAATTTTGGCTACGCCAAAATTTTTGTAACCACTCCCGCGCCAACGGTCTTGCCGCCTTCACGAATGGCAAATCTTTGTTTCTCTTCCAAGGCAACCGGAGCAACCAATTTAACTTTTAGATTAACCGTGTCTCCCGGTACGACCATTTCTACTCCGGCCGGCAGTATCGTCTCGCCGGTCACATCGGTCGTCCGCATGTAGAATTGCGGTTTATAGCCGTTGAAAAATGGAGTGTGCCGGCCGCCTTCTTCCTTCTTCAAGATGTAAATTTCAGAATCAAATTCGGTGTGAGGAGTGACGCTGCCCGGCTTGGCCAGAACCTGTCCGCGCTCAATATCTTCTTTCTTGGTGCCGCGGATAAGAATACCGGCATTGTCTCCGGCAATGCCTTCCGAAAGTGATTTATTGAACATCTCAATGCCGGTAATAATTGTCTTTTGAGTCGGCCGGAGTCCGATGATTTCAACCTCCTCATTTAATTTCACTTTGCCTCTTTCAATGCGGCCAGTTACGACAGTGCCTCGGCCTTCAATTGAGAAAATATCTTCAATCGGCATTAGAAATGGCTTATCAGTCTCGCGAACCGGCAGTGGAATGTATGTATCGATCGCATTTACAAGCTCCATAATTTTCTTGGCCCACTCATCGTTAATATCTTTTGCCTCCAGGGCTTTGAGTCCAGAGCCGCGGATAACCGGTACGCTTTTGCCATCAAAACCGTATTTTGTCAGAAGTTCTCTCATTTCCTCTTCAACAAGATCAATCATGTCTTTATCATCCACCATGTCGACTTTGTTTAAGAAGACAATAATATTCGGCACTCCAACCTGCTTGGCCAAAAGAATATGTTCGCGCGTCTGGGGCATCGCTCCGTCAGTCGCGGCAACAACAATAATCGCCCCGTCCATTTGAGCGGCGCCGGTAATCATATTCTTAATGTAGTCGGCGTGTCCGGGAGCATCAACGTGGGCATAGTGGCGGTTTGGCGTCCAGTACTCGCTGTGGTGCAGCGCAATTGTAATACCGCGGGCTTTTTCTTCCGGAGCATTGTCAATCTGGTCGACTCCCTCGGCCCGAGCGCCATAGCCGCCTCCGGCCAGATTCAAAACATGCAAAATACCTGCGGTTAAAGTTGTCTTGCCATGATCAACGTGACCAATGGTGCCCACATTCAAGTGAGGCTTATCTCTTTTAAATTCTTCTGCCATATTTCTTCTAATCGATAACCCGCATAAAAATTAGCCAAATATGCGAGCATCTCTAAAATAACTAATAACTAATAACTAATAACTAATAAAACAATTAGAATTCGCATGAGCGCATTTGTCCTAGACCGGTCCGAGACCAGTCGGACTTAGGTAGCGCGCATTGTTGTTTTTTGACTCGATGTCAAAAAACGACAACCCTAACCGCATTAAGCGTAGAATTTCATCATAGCAAATCAGAAATAGATGTCAAATTCACAGGGGATAAAGAAAAAGACCCCGCATTTAAGGGGTCCCAAACTGCTTCTTAAGGAGTATTTTAAGCTCAACGATTTTTTGTTTTCTATACTCGTCAAGCTTATTCAATTTGCGAAATTCTCGTATAATTATGCCATGAAGGCTTTCATGGCATTGTCGGAAAACAAGCTCATCTCCTTTCACCTTGAAAGAAAAATGCTGGTGCAGGAGGCCGCAGTTAGACTGCGCCTCGCGGCAGAAATTAACCACCTCTCCCTCGGAAAGAACAAGTTTCCCGTGTTGATCGCAAATTTTGCCTTTACCAAAAGTTACCTCCCATTCCTCGCTTATTTGGTCAAACTCATAAAATTTTTCAATTTCTTCCACTTTTGGCAAGCTAAACTGCGCCCAAAGTGCAGCCGGATACATCGCGGCCATCAGTATAAAAATTGCTTTTTTCATGATGTTTAAATTTATTAAAAGTTCAAAGGATTCACTATTTTCAAACTATTCTTTTCAATCAAGATTGTCAAGAAAATAAAGGTCCTCGGGGCAGAGCCCCGAGGTATTATAGGAATTCGCTTTGCTCGTTCATTCGCGCGGCAAGCCGCGCGGTATTAGACCTTTGATTCGACGTCGACTCGGACATCGTGAATGTGATTACACATTCACATGCTCCTCGCTCGTCGAAATAAAAGGTAAAGGGTAAAGGGGGGCAGGCCCGCCTGCCATCGCCTAAATGCTGATTATTTGGTAATAAAGATTATTGTAAAATTGATTACTTTATCTTTATAATCACACTAATCGCTCTGGCATTGGCGGGCAGGCATCTTGCTATTGTTTTCGTGATGTAATGATTGTCTCCGCAACATTTTGAGGCACGATATCGTATCGGAAAAATTCCATAGTAAAGCCGGCCCGGCCTTCGGTCATCGAGCGCAGAGACGTCATGTAGCCGAACATTTCCGAGAGCGGCACCACGGCCTTGATAACTTTATACATGCCGCGCTCCTCCGTCCCCTCAATCAATCCGCGCTTGGAGGAAAGATTGCCGGTAATATCACCCATGAATTTATCCGGAGTAACCACTTCCACTTTCATCATCGGCTCAAGGATAACTGGCCTGGCGCGCCGGGCAGCGTCTTGGACTGCCATAGAGGCGGCAATTTTGAAAGCCATTTCATTCGAGTCAACTTCGTGGTAAGAGCCGTCGTAAAGATCTACGGAAACATTCACCATTCTGTAGCCAGCCACTACGCCTCGTTCCAAGCCTTCTTTAAGGCCTTTCTCCACGGCCGGAATATATTCCTGCGGAATGGCGCCGCCTTTGATGCTGTTGACGAATTCAAAACCGCCGGAACGCTTGGTATTCTTCGGCAGATCTTCCGGCAAAACTGTCATGTCCATCGGCTTGACGCGAATCCTGACATGGCCATAATTGCCGCGGCCGCCCGACTGCTTGATATATTTGCCTTCTGCTTCGGCCTCGCCTGCAATAGTCTCGCGGTAAGCGACTTGCGGCTTGCCAACATTGGCCTCTACGGAAAATTCGCGCTTCATTCGGTCAACAATGATTTCCAGATGCAGTTCGCCCATGCCCATGATAATCGTCTCGAGCGTTTCCGGATCGGACATTACTTTGAATGTCGGATCTTCTTGAGAGAGCCTGTTTAAGGCCATGCCCATTTTCTCCTGGTCGGCTTTGGTTTTCGGCTCAATCCGGAGAGAAATGACCGGCTCCGGGAAAACAATTTTTTCAAGAATAATCGGATTATCTTCATCGCAAATCGTGTCCGAAGTGACAGTGTCCTTGAGGCCGACTGCCGCGGCAATATCGCCGGCAAAAACTTTTTTTACTTCTTCCCGATCATTGGCATGCATTCGAAGGATACGGCCAATCCGTTCCCGATTACGAGTTCTGGGATTGTAAACATAAGAGCCGGATGAGAGCGTCCCGGAATAAACTCGGAAGAATATGAGCTGGCCGACAAAGGGATCGGAGGCAATCTTGAAAGCAAGAGCTGAAAAAGGTTCAGTGTCGTTGGCGTGACGCTCGATTGGTTCCTCTGTTTCAGGATCAATCCCCTTTATCGCGGGGAGATCAAGAGGGCTGGGCAAATAATCAGCGACCGCGTCCAGGACTAATTGGACGCCTTTATTTTTCAAAGCCGAACCGCAGTAAACTGGGAAAATTTTGTTTTCAATAACGGCCTGGCGTAAAACTTTCTTTAAAGTATCCAGCGGAATTTGCTTGCCTTCAAAATACTCGCTTAAAACGGCCTCGTCATTTTCCACTATTTTTTCAACAAGTAGAGTGCGGTATCTTTCAGCGTCGGCCTTAAGTTCCGGCGGTATTTCAGCGGGCGTAACCTTTTCGCCTTTCTCGCCCTCAAAGCGAAAAGCTTTCAAGAGCAAAAGGTCAATGACGCCCTCGTGATGCTCTTCAAGACCGATCGGGATTTGCATCCGGACAGCATTCTTGGTTAGGCGCTCCAGGATCGAAGCAAAAGAACGCTCGAAAGAAGCGCCGGTGCGGTCAAGTTTATTGATAAAACAAATGCGCGGAACATTGCCTTCATCGGCATAGCGCCAGTTGGTTTCCGATTGCGGCTCAACGCCAGCCACGCCGTCAAAGACAACCACGGCGCCGTCAAGCACCCGCAAGCTTCTTTTTACTTCAACGGTAAAATCAATGTGGCCGGGCGTATCAATAATATTAAAACGATGTTTGAATTCACTAGTCGGCTTGCCCTCCGTAGCCTTGGCGTAGGAGGGGGTCCAAAAACAAGTGGTGGCGGCGGCGGTGATAGTAATGCCGCGCTCCTGCTCCTGCTCCATCCAGTCCATAATCGCCTCGCCTTCATGAACTTCGCCGATTTTATGCGACACGCCGGTGTAAAACAAAATACGCTCGGAAACCGTAGTTTTTCCGGCATCAATGTGGGCAATAATGCCAAAATTTCTTACTTTTTCTAGTGGATATTCGCGTTCCATAAGTTCGCTTCGCTTACTACCGATCAACTCTGATTTATCCCGACCAGAAGCGTCGGGACTGATCAACCCTGATTTGCCGGTGTTAATCTGTTCAACAACCCATGGGATAATTCTGTGCTGATCCGTAATTTTATTTATCTTAATAAAAAAAACACGCAATGTTGTGTTCGATAAATATAACTCATTCCTCCCTTTTTTGCAAATAAAAAAGCAGTCTCGAGTTAGAGCCCGCTTTGTTAATTTTGCTGTTTTTTAACTAATTCATTAAATTTTTTCTTGCTTAAGCCAATTTTTTTTAAAATATCTTTTATCGGCATTTTAAAGTTAAACGTTATGCCTATGGCTTCAGCTTTTTCTTTAAGCTTCTCCAACACAATAATTTGAGCTCTTTCTTTTTTCTTTTCCCAAGATGCCGGATAAAGTACATTATCGTCTCCATTGGCTGAGCAAAAATAAGAAAGACGGTCAAAAGAATCCATTGCTTTTGTTCTCATTTTCTTTGGTTTTTAAATAACGATTAGTTTAACTCCGTTCAAATGCACAATATCAAATATGGATATTTAGTCAACCCAATCTACGCCATGGCGTAGATGTATCTAGACATCTATTATAAAAGCAAAATCCCCTTTCGGGGATTTTTTTATCAGTGCAAATTAGTTTTAAAATCAGGGTTGATCAGTAGGTAATTTTTGTAATCAAAAATTACCAGGCGAAGTGCGCAAAAGCTTTGTTGGCCTCGGCCATTCTGTGCATATCATTTTTCTTTTTAACAGCTACGCCCTCGCCTTTCGCGGCCGCCATCAATTCCGTAGCCAATTTAAAATGCGCCGGTTTGCCCTTGCCTCCGCGGGCGGCATCTCGGAGCCAGCGCATGGAAAGGGCAAGCCTTCTTTCGGCCCTGACTTCTCTCGGCACTTGATAATTGGCGCCGCCGATTCGCTTCGAACGCACCTCAAGGAGAGGCCCGGCATTTTTGATCGCCTGATCAAAAATCTCAAGCGGGTTTGGGTTGCCTGTTTTTTCTTTTATTAAATCAAGGGCCCGGTAGACCACTTTTCGAGAAACATCCTTCTTGCCGTCATACATAATATAGTTAATAAACTTCGCTAATTTCTGCGAATTATAAATTCTGTCCGGACTAGTAATATTTCTATTTTTTATTGGTCTACGCATTATAAAAAGTAAATTAAGTGAATTAAGTGAATTAAGTGAATTAAGTGAATCAAGCTTACCTCGCTTAATTTACTTGCCTCGCTTACTTAGCTGGTTTTGGCCGTTTCACTCCATATGAACTTCGGCCCTGCTTCCTCCCTTCAACGCCGGTCGTATCCAAAACTCCCCTGACAATGTGATAACGTACGCCAATCAAGTCCTTGACGCGGCCGCCGCGCAACATGACCACCGAGTGCTCTTGCAGATTATGCCCGATGCCGGGAATGTAAGCGGTCACCTCGGAGCCGTTGGTTAGGCGAACACGAGCAATTTTCCTTAGAGCGGAGTTCGGCTTTTTAGGAGTAATGGTCGTAACTTTCGTACAAACGCCCCTCTTAAAAGGAGAGTTATAAAAAACCGGCCTGTTCTTAAGCACATTAAAACCGCGCCGCAAGGCAGTGGTGCGGGTTTTCTTGACTACGCTCTTTCTTTTCCTTTTTATTAATTGGTTAGTTGTAGGCATAAAACATATATTACTTAAATTATCTGTTTTGCAAAACCCTAATTAAAATTACCACTTCTCGCCCCGTACTCAGAAATTTGTGCACTCGACAAATTTCTGTAGTACTGGGGTGATTAGTTGTGGGCATGATAGATTTTTAAGGAGTGAAACGACTATAAAAATCATCACCCTGTGAAATAGGCCGCCAAAGTGGCCTCCTGCCCAAGGCAGGATTTCACAGGGTAAGGAAACTTGAAGTCACTTCGTTCCTTAGTTTCCTTACTTTAATACAACACTCAAAAGAATGCAACCTGCCTGCGCAGGCAGGGGGGAATTTTAAATTCTAAATGTTCGATTAACAATCTTTTTGGCCCTAAATGACCCTGATTGATATATCTTCTCATACCCGCCGGCCGGCTTCGCCGGAGCGGGAGCGAGGCGAGCCGGCGGAGGCGGCCCCTCAACTGGTTCGACTTCGCTCACCACAGGTTCGCTCGGGGCAAGTAGCTTTTTTTCTATTGTAACATAATAAGTCCCGAGGGGTACGAGAAGGAAATAACGGCCCAATTGGTTCGAAACCGCCCTCCCTATCTGCACCCCCGCCTCCGAGAAAACTTTAATAACCGCGAAAGGAATCGGCAGACGATCAGCTTTTGACAATAAGAGAGCCTTATAGGACGGTTTGAGAATACGGGCCCGGCGCATAATCCAGACTAAAACATAGAAGGCGAAAATAGGGCCGTTCAAGCCGGCCGGACTCATCAAGAAGACTGCGGCCGAAATCAAAAAGCCAGCCGTAAAGAGACCGGTCGAGAAACGGTTGATCCGAATATCTTTTTTGACCCATTTGGAGACATAGCCCCTCTCGTTCTTCGCAATCTCATTCCAGTTGATCTTGAGAGCATCCATGGCAATGTCCTTGGCAATGACATCGCCGGCCGTAGAGATGACAATCGGCTCACCGAAATAAAGCTTGTCATAAATTTCATGTCTTTGCTTGCCAGAGAGCTTTTTGGAAGGCCAGAGGTAATCAACTTTATTAGCCGAGATATAGTAAGTGCCGGGGGAAGCGACAACAAAGCCGTAGCGGCCGTTGATATCGGTGATGCGGGTGTCAATTTCATTGCCGGAAGCGTCATGCAAAACGACATAGGCGGGATCAAGGCCTATTAAAGTGTCGGCGTCAAAGACTGTGCCCCAAATGTATGATTTCTTCTTAATGCCTAAGAAGGTCAAAAAATTATAAAATCCGCGCGAGAAAAGAGCCCGGATATTCGTGGCATTAAAGCCAATACCAAAAAGATAACTAAGCGTGCTCGATAAAAAACCGGCTAAAATTCCGAAGGTCATAAATGTACCGGCTACCGCCAGGACGGCGGTTTCCTGCCGCTCCTCGGCAATAGTCTTGCTGGAAGGAGTGCCGCACTGATTTTTATCCGAGCAGAACTTTATGGTAAAACCAAAAACTTCCGGCGATGGATTCCGGTAGCGGTAAGAAAATATTGTCGTATTTCTAACCTCGTCATAATTTTTCTCAAGGGACGGATTATAAAGCGAGTCGCCATAGATTGTATTGCCGCTTCTGTCAAAGACATCAAGATTAAAAAAGTTTTCCGGCGACAGTACAAAGGACCCGGGCATGTCCCAAGAAAATATTATTTCACTCCTTTGAGCTAAAGCGGGCGACGGTTCGACTACGCTCACCGCAAGCAGGGGGAAAATGAAAATAAAAAAAATAAAAAAAAATTTTATCCGTATTTTTCTCAAGTTACTCATATAAATTTTAATTCGCATGAGCACAATTAAGGACTCCAGTAAGACATTGTCTCGCCATTCTGTCCGGGGAAAATTCTTTTTTTTTGGGGTCGCTGTCTCTGCCTGCTGGCAGAGCGCTGCCTCTCGCGCCGTCGCGCTGCGAGACACCCCAAAAAAAAGAATTTTCCCCGGACAGAACATTCGCATGAGCGCATTCGTAGTGCGCATTGCCATTTCCGGACTCGATGTCCGGAAATGGCAACCTTAACCAAATTTTAGCTTAAAAACCTATTCCTGTAAATTGTGTGCCGGTAAACAAGCCGAATAAATAAAAAATAACGGCGGATAAATATTTCCAAAGAAAGAAAATAAAGAAAAGCAGGATAAATAAAGAATACCTCTCTAAAAAATATTGGATGTTTCGGAATCGGGGCGGCAGAAGCGAAAACAAAATCTTCGAGCCGTCGAGCGGAGGAATCGGCACCAGATTAAAAACGGCCAAGACGATATTAAGGAGAACAATGATGGTGGCGATGGAGTAGAATGCCGGCGACTCGAAATTAAAAGCATAAGCCGCGCGCAGAAGAACACTGAAAACTACGGCCACGAGCAGGTTGGCTAAAATACCCGCGGCGGCCACGGAGAGCGTCCCCCACTTTTGATTTCTCAAATTATTTGGGTTGTAAGGCACCGGACGCGCCCAGCCGAAAATAATGCCGGCCTTGGTTATGACCAAGATAAGGGGAATCAAAACGGAGCCGACCGGGTCCAAATGTTTGAGCGGATTGAGCGTCAGTCGGCCGGCCAGCCGGGCCGTCTGGTCGCCCCAGTAAAGCGCCGCATAACCGTGGCTGACTTCGTGAATAACTACGGACATTATAAGAACGGCAATATAAAAAATAATATCAACACCACTTGTCATTGTAATGTTCTTATGATAACATCATCTCTACGAAATACGAAATATTACGAAAGTACGAACAATGCAAAATTCTACGAAATACGAACATATGAAATCCTATTTCGTACTTTCGTACAAAATTCGTAGTTCGTAGAAAATCTTATGAAATGCTGTCCCATAACTAAAAAAGGTTCAATCGTCGGCGGCGGCTATTCCAATCGCACCCGGGCGACCAAGTTCAACCCCACCGGCAAGAAAAGAAAATACCCCAATCTTCAAAAGAAGACTCTTTTTGTCCCTGAAATAAATAAAAAAATTACTTTAACTCTCTCCACCCGCGCCATCAAAACCATCAATAAAAAAGGAGCATACAGTGTTCTTAAATCAGCCGGTCTGATTTAAGACATTTGACAATTGACCATTAACATTTGACTGGGATTAATTAATTTTCATGACCCCCTCCCAACCTCCCCCTTATAAGGGGGAGGGGCTAATTCCTCCTCCCCTTTAAAAGGGGAGGATTGAGGAGGGGTCGATTCCTCCAGTTTTCCGCTGAAAAGTTTTTCATATTCTTCTCGTGTGCCGCGGGCAAAAGTCACATCTTTGCCTTCCGCGAAAGAGGTCGCAATCGTGTCTGCCCGCTCATTGCCCAATATTCCGGTGTGCGCTGTCACCTGTCTCCATTTAAGTCCCCCTATTTTCTCGCGGTGACTGGAGAGCAAGAGAAGTCTCTGCCAAAGATCTTGATTCAAAACAGGTTTTTTGCCGGCCGTCTTCCAGCCCTTTTTCTGCCAGTTAAAAATCCATTTAGTTATTCCGTTCAAAAGATATTCGGAGTCAGTATAAATTGTCACCTCGGCCGAATATTTTTCCACGGCAAGCAAGGCCTCAATCGCCGCCATGATTTCCATCCTGTTATTTGTCGTAACCCCTTCAGATCTTTCACCTATTTCAAAAACTTCATCTTTTTTTTCTTCGCCTGATTCGCCTTTCGTATTACTTCTTAACCAAATGACCGCTCCGAAGCCGCCCGGACCCGGATTGCCGAGAGAGGAACCATCTGTATAGATTATTATTTTATTTGCTACGCTCATAAAATATCAATAATTTTTAATCTCAATTCTGTCTTGTTGCGAAAAACATTTTTTTCAAGATTAGCAAGTAAATTTATTTTTTCGCCTACGGCAATCGGCTTAGTGAAACTTTTCTCATTCTTAAAAAACTGAATCGCCTTCACTTTCTCCTCGAGAACAATTTCTAAATGCTCGTTATTTTTTCCAAACTTTTTTATTCCGGAAACCTCTACCCCCTCGAACAAAAACACCGGCTTCGGATTGCCTGTTCCAAACGGCGCCAATTTTTGAATTGCTTCATAATTTTCCATCGTCACATCTTTCAAACTTAATTTTGCATCAAATTCACATCGGCGTTGACTTGTGGTGAGCATTGTCGAACCATCAGTTTGGCCAATCTTTTGGCAAGCGGCCAAAAGATTGGCCTCCAAAAAATAAACCTGGCTCTGCGAAACCGAAAAACCGCCGGCCATATCGTGACCGCCGTAATCGAGTAAAGTATCGGCTTCAAGTTCCCGCATAAGCCCGACCACATTCACGCTCCCGTCCGAGCGACACGAACCCTTGAAAGCCGGAGCTAGACCGGGTCTAGCTCCGGCAGAACCCCAGACAAAACAAGGCCTTTCGTACTCATCCGCAATTTTTGAAGCCACTAGTCCCAAAACTCCGACCCGCCACGCGGGATTACCGATGACAATCAGGCTCTTTTCTTCCCGCTTGGCCAAATTCTTTTTAACCTCTTTCATAATGCCGGCCACTAATATTTTCCTTTGATTATTTATTTCCGAAAGGCGCTCCGATAATTCCTCGGCCTTATTTTCGTCATTGGTCGTGACGAGATCGAAAGCAATGCGGGGACTCTCCATGCGCGACGCGGCATTCAATCGCGGCGCCAGAGTGAAAGTGATATCGTCCTCGGTCAAATTACTAAGATCAACCCTGTTTTTTGAAAAAAGTTTTTCTAGGCCAAGCCGACGATTTTTCCGCAAAACTTTAAGACCATAAAAAGCCAAGGCTCGATTCTCTCCCAAGAGTGGAACTTGATCAGAGAGGGTGGCCAGAGCCGCCATATCAAGCAGCCATTTCTCCCACCCCGCCGTCAGGCGGGTTGTCCTCGGCGCAGCTTGCGGTGAGCTTGTCGAACCCGTCGAAGGACTTGTTTTCTCAAAGTACTCCCCGTATTTCTTGATAAATGCCTGCACGAGTTTGAAAGCCACCCCCGCGCCGCACAATTCCTTGAAAGGATATTCGTCTCCTGCCTGCTTCGGATTTAGAATTGCATAAGCGGGCGGAAGAATTTCTGGCGTAATATGGTGGTCACTAATGATTACATTTATTCCGCTCGACTCAGCTTGAGCGACCTCTTCAACATCCGTAATCCCCAAATCAACGGTAATTAAAAGCTTTGTTTCACTTTTAATAAACTCATCAATCGCCGGCTGATGGAGTCCGAAGCCCTCTTTGTGCCGGTCTGGAATATAATTTTCGAAATTGCCGTAGCCTATTTTTTTAAACAAGTCATGTAAAATCACCGCGCCGGGAATGCCGTCGCAATCGTAGTCAGAGTAAATAACAATTTTTTCTTTGGCTTGGATTGCCTCGAAAATCCGTACGCAAGCCCGTTCCATATCTTTCATCAAATACGGATCATGTAAATCCCCTTCATAAGAAGGGTTTAAAAATTTCTCCTTTTCTTCTGGTTTAAATATTCCCCTGTTCTCCAAAAGCAAATCAACCAATTGCATGGTATTAATTTTAGCATATAATAATTATGATACTAATATATTACTATTTTCGTATTATTAGTATCACACTATGGGTGACTGTATTTTT
>Ga0155114_136_pt1 | contig 27545 bp, 31 predicted proteins | sample RifCSPhighO2_01_FD_106082 | JGI IMG/M metagenome (GOLD analysis project Ga0155114, IMG submission 106082) | Candidatus Nomurabacteria bacterium RIFCSPHIGHO2_01_FULL_42_16 | reverse complement strand
CCGACAGATTGGCTAAACAAGCGGCCTTTGAGAAAGAGCTCCGCGAGTATGAGGAGCAATTGCAATTTATTCTTGATCCTAAAAAACTGCCGGGGCGGAGCGCTTTGAGCTGGCCGCTTGATAATATTTATATTACTCAACTATTTGGCAAGACAGTTTCCGCCAAAAGACTCTACGCTTCCGGCTCGCATAGCGGAGTTGACTTCAGGGCGGGAACCGGCACGCCGGTCAAGGCGGTGGCTGACGGCATTGTTGAGGGATCAGGCAATACAGATTTAACCTGCCCGGGCGCTTCATTCGGCAAATGGGTCTTCATACGACATAACAACGGCTTGGCGACTACATACGCGCATCTTTCGCTCGCTAAGGCAACTTCCGGCCAAAGAGTCGCAAGAGGGCAAGTCATCGGCTACAGCGGCAATACGGGCTACTCAACGGCCCCGCATTTGCACGTTACAGTTTACGCAAGCGATGGCGTAAAAGTTGAAAACAAGCCGAGCAAGGCCTGCGGCGGCAAAGTTTATACCATGCCGATAGCCGCCATAAGCGCATATCTTGATCCCTTAGATTATCTGCCGCCGTATACTTCAAGTATGGTCAAACCAGATTTGTAAAAAGGATTGTAAACTTCGTGAAATTATGATACAATGCCGAAAAATTAAGTTATTTAACTTCTAAAGTTATAAAAAATGAATACGGCAGCTAAGTATGGAGAACTTGATTTTAACCGAACTCATCCAGAGCTCAAAAAAGGAGAAATATTCCTTAAGAATATCAAAAAGGGAGAAACAAAAATGGAAATGGGAATGGCGAGGCGCAATTCTAAAAACCGGGAAGTAGGCAATATTTGGCCAATATTTAAGAGAATAAAAACTGGTAAGTGGAATGATTTTGAAGAGCTTTGTTTTAAGTCAAAAAGATTGGGTAATGTTGCCTATAATTCAGTGGGGAAAATTATCCGAGGAGCAAGGCCGGTTTTTATGAAAATTTGGGAGCTTAAAAAAGAAAAAGGCATTAACCTGAATTATCAATTTAAAGATTATCTTAACCCCATTTCTTATATTGAGTATAAAGAAACTCAAGAGGAGGTTCAAGAGAAACTCAAAGAGGGGGTGGGAAGCGCTTTCGTTGATGAGGATGATGTTATATTTTAAATCGCTAAACTTTTGGTTAGCGATTTTTTTAAAACAATTATGATAACGTTGAGAGTGGATTGTGCGATGATTGAAAATTGTCGCACAATCCGCGATATCTTTTACGACGTTATAATGACTAGCGAGGAGCGTGTGGAAGTGTAATCACTTACACGACGTCCGAGTGACGTCATTATATCGTAATCGATATTATAATAATGTCGCAAAAGATATAATGTGCGACGTGCATATAATTTTAAAATAGCGTGATTTAGCCACTTCCCCTTATATACCGGCCAACTCTTGATTTTTTTTGCTGAATCATCTATACTCATATTGTTTAAGTAAATTAAGCGAGGTAAGTAAAACAAGTAAATCAAGCCTGTATTATTTAACCCCTACTTGATAGTTTTATAATATATTAAAATCGAGATAAGTAAACCAAAAACATCGAAATAAGATAATTAAGCTTATTTCACTTGATTTACTTAATTTACTTGATTAACTATTTATGGCACATAGAAAAGCTGGAGGTACGGCTAAAAACTTAAGAGATTCCAATCCAAAATATCTAGGCACTAAGCTTTATGAGGGCGAAATCGCTCGCCCGGGTTCTGTTATTATCCGCCAGCGCGGAACGGTTATTATGGCTGGCAAGAATGTCGGCATGGGCAAGGACCATACCCTTTTCGCTCTCAAAGACGGCAAAATCAAATTCGGCACCAAGCGCAAAACAGGCTTCAACAATCAAACTTTGGTAAAAAAAATCGTTCACGTGGTGTAACGTTTTTTAGATTTTAGCTTTTTTCAATCTCAAGGAGTTTAAAACAACGCTCACACTACTGAAAGCCACCCCGTACTACAAAAATTTAACGAGTGCTTAAATTTTTGAGTACGGGGCGAGAAGTATTTCAATTATAACTTTACTCTTTTCAAACGTAATGAGTTTAATACCACGGAAACCGAGCTAAAGGCCATAGCTCCGCCGGCTAAGATCGGGTTGAGCAAGATTCCGAAAAGCGGCCAAAGAACGCCGCCTGCCACTGGAATCAAAACTATATTATATATGTAAGCCCAAAAGAGGTTTTGTTTTATGTTCCGCAAGGTCTGCCGGCTTAATTTGATTGCTTCGTAGACGTGCATCGGGTCGCCGGAGATAAGCGTAATATCCCCCGCTTCAATCGCAATATCGGTTCCCGTGCCGATGGCGATGCCGATATCGGCCTGCGTAAGCGCCGGCGCGTCATTGATGCCGTCGCCGACCATGGCTACTTTCTTTCCTTTTGCTTGTAATTCTTTCACCTTTTCTGATTTATTTTCCGGCATAACTCTTGACATAATATTCGTTATGCCTAATTTACGGCTCACAGCTTGCGCCGTTCTTTCATTGTCCCCCGTCAAAAGCCAAATTTCCAAACCAAGACTTGAGAGTTTTTGAACGGCCAGCAAAGCCGATTCTTTTATTTCATCAGCCAAGGCAATCAGGCCTAAAACTTCGCCGTGCGAAGTTCGAGCTAGCCCGTGCGTGGTCGCTCTAGGGCCGACCAATTCTTTGGATTGGTTTAGGCCTAAAACTTCATCTTGGGCCTCGCCCGTAAGGCTATAGCCGAGGGAAAAAAGAAAAATAACTGTTTTGCCGCCTTGTTCAAGTTCTATTACTTTTTTATTATTTTCTTCTGTAACTAAAATATTAAATTCAGAGAGCCAATTTTGATTGCCCAGAAAATATTTCTTTCCGCCAATTTCCCCACTGATACCTTTGCCGGGCGTGTTTTTGAAATTTTTCACTTCAAGCAGTTTTTCATTGCTTGCTTTTTTTGCCACGGCGATATCAAGAGGATGATTATCAAGGCGGGCCAAGCTTCCGGCGATTTGCAAAAGCCGGGCTTCGGGCTCCCCGAAGTCAGACTTCGGGCTGCCCTTGAAGTCTGACTTCTGAAGCCCGGCTTTGATATCTGTAACAATTGGCTCCCCTTTGGTCAGCGTGCCCGTTTTGTCTAAAATGACTGTATCAATCTTGCCGGCCAGCTCAAGCGCCTCGGCGTCGCGGATGATAATCCCCCTCTCGGCGGCTTTGCCCGTGCCAACCATGATGGCCGTTGGGGTAGCTAATCCAAGTGCGCAAGGACAGGCTACAACCAGCACCGCCACCGCGTTGATCAAAGCAAAACGTAAAGAAGGTTCCGGCCCGGCAAAAATCCAAATAACAAATGAAATTATAGAAATAGCCAAAACAATCGGCACAAAAAAACCGGTGATTTGGTCGGCCAATTTCTGAATCGGCGCCTTGGAAGCCTGGGCTTCTTCAACGAGTTTAATGATGTGCGAAAGAAAAGTGTCCTTGCCAACTTTAGTCGCTCGCATTTTGAAAGCCCCGGTCTTATTGATCGTCGCGCCGATGACTTCATTGCCAACTTTTTTATCAACCGGCATGGACTCGCCGGTAACCATTGATTCGTCCAGAGACGACTCCCCTTCTATAATGAGCCCGTCGGTCGGAACTTTTTCTCCAGGCTTAACCAAAAGAATGTCGCCGGCCTTTATTTCTTCAACGGAAATATCCATTATGTGGCCTCCCTCATGGACAATATGAGCGACTTTCGCCTGAAGGCGCAGAAGTTTTTTAATCGCCTCCGAAGCGGCGCCTTTAGCCCGCGCTTCCAGGAATTTGCCTAAAATAACGAGAGTGGTAACAACAGCCGCCACGTCAAAATAAACATCAAGCCCGTCGACTGGCGCGACGATTTCTAAAATCGTAACAATTGTACTGAATATGAAAGCGGTGCCGGTGCCTAAGGCGACGAGCGTATCCATATTTGCCCGGAAACCCTTGAGCCCAAACCAGGCTCCGCGCCAAAATTGGTAGCCGACCCAGAATTCAACAGGCAGAGTGAGAATAAAAAGCAGAATAAAACGCCAGGAAGTTGGCAAGAATGATTCAAGATTAAAAACTTTGAAATAATCCGGGAAACTTAAGAGGATAACTAAGACAGACAATATGGCGCCGATTACGAATTTATTCCGCAGTTTTTTTATTTCCGCTTCTTTGAGCATCCGGTGATGGTCATGCATGTCCGCCGGCTTCTCTTCCATTCCCTCCATTTTATGTTCCGTATGAACTCCCTCTGATGAAACCCCGTCTGATTGGACGATAAGATTGTAGCCAGTATCTGCTACGGCTTTTTTGAGAACTTTTGAATCAATCTCCTCTTCGGATTCAACAGTCGCTTTTTCGGTCGCGAAATTCACGCTGGCGCCTTTCACTCCCGGCACTTTCTTGAGCGCCCGCTCGATCGTCAAAGCGCAACTGGCACAATGCATACCTATAACCGGAAACTGCGATTTTGTTGTTTTATTAGCCATAATTACTATAAAAAATTAAATTTGTTTTGCAATACTTGCCTTATCTAACCGCTTCTCGCCTCGCACCGAAATCAATAAGCATTCGTTATTGATTTCTGGTGCTGGGGTTGTTGTTTCTTTCTGCTCCATAGTATTTTACTTGATAATATCAAAATTTTTAATCTTATACCATTTCAAATGTTCATGCACGCTTGACCACAGAAATCCCAATCCGAAAGCAAACATTAATTCTTCCAATGGAATGCCTAAAATCAAAATTCCAGAGACTGCCGCAAGATTCCATACTTGCCGAACATAATCAGAATACAGAGTAGTTAGTATTAAAAAGTACAAGGAATAAAACCCTAAGAATATAAATGCGCTTGCAATCATTTTCTTTTTAAGGTTGGGGCGGCAATACCAAGTAAATAATCCGCCACCGATAAGCGCAATAGTAGCCGAATAAATAGGATTTAAATTAGTAAAAATTGAAAGTAAAATAAAAATAATCGGCGCCGAAAGAAGCGCGAATAAATGATATCTGTGCCGCGGGAGGTGTTTTTCTTCCGTGCTTATTTGCTCATGTCTGATCTGGAAAATTCTTTCATAGATGATTACAGCAAGCCCTCCAACGCCGAAGGCGAAAATAAAACTTTCTATATCAAAACCTGTTCTTGCCGCCAAATTAAAAAGCGACGGCGGATTCCAGTATTCCGGCACAAAGAGCGGTTCGGTAAATCCAAGTAGCGAAGTCCATAAACTTACCAAAAGCATTTCTCTTTTGCTTTCTTTATTTTTCAAAGAAAAATACACGGCCAGCCATATCACGACCAATACAGAACTCCAAATTAACCAAGCGTATTGCATATTATTATTTAGTCTGGAAGATGATAATTTTCCGGGCAATATAAATTATGCCGGCGATATTGAAAATCAGCCCAACCCAGAATAATTGAATCTGATATTGCCCTATTAAACTGATAATTCCCGCTGCCCCGATAATCGGCAAAATGTTAACGAGATAATGAGCACAGCAAGAGAGCATCGCCACAGTGGAAGTTGCGCCCGAGACAGCTAAAGCTCCGCCGCCGGCATTTTTCCTGTGAATGGCGCTTTTCAGATATGCGTAAAGCCCGATTTGAATTCCGAATCCGACTGCCAAGCTGACAATGAAATACCAAAACTGACTGAATTGGCTAACGGCAAACGACCAGCCGGAAATTAAGCTGACAACAGAAAAATACACAGCGAGCAATATCGTCATTCCTATAAATCCGTATATTGTGGATTTAGTAATCATTATTAATGACAACAGCCGTGGCTCTTATGAGGTTGTTCTTTTACTGTGTTCTTCCCGAATTCTTCTTTGCAATTTTCAGAACAGAATTTCTTGCCGAATCCTTCGGGGTAATTTTTATCTTTTTCCAGGACCATTTTGCAAACCGGACATTTTTCTTTGAAGAAGTTAAACATGATTTTATTGCTGCTTATTTCCGCTCATGAAGCGATTGTGCAGTGAGGCAAAAAGGTAAGCGACAATATAGGTGTAGATGACTGCCTGCAAGAGGCCAATAATGAAGCCGCTGGCAGTAATTTGCACATCACCGGCAAATTTATCAACATTGACCAGATGAATCAACCAACCGAAAAGCTGCATTGCAAAGTTCGGCCAAAGGGCGACAAAAATCGCGCAAACGACATAAACGATTCCCATGACTCCGCCAGCCGCTAAAGCAAACTTATTTTTTTGTAGTTCCATATATTTATTTATTAAAGTTAAACTAATAATTTTCGACTTTTTTATTGATTGCAATTATTTATTTTGAACACACTGTGCAGACCGCACCAGCCGATAAAACTTTCAACAAGCGCAATTAAGGCTACGATAAAGACAACCGTGTTAAGCCAGGGAGCGCCAAATTGCGGAGCCATCGGACTAAGCCATAATATCCCCAAAATAAAACGAAAGATTCTGTCTAATTTTCCTAAATTTTGCGTCATAATTTTTTCTTTGCCCTCCATAGCTTTAGCGAAGGAGGGTTTAATTAACTAATAATTTCGACCTTTTAAATTTATATTGGCGGAAGAATACCGCAATCGCGGTTGTAATCGGAACGGCCAGCAATAAGCCGGAAGAAGCGATAAGGGTTCTCACGATCTCTTCTGAAACCATTTCAAAGCTAAGGAAAAAATCAACGGGCGTATTTCGTAGGGTCAGAAGAAGCACGAGCGGCAAAGCCGCGCCGGTGTAAGCCAAGACAAGCGTGTTGATTACCGCCGAAATATGATCTTTGCCGACGCTCATCGCTTTTTTATAAAGCGGCATCCCTTTGAGAGAAGAATTGGCCGAAGCAATACTGAAAACCGTCGATGATTGGGTAACCGCCACATCGTCCAAAATTCCAATCGCCGCAATAATAATGCCGGCTGTTAAAAGACCGACAAGGTTAAAAGGACTGCCTGTCTCCATATTTAAATACAGCGCCCCTTCATTGCTAAAGCCGGTAAAGCGCATAGCTTGAACTGCTAAATTCGCAAGAATGCCGGTAAATAAAAGCGAAAGAATAATGCCAATAAAAGCTGAAATGGATTTTTTAGTCAAACCGTGGGAAAGATAAAGGGTCACGAGTAAAATCAGAAAAGAGCCAGCTATGCCGACAAAGATAGGATTTAATCCTTTTAATATAAGCGGCACGATAAAAACAAAGATGACGCTCAAACTGAATATAAGGCCGATCAGCGAATAAAAACCCCTCCAACCGCTCGTGGCAAAAACAAGAATAATAAATAAGGCCGTCAGTACAAAAACACCTTTTTCTCTGCTTATATCCTTGATTTCAAACGCCTCTTCATCGCCAAAAAGCGAACCCTGCAAAAATATCTTGTCCCCTACTCTAATGGGTGTAAAATCATTCATGACCGCAATTTCTTTCTTCTCTCTATCAACCATTACCTCAACAGATAAATCTTGTTCTTTCACTTTCATGCCCGCCACCGAATCCACAATTCTCTCGGCTTTTATCTGCTTAACTTCTCCTTTAATTATATCTTGATTTGGCGATCCGGACATGGCCAGAAAAACAGCCAGTATCGATATGGCCAGAATAAAAGCGGCAATATATTTGTTTGGCTTCCAGCCGCTGTCGTTTTCATGTGTATGCAAAGAATGAGAAAAGGCCTCCATGTTAGTTTTAACTTACTTTATCAAGCTCCGCTATCAATTGATCGTTGTGGATAGCCATATTCGGATCGTCAAAAACATGGCGGACAATTCCTTCTTTATCTATAAGCACATAAGTGTGCCCTGGCAGGGACCCGTAATGCATTGAGGATGCGGATTTAAGCATGTCAAACTGTTTTGATACTGTGGCGCCTTTGTCAAAAACAACGGTGGCCGTAGCAAGCTCCGGCATTTTTTCAATCGCGCTTTGCCAATCATCCGCGGAATCAACTACAATCGAGAGTACCACTGTGCCAGTATTACTAAATCGTTCATCTTTGGGGAAAGAAGCTATTTGGCTCCAACAGGCTGGATAGCACATCAATCCTTCGTTAAAAAAGAGAATGATGTTTTTACCCCGCAATTCGCTCAATGAATACACTTTCCCGTCTCGGTCAGAGAGTGAAAAATCTGGCGCCGGCTTGTCAACCATGTCTGCAATGGATGAAACTGCGGCGTTAGCAGGCAAGGAATGCCCGTGTTCATCGACTGCGACTGTTTCAGTTTTATTATTACCATTATTTTTTCCGCTGTATATCAATGCGCCAACGCCAACTATAAATATAACTATTATTGCAACGGTTAAAATATTATTTTTATTCATAATTTTTATTATTCTTATTTTCTCTAATAAATTGTTTAATCGACCACTTAACTATTAATACTACTAATACAATAAGGATAATCGCCCAGACATATTCGGGAACAATTTTTATAAAGCCGTTTATGGATTGCAGAATTTTAGTAAGAAAAATATTGATGTCTGTCTGATAACCTCCGGCTTGCATAAAGAGCTTATTAGTAAGGGCGAAATAAAGAATCAAAACGCCCATAGCCAGAAAAGTAACGCCTGAAACCGCTTCAGAAACAGCAATGCTGACTTCCTTGCCAAGCAATCGGTATCGGATCGGTCTGCTAAAAGTCTTTTGGAATTTTTGTTCGAAGTTGACCTTATCAAGGAAAAGCGAGATCAAGAACAATGGCGCGACCATCCCGAAGACATAAGCCAGAGTATAGATACCGCCCCAGAATATTGACCCGGGAAGCGCGGAGAGGGCGAGCACTCCGGCCAGCACCGGCGCGCAACAGGTCGTGGCAATCGCTGAAAATACGCCCAATACAAACACGGAAACCGCATTATGATTTTTGAGAGCGGGGCTTGCTCTCATTGGCAAAGAAAAATGAATGCCAGTGAGAAGAATGATTCCGAGAATAGCGAGAAATGTGCCGCCGATGCCGAAAATAATATTGTGATATTGGCTGAAGAACTTTCCGAGCGTCGCCGCCCCCAATCCAATCGGCAGGAAAACCGCCAGAATTCCCAGAAAGAAAATAAAAGTCATTAAAAAAACTTTGCGCTTTTCGCGGAAAATAGAAGCAAAATACGACGGCAAAAGCACGGTAATGCAGCATGGCGCAAAAAGAGCGGCTACTCCAGCGATAAATGCGGCTATTATTGATGCGCTTAAAAGAAGTTCCATTATTATTTTCTTTTTGACAACTTATAAATATCCAAAATTTCTTTGGTTGATTTTGATTCCTTTCCTGATTTTATCTGCTCAATGACGTGAGTGGAGAGATGATTTTCCAAAATCAAATCTTCACAACCCGAAAGAGCCTGCTTGACGGCAAGCGACTGATGCAAGATATCAATGCAGTATTTGTCTTCCTCAATCATCTTCATAAGCCCCTTAATCTGCCCGGAAGCGATGGAAAGCCGCCTGATGAGTTGTTTTTTATACTTAGAATCGCGATGCGCATGCATACAATTAAGTATACCCTAGGGGGGTATATGGTGTCAAGGATAAATTATCCACAGAGTGGAAATTAACAAAAATCATTCTTGCTAGTTTTACGGCGCGAGGGGTTCCGGCGACTTGCCTCTGGCTGATTTGATGAAATCGAGGATAGCCGCTTCGTCAAACTGGTCTAGCTTCTGTAAAACCTTCCTGTTGAAGCCTAACTTCAACATTCAACGGAGTTTGCTTTTTCGGCTTGTTTTTGATATATTAAATTTATGAATCTAAATGAAATCAAAGAAAAAATCGCTCAAAAGAAAGATTATCTTAAGGAAACTTACGGCGTGGAAGAGATAGGCGTTTTCGGTTCAGTTGTCCGAGACGAACATGGCGCGGATAGCGACATTGATATTGCTGTTGAATTAAGTCACAAAGTTCCAGTAGGTCTTTTTGAGTTTGCCCGTCTTAAATTTTATTTAAAAGATTTATTAGGACGAGAAGTTGATCTTGTTACTAAAAGTGGAATTAAGCCACTTATTCGCGATAAAATTTTAAGTCAGCTAGAGATTGTATGATCGAAAGAGATGTAAATTTATACATTGAAGACATTTTTGACGCTATAGATAAAATTAATAGCTATGTTTTAGTTCATAAAGATGGTGGCGAATTAAAAAACGATAAAAAAACTTATGAGGCAGTGATGATGAATTTTATTATTATCGGGGAAGCAATCAAGAATATTTATGAACAAGTTCGTGAGAAATATCCTAAAGTCGAATGGAAAGAAATTATGGACATGCGGAATATGTTAGTGCATGAGTATTGGGGCATTGATGAAAAGGTTGTTTGGGATACTATAAAAAAGGACTTACCAGAGTTAAAAGAAATTCTTTTGAGAATTAAAAAAGGCTTGAATTAATTTAACTAATTCGCCATAAACTCGTCGCGGCGACAAGTTTTTTGCTTGGGCAAATTGGCCTCCTTGAATATCAAAACTTATTGCAAAACCAAGTGACAGGCCAAGCGATAATGTAAGTACATGCAAGAACCCGTAAGAGGCTAGCCGTATAATTTTTTTCATCAATATAATTAATACAGATTAATAATCTAGCCTAGCCAATTTCGCAATTTGGGGAAACGAGAACAGATCGGCAAATTGGAACACCAGTTTTCAAGGCCGTAAACGCGGCCGGCGCGGATCGCGGCAAAGTAAAGAAGAATGAGAGCGTAGATAATATGATCGTCAACCAAAAATCCGTGTTCAACAAATGGAAACTCGGCGCCGGAAAAATAATAAAGAAGCATCAAAATAATTCCAAGGCCGGAAGAAAATCGTACGAAAATTCCCAAAATAAGCGAAGCGCCAAGAATGGTCAGCCCCCATTCGTTCAGAAAATTAGTGACCGGCAAAATACCCGGGCTGGCGAACCAGGCAAAGAAGCCGGAAAAAGTTTTGGCGTTTTGAAGATACCCCGCCGCTGACCAGCTCGGGTCTAAAACTTTAGTAATGCCAGCATAAAAGAAAAACCAGCCTAAACCGACTCGGAGCAAAAACAAAGATATTTTTTCAAATTTTGTCATAGTTTTATTCTACAATGTTCCCGTGGCAAGACCACAGGGAAACCCGCTTCGCGTATTATAGCACATTATTTATGTTCACCCCCTATCTAAATAAAATAACATATTCAAGATATTTTCTCAATAATTTTGTCCTAATTTTCAAGGACTTTTTTCAACCAGAGATTTTAGGATTTTTTAAAAAAATTTATTTATCCCAGGTATTTCAAAAACCACTCTGCGGCAAGATTGGCCACTTCTTCCAATTTGCCCGGTTCTTCAAAAAGGTGGCTCGCGCCGGGAATTATTTTCAATTCTTTTTCACAATTTAATTTTTCGTAAGCTTCCCTGTTAAGTCCGATGACCACGTCATCCAAACTGCCGACAATAAGAAGAGTGGGGCTTTTCACTTGAGGCAAATCCTCCATGGCCATATCCGGCCGGCCGCCGCGAGAAACAACGGCTTTGATTTGACTGCCCAGTGCGGCCGAGGCTCGGAGGGCCGAGGCGGCGCCGGTTGAGGCGCCGAAATATCCAATAGCAAATTTTTTCGTAAGTGGTTTTTTTTGAATAAACTCAGTCGCCAATTTAAGCCGTTCTGTGAGTAAGGGAATATCAAAAACATTTCTCCGATCAAGCTCTTCTTCGGGCGTCAGGAGGTCAATCAGAAGAGTGGCGATGCCGGCTTTTTGCAAAACTTTAGCCACGAAGTTATTCCGCGGAGAGAGTCGGCCGCTGCCCGAACCGTGGGAGAAAATCACGATTCCCTTGGCTTCTTTCGGCACTTCCAATATGCCTTTAATGCCCTCGTCATTTATTTTTATCTCTACTTCCATATGTTATCATTTATTATTATATGGCAAAAAAGAAATTGTCAAAATACTGGTCCGGCCGAGTAACGAAAGAAAGCAATGCCCTTGATCTGGAAAAGGGAGTATTTACATGGAATGACCCGAGAAAAATCGCCTTATCGCTCAAACAATCGGCAGAGGAAAGTTCCCGCCGCAAAGCAAATCCCTATCAATCAGCCATGTCCATGCTTAACTTCTACATCAACCGGGCCGGCAAAAACCTGCTGGCAGAGCGAAAAAGAATTCTTGAAGAAGCTAAAATTGAATTAAAAAAATTATTCGGGTGAAATCGCACGGATATAAAAAAAGCCATCAAACAAATGTGTCGATGGCTATAGGGTTATCCTGACTCCGATGCCCATGGAGGGATTGTTAAAGTTGTATTTACCCACTATGCCGATGTGCCTCACTATTTCAGCCGAGGCAACAACAGAGTGGTAAACAATTTCCCCGAAGCTAATTTGGTATCCGAAGGTGATCGGAAGAGTGTTGCGACCTCTAAAATCATAGACCAGCATCGCTCCGTACCTTATTTCTTTTCCGCGCGAGTGTACGTTTTCGTACATCACGCTTCCTCCAAGATACAGATTATGCGCTATTCGAAATCCAATAGCGCCCTCGGTGTATTCGAGTCGGCGGGAATCCAGCACCTCTCCGAATCCGTAGAGAAATTGAACAAAAAAGAAGCGGATGTCTTTTCTGATTCTGATTAAGCTATCTTTCTTTTCGGGAGTTATCTTAACCCAACCTTCGGCAAGATTGTCACCGCTGCTACTTTTTGCAACATTTTCTCCAATCTCTTCACGGCAGACAATGTCTTTGTCCTTCAGCAGTTCCTCTCTCGTTTTAGGTCCTACAATAAGGTCGTACCCCTGGCCCCTATTGGTCAGAGCTACTCCCTTATTGAACTTGTAGATCTGGTAAGCTTTTAGCTTACCTGCTAAGCGATCTTCAAGCGAAGAGGCGTTTTCATACGGCACCCCGTGATATTCGAGGAGTGTCGTAATGATAGAATCCATGAAAAGCGTTAGGCCTTCTTGCTGATCTTCCGAGAGGTTGAAAGATTTTAGCTTGTCCGATAAGCGCTCTTTAGCGCCGTCGTTATAGGATATTCCGTAATACCCCAAGACAACCGAGAGAATCGAATCCAATTTAAGCGTCAGATTGCCCTGTTTATACCCGGACAATCTTCCCTTTTCATAGTCGCTTATTCTTGTTTCCGCTCCTTCATAAAAGCCGCCGAGCCTGCCGGGTTTTCCGTCAGTTTTGGTGTTGCCCTTGCCGAAGTAATTGTACCTCGGCACTTCAGGAGCACACGAGGTATCACCTTCTTGTGCATTGGCATTAAACCCCAAAGTAAAGAATACAAAGATCAATATTATGTTTTTCATGGCTAAAAAATTTAGGGTTTTCTGTGTTCATCTACTAAATATATAAACATATTCCATAAAAAATGTCAATTCAAAAAAACGCAAGTTCAATAAGTAAGTGCAACACTTCTAGTACATATGTTTTCTATATTTCTTCTTTGCAGAGAGAAGATATTCAGCGAGGATTTCTCCGCCGAGCTCGCCTTCTTTCTTTTGGATGGCATACGGCGCGCTTACTTGTGCCGGATCAACACTGACGCCAATTCCAAAGTCAAGCATTTCCTTGTCGTTTTGATTATTGCCGGTTGTAATCATCTGCTTTGGTTTGATTTTTAATTTTTTAACCAGATATTGGAGAGCGGTATTTTTGTTTGTTTTCTTGTGTCCAATGTCATATCCTTCGCTCGTCCAGAGGCAATAAAGTTCTTTTTCCTTGTCATGCTTTTTTACAATTTCTTTCACTTCAGGCATTTGGCTTGCCGTATGAACGGTGAGAATGACATGCTTCGGCTCAAAGCCGTAAACCATCTCCGGCTTCTTTGCTTTTAGCTTTTTTAAATCATTCCTGATATTAGTTAATTTTTGAAAATAATTTTGGTCGTATTTAGCCAATTGCCTGACTTCGCCGTTCATTAAAATAAAATTACCATTCTCGGCGGTTAATGATACCCTGTCCCACAAAATGTCATTAAGCATGCTTTGCAAATACAAGAGCGATCGCCCGCTTGAAAAATTAACCCAGAAATGTTTTTTAAGCTCAAGAATCATTTCAAGCATTTTCGCGCTTAATTTATGCGTTTTGATAGTCAGTTCCGTTCCATCAATATTTTCGCGCAAGAAAGTTCCAACCGGGATAATCACGCCGTCAATATCAAAAGTAACGGCCTTAATATTTTGGCGAATAAACTCCTGTTTTAAATCTTTTAATGGTTTGTTTTTCATCTATACATGTTTCTCTCTAATTATTATATCTTTTTATCGGGCTGCTGTGAATCGGACCCGAACCGTAAGAGACTATAATAAACTAGGATAGAACAACTTTAATAAAATGTTCTTGACTGTCATCAACGAGCTTGATTGTTTTATCTTTTATTTTTACGTTATTTTCATACACTTCCATAACAGTATTGTGGATGCCGGCCGGCTTTTCAATATTTATATGATACAAAGAATTTCCATAATGATATGTGATGGCGCACGAAGTCCAGTCTGAAGGTAAAGAAGGGCTGAAAGAAAGAGAATCCCCTTTTTTATTAAAACCAAACATAAACTGAATAATAGTTTTATACATTGTAGCCGCGGAACCCGTATACCAAGTCCATCCGCCCCTGCCTTCAAATGAAGGATTGGTATAAATATCTGAAGCGACGACATTTGGTTGGGCACGATAGACTAAAGCTTTTTTATGGGAATCAGAGTGGGTAATCGGATTTACTAAATCAATAATCTTTTTCGCGGTATCTGATTCGCCCAGAATAAAAAGGGCTTGAGCCATAAAAAGCGCCGCGTGATTATACTGCGAGCCGTTTTCGCGAACACCGGGCGGATAATCTTTTATATAACCCGGATCAAATAAAGACATTTTGAGCGGCGGCGCGATAATCTTCATGCTTTTTCCATTATACAGATACGAGAGCCCTGAATGAATAGCTTTTGAAACTTTTTCGGGATTGCCTTTTTTTGATAAGACTGACCAAGATTGCGAAAGAGAATCTATTTTAAATTCCTTCAGTTTGTGCGAGCCAAGAGCGACACCATTGTCGAGGAAAGCTCTTTTATACCACCTCCCATCCCAGGCGTTTTTATCAAGGGCTTTCACAAGATTGTCTATTGCGAGCTTGTAGCGAGAAAGACGCAGAGTGTCATTTCTTTCTTCCACGTAAGGAATAATTTTTTCCAGAAGATAAATAAGAAACCACCCTAACCAAACACTTTCACCTTTGCCCAAAATCCCCACTCTTGAAAGACCGTCATTCCAGTCACTCATTCCTATAAGAGGCAGATTGTGTTTTCCAAAAACCAGGCTTTTTTCAAGCGCTCTGATAGAGTGCTCATACAGAGTGTCTTTTTCATTAGAAAGATCCGGGATGCCCGCCCATTCCCTTTGATAAGTGAAATTAACATCGTGTCCTTCAAGATATGGGATTAATTCATCAAGAATATCTTTGTCTCCTGTGATAGAAATATATTCAGTAATCGCATATACAAGCCATAACTGATGGTCGGAAAGCACGTTTCGAATTCCAAAATTATTATGGTCGTGCCACCAATTCATCGCGTCTCCTTCTTTAAATTGATGCATCGCGGCTTTCAGAATAAATGATCGGACACGCCCTGGATTCGACCAAACCAAAGAAATAATATCTTGAAGCTGGTCTCTGAAACCATAGGCGCCGCCCGGCTGGTCAAATCCGGTTTTTGCCATCAAGCGAGACGACAGCACTTGATATAAAAGATTTTGATTAAACATAATATCAAGCTTTTTGTCGGGAGATTCAATCTGAATTTTTGATGAAACGGATGACCAAAATGAACGAATTTTTTCTCGCTCTGCTTTAACATTCTTTATTGAACGATACTTGATAATCATTCGCTCAACTTCTGATTCGCTTTCGGTTTCGCCAAGAATGATAATGATTTCTTTTTCCTCATCCGGATCGAGTTTGATAACACTCTCTAATACCGCGCACCCTTCGGAGCCATGGGTAATCTCATCTGAAAGAGAAACTCGACTAAGAGCTTCAGGGGAACTATAAGAGCCATAACGGCCCAAAAATTCCTCCCTATTGGTGGAAACCTTATATGAGCCGCCATTTATATCTGCAAAAGCAATGCTATTGTGAAAATTATTTCTAAACATGTTTCTAATCAAGAGAGCGCCGGTAGCACGGTTTTTTGAAAACTGCAAAAAATCCCGACTATTACTAGGGTCAATACTAATACCCATTACCGTTTCCAAATACGAAGTGACGGATAGATTTCTTTTTATCTTTGTTTTATTTTTAATTTTAAGACGAGATATCTTTATTTTTTCAGATCGGGGCACAAAAATCTCAAATGAGTGTTCAATGCCAGAATGATTATGTTCAAATATGGTGTAGCCTTTTCCATGGCGGACAATAAATGGTTCGTCCGTAGGCACCGGAAACGGAGTCGGATTCCATATTTCGCCCGTTTCCTTATCGCGAATATAAACAATTTCAGGACTTTTGAATACGAGAGAATCATTCTGCCATGAAGTAATGCGATTATCATAACTATCGACGGCCCATGTATTCGCTGAACCGGCCTCAGTAATAATAGTTCCAAAATTTTCATTTGAAATAATATTTGTCCATGGAGCCGGCGGCATATTATTGCTGGAAATATGCATTGCGTATTCTGAATTTATCTCATCAAATCCGCCAAAACTATTGGTAAAAAGCAAATTTTTTGGCAGCGCCCCCCTTAATGCTGTTTTTGGTGAAATTTTAGAATGACGAGCAAGGGCTGAAAGTTTTTCCGGAAATTTTAAATTTTTTGAAAAGAGGAAGTTTGAAACCTGCTTTTTAAAACTGCCGGTCTTACTGTCGATTATGACTTTAGCGGCAAAGAGAAGCGCCTTTCTTTCTTCGTTTGTCATCAAATCGGACTTAACATGATATACGGCACTTTTCTTGCCATCGGCCTCCGCTATGCGTTTTTGGCGGATAAGAAAGTCTATTTCATCATCTAAAAACTTTATATAACTCGCGGGTTCTTGATTAAAAATAACAATATCAATATTCAAGCCCTTGTGTTTCCAATAAGCATGGCATGACAAGGCATATTGGATCATTTGAAGATCTTCAGTGTCTTTTATGGCTATCATTACAAGAGGATTATTTCCGGAAATTCCATGGTGCCATAAAAAATGAATGTAAGGAAGGCGCGTTTCAGGCGCATGAGACACTGTAGTTTGCATCTTTCCGCCCAGCACCACGCTCGCAAGTTCCTGATAAACGACGGCCATTTCCTGAGTGATGTTTAATTTTTTAGTCGTCATAGCGCTTTCCTTTTCCGCGCGAGCAAAAAGATTCGCCAGCATCCTTGGTTTTTTATATTGCTTAATCAGCCTTATGAGTTCTTCCCTGCTCTCACTCGCGCAATTTACAAAAGAAAAATGAACTGATTCCCCGGCTTTAAGATCGATAGTGTGGCGCAAGGAAAATATGGGGTCAAGGGAATATTCTTTCACGCCTGAATCAGTTATATTCGAGTTAAAAATGATAGGCTCTGATAATGACCCATACTGGCCAATAAACTTTTCTCTTTCCACACAGGGAAATATTGGCGCTTTTTCAAACACCCCCTGAACAAGGGTGTGGGAAAAATAAATTTTTTTCAATCTATCTTCCGGATGAGGGCGCGAATATATAAGAGTATCGTATTCCTCTAGAAATTCTGATGCCACCAAAAGCTTATGATATTTTGGATGCTGGACATCCTGCAGATTGAGAGCAAGCGACACTTCCCCGTAACTCGCTACTTGGAGCTTAACTCTTTCACTTCCATTATTTGTCATGGTCAACTGCCTCACCTCGACAGGATTTTGCGGATCGACTGTTACTTCCAGCCGGGAAGCAATATTGCCCATGGAGGAAAAAAATTCGGCTTTATTCTCAAAAAAAATAATTTTTTGCTTTTGGGCCTCTCGCGAGAGCGGATGAATTGTTGGAGACCAGACCATGCCGGTCTTTTCATCCTTAACGAAAATATATGAGCCATATTCTTCTATGATACCGTCGTGTCTCGACCGGGTTAAGGAAACACCTTTATAATTAGACCATCCGGCGCCGGAATTACTGATTCCTATGGAATAAGAACCATTTGATATAAGAGCATATCGAGGAATGCGGATCTTGGCGGGAATATATCTTTTACTTTCAAAGCCGGTATCTCTGCTTGTAGAAGCGACCGCCAGAGACATTCTTACTGGCTTTGACAAGAACCGCGCGTCTATGCTTGTCGGCATTTTTTCTTCAAGAAGAATTTCGAGCGCTTCAACTCGGGGATCATTGTGAAAATATTCCTGAATCGTATTTTTGAGGAGAATATTGTGGAGGCCAAGCATAACAAAACCTTGATGGTGGGCATAATATATCTTTATTGGCAGGGGTTCGGAAATTCTTACTCGCCTTTCATCCATATAATCAATGGCATCATACAAGCCATAATTCCCTTTCGCGCCCAAAGAAATTAAATTTTTAATATTGTCGACTGCTTTGCGCAGGGCAACAGAAAGCGCCAAAATACTGGTGTAAGGAGCAATTACATGATGATCAGAAAGGCCGCGCTTCAGACCAAGTTTGGCGCTTCCAAAAACTTGATACTGATAATGCTTCACGGAGTCAAAAGCATAATAGGCGGATTCGCCCATGCCCCAGGGCGTGCCCTCTCTTCGAGCATCGCTTTGGTGAGTGCGGATAGCCGTCAAAGCTGTTTTTCCCAGCAGACTTTCCGGGTGGGTTTTGAAGAAAAGAAGAGGAGTCAAATATTCAAAAAGCGAACCGCCCCATGATACCAGGGCAATTCCTTGGCCTGATCGTATAAACTTGCGTCCCAAATAAAACCAGTTTTTTGAAGAAATTTGATTTTTGAGTATTGAAACAAATGAAATAGAATTTGATTCTGAAGCTAAGAAATTATACGTAGCACTGTCAATTTTCCCAAAAGCCGCATTGTATCCTATATGAAAAAGTCCCCGCTCTTTATTGTAAAAGAACGTAAAATCCGGCTCATCAATAAATCTAGCGCATTCATTTTCACAATATTCAATATCAGAAAGAAATTCTCTAGCCCGTGATTGGGCGCGACGTATATCAGCTACTGTAATGTCATACCACGACAAAATATATTTTTTTGTATCGGGGGCCAGATGTGAAGATATAATTGCTTTTCTGAAATTCAAAGATTCTGCCTGATCTAAATATGAAGTAGCAAGTTCATAAAAAGTTGGGATTTTTTGAATACACTTTATAAAATCTTTGTACACCGCAAACAAATAAATATCCCTGAAAACATATGAGCGTATTGCCGTATCCAGTGGCGTGGAGTGAGGGAAAATATATCTTATAAACCTAAGATGAGTTTCAACAAGATTCATCAATCTTTCGCCATATGCAAACAGAAAGCTAAGTTCGCTTGAATGGGTATGCGCTTTAAGGCTGGTAATAGACTTTTCTATGCGGCCTATATGTTCGTAAACCTTGGAAAGAAACAAATACGCTTCAGAAATTGTTTCAGGCTCATTGAAAGTATTGACCATTTTATAAACCACTTTGACTTTGAGGCGTATTGCCCGCAATATTTTTCGGGAAATTTTGGAAAACGAATTTCTATTCATCACGCGTTCAACCTCTTCATCTAAGACATAAAGCGCATCTTCTACCCCCCGAATCACACTGCTACTCACAAGAGGTTTTTGGGCAATGGATTTGAGTCCTTGGCGCACAGTAATGAGAGCCACGACAAAATTTGCGCTATCTATGCTTGATACGTATTTCGGGTGAAGGGACTGCAATTTTGTAATATCATACCAATTATAAAGATGGCCCTTAAAACGATCAAGTTTTGAAACGCTCGCGAAAGCCCTGCGGGTTTTATCTATATAATGATCAAGAGGTATAAATCCGAATTCATACGAAGAAAAAAGCGAGGTAAAAAGCATTCCTATATTTGTTGGAGAAGTTGCAGGATGTGAAATCCCTATAATTTTAGGATATTCCTGATAATTATCTTGGGCCAGCCAATTGTTTTCTTTATGTGAAAAATCAGTAAAAAAATGTGATGTCCTATAAGCAATGGATCGCAGCATTCTTGTATCCTTAGGATTAAGAATTTTCTTTTTATTCCGAGGCAAGCTGATAAAATACCCGACTAAGGGAGACAATAACCAAAAAATCAGCCAAAAATACAAAAAATTATTGATCGGAGCGAAAAAATAGGCTAAGATGGCTAAAAAAATTGATACAAATTGCGTTGTCCACATTGTTTGATAATACCCAAGCAATTTTCCGCTCAATTTTTTGCTAACATCGGAGAAACTATGCCATCTAAGAAGATTTTTCTTTATTATCAAATTAATGATAGCCCTGAAAATCGCCGTGATTGAAACAATTGCCTGGTGCAGAATGATGGCGGCGCGCAAAATTATATGCAGAAATGTCAATTTTATTTGCCTTAATGTATCATAAAATCTTACAGAAAAAGGCACCTTTTTAAGTGAGAAAAGATCGCTGGCTAGAGCGGCTAAAAAAGGAGCGCCGAAAACAAAAACCGCGTATATGCTTATCTGCCCTAGCGGCATAGCGGAAAATATTCCATAAGCTATGATCATTATTGAAAATACCGGTATGAGGCTTCTGCGCAGGTTGTCAATAATTTTCCATCTGTCAATGAAAGAAAAATGAAGAGTTGGCTCTCTGGCTCCCTTCGGATGATATTTTCTTTTTATCCAGCCAATAATCTGCCAATCGCCCCTGATCCATCGATCCAGGCGAATCATAAATTCGTGGTAAAAATTTGGAAAACCGTCAAATAAAACAATAGTGCTGGCAAAACCTACTCTAGTGTAGAGTCCCTCGAGCAAATCATGCGATAAAATAAGATTATCTGGAATTTTTCCATCCATCACTTTTTCTACGGCATCAATATCATATATTCCTTTTCCAAAAAAAAGACTGTTATCAAAAAGATCATAATAGACATCCGATACGGCGCTGGAATATGAATCAATACCGGAAACAGATGAAAAAAGCCTTGAAAAAATTGATTTTGAAGCTAGCGCCAACCGTATGCCTATCCTCGGCTGTATAATTCCATAACCTCTTTCAACTCTGTCTCCGGATAAAGAAAGCACGGGCCTATTAAGAGGGTGGTCAATGGTTCCGATAAGCCCAGAGGCGGCGTCTTTTGGCAATTCTGTGTCTTCATCTAGAGTAATTACATAAGAAATATGGCCAATATTTCTAAGAACATCACCATTCATGTATGATGTCTCCCGCGCTCCCCTAAGAAGCATATTAAATTCGCGAAGCTTTCCTCTTTTTCTCTCCCAGCCCATATAAGCGCCCTCTTTTTCATTCCAGATGCGTTTTCGGTACAAGATAAAAAATTTTTGGCCATTTTGGGAATAGCGGGCGTTTAGATTATCTACTCCTTCCTGAGTTGCTTTTATAAGGGCGTCATCTTCAGGCATCGTCTCGCTTGACGCATCTTTAAAGTCAAGCAGAAGCGCGTATAAAATATTTTCCTGAGGATTGCCTAGATAACAAACCTCAAGCTTTCTTATAAGATTATGCACGGTTTCAACACCGTGGAACATTGAAGGAACAACGACAAAAGTTCTTTGCTTTTCGCTTACGACACTTAAAAGATCAAGCTTCGGAAGCTTTCTTACCGGCAAGAAACGAGTAATAATAACATTCAAAATATTAAGCGTAATTTCAGTGTTCAATAAAAAAACAACAACCATAAACAGAGAAGCGGATAAAAGTGAAGCATTGTAATTCCAAAAAATAAAGCCCAAGCCGAGAGTTAGAACAATATTAATACCAAAAGCTGAAGAAAAATAAAATTCCTGATTGTTTTTTACAATAAAGCGATACAAGACGTCTTTCCAAGAAAGCCGGTACCCGATCTTCTTTTCAAGTTCAATTATCCCTTTATCCACAAGATAATACCCCACATGCTTTTTAGCCATGCTTAAAGATGCATCATTAGAGGAGGCCAATCTTACGGCAATTTTTGCAACTTCCGCTTCATGAATAGCCGCTCTTTCAGCAATGCGCACAATCGCTTTTCGGTACTCCATGGCGCTTTCAATATCCATTTTTGAATATATTCCAGCCGGATCTCTTGAAAGTATGGTATCAACAACATTTATTTCCTGCACAATATCATCCCAGCGAGTTTGAGCTATCCAATGAAGCGATTCGATAATATGCGATATTGTATTGAAATCTTCGCTTTTTAATCTGCTTTCTATTTCTCCAAGATTTTTTAGATTAATCCCCTGTTTGTCTAAATTAAGCTTTATCCATTTGATAACCGGCCTCATGACAGAGCCTTCTTGGGAAAGTTTCTGGTAGAGATGAAGTCCGAAAGAAAGCGGAATAAGCGGGTATTTTGATCCAAGATCGGAAGTAATTTTTGAAAATTCGCTGAATGATGCTTTATTGACCTGATCTTTTATGTTTTGATATGTAATATCAGCCTCGCGGTATTCTCTAAGGAATTTTATGGATTGCTCTATAAGTTTTCCAAAATGTTCAACAAGAACGACTTGGAGTAAAAGAGGAATGGCATATAATTCTCTAATTGAAAGCGGGCTATGCTTTTGGTACGAGACAAGAAAAGATTCTAATATTTCTCTATCAATAATCTGACTATTTTCTTTAAGAAGCCCGGAAAGGATGAAGTGCAAGCGAGGGGCATATTTATTTTTTTCGGCGGCAATAAGCGGAAGATTTTTGAAATCGCTTTTTTTAATATGATTTTCTATTTCAAAAATAGCGGCTTCTACCGCGAAAAAGTTGTCAATAATTGATTCAATCTCATGAGTGATATGCCGAAGGCCCGAACAAAGCGCCATCAGCTCGCCATAGAGCGCTCTGACATTGCGGGCTTTTAATTTAAATTTCTTTAAATATTTAAGGGCAATATCGGGATTAGAAGAAAGAGATGTTTTTTTCTTTAAAATATCGGCAATTGAAGATGTTTTAGAAATACTCATTTCTTTTACAATAACATAATTTATAAATCTCTAAAATATTTTTTGAGAAAAACATTTTTTTTAGGCATAAAGTTCTTCTGCCGGCGGCGCGCTCTTATACCGCGGATTTTTTATAAAATAGGGCTTGCCGTTTTTTTCGACAATGTAATAGGCGGCTCCGCGGAGCTTTTTAAACGGCTCATAGTCGGCGTGGCCCGGAAAGCTGGCGGCCTTTTTCTCATCAAAATTAACCGGACTATCGTCTAAGGTAATCAGCCACTTTTTCCCCGTATTGATAAGCAAATGTCCCGCCTCGGCCGGTATGGCGACCGAGTCGCCGGTTTTAACATTTACGGCTTTGAATGTTTCTATTTCATCGTCGATGGGTTTCCCGTTCTTACCAAGATGCCTTGTCTGCATGATGATTATCCCTTCGCCGGAAAGGATTTTATATGTTTCATCTATTTTACCGACATGATAATGCCCGTATGTTTTTATATATTCCCCGCCAGCCAAACCGCTTTCCAAGACTGTGACATTACCTTTTTCCCTGCCGCCGCGGATCATATAATAATGAATGTCCGGGCCGCCGGCAGTCTCGTCAAGAAGGACTTCTTTGATTTCTTCATGCGTTCGCAGAGCAAATACTTGTCGCATGTCTCATATTTTAGCATATTTATCGCGAATTACGAAATGTAAAATTTCTAGATTCACGGCAATCTTTAAGCGCCGCAGCTGCCGCCTCCGGAGACATTGGCCGGAGTTATTTCTGTCAATATTTTCTGATAGCCGGAGGCGCTGGAAAAATCAAAACCCAAGACTTCTTTGGCATCAACTTTGTCCCAAGAGACGCCTTTCATTTCAAAATATTTAGCGAGCGTCAGATAAGTTTGTGGGAACCAGTAAGAATTGACCTGAAGGGCGATTTTATACATCTCCCCTTCCGAGACGCCGTTTGCGGCCAAAAGTTCCAGAAGGCCGAGCATGGCCATGCCATGATTGCAGTCCGGGAAATATGTCGAGTTGCCGCAGCAGGGGCGGTAAATATTTTTGGCCATGTGCTCCACTTTGGCCTGCTGCTGCGTCGTCAGGACAACGAATGAATGTTTTGAATAGTGGTCCATGGCGCCGCCCTTCGCTAGGGTCCATCCGCCTGTAGAAGCAAAGCGCCCCGCCTTCGCCAAGGCTTCGGCGGACAAGCCCGCTTCCCCTCCATCGTATGTCACCATTGGCCCTTCTTCTAAAACGGGATTTTTATTGCCCAAGCCGAAGGCCCAGAGCAGATTCAAGACATATCCGGAGTTTTCTTGAGTTATGACCAAGTTGCCGTTAGACAGGCCTTCGAGCAATTTCTTCTCTTCCACTGAAAGTCCGCCCCGACTCTCATAAAGTTCTTCAAATTTCTGTTTATCGATTACTCCCGCTTGAGCCATCTGATAACCCAAGTCGCCCCAGCGAACAGGCAAAACAATTTCTTCCGGAAATACTTTTTCTTCAATCCTTCGACCTTGCTCAGGATTGATGGTGAGTATAGTCGAGCCATCAAGACTTGAATTCTCCACGGCCTCTGTCGTAATAGGGCTAAGCGGCGCTTGCCCTGCGAAGCCTTGGCGAAGCGGGGGAGCAACTCGGTAAATTAAAACTAAACCAACCACAAAAACGGCGATGATAAGAATTTGCGGTATTAAATTTTTATTTTTTGTTTCCATATTTTTTTAATAATATCAGCCTTTTAATTTTCAATTCGAATCAAACATTTTTATTTAAACCACTCTCGCCAATTTTTCGGCCAGCCAAGAAGGATAAGAAGGGCCAGGGGCGCGCCCCAGTTTGCCCAGCGTTCTACAAAATCCCAAATTGGTTCGCCGACAATCGGGCGAATAAGCGCCGTCCAAAAACCCCAGAGAACCGCCCAAAGAAGCACTAACCGAATCGGCCGGAGTAAAACAATAAGGGCCACCAGCAAATCAAGCAAGCCGACAAAAAACAAAAGTTTTGTCGCTAAAATAGCGTCGGTAATGCCGAAATTGGCAAACCAGCCGACCCACTGCGCCTTGCCCGAGAGAGCGAAGACGCCGTGGCCGACAAATTCGCCGGCGACGGCAATTCGGAGAATCCACTCTATAAGTTTATTATTCATGGTCATAGTGTTAGATAATTAATTGATAATGTTTTTATTTCGACGAGCGAGGAGCATGTGAATGTGTAATCACATTCACAATGTCCGAGTCGACGTCGAATCAAAGTACTCTTTATTATACGTCTTCATATATCATTTTCAAAATTAACAGCCCCTCGATTTTACTCGGGATTTAGCAACAATTTTTCATCTTTTCTTCAAGTATTCTTGTTTGTTCTGATTCCGGTTTTTTCTCGCTGCCCTTTTTGATCTTGAATACAAGCGTGGTCAAAACGGCCAAAACTAAAGCAATAATAAATACAATCCAGGCCGAAGAAAGTAAACCATAAACGGCCAAAAATCCCAAGATCACAAATATCGTTTTCCAAATCAAGATAAATTTTGGCTTGATGAATTGCTCCAGCTTAAATGTTGATCCAACCACTGTTCCTCCCATGAGTATGGCAGTTAGTAGTTGGTAGTTAGTAGTTAGTAGTAAATTCAGTTTCATGCCAATTAATAACCAAATCCAAGTCAGAAAAACTCCGGCGCATATCGGGCAAATCTTAAACGACAACAGCTTGTTCACCAACCAAACCGCGAAGGTAATTATTAAGATTGAAGCAATGGCAATAATCATAATCGTAAGATTACATGGCCAACGGTTCCGGAGATTTGTTTAGATTGGCTTTGATATAGCTCTTTATGGCTTCCTCGTCATATTGATCAAATTTCTGCAAACGGCCCCATGACGCCAGGACAATTTTGGCGTCGTTTTTCGCCCGCGGCGTTGTGATAACGCTTTTTGGGTAACGACCGCCCAATTCTTTCAATTTTCCTTTTGTTTCTTCATCAATATCTTTATAAGAGATCCAAATACCGCCGTGCTCTAAACTATGCACGAGTTGTTCGTCCGGAAGTTCCTCGTCATAAAAACCCCAATCAGCCGGACCTGCATAATGCCAGCCGGACGTCGGCGGATTGGAATTATATTCCGGATGAGAGTCTCCAACGGAAATGTGTTTAGCGCCCTGAACTGAAATAGCTTCCCCCGGCCGAACGCCTTCCTCTTTCTTTGAAATCTTTGAAAGCCAATAAAATCCTCCCACAATGATAATAGCAACCAAGATCCAGATAATTATTTTTTTCATGTAATTATATATTTTAACTACTGATAGTAATATTATTTTATAACAAGAAGATAATTATGCCAAGAATAATCATGGCGATTCCGCCGCCAAGACGCATCAATCTTTTTTCTTTATTCTGCCACGCTTCAACTTTATCAAGCAAGTACTTTCGGCTGGCAATCGCCAGAATGATGACGAGCGGCAAGATGAAGATAAGATTGTAGATGAACAAATAGCCGACGCCTTTAATATAGGTGACATTGTCGTGAAGAAGTCCGAGAATCATCAAGTACGGTCCGCCAGTGCAAGGAAATTCGCAGAGGCCGACTAAAATGCCGAGAACAAAAGCGGCTGGAATAGAAGCTTTTTCCATTACGCGCGCGAGCAAGCCGTGGCTCCATTTTGGAATTTTAAGCTTGATCGGAGAATTGGGAAATATTTCTTGGATCAAGCTTATAATGCCGAGAGCAATTAAAAGTCCGGCGCCCAATTTGCCCATGAAATGCGGAGTGTTGAATATGTGAAGCGCTCCCAGAATGCCGAGGCCGATCAGAATATAGGCGGTGAAAACTCCGAAGATATATATTCCTCCGATTTTCAGAATACTTGATCTCATTCGTCCTATCGACAGGAGAAAGGCGATGGTTAAAAGCAAAATTGAGAAGGCGCAGGGATTGATGCTGTCAACTAAAGCCGTAATTCCGACAAGCGGCAGAAGCCACTTTCCCCCATCGCTTATATCCCAGATCACCTGCGACGAACCCGTGGAATATTTAAGAAGAATCGCGAGTCCGACGACAATCAAGCCGGCAATAATAAGCCACCATATTTTATTTGATTTTTTCACATTATTTTCTTTTTGTTCTCCGTTTTGGCAACAATTATTTTTATTTTCATTTTCCATATTTTCCATATTTTTTTCTGCGAAAGTCCGCGTTTAGTCAGCGAAAGTCCGCGTCTTACTACGGGGTGACCGTCGCCTCAAACTTGAGTATTGTTTGAGCGCCAGCGTCGTCTTCAAGATATATTTCCCTTTCAATCCGGCCTACGCCTGCCGGACCGTGGGCGTTCGGGTCAAATATAGCTGTGATTACAGCTTCCGCTCCAGCCGGAATTTCCATATTGGCTTTTGGCACCAAGCCGTGCCCGGGCATGCCAAAAGGTCCTTTCGTTTTCTCTCCTACTGTAATTGAAGCGGTTGTGCACATGCAGGACGTGTAAATTTTAGCAACGTTAATCGGGCCGGCCGCATTATTTTTAACCTTGAATTCATGATTCACATTGCCGTTCGCCATGGAAACTTCTCCGAAATTATAGAATGTTTCAGCGGCAGTAAGAGCCGCCGCAGAAG
>Ga0155114_128_pt1 | contig 30360 bp, 22 predicted proteins | sample RifCSPhighO2_01_FD_106082 | JGI IMG/M metagenome (GOLD analysis project Ga0155114, IMG submission 106082) | Candidatus Nomurabacteria bacterium RIFCSPHIGHO2_01_FULL_42_16 | reverse complement strand
ACATTTGAGAACATTGGGGAATTCAACGCCATCAGTCTCCGCCTGTCTTCGCCGGACAAGATTCGAGAGTGGTCTCATGGCGAAGTGACCCGGCCGGAAACAATCAACTACCGCACCGGCCGGAGCGAGCGGGGCGGGCTTTTTGACGAGCGCATTTTCGGCCCGGAAAAAGATTTTGAATGTTATTGCGGAAAATATCGCCGAGTCCGCTACAAGGACATTATCTGCGAAAAGTGCGGAGTCGAAGTGACCCGTTCGATTGTCCGGCGAGAGCGCATGGGCCATATCGAACTGGCCAGTCCGGTGGCTCATATTTGGTTTTTGCGCGGCGTGCCGTCCCGGCTTTCCAATTTGCTTGGTATCTCGGTCAGTGACTTAGAAAAGGTAATTTACTTTGCCGGTTATATAATCACCAAAGTGAGCGAAGAAGAGAAGAACGTCATTCTGCAGAATTTGGAGAATGAATATCGGACGAAGTTAAAGAATACGAGGGACGAAGAAACTAAAGAAAAGCTGAAGCAGCTTCTCCAAAATGCCAAGCGGGAAATTGGCGAAATATATGAAAACAAAGTTTTAAACGAAGCCAGTTATCGCCATTTTTCTTTGAAGTACGGCACCTGCTTTGAGGCCATGATCGGCGGGGAGGCTATTTTTTCGATTCTTCAGAAGATGGATTTGAAAAAGATTAAGAAAGATCTCGAAGAGAGGGTTGCCAAAGGGAGCGCGGCTGATCGGGAGAAAATGGGCAAGCGGCTGTCCTTGATCCGTTCTCTGATTAATTCCGGCATGAAGCCGGAGTGGATGTTTCTTTCCGTCATTCCGATTATTCCGCCGGCTCTTCGCCCGATGGTGGCGCTTGATGGCGGCCGGCATGCCACCTCCGACCTAAATGACCTTTATCGCCGAGTGATCAACCGCAACAATCGTTTGAAGAAACTCAAAGAAATAGGCGCGCCGGATGTTATTTTAAGAAACGAAAAAAGAATTCTGCAGGAGGCCGTGGATGCTCTGCTTGATAACTCCATCACCGCTCAAGGAGACGCTCAAGCCATGAGCACTGCCCAAAGGAGAGCTCTCAAGTCTCTGGCCGACAATCTGAAAGGCAAACAGGGCCTCTTCCGCCAGAATCTGCTCGGCAAGCGCGTTGATTATTCCGGCCGAAGCGTGATCGTCATCGGTCCTAATTTAAATCTCGATCAGTGCGGCCTGCCGAAGCACATGGCGCTTGAACTTTTCCGGCCGTTTGTCATTGCCAAAATTCTTTCTCGGGAGCTGGCCTTTAATGTCCGCGGAGCCAATAAACTGATTGAAGAGCGAGTGCCGGAAGTCTGGGCGATTTTGGAAGAAGCAATTAAAGAAAAGTATGTTCTCTTGAACCGCGCGCCGACCCTTCATCGTCTCGGCATTCAAGCTTTCAAGCCGGTCTTGATTGAAGGCAACGCCATTCAGGTTCATCCGCTTGTCTGTACTGCTTTTAACGCGGACTTCGATGGCGATCAAATGGCTGTTTATGTGCCGCTTTCTAAGGAAGCCCAAAGCGAAGCGCGGGAAATAATGTCCTCCGCCAAGAACCTGCTCAAGCCTGCCTCCGGCGACCCGATTGTTAATCCGAAACTGGATATTGTTTTAGGCTGTTACTGGATGACCAGAATAATTGAAGGGGAAAAAGGCGAAGGCATGTATTTTGCCAGCCCCAATCACGCCATTACCGCTTATGATTTCGGAATTGTATCGCTTAGGTCCTCCGTGAAGGTTTTAGGCACGGAAAGTCCAAAATACAAAAAATTTGAAGGCCGTATTTTCGAAACTACGGTCGGCCGGCTTCTTTTCAACAGCGTTTTGCCGGAAGATTTCGATTACTTGAATGAAGATGTTAATGTGAATCGCATGTCTTCCTTAGTCGATGAACTTATTTTGCATTATGGCATGGACGGAACGCCGAAGGTTTTGGATAAAATCAAGAATTTCGGATACAAGTACACTACCATTGCCGGCATTACTTGGAGTATTGACAGTATTTCAGTGCCGGCGGCCAAGAAAGAAATCGTAGCGCGCGGCCACATCGAGGCTGAAGAAGCCTCCGCACAGTTCAAGGAAGGCCTCCTCTCAAAGGAAGAAAAATACCGGAAGACGATTGAAATTTGGGAGAAAGTTAGAAGTGAAATTGAAAAAATTCTGCCAGAGACTTTGGATAAAAAAGGCTCGGTTTACGACATGCTTTATTCCAAGGCCCGAGGCTCGATCGACAGCCTAACTCAACTGGCCGGCATGAAAGGGCTTATTCAAGGTCCGACCGGCCGCATCATTGACTTCCCGATCATTCCTTCCTACAAAGAAGGGCTTTCTCCGATTGAATATTTTATTTCCACTCACGGCTCGCGCAAAGGACTTGCTGACACCGCTCTCAATACGGCCAGAGCCGGATATCTGACGAGGCGCTTGGTGGATGTTTCTCAAGACGTTATTGTGACCGAAGAAGATTGCGGCACCAAAGAAGGCAGGACTTTGGCCGAGGAAGATATTTCAGGCATTAAAATTTCGCTTTCTAAAAATATCCGCGGCCGGGTGCTGGCTAAAGACATTTCTGCATCCTCTGGCGCAAAAGGCAAGAAAGGCAAAGTTTTGTACAAAAAAGGCGCTCTGATTACCAAAGAAGAAGCCCAGAAGATTGAAGCTCTCGGAATTTCATCAGTCTCCGTAAGATCGCCTTTGACTTGCGAGACTGCTCAAGGCGTTTGCCAAATGTGTTACGGCATGGATTTGGCTCGGAATCGGCTAGTCGAGCAGGGCGAAGCGGTTGGTATCGTGGCGGCCCAGGCGATTGGCGAGCCCGGCACCCAGCTTACTCTTCGAACTTTCCATGCCGGCGGCGTAGCCAATGTCGACATCACGGCGGGACTGCCGCGCGTAGAAGAGATTTTTGAGCGCCGCAGTATTAAAAATCCGGCGGTTATTTCACGCGCGGCGGGTGTTGTACTTCCGATTAAAGATACGGGCGAGGAAAAAATTATCGTTGTTTTGGATGAAGACAAGAAGAGCACGGAATACGAGCTTAGCTTCGGCCGCGAGCCCATTGTGAAGTCCGGACAAAAAATCAAAAAAGGAGATATTCTGACCGACGGTTCGGCTGACATCAGTGAAATCTTCCGCTATGGCGGCAAAGGCAATGCTGAAGAATACATTATTAATGAAATCTTGAAAGTTTATGAACTGCAAGGCGCCTCAATTTCCCGAAAACATATTGAGATTATTGTCCGTCAAATGTTCTCCCGCCGCCGCATTACTGATTCCGGCGCTACAAATTTCTCGGCGGGCGACATTGTGGAGAATTCTGATTTTATTCAAGAGAATATCCGCCAAAAAAAGGAAGGCGGCGAAGAAGCTAAGGGAGACATTATTGTTCTTGGAATTACCGAAACAGCTCTGACAACCAAAAGCTGGCTGTCGGCCGCTTCTTTCCAAAATACCAACCGGACTCTCATAAGCAATGCCATCCGAGCCGGAGTAGACGAGCTTCGCGGCCTTAAGGAAAATGTCATAATCGGCCACTTGATTCCCGCCGGCACAGGATTTAAAAAAAAGTTATAAAGTTATAAAGTCCATCAAGTTATAAAGTGAATACAAAATGCATTTGCTTTTAACTTTACAAACTTTATAACTTTACAAACTTTATAACTTATCCATGACACCAGTTGAGCAAATCAAAGAGCGGCTTTCGATTGTTGATGTTGTTTCTTCGTATGTCAAACTCGAGAAAGCGGGAATGAATTTACGCGCTCGCTGTCCATTTCACAGCGAGCGCACACCTTCTTTTTTTGTTTCGCCTGCGAGGGGGAGTTTCCACTGTTTCGGCTGCAACAAAGGCGGAGACATTTTTACTTTTATTGAAGAAGTTGAGGGCGCTAATTTCAGCGAGGCGCTTCGAACGCTAGCTGATCGAGCGGGGGTAGATTTGCGCTCCACTTCAGGCTATAAGCAAGGCGAGGCGGCGGCGCTGTATGAAATTTTGGAAGAGGCCACTTTGTTCTTTGAGAAAAATTTATGGACCCCACCCTTTGCCCTCCCCTTAGTAAGGGGAGGGTTGGGAGGGGTCGAGTATCTCCGCAAGCGCGGGTTGACTGACGAGACAATAAAAAAATTCAGAATCGGCTACGCTCTCGATTCATGGTCTGCCCTGCGCGATTATCTAAAAGGCAAGAAATATAGCGAACAGCTGATTGAGAAAGCCGGCTTGATTATCTCGGGTGATCGGGGATATTACGACCGCTTTCGGGCGAGAATAATGTTTCCGATTGCAAATAGTCAGGGCCGGATTGTAGGATTTTCCGGAAGAATTTTCGAGGGACTTGCCCCGCGAAGCTCGAAGAGCGAAGTGGGGGCAAAGTACATAAATAGTCCCGAAACTACTCTTTACAACAAATCAAGAATTTTATACGGCTACGACAAGGCCAAGAGGGCCATTATGCAGAAAAATTCTTGCATAGTCGTTGAGGGGCAGATGGATCTTATTGTTTCGCATCAAGAGGGTTTTGATAATACGGTCGCCGTATCCGGTACGGCCCTGACTTCTTATCATATCGATCTCGTCAAGCGCTTCACAGATATTTTGATTTTGGCTTTTGATGCGGATCCGGCCGGACTTAAGGCCTCCGAGCGTTCAGTAAGGACCGCTTTGGAGAAAGGAATGGATGTGCGGATCGCTAAATTGCCTAAGGGCCTGGATCCGGCTGATTATATTTTAAAAAATAAGACAGGCTGGACGGAGAGCACGGCCTCCGCGAAGCACATCATAGATTTTTATCTGGATTTTCTGCGGGAAGAAGGGCTAAAGGGCAGAGATCTTTCAAAGCAAATTACGAAAAAGGTTTTGCCTTACATTGCCGAGCTTGGAAGCAAGCTTGACCAAGCTCATTTCATTAAGAAGGTGGCAGACTTGCTCGAGGCCCCCGAGCGGGCCGTGCAGGAGGAGGTACAGAAAATCACCACCCCACCCCAGCCCTCCCCTGATAAGGGGAGGGAGGAATTAAGACCTCCCCCTTTGGGGGAGGTTGGAGGGGGTTACACCCTACAGCTGGAAGAAAAAATTGCAGGCATTCTTCTTTGGCAGACTGGTCAAGGGAATGCCCGCCCCGACCTAAGGTCGGGGCAAGCCCTGACCAGATTCAAGCAAAGGCTTGAAAAAATAACCGGCAAAAGCCACGATGAAATTTTCAAAAAATATAGCTCCAAAATTAAGCAAGATCTTATTTTTCAGAGCGAGATGTATTACGGGGACGATGCCGGTCAAATAAACAAAGCCCTTGACGAGCTTTTAGACAATTTAGAGAAAGAAATTTTGGAAGGGCGCCTGAAAGAACTTATAATTATGCTTAAAAAAGAAGAAAAAGTTAAAAACGAGAGAGAAGTGAAAAAGATTTTAGAAGAGTGCCAAAAAATCAATAAAAGAATCCACGAAATTAAAAATAGCCGTTTTTCCTCCCTAGGCCGTCCCGGCACGGGCAAGGCCCTAGGCGGAAAATTTTATGAAAAAAAATAAAAAACAAAAGAAAAGCAAGCCAGCTAAAAAACTTCGAGGCAAGGCCCGTCCCGACCTAAGGTCGGGACGGGCCCACGCCCGACCTAGGTCGACTTCGGGAAAAGCCGCCCTAATCATTGAAGCCAAAATTAAGGAATTGACTGTTAAGGGCAAAAAGCGCGGCTTTATAACTTATGATGAAATCTTAAAAGCCTTTCCGGAAATTGAAGACAATATTGTCCTTTTGGACGAGCTTTATGAAAAAATCTCGGTGGCCGGAATTGATATTCTGGAGAGCGGCAACCTGCTTGATTTAGAAGAGGGCCTGACAGAGATTCCGAAGGACACCAAGACTCACGACTCGATTCAGATGTATCTCAAGGAAATTGGACAGCATCCTCTTATTCCGGCTTCGGAAGAGAAGGAATTGGCCAAAAGGATCGAAGCGGGCGATCCGGAGGCAAAGAACCTGCTGGCCCGCGCCAACCTGCGCCTAGTGGTTTCAATTGCCAAAAAATATGTCGGCCGGAGTTCCGATTTAACTTTGCTTGACCTTATTCAAGAAGGTAATCTGGGCTTATTTAAAGCGGTAGAAAAATTTGACTGGCGCAGGGGTTTTAAATTCTCAACTTATGCCACTTGGTGGATCAAGCAGGCCATTACTCGCGCCTTGGCAGACCAATCTCGCACCATCCGCATTCCGGTCCACATGGTGGAAACAATTTCCAAGTATAAGCAAGTCTATCGAAGACTTTCGCAAGATCTTGGCCGGGATCCTTTGGCAGAAGAAATTTCGACGGAAATGGGTCTTGATTTGAGCAAGGTGCGCATGATTGAAAACATCAATCAGGATACTCGTTCTTTGGAACAGCCGGTTGGCGCGGATGACGAACAGGATAGATCGACCTTGGGCGAATTTATTCCAGATGAGAAAATCCTGTGGCCGGATCAGGAAGCGGCCAGGAAAATTCTCTCCGATCAAATCAGCGAAGTCCTTGAAGATTTAACTCCTAAGGAGCGTAAAATTCTTGAGATGCGGTATGGACTGGTGGACGGGATTCAGCACACCTTAGAAGAAGTGGGCAGGGAATTTGGCGTAACTCGCGAGCGCATCCGCCAAATTGAAGCCAAGGTTCATGAAAAACTGCGCGAAAACGAAAAAATCATCCGGCTAAAAGATTATTTCGAATAGTGGTTCAAACAATCACGTTTCCACTTTTGTGTATTTAGCACTTCCCGCCCCGTACCAAAATCATTGAGTGTTTGTTGATGATTTTGGTATGGGGACCCGGCTAAAAGATTATTTCGAATAATAGTTCAAACGATATGGATTAACTTATAACTTATCCGCCTGAGGTGGATCCGCCTTTGGCGGATAACTAAATTCGTTATTCGTTATCTGTTATTAGTTATCTGTTACTTTACGTATTTGTCGAGGATTTGTTTGACTTGCTCGTATGGCAGAGCGCCGGGGATTTCGGCTACGGGTTTGCCGTTTTTAAAGACAAGACTGTAAGGCGTGCCCCGAACGTTAATTTTTATTCCATCATCAACATCGGCTTGAACTTTAGAAGCAAATTGGCCGCTCTCAAGGCAGGCAGTAAATGCGCTTCTATCCAGCCCGACATATTCGGCAATCTTTGGAAGTAGGGCCGGGTCTAGGCCGTTATTGGCCGGAGTAATTTCAAAAATTCTGTCGGTGTAAGCCCAGAATTTTTCATTTCCGCCGAGTGAAGCGGCGCATTCGAGCGCTTCGGCCTCTTTGCGGGCTTTCGGGTGAAGCGAGTCGAGGGGGAAGTGCCGGTAGACCCAAGCCACTTTGCCGGAATAATTATCCATGACTTCTTGCATGGTGGAATGGAATCTTTTACAGAATGGACATTCGGTGTCAGAATATTCCAAGATAACCACTTGGGCGGCTTTTAAGTCGCCCCGAACATGCTCGGACGCGCTTAAGGCCCTCGGTTTTAGGTCGGCTACTTTCGGCTCCCCAGTGTCGCCCGGGGCGGGCGAAGGAGCTTTAATGCCGCGAAGTAAAATTGCGCCGGCGATTAAAACGCCGGTAATAATGATGGCCGAAGGCAGGTTTAGAGAGAACTTTTGTTTTGTTTCCATGTGGTTCACGAATACCGCTAATCTCAATCGAATACCGCTAATATTTATTCGAGGTATTCGCCCCGTGTCGCTCGCGAGCGACACGGGGTAGATTCGAGGTATTTGTGTATTTAAGGCTGTTAATAACTCTTATTGTAGCATATTTCTTGATTGTGATATAATTTAATCAATATTATTAATTATTATTTACAGCTTCTAGCTGCTACTAGCATCTAGAAGATGATTAAAATTATGATGTGTAAAAATTGCGGTGAAAGTTCTTGTGCTGGCTGTGGTAAAAAAAAGTGCTTGTCAGCCAAAATTACTTGGGCCCTTTTGTTTATCGGCGGTCTAAACTGGGGCTTAGTCGGTTTGGGCGCCTTCTTTGGCAAGAATTTCAATGTTGTTAATTTGATTTTTGGCGGCGCTCCAGCGCTGGAGTGGATAATTTATATTTTAGTCGGTATTGCCGCAGTCGTTTGGATATTCCCTTGCCGTTGCAAAACTTGTATGCCCGAGGCCGCGCCAGGTCAATCTGCCGGAGCAATGTAGAAATGTTGTTTTACCACTTCTCGCCCCGTAGCCAGAAATTTATGCATTCGATAAATTTCTGTGGTACTGGGGTGCAAAACTTGTATGCCGGAAGGTTCGGCTGTCCCCGGAAGCAGTGAGATGAAAGTGTAGTTATATTTCCTTTTTTCAATATCGAATTGAAAAAAGGAAAAGCGGCAATACAAATGCCGCTCATGCGAATAATCAAAAAAACCGCCATTGCGGTTTTTTTGATTAGATGATAAAGTGTAAGAATTAATAGCGTTGTTTGCAGATAAAATTACTCCAACATGATTTCCTCTTCGATGATTTTTGCTTATTTCATAACATTCCTGGCGATTTACATCCAGGTCTTTTTTCTGGTGACATTTTTGGAGCGCAAAAGAGAAATAATCAGAAGAGAAAAAGAAATTGAGCTTAAGGATTATCCGGTGGTAACAGTGATTGCGCCTTGTTGGAATGAGGAAAAAACTTTGGCTAAAACCGCCGACTCATTGCTTAAACTCAATTATCCGAGAGAAAAACTGCAAATAATTTTAGTTGATGACGGCAGTACGGATCGAACTTATGAATTAATGCAAGAGTACGCGAATTATCCCAATGTTGAGGTTTATAAAAAAGAAAATGGCGGCAAGCATACGGCGGTTAATTTTGGTCTTGAAAAAGCAAGAGGTGATTTTGTCGGCTGCTTAGACACTGATTCTTTTGTCCACCCCGAAGCTCTTAAAAGAATTATTACTTATTTCGATAATCCTGAAGTCATGGCGGTTGCTCCCTCGATCATCATTCATGAGCCGAAGAATCTCATTCAATATGCCCAGAAAGCGGAATATGAAATGGCTGTTTATATTAAAAAAATGCTCGGTTTTCTCGGCGCCATCCACGTGACCCCGGGCCCGTTTTCGATATTCAGAAAAGAAGTTTTTGACAAATTAGGCAATTATAGGCAAGCCCACAATACTGAAGACATGGAAATCGCTTACCGGATGCAATCGAACGGCTACAGGATAGAACAATGCAATGACGCCTATGTTTATACAGTCGCCCCCGGCACAATTAAGGGACTTTTTAAGCAGAGACTGCGATGGATTTACGGCTTTCTTAACAACACCTTGGACTACAAGCACGTTCTTTTCAGGCCTAAGTATGGAAACTTTGCGCTCTTTACGATTCCAGCCGGTATTATTTCAATCAGCGCGGCGCTTTATTTGTTTGCTGGCTCAATTGGCAATATTTTTAATAGGGGAATGGAAAAATTTACTCAAGCCCGAGCGGTTGGTTTAGATTTTGGTTTTAATTTTCCCAGCTTGAGCTGGTTTTATATAGACACGGGGGTTTCAGTAATTTTGATTATTATTTTATTTAGCCTGCTTATTGTCTCGATGATTTTAGGCAGTCGGATGGCCAATGGGCGGGTGAAGCTTTCTGTAAACATTCTTTATTTTATTGGCATATATAGCTTTATCGCGCCGTTCTGGCTCATAAAGGCTGTTTATAATACCGCCATTTCAAAGAAGCCATCCTGGCGATAAAAATTTTATGATTGATTGGAAAAAATATATTTTAGTTTTTTTTATTACCTTGGCTCTCTTTTTGAGCGCTTTTTACTTGAGTGACTTTTTGGGCAATAAAAAGATTGAAGATGTTAAAAGCATTCAAGACAAAGTTGCGACTGACATTTTATCTTCTGAAACAAAATTTGCCCTCTTAGAAGAACTTTCTTGTAAAGACGTGGACAACACCTTTCTGTCCGAAGAACTAGGAGACCTGGCGGGCAAGATTGAATATGGCGAGCAGAATATCAGCGGCAGCAAGGATGAGATTTTAAGCTTGAAGCGCTATTATTCTTTACTTGAGATCAAAGATTATCTTCTGATGAAAAGGGTGCGCGAGCGCTGCGGTTTGAAATCAATTTTCGTTCTTTATTTCTATTCTGATAAGGAAAAATGCGATGACTGCGAGAAGCAAGGCTATGTCCTGACGGCCCTGCGCGAAAAATATCCGGAATTCAGGGTTTATTCTTTTGATTATAATATTGACCTTTCAGCTGTCCGGGCGCTTATTTCAATTTATAAAATTAAAGGAGATGAATTGCCGGCTCTGGTAATAAACAGAAAAGTCTATGAAGGCTTCCAAAGCGTCGAAGATGTTGAAAAAATCTTGCCCGACCTCCTAAAGTTAAAAAAAGCCGAGGAACCCCAAAAAGAAGAATAATTTACCCCCACACCTATTTTGAAATTTGAGCCGAAGGTCGGATTCGAACCGACGACCGGCCGATTACCCCAGTAGTACTCCGACCAAGGTCGGAGACTACGGGGCAGGCAAAACGGCTGCGGCATTTATCCCGTTAGAAGTGAGCCGGCAGTGGGATTCGAACCCGACGACCTACGGTTTACAAAACCGTTGCTCTACCAACTGAGCTATGCCGGCAAATTTATCCGGCTCACTTCTAATGGGACCAACTGAGCTACTTCGGCCCTACTATGCTCTGATATAACATCAGAGCTTCGAAGGGCAAGCATACTGAAATGAACACTGCTTGTCCATCCGAAGCTCGGACGTAAGGACGAGCGAAGGAGGAAGCTACTTCGGCGTTATTTCGACGAGCGAGGAGCGCGTGAGAATGTACTCATTCTCACGGCGTCCGAGCGATGTCGAATCAAAGTACTCTTTATTTTAGGCCATTTTCTTTTTCCTCATCCTCTTTCATTTCCTGTTCTATTTTTTTTAAACGGTTTTTGTAGTCGGAAATATTTTTAAATAATTTGGAGACCAAGCTTGGCTTGGTCTTCTCTGGTTTTTCAGCCGAGACTTTCTCAATAAACTTCTTAATCTTTGGCATCATAGTCTCTTTCTTTCTTTTTACAAAATAAACAAGCTTTATTCGAAGCTTAAGCAAAATAAGAACAAAGAGATGAATATATTTACCCAAAAAACCGAGAACTCTTGTTTTGATAAGATTAAAGTTTATTTTCGGCAGGAGAGAGCCGGGAGTCGGCGCATCAGTAATTATTTCCGCCTGGCCGCGCCGGATCATTTTTGTCTTATAAAGTATGATGCCCAGAATAACGGCGAGAGATATTAAAAATAAAGCAATTAGAATCCACATATTTTTGTTTTACTCCAAGACTGAATAACGGACGACTTGATTTATTTTAATGTCCGGATCCGCTTCCTCGAGAAGTTTGCTTACAGTTATTTCCTGATTTTTAACAAAGGCCTGTTCAAGAAGGGCTTGGACAGACTCCGGATTCATGGCGGCGACATGCATGGCCAAATCTTTTGATAATTCCGAGGACCCTCCCGAGAGGCTGGCTAAAGCCGCCGTCTTGCCGTTATGCAGATAGACTCCCAAATTGGCGCCCTCAACCATTCTCACTTGGCCCAGTTTAATGTTTTCTCCCATTTTCTGAATGACGGGATTAATGAGCTCTTGCGTCTCGGCTTGCGCTTTATCCGCACCTTCTTGCCAAGCAACTTCAGCGATTTGATTTACCAAATTGACGAAATCTTCGCTCTTAGCGACAAAATCAGTCTCGCATTTAAGGCCGACCATAATCGCTTTTTTGCCGTCAGTTTTGATGACGATGAGCCCGTCTTTTACTTCGCGATCCGCTTTTTTAGAAGCGATTTCTGAATTCTCGCTCGCGAGGATGGCTAAAGCTTTTTTTATATCGCCGTCAGCTTGGGTCAAGGCCTTTTTACATTGCATGACCGAGATTCCGGTTTGGTCGCGCAACTCTTTTATTTGATCAGATGTAATCATAGAAAGTAAATCAAGTAAATCAAGTAAATCAAGTAAATCAAGCCTCTTTCGCTTGCCTTGCTTGTCTCGCTTGATTTACTTATCTTGCTGTTTGTAGGCCTTAGCTAATTGCTCGACAAAAAATTTAATGCTTGAGACAGAAGAGTCATTCGCCACAATAGGGTAATCAACTTTTTTTATATCGCAGTCAGTATTGCAAATACTGATTACCGGAATTTTCATTCTAATAGCTTCATTTAAAGCGCCCTCCTCTTTTCTGGAATCGACTATTATTAAGAGGTTCGGCGTTTTAGCCATTTTAACCAGACTAGAAAAGTATTTTTCCAGTCTTTCGATTTCCCGATTAATCATGAGGCGCTCTTTTTTAGTGTATTTTTCAAACTCGCCTTTTTCTCTCTTATCTTTTAAATCAACCAGGCGATCAATCCTTTTTTTAATTTCTCCGAAATTAGTCAAAGTGCCGCCGATCCAGCGCTCGTTTACATACGGCATGCCTAAATTTTCTGCCGCTTCTTGAACCGCTTTTTTAGCTTCCGGTTTTGAACCGACGAAAAGTATTTGTTTTCCTTCCTTGGCAAGATTGCTGATCAGTTCCAGGGCCCGATCGAGCTCCACCTTAGTTTTTTCTAAATCAATATAATCGGTTTTATTTTTGGTGCCCAGGATAAATTTGGCGGTTGAAGGATGACGGCGGCTTTTGCTATAGCCGAAATGCCCTCCGGCTTTCTGCATGATCTCCAAATTTTGGTCGCTTTTAATATTGTTAGTCATAACGGCCATTCTAGCAAAAAAGGATTTCCCTTGCAACCATTAATTGACTATTTTGTTTCTATAGGGTAAAAATAGAGTAATTCAGGACATTGTCCTTTTAAATTCAATTATACTAATCAATACTAAATTTACCGTTATGAAAAATAGAAACTTTATGCAAATGCTTCGCGCCAAATGGGCCGAAGGCAAATTCGTCTGTGTTGGGCTTGATACTGATTTCAACAAAATCCCTCAATGCGTAAAGGATAAGAATTATCCTGTAAGCGGCACGATAATTGAATTTAATAAAACAATTATTGATGCGACCAGTGATTACGCTTGCGCCTACAAACCCAATTCTGCTTTTTACGAGCAGTATGGGGCCGAAGGAATTAATGCTTTGAGGAGAACAATTGACCATGTTCATGAAACCGCGCCAAATATGCCGGTAATACTGGATTATAAGCGTGGCGACATCGGTAATACCAACGAAGGTTATGTCAAATTCGCTTTTAATTATCTGGAAGCCGATGCAGTGACCGTGCATCCATATTTAGGCAGTGAAGCGATGAAGCCATTTCTTGATTGCAAAGATAAGGGCATCATTGTTCTTTGTCGCACTTCCAACAAAGGCGCAGGAGAATTTCAGGATAAAAAAAACTTGCTTCAACGGGAATTTTACACGGATTCTGTGGAATTGTATAAAATTGTTGCGCGCAATATTACCAAAACATGGAATTATAACAATAACTGCCTACTCGTGGTTGGCGCGACATATCCCGGAGAATTAAAACAAGTACGGAAGATTGTCGGTGATATGCCGATTTTGATTCCCGGCATAGGCGCGCAAGGCGGGGATTTGCAAGCGACTCTTGAGGCAGGGCTCGATTCTAAGGGTGAAGGAGTTATCATTAATTCTTCGCGCGGAATTATTTACGCGTCAAGTGGTGAAGATTTTGCCGAAGCGGCCCGCAGAGAGACACTGAAGCTGCATACTGCGATTGCTGATTTCCGTCAAAAGTATCTGGCAACAGTATGATTTACACAAATAATAAAAAAGGGAGTTCAGAAATTTCTGGACTCCCATTTTAATTTGTTTTCCAGTATCTTTTATGCTGTTTTTAGTACAGCATCTTTTTTGACTCACGGGGCGGGCCCCTTTAGCCCCTTTCTTTGACTGACTGCTATTTTTTAGGTATTATCAAATCATGTTGCAAACTAAGCTTTTTACCCGAACAAAAAAGGAGGCGCCCTCTGACGAAGTTTCTAAAAACGCCAAGCTTCTCATAAAGGCCGGGTTTATTCACAAGGAAATGGCCGGGGTTTATTCATTTTTGCCGCTTGGTCTCCGTGTTCTTAAAAAAATAGAAAATATTATTAGGGAAGAAATGAATGCCATTGGCGGGCAGGAAGTCAGTATGTCAGTTTTGCAGGATAAAAATCTATGGGAGAAAACTGATCGCTGGGAAGACCAAAAAGTGGATGCGTGGTTTAAAACAAAACTCAAAAGCGGTACCGAGCTCGGACTTGGTTTTACTCACGAAGAACCGCTCACAGTCATCATGAAATCTTTTATTTCATCATATCGAGATCTGCCTAAGTATGTGTATCAATTTCAGAATAAATTTAGAAATGAAACGCGCGCCAAAAGCGGACTGCTCCGGGGAAGAGAATTTTTAATGAAAGACCTTTATAGTTTTCATGAATCCGAGGATGATATGCTAAATTATTATGATAAGACGAAAGATGCTTATTTTAAAATATTTAATCGCTGCGGACTAGACGCAATCTATACTAAGGCCGCCGGCGGAGCTTTCACGGCAAGTTATACGCATGAGTTTCAAGTGGTTGCACCCGTTGGAGAAGATACAATTTTTGTTTGTGATCAGTGCAGATACGCGGAGAACAAAGAAATTTCGAATCTTAAGGAAGGCGATAGCTGTCCTTTATGCAAGGGTAAAATAAAAAAGGAAAAGTCTATTGAAGTAGGGAACATTTTTCCTCTTGGGACTAAATATTCCGAACCAATTGGTTTGACTTATAAAACAGAGGGCGGAGAAGAGCGTAGGGTGGTTATGGGAAGCTATGGCATTGGCTTGCCGCGGCTTATGGCCACGGTAGTTGAAGTGTTTTCCGATGAGCGCGGGATTGTGTGGCCGGAATCGATTGCCCCCTTCTCTATCCATGTGCTTGTATTGGGTGAGGATGGCGAAGTCTTTAAAAAAGCAGATAAAATATATGAGGATTTACAAAATAAGGGCATTGAAGTACTCTATGATGACCGGCACGATATAAGCGCTGGGGAGAAATTCGCCGATGCTGATTTGATAGGCCTGCCTTACCGGGTGGTTATATCCGAGCGGAGTTTGAAGGAAGGCGGAGTGGAAATAAAAAAGCGTACCGAAGAAAAAGGTAAAATTATTAATGTTGATGAGTTAATGAATTTACTAGTCCCTAGAACCTAGTCCCTAGAACCTAATTTATATGATAAAAAAATTTTACAAAACATTTTCAAATGAAATCGGCATAGATTTGGGAACGGCTAACACCCTGGTCTATTTGGGCGGGCACGGCATCGTGATCAATGAGCCTTCGGTCGTAGCGGTTAATCAAAAAACGGGTCAGATTGTGGCTGTCGGAGCCGAGGCTAAAGATATGCTCGGCCGTACCCCGAAGCATATCAAAGCCATCCGGCCGCTAGTGGATGGAGTTATTTCGGACTTCGAAGTCACGGAAGAAATGCTCTCATATCTTATTAATAAGGCCGAGAAAATGAATAAGAAATTTTTCCGTCCGAGAGTCGTCATCGGCGTGCCTTCAGGCATAACCAATGTTGAAACTCGGGCGGTTTACGACGCAGCCAGGTCGGCCGGAGCCAGAGAGGTTCACATCATTGAAGAACCTATGGCCGCGGCCATCGGCATCAGACTGCCGGTCAAAGAGCCGGTCGGCTCGATGGTGATTGATATCGGCGGCGGCACTACTGACATCGCCGTAATATCTTTAGGCGGAATTGTCCGGTCAAAGAACTTGAAAATCGCCGGGGATTGTTTTAATGCCGATATTATGACCTACACTCGCGACGAATTTAAACTATTGATCGGCGAGAAGACGGCTGAAAATGTTAAAATCGCGATCGGCCGGGTTGTTTCCGGGCCGACCTTGGAGGCGGAAATTCGCGGACGGGACTTAGTCACCGGTCTGCCGCGGCAGATTATCGTGACCGACGGCGATATTCGCGAGGCTATTTCTGCTTCGGTTAATACTTTAATTGACGGGATTAAAGAAGTCCTGGAAATGACTCCTCCAGAAATTCTCTCTGACATCATGCATCGGGGAATAGTGCTCGTCGGCGGCGGAGGCCTCATTCAGGGCTTGGATTTACTTTTACAGAATGTTTTGAAAATACCGGTCTATGTGGCCCCTGATCCTCTTTCGGCCGTGGCGCGCGGGACGGGCATTGTTTTAGAAAATATCAAGGACTTCCAAGAGATTTTAATTTCGACTCAAGATGAAATCCCGCCGCGCTAAAAAAAATTTTGGGAAAATATTCTATCTTGCTCTCTTGATTTTAATTGTGGCCGGACTCTTTTTTAATTTTCGAAGTCCGATCAAAGGTTTTTTTTCTGAAGTTCTGCAGGCCGTAAGCCGGCCATTTTGGCGCTCCGGCCATAAGGCTGGCGAGAGCTTCTCTTCTCTTCTGGCTTGGTTTAAAAGTACGCGATCTTTATTTGACGATAATAAGGCTTTGACCGAGGAATTGCGGGAGCTCGAAGCGCGCTTGGCGGACCGCAATATTATTTGGGAAGAGAATTTGAAGCTCAAAGAAATTTTGAATCGCCATCCGGCCGAGGAGAATTTTATTCTTGGTGTAATTTTAGCCAAGCCTAACCGCTCACTTTATGATACTTTCATTATTGATGTTGGCGCACAGGATGCGGTTCTGCCCGGACAGAGAGTTTTTGCTTATGGCGATATTTTAATCGGTGAACTGGCAGAGGTCTATGATAAAACTTCAAAAGTTAAACTTTTTTCTACGCCCGGCGAGAAGACTGAAGTGGTTTTGAGCATCCCACCTACACCAGGTGTGGGGGCATCCTTCACACCTGGTGTAGGTGGGGCCGTAACGATGACTGCGATTGGACGCGGCGGCGGCAATTTTGAAATTTCTGTTCCGAGAGACTTGCCTATTGAGATAGACCAAGAACTCGGCATTGCAGGCATTAGGCCTTATGCCTTAGGTAAAGTCAAAGAGATAATTTCAGACGAGCGCGATCCGATCAAGAAAATTCTGATTCGAGGCATGGTGAATTTATTTGAGCTGAAATTCGTGCAGGTAGAAGCAAGATAAGTAAATCAAGCGAGGCAAGTAAATCAAGTAAATTAAGCTCCCCAAAACTGAATTTACTGTACTTACTGTACTTGCTGTATTTACTGAATTTACTAAAACATGAAATTCAATTTCAAAATCGAAAAAAAGTTGGAAGGCACGCTGGCTCGTGCCGGCATCTTAAATACCCCACATGGCGCGATTGAGACGCCGGCCTTTGTCGCGGTTGGAACGAAGGCGACTGTGAAGGCGCTGACGCCGGAACAAATTAAAGATTTGGGAGCGCAAGTCGTTTTGGCAAATACTTATCATCTTTATTTACAGCCGGGCGATGAAATAGTGAAAAAAGCCGGCGGCCTCGGTAAATTCATGAATTGGCAAGGCCCCACCATGACTGACTCCGGCGGCTTTCAAGTTTTTTCGCTCGGCGCCGCGTTTGGCCTAAAACTTTCCAAAATCCAGAAGCTGGAGCTGGACCGGGTCCAGCTCCAGCATGGAGAAATGGAAACGGAAGAGCCGATTGTAAAACTTGCCAAAATTGACGAAGGCGGGGTGACTTTCAAATCGGTTATTGACGGTTCTTCTCACCGCTTCACGCCCGAGCGTTCTATGGAAATCCAAGCTAATCTTGGTGCCGATATTATTTTTGCTTTTGACGAGTGCACCGCCCCTGACGCGCCTTACGAATATCAGCGCGAAGCAATGGAGCGCACGCACCACTGGGCCATACGCTCGCTCACTAAACATCATGAGCTCGCGTCGCAGAAAAACGCAGACAAAACGCAGAAAAACGCAGAAAGGGGACTGTCTCCAGCTCCGCAGGATGGGGGGACTGTCCCCGCTATGCATGATCAAGCTTTGTTCGGGATAGTCCAAGGTGGTCGGCACAAAGACCTTCGTGAAGAATCAGCTAAAATTTTATCAGAAATGAGAATTGACGGCCCCCGCCCCGAGGACGACAAAGTCGGCTTTTCGGGGTTCGGCATCGGCGGCTCTTTTGATAAAGAAGATATGTACACGGTCGTAGAATGGGTCAATAAAATTCTGCCCGAAGAAAAACCGCGGCATCTTTTAGGAATAGGGGAGCCGGAAGATCTTTTTGGCGGCATAGAAAACGGCTGCGATCTTTTTGATTGCGTGGCGCCGACTAGAATTGCGCGCAACGGCACGCTTTACACCAAACACGGCAAAATAAATATTTTAAATGCCAAATATCGCAATGACCTTTCGCTAATTGAAGATGACTGCGAATGTTATGTTTGCGGTCAAGGTGACTCCTTACCAGAAAGGGAAGGTGTTTCCTTGACCTCCACTAAATATTCTCGTGCTTACCTTGCTCATTTATTCCGCTCAAAAGAAATTCTCGCCTCCACATTAGCTTCCATTCACAATCTTTATTTCATCGTCAACCTAGTCAAAAAAATTCGCCAATCAATTTTGGACGGCAACTTTTTTGAATTTAAAGAAAAATTTTTAAGAGAGTTTAAAAAATAAAAGGTCCCAATTCTGGGACCTTGAAAGCAAACTAACTATTTTTTTATTTTATTGTTCCTTCCTTATAGCCATACCAATCACCTTTATATCCGTAAGGATGTTTATATGGGATATATCGGCTTAGCCATATGAGAGAAAAAAGCGTTAATGATTGTAATGCTACAGTTAATGGCATCGCTAAAATCTGAGTAAATACCACCCCAACACTCCATATAAGTATGAGGTCGATTCTGATTTGCTGTAATTTTTTCATAGTGTTTTTTTTAAAAGTTAAATATATTCAGTTATTTTTGATTTATTCAACCGAACAAATCTGCCTAAATGATAGCACAAAACATAGCCATTTGTCAAGTCTTTTGGGTAATGTGCACACACATATGGCGGTTTTCCCTTAAAATAGGGAAATGGTCATTATATGTATTTGCCCCCGAATCCAACTAATCTATACAACCATTGACGTCAATGGTTGTATAGATTAGTTATTATGATATACTGTGTTTTATTATGGAAAAGCTGACAAAAACTCTAAAAGCTGTTGCCAATGAGCGGCGCCTTGCTATTTTGAAGTATTTAAAAAAGAACCAAAGAGCTTCCGTTGATGAAATAGCTAAAAATCTGAAATTTTCTTTTGCGGCTGCATCTAAACACCTTCTTATTTTATGGAGAGCTGATATTTTACAAAGAGAACAAAAAAGTTTTTATGGGGTTTATTCTTTAAAAGGGGAACAAGCTCCAATTATTAAAGATCTGCTTTCAAAACTTTAGGGTATATAAACTGGATATATAAACTTCATTTGTCAAAATTAAGGTATTTAAGCATTCAACCATTGACGTCAATGGTAAATAAGGTCAATCGCTGTTTATTTTTTTATGGTAAACTATTGGCGTGTTAAATAATAAATTCAAACTGAAAACCGAATACAAGCCGGCGGGTGACCAACCGCGGGCGATTTTGGAGTTGGCCAATGGGCTCAAGAAGGGTTTCAGGAAGCAGACGCTTTTAGGCGTGACCGGAAGCGGAAAGACTTTTACCATGGCTAATGTTATAGAGAAAATTCAGAAGCCGACCTTGGTTATCGCGCATAACAAAACTTTAGCCGCCCAATTGGCGCAAGAATACAAAACTTTTTTTCCGGATAATGCGGTGCATTATTTCGTCTCATATTATGATTATTACCAGCCGGAGGCGTATATGCCTATTACCGATACATATATAGAGAAAGACGCGCAGATCAATAAAGAAATTGATCGGCTCCGCCACGCGTCAACACAGGCACTGCTGACGCGCCGCGACGTGATTATTGTCGCTTCGGTTTCTTGTATTTACGGTCTTGGTTCTCCGGAAGAATACAAAGAAGAAAATTTTAATATTAAAATTGGTAGTCTGCCTGCCGGCAAGGCAGGTAAAATTTCACGGACGGAAATCATGGAGCGGCTGATCAAGCTTCATTATGAAAGGACGAATGCGGATTTAAATCCGGGGCAGTTTCGGGCTTTGGGCAATAAAATAGAAATTATGCCGATCTCGGAGACTTTTGTTTATAGTCTAGAGTTTGGCACCCCCTCCTTAATTAAGGAGGGGGCAGGGGGTGGTAATTCAAAAAAGATCACCACCCCTCAAATCCCCTCCTCGATAAGGAGGGGAGGGTCGCCCATAATTCTTCGCATTCTAAAAATCGACCCCGTGTCTTCCAAAATTTTAGGCGAAGAAACAAGTATTTTTATTTTTCCGGCGAAACACTTCGTCACCTCGAAAGAAAAATTAAAAACAGCGATTAAGTTAATTAAAAATGAATTAGAGGGCCAGTTGAAGCAATTTAAAAAAGAAGGAAAAATTCTGGAGGCCGAGCGCTTAAAGAGAAGGACTAATTATGATCTCGCGATGCTCAAAGAGGTTGGTTATTGCTCGGGCATTGAAAATTATTCGCGCCATCTTTCCGGCCGCGCGGCCGGTTCCGCGCCGTTTACGTTGTTGGATTACTTTGGAAATGACTTTTTGACAATTATCGACGAATCGCATGTCACCGTTCCGCAAATCGGCGGAATGTATGCCGGCGACCGCGCGCGCAAGCAAAATCTTGTGGAGCACGGCTTTCGCCTACCGAGCGCGCTTGATAACCGCCCACTCATGTTTGATGAATTCGAAAAGCGAGTGGGGCAGGTTGTTTATACTTCTGCCACACCGGCTCTCTATGAACACAAAGAAAGCCAAAAAATCGTGGAGCAAATAATTCGCCCGACGGGATTAACCGATCCGGAGCTGGAAGTAAGGCCAGTTACTTCAAGCAAGCACCAAATCACAAGCACCAAATCACAAACAAATTCAAAATCTCAAATTCAAAATTCAAAACAATATGAAGGTCAGGTGCAGGATTTTATAAAAGAAGCAGTTGCAGAGATCAAAAAAAATGGCCGAGTGCTTGCCACAACTCTCACAAAAAAAATGGCCGAGGATTTGGCCGGTTATCTGAAAGAGCAGGGCATTAAGTCAGAATACTTGCACAGCGATATAAAAACGCTAGAAAGAATTAAAATCCTAACTGATTTTAGAAAAGGCAAGTTTGATATAATCGTTGGAGTGAATTTGCTTAGAGAAGGTCTTGATCTGCCGGAAGTGTCGCTGATTGGAATTTTAGACGCGGACAAAGAAGGATTTTTGAGGAGCGAAGTCTCGCTTATCCAGACGATCGGCCGCGCGGCGCGTAATGTGGCCGGGCGGGTTATTCTTTATGCCGACAATATTACAAGCTCGATGGAGCGCGCGATAGATGAAACTAACCGCCGCCGAAAGATCCAAGTTGCTTACAACAAAAAACACAAAATTACCCCGAAAACAATCGTCAAAAAAGTGCATGACATCACCGAAGCCCTCGAAACTCTGCACGACAAATCAGTCTCCGAAAATCTCTCCATAGACACAAAGCTCTTCGAAAGGAATCCAAAGAAATTCATCAAACAAAAAGAGCGCGAAATGTCCGCCGCAGTAAAGGAATTAGACTTCGAGAGCGCAGCGATTTTGCGAGATGAAATAAAAATATTGAGGGAGAAGATGGGGAAATAAAAAACGAACATTCCAAGTTTTGAATGTTCGTTACGTCTTTAAAATCAAGGATTTACTCCCAAAACGGCCAAAGAAATAATAAGCAGAACTTAATTTTAACTTTTTTTTACCTCTTTTTTTTCTAATGCTTCCAATTTCTTTTTCGATTCATAATAATCAGGACTAAATACTTGCATATCATCCTGCACATGTTTTGTTGCGTTTGTCTTATCTACAATTATTCCGATTTGGAAATAAGTTGGACCTTGATTTGTGCTTGTTTCTTTTTTTGACATGGTTTTATATTTTTAATGTTTATCTAATTATCGTTTTTTTATTTTGTTTGTTGTGAATGAACTGATTTTCAACTGATCTGGTTAAACTTGAAACTGTGAATTTCGCTTTAAACATTACCAATCTCAAGCTTATTTGTCAACCAACCTTACAAAACTATGCGGCCGCATAGTTTTGTAAGGTTGGTTTTTGGGTTTGAGAGGATTTATGGGGAAATCAGGAAAATAAAAAACCGCTAGAGTAACTCTAACGGGGTATTTTTACAAGAACTATTTCATCATCAACCTCTTTAGTTTTGTATTTTCCAGTTTGCACTTTTTTTGTGCTCATGCTGGTTTTTATTTTAGCCAAGTAGCGTTTTTTTCTTTTACCGCCTTTTTTTATCATTGTCGCCATTCCTTCAAATAGCTTTAAGGGCGGCGGATCGAATTTGTCATTAGGTGAACGCTCCAGGCACGACCACTGGTCAAACCGAACCAGTTTATATGTTTGCCCTTTCTTGACTTTTGCAAGCTTACGGGGGTCTACGCCTCCGGAGCCCGCCATACGTATTTCAATAGCCATAATATGTAATTTTAAATTAACTTGATTTTTTAACTAAACTTCGTTTAAGAGTATAATGTTTTTTACCTGTTGTCAAATTCTTGATTTGTGCTATGATGGGAGTAATTTAATAGAGATAGTTACCCCTATGGAGCAATCTGTGGGGAATTCTTAGTTATAAAGTTGTAAAGTTATCAAGTTATAAAGTATGAAAAACAATGATCAAGGTAAAATAATAGTTAAAGGGGCGCGGACCCCGAAGGACAGCAAAGCTGACTACGGGGCAGGCGCATAATTTATGAAAGAAGACAAAATAAAAGTTCGTGGGGCTAGAACTCATAATCTGAAGAACATCAGTGTTGAGATGCCGAGGAATAAAATGATCGTTTTCACCGGACTTTCTGGAAGCGGGAAGTCTTCTTTGGCGTTCGATACTATTTTCGCGGAAGGGCAGAGGCGCTATGTCGAATCTCTGTCGGCTTACGCGCGGCAATTTTTGAAGCAAATGCCCAAGCCGGATGTTGATGAAATTGAAGGACTTTCACCGGCGATTTCGATTGACCAAAAATCGCGCTCGAATAATCCGCGCTCGACAGTCGCGACCATCACGGAGATTTACGACTATCTGCGCGTGCTCTACGCGCGGATCGGCCGGCCGCATTGCCTTATCTGCGGGGATGAAATTAAAAAACTTTCAAATGAAGAAATAATCGGCTTCGTTTTAGATCGCATTAGAACTAACGATCGCAAGCGATCTACTTCTAACGCGACAAGAAAAATTTTAGGGGTGGAATTTGACGATACACCGATCCAGATTTTTGCGCCGGTGGTGCGCGGCCGGAAAGGGGAATATTATCAATTGCTTTACGATCTTTTGGGTAAAGGTTACACGCGAGTGCGCGTGGACGGCGCGATGAAAAATTTGCGCGAACAGATCATTTTATCAAAAACAAAAAAACATGACATCGATGTTTTGGTGGATGAGATGGCAGTTCATGAATTTTCGAAACCAGGCTTCAAGGGCAGCCCCTCGCCCGGCGAAGCCTCGGCGAAGCGGGGGAAGCCTGGTTTCGATGCCGAACTTCGTCTCGCGGAGGCCGTCGAGCGCGCCCTGCTTGAGGCTGACGGCCTGGTCGCTGTTTTGATCGGCGAAGAGGAAACTTTAATGTCGGCAAAACATTCTTGCCCCAAGGATGGTTTTTCTTTCCCTGAAATCGAGCCGCGACTTTTTTCCTTTAATAGCCCGCATGGCGCTTGCGAGGTCTGCCATGGCCTCGGCACCAAGCACCTCTTCGGAGAAGAGTCATGTGATGAGTGCATGGGCAAAAGGCTTCGGCCGGAAGCGCTCAATGTTTTTCTCGGCGGGAGTAAAATCAACATCGTTGATTTTACTGCCCTCTCTGTCGAAGATGCCCACGATTTTATTAATAAAGCTAAACTTACTGCCAAGGAGCGCGAAATTTCGGCCGTTCTTTTGCGCGAAATTAAATCGCGTCTGCAATTTTTACTCAATGTCGGCCTTGAATATTTAACACTTGATCGCCGGGCCAACACCCTTTCCGGCGGGGAAGCCCAGCGCATTCGTCTCGCGAGCCAGCTCGGCTCGCGGCTCGTCGGCGCGCTCTACGTGCTTGATGAGCCGACGATCGGGCTGCACCCGCGCGACAATGAAAAGCTTATAAAAACCCTGACCGACTTGCGCGATTTAGGCAATACCATCATTGTCGTTGAGCACGATGAAAATACAATTTTTTCTTCCGATTACCTCGTCGACATAGGTCCGAAAGCCGGAGTGCACGGCGGGGAAATTGTGGTGGCTGATTATTTGGATAAACTTTTGACGGCCAAAAAAAATGATTCGAAATCAAGAACGCTGGCATATCTCCGCGAGGAGGAAAAAATCCCGGTGCCAGACAAAAGACGGAAAGCGGAGAAGGGCATGCTTAAAATCGTAGGCGGAAAAATTTTCAATATTAAAAATCAAAATGCCAACGTACCGCTCGGCAAGCTCGTGTGCATTACGGGCGTCTCCGGTTCGGGCAAGTCTTCGTTCTTGTATGAAATTCTGCACAAGAATCTCCAAGCGCGCTTTGAATATAAATACAGGAGCAATCAAATATTTAATTGCGCTTCTTTCGCCGGTTCAGAATATCTTTCTCGGGCGATCTTGATTGATCAGAGTCCGATCGGTAGGACTCCGCGCTCTAATGTTGCCACCTATACCGGCGCCTTCACCCATATCCGCGATCTTTTTGCTGAAACGGAAGAAGCGCGCCTTAGAGGCTGGAAGTCAAACAGGTTTTCTTTCAACGTGAAGGGCGGGCGCTGCGAAGCTTGCGAGGGTAATGGCGAGATCGCCGTTGAAATGCACTTCCTGCCGACTGTTTATGTGACCTGTGATGTTTGCGGCGGCAAGCGCTTTGATAAAGAGACCCTGAAAGTGAAATTCAAGAAAAAAAATATTCATGACGTGCTCAAAATGACCGTGGAGGAAGGGCTTGAATTTTTCAAAGACATTCCGGCGGTGGCCGATCGGCTGAATACGCTATCCGATGTAGGCCTCGGCTACATTGAACTTGGCCAGAACGCGCCAAGCCTCTCCGGCGGGGAGGCCCAGAGAGTTAAGATTTCTTCCGAGCTTTATCGGCCATTTTTGGAAAAAACAATTTACTTGCTCGATGAGCCGACGGTGGGGCTCCATTATGACGATGTTCGCAATTTGATTGCCGTTCTCAATCGTCTGATTGATAAAGGTAATACGGTCGTGGTGATCGAGCACAACATGGACATCATAAAAAATTCCGATTACATTCTAGACTTTGGTCCCGAAGGCGGCTCGGGCGGCGGGCAGATTGTGGCCAAAGGAACGCCGGAAGACATTGCGAACAATCCCAAATCCCATACCGGGCAATATTTAAAAAAAGTGCTTAGAAAATAAAAACAAGCAAGAATTTTTCTTGCTTGTTGATCATAGAAAGACTAGGCGCAACCTAGTGGTTGGATGGCGGAGGGGCGAACCTTCCATAAGTTTTTGCTAGACATCTCAGCGTTTCCTCCACTGAGTTTGTAGTCAGAGTCCCTTTAAACTCTCGTATGTTTGACCCCTATAATACGGGCACTTTAGCAACAAGAAGTATCTAATTCGTCCATAGATCTTTTTTTGTGCCTGCTTTCGTGCCTTACTCTCTATGCTAATTAATATAAACTATCCAATATAATATTAACTTTTTACTAAATTTTCGTCAAATAAAAAAAGCGAGGATGAACCTCGCTCATTTCAATGATATTTTATTCACCTGCCCTTCGGTTTGGGCTGGTCCCCCGGGGGAAGCAATTTGCAAATCATAGCTATCAACAATCCTATAATGATAGTTGATACAAGAATAAAATATACCTCCACGGCTGACCATATTTCCGTTGCTAGTAGCATAATTTTTAGTTTTTGTTGCGAATGTTCCGTTTGTATTATATAATATCGAAAATGAATCGTCAAGACATAAAATTTAATAGATTGCCGGATGGGCCGGGGGTATATATGTTTAAAAAAGGGCGGCAAATTCTCTACGTCGGCAAAGCAACTTCATTAAAAGACAGGGTAAAAAGCTATTTCGGTGACGACCTGATCGCAACACGAGGGCCGATGTTGGTGGATATGGTGACCAAAGCGAAGAAAGTTGATTTTATTGAAACCGACAGCGTGCTGGAGGCGCTTATTCTTGAAGCGAATCTGATCAAAAAATACCAGCCGATTTACAATACAAAAGAAAAGTCCGATAAAAGTTTCAATTATGTCGGTATCACCAGCGAGCCCTATCCTAAGGTGATTATCGTTCGCGGCAAAGACTTTAAAGGACATTCCAACATTCTCAAGAATGTGAGAATGTTCAAAACTTATGGGCCTTATACTTCCGGTTCGGCTTTGAAGGAAGCGCTTAAAATAATCCGCCGGATTTTTCCTTTTCTGGATGAAAAATCAAAGGTGAAGGGAAGTTATGAATTTTACAGACAAATTGGTCTTGCGCCGGAAATCACCCCACCCTCTCCCTCCCCTGTCAGGGGAGTGAGAAGCGAATACTTGGAGCTTCGAAAGGCCGGAGCGCGGCGGCGCGAGGCAGGCCCGAAAGATTTTTCTAGCCTGAAAAATACTTTTGGGTTGGGGAGAGGTTTATATTTGCGAAATATTAAAAATATTAAACTCTTTTTCGAGGGCAAGAAAGCGAGAATTTTAAAAAATTTGGAGAGGGAAATGAAGGAGTTTGCTAAGCATCATGAATTTGAAAAAGCAAATGAGATTAAAAAACAGTTATTTGCCCTAAAGCATATTAATGACATTGCTTTAATTAAAAATGAATCAGAGCTAGCAGCTAGTAGCCAGGCGCTAGGCGCTAGTTTTCGCATTGAGGCGTATGATATCGCCCATACTTCAGGTAAAGACATGGTCGGAGCGATGACGGTGGTGGAGGACGGAGAAGCGGCGAAAAGCCAATATCGAAAATTTAGGATTCGCGGCTATGAGAAGTCGAATGATACGGGAGCGTTACGAGAAGTTTTAGAGCGAAGGTTTTCACATCCGGAATGGAAATTTCCAAATTTGATTGTAGTTGATGGCGGCAAGGCGCAGATTAATGTTGCCAAGCGTGTTCTTGATGAATCAGGCTTGGGCGAGATAATTGAAGTTGTAAGCGTGGTTAAGGATGAGCGTCACAGGCCCAAAAATATTTTAGGGAATCGAAATATAATTCAGAAATACGAAAAAGAAATACTATTAGCTAATCACGAGGCTCACAGGTTTGCGGTAAAGTATCACAGGAGTATAATGAAAATATGAAATTAAAGGTGGGAGTTTTGCGCGGGGGCGTGGGCCCCGAATACGACATTTCGCTTAAAACCGGCGGGGCGGTTTTAGCTAATTTAGACAGGGAAAAGTACCGCCCTGTTGATATTCTTATTGATAAAGAGGGTATTTGGCACGCGGACGGTATTCCCTTGAAGAGCAAAGAAAATCTCAAGTCTATTGTAGATGTTGTTTGGAACGGCATGCACGGCTACCTCGGCGAGGACGGCCGGATTCAAAATTTTCTGGAAGGCGCCGGGGTGCCGTTCACCGGACCTCGCTCTCTGCCAGCCTATGTGAGCTTAAATAAATCTTTGGCTAAAAATAAATTCAGCAAGCTCGGCCTGCGGTCGCCTTTCGGAGAAATGGTTGGCGATGAGATTGAATTTTGGAATTACGGCGGAGATTCGGAACGTTACGTAGAAGACAAAGCCAGAGAAATTTTCCAAAAAATTTCTCCGCCTTGGATAGTCAAGCCGCTCCTCGGCACTTGTTCGATTGATGTCTATTTGGCGGAAAATTTTGCCGAGCTTGTCGCGGCTTTGACTAAAGTTTTGCAAAATCACGAAAGCGCCTTAGTGGAGGAATTTGTGCGGGGCCGGGAAATTGTTGTCGGCATTATTGAAAATTTCCGGGATAAAGAAAATTATACTTTAATTCCGCTTGAGATCATTAAATCAAAACCGGTTTTTGATTATGAAACGCGGCATGGCGGTGATTACCGCTTGCTTCGTCCAGCCGATCTCACTCTCGATGAGAAAGTGCTCATCGGGGAAGCGGCCGCTAAAATCCACGAGCATTTTGATCTCGGCCAATATTCGCTCGTTGATCTTATTTTGACGAAAAATGGAGTGCGCGTTCTAGAAGTGGACAGTTTACCGGACTTGGGCGAGCACAGTCTCTTCTGCCGTTCGCTCGCAGAAGTCGGCGCCGGGGTGCCGGAATTTTTAGAATGTGTCATCAACAAAACCCTAGAAAAATAAATCCCGTCGCTCGCGTGCGACGGGATTTATTTTTCATTTTTTTTGTCTCAGAATAAAAAGGCTCCTGACCCCTTTTCCCCCTCTGAGTGATATAATTAACTTATGAATAAAAATATTGTAATTGGTATATTGACTTTAATTGTGATTGTTTTAGGCGTTTCGTATTACAAAGGTCAAATAGATAAAAATGAAATTGTGATTTCTAAACCAACTGCTTTACTTGTTGGAGAAAAATCTTTTTTCGGGTGCGAATCACTTATTGATGCTGATTTTGATACCGGGCCTTTTTCATCCTATGATAAGATTTTCGGTCGAATAAACAAATCTAGCGGCAATTACCCCTTTCAAATAGAGGGCGATAAGCTATTTCTTACAAGAATTGATGACGGTAGGCGATTTGAGCTAAAAATTTTTTCAAATGATAATGGCTTCCTAGGAGCAGCCGAAACTTGGCCCTCAATTTACGGCCCAATTACCAAAACATTTATTTTAAATAAATTAACTGGCCTGAGCGTATTTACCGAATCTGGCATCACCGGAGGTTCGAGTGACCCAAGCATGGGAGTTAGCTATTTAGTGTGTAGATAACAAATTTATGAAAGAGAACAGAATTACTATCAAAATAAAGCGCCCAATTACGGAAGTTTTTGAATTTACTATAAATCCTAGTAATACTCATCTTTGGGTTGATTCGATCGTTGAAGAAAAAGCTGATTCACTAATCGGCTTGGGGACAAAATATGTAAATAAAGATACAGCTGGCAATGTTTCAGAATATATTGTCATTAATTTTGAGCAGGACAAAGTTTTTGAATTAAAGTCATTAAACTCCGATTATCATGTTAAATATACATATAAATCAGTATCTCCAAATGAAACAGAATTAGAATATTTTGAATGGGTTGATTCCAGCGAACTCCGGCATCCTTTTAATATGAAAACCCTGAAAAAATTAAAAGCTACAATGGAGGGATAAGAAAAGGGGTCAGGAGCTTTTTCTTGGTCTGCCTTTGTTTCTTTCTGTGTATTCTAGTCCATATTTCTTAATCATATCTTCACGCCATTTCTGATTGCCTAGCGGTCGTTCTCTTTTTGTTGATTGTCTGATTTCTTCAATCATTTCTTTTTCTAACGGCTCATTAACAAATAAAAGATAATCTTCTGGAATTTCAAAAGGCCAATCTGATAATAATTTCTTTTGTTTCTCTGTGCCGTTTATTCTTCTGTATAAACTGCTCCATTTCCATAATTCTGCTTTCTTTACCAACCTGGCCCTGACTGGATTTCTTTCCATAAAAATATTTATGATGCAATATTTTTATGCCAAGACAACCGAGATTAAATTTAGGCGGATATGCGTATCATGTTATAAACCGCGCTAAGAAAAAGGTTCCTGACACCTTTTTCTCGGATTTTTGTTCCAAAAATCCGCTCCGCATTTCTAATTTCACGAATGTTTCTCTTGGTGGACCCGAGCGGATTCGAACCGCTGACCTCCTCATTGCAAATGAGGCGCTCTACCAACTAAGCTACGGGCCCAAATTATTCTACTCTTTAGTTTTCAATGCCACATTAGTGGTGGCTTGCTCTGCGCCTCCGGCGGATCAAAAGCTCCAAGTATTCGCTTTTGATAGCCACGGGCCCTTTCAATAGGAGCTATTTTACTATATTTGCTATATAATAACTAGTATTATATCTGGTTATATATTAGGCGCGCTCTTAGCTCAGTTGGTTAGAGCGTTCCCCTCACACGGGAAAGGCCGCAGGTTCGAATCCTACAGAGCGCACTGGGCTTATATCAAAATTCGATATAGACCCTGTAAACAAGCTCCCATTATTCCTTAACTTGGGCCTATAGTAAAATGGTATTACGCATCCATGGCATGGATGAGGTTGGGGTCCGATTCCCCATAGGTCCACAATTCCGAATTTGAAGAAAGATTGACCTCGCCCGCGCCAAAGGCGCGGGCTCGGGCTCCCGTTTCCGCCCTAAATTCCACTTTTTTTCTAAGTAAATCTGGAACAAGATGTTTTTCTAGTGTTGTAGTGAAAAGTTTTTATAATAAACTTCGGAGACAAAGTTATCCACAGATTTTTGACTTGCGTAATATTTTGGTATAATGGAAAAGTAATCATTTAGAAAAAAATTATCACTAATCTTTTTT
>Ga0155114_123_pt1 | contig 33240 bp, 28 predicted proteins | sample RifCSPhighO2_01_FD_106082 | JGI IMG/M metagenome (GOLD analysis project Ga0155114, IMG submission 106082) | Candidatus Nomurabacteria bacterium RIFCSPHIGHO2_01_FULL_42_16 | reverse complement strand
ACACTGCGCGGTCCGCGGGCCGCATTGATTTTTAGCCGTAAATTAAAAATTAAAAATTCTCCGCCGAAGGCGGATCCGCCTTCGGCGGAAAAATCCAAAACTCGAAATCCAAAATCAACACTTGCTGACTTGATTGATAAGACGGTTTTTCCCGGTCTCCAAGGCGGACCGCATTTGAACCAAATCGCGGCGGTGGCGGTGGCCCTAAAAGAGGCGATGAATCCGAAGTTTAAAAAGTATGCCAAACAAATAATAAAAAATGCCCATGCCCTCTCTGGCGAGCTTGGTCGCCTAGGCTGGCGGATAGTATCGGGCGGCACCGACACTCATTTGCTTCTCGTTGATACATGGTTGAATGGAAACGGCATAGGTGGTGCGGAGGCAAGCGATCGATTGGAGAGGGCCGGAATTATTGTGAATAAAAATGCCATTCCTTTTGATACGCGCAGTCCAATGGATCCTTCCGGAATAAGATTAGGCACCGCCGCCGAAACCACCCGTGGCAAAAAAGAAAAAGATTTCATAAAAATCGCAAGACAAATTGACAAAATATTGAGGAAATAAAAAAGCCGCACTATATTTTTTACTCTTTACATTTTTAAAGATTTATGGTAATATCCTGGCGGATTGTTTAACCTAAATTTTTGAAAAATGAAAAAAAATGCAGGTACTAAAAAAAGCTGGATTTATGAGCTCAAACTGCCTAAGATAGTTACAAGGCAGCATGTCAAGGGCATCCCGCAGACATTGGAAGCACTGAAGGGTCATCTTGATTTTCTCAAATCCTTCGGGAAGGCTGGAAAAAAAGAAGTTCCCCAGCCACCGAATCTTCTTTTCTACGGCGCGCCGGGGGCAGGTAAAACATTTTTAGCCTGCTTGCTGGCTACGGAGTCAGGGGCAAAATTTGTCCCTGCGCTGGAGGCGCCATATACCAAGTGGAATGCGGATTCCATTGAGAAAGTTTTTGACGATTGTTGTCATTGGGTAAATAAAAACAAAAAATCGCTTATCCTTTTTTGGGATGAATTCGATGCAATTGCAAAAAAGAAAAATCGTCAAAACATATCAGTTATGGAAGCTACTATGGTCAGCCAACTTCTCTCTCAACTTGATGGCCACATGGAGAAGACCCCCGGATTGGTTGTTATTGGCGCCACCAATAACATTGATGAAATAGAACCAAGTATTTACAGGGCCGGCCGACTGAAGACAGTTCCTTTTGATGAACTGGATGAAGAAGGCATGTTATTTATACTGAAGGAACTTGCAAAAGATGCAGGATTGCCAGAAAGTTTTGATTATCAAACTGTCGCAGAGATGCTGTCCGGAGAGACGGCTTCGATGGCGGCGCAGATAATCAATCGCACCTGTTTCCCAAGTGCGCTAGGGTCTAAGACGGGACCGATTACCGAAGAAGATTTTTTTCAGGCGGTGGTTGAGGAAAAAGTTGGTTTTAAAACCAATAAAATTCTCACTGCTCGAGAAAAGAAAATGGTTGTGATACATGAGATAGGTCATGGGCTGGTGAGCACCCTTTTGGGCCACCCCGCTCAAATGCTTATCTTAAGTCCGCGGAAAGATAAAAAAGAATCATGGGGGAACACCCTTGCCAGAATCACCCGTGGTATACTTTCTAAAAAAGATCTAGATGACCATATAGCTATGCTCTATGGCGGGATCATTGCCGAAGAGGTCTGTGACATCGAAGGTAGTGCAGGGGCTGGGGCTGATCTTGAAGAAGCTGGATCGCTTGCCGCCTGGTGGGTCGACTCATTTATGAGAAAGCAAAGTGTTGGCCGCGCAAATCTTATTGGCATTACGGATGCCCATCATGATAGCTGGGGTTTACACCCGCTACCGACAGAGTCCCTTCGTAGAGAGTCAGAGAAGCTGATCAAGAAACTTCTTGATGCGGCGGAGAAAATGGCCTTTTCTGCGCTTAAAAAAGTGGGTAAGAAGAAAATTCTTAAACTGGCGCGTCTTTTAGAAAATAAAGACATCGTTCCGCGCAATACTTTTTTGAAGTATTGCAAGAAAGTCGGAATCAAATTCCCCTCCAAATAATTGGAGGGTTTTTTTATGTAGGGGTTTTTGTGTTAAAATAAAGAAATGATTCGTGAGAAAATTAAAAAATCGATAGAAGATGCCCTAAAAAAGCTAGAGATTGAGGCAAAAGAAATTCATCTCGAGCACCCGGAAGATTTATCTCACGGGGACTATTCGACCAATGTGGCCATGGTCCTAGCTCCCAAATCTGGCCTGAAACCATTACAATTAGCCGAAAAACTGAAATCAGACCTCAGTAAAGGGCTTCAAAAAGGGGGTTTTATAGAAAAAATAGACATAGCTGGTCCGGGATTTATAAATTTTTATCTGTCGCCGGAATTTTTTAATGAAAGTATAAAGGAAATTTTGGAGAGAAAAAGCGATTTTGGAAAAAATGATTTGGGAAAAGGTAAAAAGGTGATAGTTGAATATTCTTCTCCGAACATCGCTAAACCTTTTACTATCGGCCACTTGCGCTCGACTATCATTGGCGACTCCATCGCCAAAATTTTGGAATTTTCCGGCCATCAAGTTATTCGCGACAATCACATCGGCGATTGGGGGACCCAATTCGGCAAACTTATTGTAGCTATCAAAAAATGGGGCGATGAAAAAAAACTGAATAAAAGCAAAAACCCGGTAAAAATTCTTGTTGACCTATATATTAAATTTCACAAAGAAGTTGAAAAAAATCCCAAACTTGAAGACGAAGCCCGGGAATGGTTTAAAAAACTTGAACAGCACGACAAAGAAACTTTTAGTCTTTGGAAAAAAATAGTTGATTGGTCAATGAAAGAATTCAATCGGCTTTACGGGAGACTCGGTGTAAAGTTCGATGAGATTCTGCCCGAGAGCTTTTTTGAAGAAAAAATGCGGGAAGTTTTAGAAGAAATTAAAAATAAAAAAATAGGGCAGATGAGCGAAGGAGCGCTGGTTATATTTTTCACCGAAGAAAGTCATTTGCCGCCGCTTCTTGTTCAAAAAAGCGACGGTACAAGTCTTTACGCCACCAGAGAACTGGCCACCGATAAATATAGAAAAGAAAAGTACGGCAAAGACATCGTTATTATCAATGAAGTTGGTTCGGAGCAGAAAGAATATTTCAAGCAGATTTTTGCTGCTGAAGAAATGCTCGGCTGGTTTAAAAAAGGTGAGCGGGTGCATATTTCGCACGGCCTTTACCGATTGCCCGAAGGCCGGATGTCGACAAGAAAAGGCAATGCTGTCTGGCTTGAAGATATTGTCAATGAAGCGGTAAAGAGAGCGGGAGAGTTCAATAGAGAAGTGGCCGAGCCGGTAGCGATCGGTGCCCTTAAGTTCAATGATCTGAAAAGGGAAAGCAAAAGTGACATTGTTTTTAGTTGGGACGAAATTTTAAATCTCAAAGGCGACTCCGGCCCGTATTTACAATACACTTACGCCCGGGCGCGTTCGGTTTTACTTAAAGCAGAACAAGAAAAGATAAAGCCATCTACCATCTACCATCTACCAGCTACTGACCCAGAGCGTCTGCTTTACCGCTTCCCCGAAGTTGTAGAACGGGCGGTGCGCGAATACTCGCCGCATTATATCGCTATCTACCTTCTTGATCTGGCCAGCGCCTTCAACAGTTTTTACAATGAAATCAAAATTGTGGATAAAAACGACCCTGATTCGCCCTACAAAGTTGCCTTAACCCAAGCCGTCTCCATCATCCTCAAAAACGGCCTTTGGCTGCTCGGCATTCAAACCCCTGAAAAAATGTAATTTTTGTGCTAAAATTGGTTATTATGGCTGAAAAATCGGAACGAGCCCAAAATGAAGAAAAGATTCTGGAATTTTGGCAGGAAAATAATATTTTTGAGAAATCTTTAAAAAAAGAATCTCCTCAAGGAGAGTTTGTTTTCTATGAAGGCCCGCCGACGGCCAACGGCCGGCCGGGCATCCACCACCTTCTATCGCGGGCTTTTAAGGATGTCATTCCCCGCTACAAAACAATGAGAGGGTTTCATGTCCGCCGCAAGGCCGGCTGGGATACGCACGGATTGCCGGTTGAGCTTGAAGTTGAGCGTGAGCTCGGCCTCAAGTCTAAAAAAGAGATTGAAGAATACGGCATCGCAAAATTCAACGAGAAATGCAAACAAAGCGTCTGGAAATACAAGACCGAGTGGGAAAATTTTACGGAGCGGATCGGCTTTTGGCTTGATCAAGAAAACCCATATGTTACTTATTATCCGGAGTACATTGAGACGCTTTGGTGGATTGTGAAGCAAGTTTATGAAAAAAAACTTTTATACAAAGACTATAAAGTTGTGCCGTGGTGCCCTAGATGTGGGACCGGGCTTTCCAGTCACGAGCTCGCGCAGGGTTACCAGGACGTGAAGGATTTGTCGGTTTACACAAAATTTAAATTAAAAAATGAAAAAAATACTTATGTGTTAGCTTGGACTACCACTCCTTGGACTTTACCTGGAAATGTAGCATTGGCAGTTGGAGAAAATATTGACTATGTGAAAATTAAAACAAGTAAATCAAGCGAGGCAAGTAAATCAAGCGAGGCAAGTAAATCAAGTAAATCAAGTAAATCAAGTAAATCAAGTGGAGAATTTCTGATTTTGGCTAAGGAAAGATTGAGCCTCATCGAAGGGGAGTATGAGATAGTGGAAAAAATGAAAGGCAAAGATTTGATCGGGCTCCAATACGAGCCGCTTTACAATTTTGTCGGAGAAAATATTTCTGGTCCAGAAAAAGATAAAATAAAAAATGCTTACAAAATATATGGCGCTGATTTTGTTACTACCGAAGAGGGAACGGGAGTGGTCCATACGGCCGTAATGTACGGCCAGGATGACTTTGAATTGGGAAATAAAGTTGGCTTGCCCAAATATCATTTGGTGAATGTTGACGGCACTTTCAAAAAAGAAGCCGGATTTTTAGCCGGCCGTTTTGTGCGAGACGAAGAAACGGCCGTGGAAATAATTAAAGACTTGGCTAAGCGCGGCCTTTTATATAAAAAAGAAAAATATACTCACAGCTATCCGCACTGCTGGCGCTGTAAGACGCCTCTCATTTATTTTGCCCGCGATTCGTGGTATATCCGGATGTCTTCGCTTCGCGATAAATTGATTGAAGTCAATAACGGAATTCATTGGGAGCCGGAGCACATTAAGGAAGGGCGGTTTGGCGAGTGGCTCCGAGAAGTCAAGGATTGGGCGATTTCTCGCGAGCGCTATTGGGGGACGCCACTGCCAATTTGGCAGTGCCAAATTGGCAAATCCCAAATCCTCCGCCCAAGGCGGATCCGCCTCTGGCGGACAAATCCCAAACAAATTCTAAATCTCAAATCCAAAATTTTAAACCTTGCGGCAAATGGACAGTAATTGGTTCGATTGAGGAGTTACAAAAATACACTCGCAAGTCAGGCAATAAATATTTTGTGATGCGCCACGGCGAGGCGGAAAATAATGTTTTAGAAATTATGAACTCTAATCCCAAAGATATTTTTCATCTGACGGAAAAGGGCAGAAAGCAAGTGGCTGAATCAGCCGAAAAAATAAAAAGGGAAAAAATAGATTTAATTATCGCCTCTCCTTTTCCGAGGACGCAGGAAACTGTGGATATTGTTTCTAGCGTGATCGGCTATGACAGATCAAAAGTTATTACAGACAATCGCCTTAAGGAAATCAATGGAGGGAAATTTGATAAAAAATCAATTCATGATTATCACCGATATTTTTCCAGCAGGGAAGAATGCTTTTTGAAAGCTCCGCCCGGCGGTGAAAGTTATAAAGATATTAAAAAAAGAGTGGGAGAATTTTTATATGAAATCGATAAAAATTTTCAAGACAAAACTATTTTAATTGTTGCCCATGACTTGCCGGGCTGGTTGCTATTTTCGGCAGCCGAAGGAACGGTGCCTAGTGAGTGCATCCATCGCCGCGGGCAGAGTGAATTTTTTTTAAACAATGCTGAATTTAAAGAGCTTAGTTTCACGCCCATTCCCCACAATGATGATTTCGAACTTGATTTGCACCGCCCATATATTGACGAGTACCCGATTTTTTGTACCCATTCGACAGGCTCAGGGCAAGCCCCCACACCTTTTTACAAAAAGGTGTGGGGGCAAGCGTGCGGGGGAAAGATGGAAAGAGTAAAAGAAGTAATAGATGTCTGGTTTGATTCCGGCGCGATGCCTTTCGCGCAAGATCATTGGCCTTTTGAGAACCCTCCCAACCCTCCCCTTATTAAGGGGCTGAAATCTGACTTAAGTCAGATTTCAGAGGGTGAGGTGAATTTCTTGTACCCCGCCGATTTCATTGCCGAAGGCATTGATCAGACCCGCGGGTGGTTTTATACGCTTCTTGCCGTGGCCGCTCTTTTAGACAAAGGCGCCCCATATAAAAACGTGATTTCCCTCGGGCTTCTTTTGGATAAAGATGGCAAGAAGATGTCCAAGTCGCTCGGCAATGCTGTTGACCCGTGGACGATGATAGAGCGTTACGGCGCCGACGCGCTAAGATTTTGGATGTATTCGGTCAATTCGCCCGGCGAGTCCAAAAACTTTGATGAAAAAACTATTGTTGAAGTAAAACGAAAAGTTTTTGACCTACTTGAAAACGTAATCTCATTCTATGAACTTTACCGCGACTTCTCACTAGAACCTAGAACCTCAAACCTAGAACCTAATAACATTTTGGATAAATGGATTCTGGCGCGGCTTAATGAATTGATTAAATTCTCAACCGAGAAACTTGATAATTATCAGTTGCTCGAGCCCGCGCGGGAAATCAAGGATTTTATCAACGATCTTTCAACTTGGTATTTGCGCCGCTCGAGAGAGAGGATAAAAGAGGGTGACATTGAGGCGAAGCGGACTTTGTATTTTGTTCTAAAAAATTTGGCAAAAATCATGGCGCCATTCACACCCTTTATGGCAGAGGATATTTGGAGCAAATTAAGAGTTGAACAGAATAAAGAAAGCGTGCACTTAACTAATTGGCCGGAAGTTTCAGAGATTGATGACTTGCTACTAAAAAATATGCAAATTACGCGCGATATTTGTACAAATGGAAATGCAGAGAGAAAAAAAATAAATATCCCACTGCGTCAGCCACTTCAAAAATTTTTTACCAAAATTAGCGTCCGGCCAGAATTTCAAGAAATTATTAAAGATGAGCTTAGTGTTAAAGAAGTTTTTGTTGATGTATCTATGGAAAATATGGCTGGCTTTGATACTAATATCACCCCCCTACTCAAAGCCGAAGGCGATTATCGCGAGCTTGCGCGCGCGATTCAGGACTTGCGCAAAAAGGAAGGGCTCACGCCGAATGATAAAATTACTCTTGTTGTAAAGACAGATGAAACCGGCAAAAATCTCATTAAAAAATTCGAAGCTGATCTAAAGAAAACAGTTCTAGCTAAAGAGATAAAGTTTGATTCTGTTTCTCTAGGCTCTCTGCTGGAGATCAATGATATGACATTTAAAATTCAAATTAAGAAAAGATGAATCGAATTATTAAAATTTTAATATATTCAGATGTTTTGATTCTTTCTGCTTTTTCTCTTTATCTTCCGATTTTTGCTATCTTTATTGCAACCACCATAAAAGGCGGTTCGGTAGCGGTCGCCGGACTGGCCGCGGCATCTTATTGGACTGTGCGCGCCATAGTTCAACTGCCGATCTCAAGATTTATAGACAAGCACGATGGCGAGAAAAGAAGCTTCCAAGCTCTTATTTTAGGTTCATTTTTGTTTAGCATTGTCCCTTTCCTTTTTGTTTTTGCAGAACTGCCTTGGCATATTTATGTCCTGCAGGCAATTTATGCGCTTGGCGATGCTCTGGCCGTGCCAACTTATTTTTCTGTTTTTTCTCATCACATTGTTAAAGTTAAAGCAAATTTCCAGTGGGGACTAAGGAGTGTTTCAATTGGCATTGGGATAGCTCTGGCAAGCGCTTTTGGCGGATATTTGGCTGAAATTCGTGGTTTTGATACTGTTTTTATTATCACTGGCATTGTATCGGTTATTGGTTCAGCTCTTTTGATTGCCCTTAAAAATCACATGCTGCGTCCCTCCGTAGCCAAAGGCGAAGGGGGACTCCACGGCAAAGAACACGGGGGTGAAGTCGAAGAAATTTCCCCGCTTAAAAAATAAATAATAACATTCTAACATTCTCAAGAATGTTAGAATGTTATATATGAGTATGAATAAAAAGCGAGTATATATAATTCACGGCTGGGGGTTTAAGCCGAAGCAAAATTGGTACCCATGGCTTAAAGAAAAACTGGAAAAAGAAGGATTTGAAGTTTTTGCGCCGCAAATGCCGGATTCTGACGAACCTAAAATAGAAGCTTGGGTTGACCGTCTTGAAGGAATCGTGGGTAAACCAGACGAACAAACCTATTTTGCGGGGCACAGCATTGGCTGTCAGACAATTCTTCGCTATTTGGAAAAGCAGGATCAAAAAGTTGGCGGTGTGGTATGTGTCGCCGGCTGGTTTAATTTAGCCGGCCTTGAAGAAGAAGGAGAAGAAGTTGTTGATATTGCTCGGCCCTGGATTGAAACTCCAATTGATTTTGGTAAAGTTAAACATATCGCCCCTAAAATAAAAGTGATTCTTTCTGATAATGATCCGTACGGCTTTGTTGAAGAAAACAAAAAAATCTTTGAGGAAAAACTGGGCGCCAAAGTCACAATTCTTAAAAACAAAGGGCACTTCACGGAAGTCGACGGGATTATTGAGTTCCCCGAAGTTTTAGCAGAATTTTTAAAGCTAGCCGCTAGCCGCTAGAAGCTATGCATGTAATTCACAAAACTGAAGGATTTGTATTAGGCAGTAAAAATGTCAGGGAAGCTGATAAGTATTTTTATATTTACACTCGCGATTTTGGGCTGATAGGCGCTTTTGCGCAAGGTGTGCGCAAAAGCGCCTCCAAACTCCGCGGCCATCTCCAGGATTTTTCTTTAGTCTCCTTGGAATTAGTTCAAGGCCGGGAAATTTGGCGGATCACCGGGGCGCAGGTGTTTCCCCCTCTCCTTGCGTCGTCTCTGGAAGAAAGCTCCGCTCGCTCGCTTTCTTGGATTGAGGTGAGGTTCTTAACCGAACCCGTATTTCAATTTCTCACCAACCTCTCCAAACTCATCCGCCGGCTCTGCCCGGGCGAAGAAAAAAGCGAAGACCTTTTCGGCCACTTAAAAGAAGCCCATAAATTTTTGAGCAAGGGCAACCCTTGCTCAAAAGAGGATATACAGGCTTTTGAATGTGTGGCCGTCCTTAAAATTCTCAACACCTTGGGCTATGTCGGCGATAGTCAAAATCTTTCCTTTTTTGTCACCAGTGTTGTGGATAAATCTGTTTTGGAAAAAGCCAAAGAAAAACGCCGGATTTTGGTGGCAGAAATCAACAACTCCATCAAAGAGTCGCAGTTGTAGATAATCCGAATACCACGAATAAATTTGTAGATTCGGATTATGCATGATATAATTTGATTATTAAAATTTAATCAGTAATTTATATGAAAAAACTTCTAATTTTAATCGCTGTTATTGTGGTTTCCGCCAGTATCTATATCGCCTCCGCGCAGACCTCTTCCGCTCCGGTCGATAATAATCCCGCAACAATCACAGCTCAAGTTGATGAAGGCGCTGAATATTTTAATTTAGTTGATCGTTTTAATCTCGCTGAAGGCGCTACAAGCTATGAATTATCAATACCGGCCAGCAATATTTTGAAAACCGCTCCGACCCCATCTTTTACTAATTTACCAATCAGTTCTCTAAATTACGATATTCAATATTCAGGCATGATTCGCGGGATAAATAAATTTGGCCCAGGCCCAACTACAAATTTCACTCTCATTTTGAGAGTACTCCCAGAAATCGAATACTCTATTGAAGAGGCGGTGACGTTGGGTCTCGTGGAAAAGATTTATGATACTTATCTGAACGCCAAGGGAGTCACGGCTGCTGATTTTGCAGCAGCCATTGATAATGTTGTTCTGGAAGCTATTCGGGCGATTGATGAACAGACAAGACATAAATTAACAGAAGCTGACGTTATGGCAGCCTTGGATGTAAACCAAATGGATGCAAGATTGGTAATGGGTGTTTTCGAGGCGAAAGAGCAAGAGCGACAGCTTAATGTTGTCACTAGAGAGAATTTGGATATAGCAACTCTTCAAGAAGTTACTCTGACTCCAGCGCGTAAAACTTTAGGCACAAGAGTCACTATTTTTTTCCAAAGGCTCACCAGTGCCCTTAGGCAAGAGCCACAAAAAGTTCAAATGGCCCAAGAAAAACAGTTCCAACTTCAGGGATCTAGAGAGGCGATCGAAAAAGTTATGGATGATGTAAACAGATTGATATCTTATCAAAAAGAGGGAATTATTGATGCCGAAAATCTTCGCACCATAGCTCAAAGCATGCAAGTAAAAGCAAATGGAACTAAAAATCCGGCAGAAATGTCTGCTTATGAGGCTATGGCCGCATTGGTTTTAAACATGGCGCAGTCCGGGCTTTATTATTCAGATGTTGGGCAATATCTTTATGTAACAACCCAAATGGCCTCACAACTTATCGGACAAAACGCTGGTAAGCAAGTACTTACAGGTAGTACTCTAACAAATGCAGTGAATGAAATCTGGTCAGAAAATCAAGATAAATACAAAGAAGAATTTAAAGGACAATATAAAACACTGGGTTTAGGAACTAAGTGCACATCACGGATAACAATTAAAAAGATCACTAAAAATGCTGATTTTCCAAACAGCCCGCAATCTGCTGCTAATTTTGCTTTTAAAGGCTCTCTACCTATCGGTTCTTTCAACCTTAATCCTTATTTTGGAAATCAAACACCGCAAAAAAGTTTTTGTGTACTCCCCGGAAATTATAATGTTCAAGAAACCGTTATTCCAACAAACTTTAAGTTAACAAACATAACTTGTATCGATTCAATAACAAAAGATTCCTCTGGAAATATTGCCGCTCAAACTGCGACAATCAATGTTTCTAAGGGCGAAACAGTAACGTGCACTTTCGAGAATACAAGGTTCTGAGAAAAAGGATAAATGTGGAAATACAAGGCAAGACCTTGTATTATGTGACTGGTCAAAGTCGAGCTTTGGCCAGTTGACAATCGTCTAAGAATCGTCTATTATATGCCTAATATGTTTGAGCCGAAATACACAATATCCGCCAAATTATTGCAGAATATTAAAAGAATAACGGAAATTATTACCGATTTAAATAATCGGCGTTTTTCTGAAATTGTTTTAGCTCGATTTGAAAAAGAGGCCAGGGGAGTATCCGCTTTTGCTTCAACGAGCATTGAAGGCAACCCCTTGCCCCTAACTGATGTTAAGAAAATTTTAAAGTCTAAGCCGGAGAATGTGAGAGATAGCGAGCAAGAAGTTCTAAATTACAATCAAGCTTTAACGGAACTCAATAAACTAATCAAGTCTAAAAAAATTAGTTTTAACTTGTCTTTGATTTCAGAAATTCAAGGAATAATCATCAACAAGCTTATTGAAAAACATCGTTTGGGAAAAATTCGAGGGGAGCCGGTATTTGTGAATGACCCAAGAGCGGGTAAAACTATTTATTGGCCGCCAGACTACAAAGATGTTTCTATATTATTGACTGACCTAATAGAATACACAAATAGCAATCGTAATAAAATTGATCCTTTAATTTTAGCCGGAATTTTTCATAAGCAATTTGTTATCATTCATCCTTTTATGGACGGCAATGGGCGGACAGTCAGGCTACTCACCAAGATATTGTTGGCCGATTTAGGGCTTAATACTTTTAATTTATTCAGTTTTGAAAATTACTATAATAAAAATATAACCAAATATTTTGCGGAAGTCGGAGTTCTAGGAAATTATTATGAAATAAAAGACAGTATAAATTTTACTGCTTGGCTGGAATACTTTACCGACGGTATTATCGACGAACTGCTTAGGGTTAAAAAAGAATTAGAAAAAGAAAACATTTCACCGAGGGAAGAACTGAAAGATTACCACCAAGAAATACTTGATTATATTAAAAAGCATGGCTATATTACTGATAAGGATTATGCCAAATTAACCAAAAGAGCTCGACCGACCAGAAATTTAGATTTTAGGAAACTAATAAATTTGGGTTTGATAAAAAAACTGGGCAGGGGCAAGGCAACATATTACAAATTTTGATATACTTACTTTCATGCCAGAAGATAAGAATAAAACTAACAAATTGGAGGACATAAATCGGCGGCTCTACAGCCGCGATGAGAGTTTGATCAGGCGGCGCAAGGAGCGTCCTCTGTCAAAATTTTCTTATGGCGTAGAGACACAGTGGGCCCCCTCCGCTAAAGCTTCGGCGGGCCAAGGCCGTCGCACTGGAATTTCTGCATTCAAGAAGTTTTTTATATTTTCGCTTATTGTCTTTGTCGGCGCGCTCGTTTTTGCTGCTTTTAAATTCGGCACCGGCTCCAATACTTTTTCGGCCGAGAATCTGACCTTTAATATTTCCGTCAACCCCTTTGTCCAGTCCGGCGAGGAGACCGACTTTGGAGTTGAGATTGAAAACAAAAATGCCACCGGCATTGAGATCAGCAATCTGACGGTGGAATATCAGAAAGGGCAGTCTTTGGAAGGCGAGAGTGGTCCGGTTTCTCTCGAGCGTAAAAAAATCGATATGGAGAGCATTGCCTCCTATTCGTCAGCTTTCGGTTCTACGCGCATAACTCTCTTTGGCGATCAGGGCAGCCGCCGGAATATCAAAGTTAGCCTGGAGTATCGAACCTCCGGCTCAAGCGCCATTTTTATCAAAGAATTTCTGCAAGAAGTTTTAATCACTTCCGCCCCGATTACCATCACCGCCAGCTTGCCTGAAGAAATCAATCCGGGCCAGGAAATTAGCGCCAATATCAAAATAACTTCCAACAGCGCGGCTGTTTCCAAAAACATGCTCCTCAAAGTTCTTTATCCTTTTGGTTTTCAATTTAAAGAATCAAAACCAGAGCCTTTCTCGGGCGACAGCATTTGGTTTTTGGGCGACTTGGCTCCCGGCGCCGAGAAGACGATCACGATCAAGGGGATTGTCATGGGCGATATCGGAGAACAACGTATTTTCCGGATCTTGGCCGGAGAGCAAGACAAGAATAATCAGTCCGAGATCGGCGTCTTATACGCCTCGACTTTAAGTACTGTGAGCCTTGCTTCGCCGTCGCTTGGCATCAAACTTATTATCGCCGGCAAAGATCAGGAGACATATGCCGTAGCTAGCCAGAGCAAAGTTCAGGCGGACATAAACTGGTCCAATAATTTGCCGACCAAAATGGAAGACCTCGAGATTACAGCTCATATCACTGGCAATGCTTTGAATAAAAATTCGATTGCGCCAGAGAGCGGCTTGTACAATCATTTGACCGATACGATTATTTGGAATAAAACCACGATTCCAAGTCTCGCCTCGATCGGCCCGGGCGACGAGGGGACGGTCAGTTTTGCTTTTACGCCAGTGTCCACGGCGGGCGGCTCGCTTCTCTCCAATCCCTCGATTGCCATTCTAGTCTCTGTCCGAGGCAATAAGTTAAAAGACGACAACTCGCTTGAACCGGTTTCGAACTCCGATAGACAAAAGACAGTGAAAATAATTTCCAATCTGCAAGTCTCTGCCAAGGCGCTCTATTCCGACGGTCCGATAGCGAATACCGGACCCCTGCCGCCCTCTGCCGGAGCGGAGACGACTTATACTATTGTCTGGACAGTCACTAATTCCAACAACGATGTGGAAAAAGCCGAAGTTCGGGCCAAGCTGGCGCCGTTCGCCGTAAAGTGGACTGGCAAATGGGAACCGTCCGGCGAAGACGTTGTTTTCAACGAAGTGACTAAGGAAATTGTCTGGCGGCTTGGCCGCATTGCGCGGTCTACTGGCATCGGCAGCGATCCGCGGGAAGTTGCTTTTCAGATAGCTTTGGAGCCATTTTTTTCTCAAGTTGGCACGACACCGACTCTTCTTGGAGAGACGGTTTTGACAGGAGAAGACAGTTTTGCCGGCGTGATGCTTAAAAATAGCCGTGGCTCCTTGAACACAAGAATCAGTTCAGATTCAAAATACAAATCGGGGGATGAAATAGTTACTCAATAGTCTACGAAATACGAAAAATTACGAAAGTACGAAAAAGATGCCACATAATAAACTTAAAAGAGAAGATTTAATTTATCCTGAGTTAAGTTACAAAATAGTCTGATGTTAAATTTAAAAGAATTGTGAATATTTCGTAGTTCGTACTTTCGTAATTTTTCGTATTTCGTAGATTATTTATGGCAAAAGACAATGAAAATTTAATGGATAAAATTGTTTCGCTCTGCAAGCGGCGGGGTTTTATTTTTCCCGGCTCGGAAATTTACGGCGGGTTGGCCGGCACTTTTGACTGGGGCCCGCTCGGCGTTTTACTTAAATACAACATTACGGAGTCGTGGTGGCGTAAATTTGTTACGAGTCGCGAAGATATTTTTCCGGTTGATGCGGCGATCATTATGAATCCGCGCGTGTGGGAAGCCAGCGGCCACGTGGCCGGCTTTTCTGATCCGATCCCGAGCTCCACTGGAGTTGGCGATGGCGGCCGATTTAATACTATGTTTAAAACTTCAATTGGAGCCGGGAAAGAAGCTGCCACTGCTTATCTTCGCCCGGAAACGGCCCAAGGCATGTTCGTTAATTTTAAAAATATAGTGGACGCTTTCCACCCAAAGCTTCCTTTTGGCCTGGCCCAGATCGGCAAGGCTTTTCGAAATGAAATTGCCCCGCGCGATTTTCTTTTTCGGGCGCGGGAGTTTGAACAGATGGAAATTGAATACCTCATTCCGCCGCCCTTGGCGGCGGCGCGGACAGACGCGGACTTGACGCAGACAGACGCAGAAACCCCCTCCGCTCCTCCCCCTGAAAGGGGGAGGTGGCCGAAGGCCGGAGGGGGTCAGCTCTCACAGAAAGTAGATTGGCAAGATTACTTCGAGTATTGGAAAGACGAAATGCTTGAGTGGATGGAAGAAATTGGTCTTGATATGGCGAAGGTGCACGAACTGGAAGTGCCGGAAAAAGACCGCGCCCATTACTCAAAACGCACTGTTGATTTTGAGTTTGAATATCCTTTCGGCCAAAAAGAACTTTTTGGCCTGGCTTATCGCGGCGATTTTGATCTAAAAAACCACAAGCTAGATTATATTGACCCCGAGACGAACGAAAAGTTTATCCCCCATGTTATTGAACCTACTTTCGGTGTTGATCGCGCCGTCTTAGCGGTTCTTCTTTCCGCTTACAGTGAAGATGAGCTTGGCGGGGAAAAAAGAGTTTTTCTTAAATTAAAACCAGCTATCGCACCGGTTAAAGTCGCGGTTTTTCCACTCCTTAAAAACAAGCCGGAACTTGTTGAAAAAGCCCGTCAAATTTATTCAAATCTTAAATCTGAAATCTTTAATCTTGCTTTTGACGACAACGGCAACATCGGCAAGCGCTACCGAAGGCAAGATGAAATCGGCACGCCCTTTTGCGTGACGATCGACTTTGACACCCTCAAAGACGACACTGTTACTGTCCGCGATAGGGATACAGGAAATCAGGAGAGGGTGAAGGTGGAAGAATTAATTGGATATATAAAAAATAAATTAAGTTAATTATGAAAGATCCTTTTGTAAATATAGAACAAAAACTTAAATGGGGAAAAAGTCTTGACCAAATTCTTGATGTTCTAGAGAAGAATCTTGATTTGGGTGTTATTAAAAAATCTGAATCGAACGAAGAAAAACAATGGATTATTGATCACCTCAAAAGTTATATGGATCATAATATGGAAAAAAATAGAGATAGGGAAGGAGAAGAATTTTACGCAAGAATTAAAAATTTTATCCTAAGTTTGTAAATAAAAATGGCTAATTAACTAAGTAAGAAGGGTTCTTGCGATGGGATATGGCTGAAATAAAAACGGTATTATTATATCAGCACCCCCTCCCAACCCTCCCCCTTGGCGAAGGCGGAGGGGGTGCTGATTTAAATTAAATTTTATGAAATTCTCGAAAAAAACATTAAAAAACGGACTGCGGATAATCACGGTGCCGATGAAGGATAATCCGACGGTTACGGTTATGGTTTTGGTAGAGGCCGGGTCAAAATATGAGACCAAGAAGATAAACGGCCTATCGCACTTTTTGGAGCACATGATTTTCAAGGGGACCCCGCGCCGGAGGACGCCTGCTCATATTGCCCATGAGTTGGACGGACTTGGAGCCGAGTCAAATGCTTTTACTGGCCATGAATATACCGGGTTTTATGCCAAGGCTGACGAAAAACATTTTGAGAAAATTTTAGATATCATTTCTGATATTTATCTCCACTCTACTTTTCCGGATAAAGAAATTGAGAAAGAGAAAGGGGTGATTATTGAGGAGATTAATATGATTGAAGACCGCCCTGATCACAAAGTCCACGATATTTTCAGAGGGCTTCTTTATGGCGACCAGCCGGCCGGCTGGGATATCATCGGCCGGAAGGACGTTATCCGCCGGATGAAGCGCAAAGATTTTTTGGCGTATAGAAAAGCGCACTACGTGCCGGCCGCCACAGCCATAGTCGTGGCCGGCCGCATAAGTGAGAATGAAGTGAAAAAAGAAGTCAGCCGAATTTTCGGAAAAATAAAAAAATCTCCAAAGCGGGGAAAGAAAAAAGTTATTGAGAACCAAAAATCGCCAGCCGCCTTGATTAAATACAAAAAGACTGATCAAACTCATCTAGTCTTAGGCTTTCGGGCTTTCAGCTTGTTTGATAAGCGCAGTCCAACCCTGACTGTTCTATCGGCGCTTTTGGCTGGAGGCATGAGCTCCCGTCTTTTCCAGAAACTTCGGGAGGAAATGGGCGTTTGCTATTATGTGTACGGCATGCCGGATCTTTCCACTGACCACGGATTTTTCTCAATCTCTGCCGGCGTGAACAATAAACGCGTAAAAGAAGTTATCAAAGTTATACTCGAAGAATGTAATCGTTTAAAGAAAGGACTGGTCTCGGAAGAGGAGCTCAAAAAAGTGAAAGAATACATCATCGGCAACTCCAAGCTTCATCTCGAATCTTCGGACAGTTTGGCCAGCTTCTATGCCCATCAGGAGATTCTCCGCCACCAGATCGAAATGCCGGAGAACAAATGGAAAAAGATTCGGGCGGTTAAGGCCAAAGATATCCTTAAGCTTTCCGGCGAAATTTTTCAGAATGACACACTAAACCTCTCCCTTGTCGGGCCTTTTAAAGACAATAGGCCGATAGAGAAAATTCTCAAGCTGTGATACAATCTAAACAAAATGGAAAATAGGAAGCCAAATGTAAATATCAGCTTTTCAAGTATTTTCAAGGTCGCTTTTGTGGCGCTTTTACTGGTTGCTTTGTATTTTTTGCGCGACCTGGTCTTGGTCATTTTGATTTCCATCGTTATCGCTTCTTTTATCAGCTTGATTGTAAGCAAGTTTCCAAGAAAAATCCCCAGAACTTTGGCCGTGGTTATCATTTACGTCATCTCGGCCGGCCTTCTTTTCGGCTTATTTTACGTCTTCATGCCTGTCTTTATAAACGAGTTCTCAAATGCCTCGGCCGCTTTCTCAAGCTATTTTCCGCAGACTTCACTGCTTCATAATTTGGGCGGGGATACTATTTCAGGCGCCAAGGGATTAGCCGGGGACATAATTCAAAAAGTTCCCATATCGGAATTTATCACCAGCTGGAATAGTTTTGTTTCCGGTTTTAGCGGGGGATTTCTGCAGGTGCTGCTGCTTATTTTCGGCGGCGTTTTCAATCTTATTCTGATTATTGTCATCTCTTTCTACCTCTCCATTCAAGAAAAGGGCATTGAAAATTTTTTGCGCATTATCATCCCGCACACTTACGAGGACTATGTGGTTGATCTCTGGGGCCGAGCGGAGAAAAGGATTGCTCTTTGGGTTCAAGGGCAATTTTTACTGTCTCTTTTGGTCGGCATTCTGACTTATCTCGGACTGTTCATACTTGGGGTCAAGTATGCCTTGCTCTTGGCTCTTTTGACGGCTGTTTTGGAGCTGATTCCGTTCGGCATTATTTTGGCCGTTATTCCGGCGATTTATTTCGGTTTTTTGGACGGAGGCCTTTCCCAAGCTCTTTGGGTTGGCGGTTTTTATATAATCGTTCAGCAGTTTGAAAATTATCTTCTTCAGCCTTTGGTTATCAAGAAGATTGTCGGCATTTCGCCTTTGGTTGTTATTCTCTCGCTTTTGATTGGTTTCCAATTAGCCGGTTTCTGGGGGATTATTTTAGGCGTACCAATGGCAGTTGCCTTCCTTGAATTTTTGGACGACCGGGAACGGCACAAGATTATGAGAAAAGAAGTACACAAACAGTAAATCAAGCAAGGCAAGTAAATTAAGTAAATCAAGCCATGGCCAACATAAGAAAATTCGAGGATTTAAAAGTCTGGCAGAAAGCTCATCAGCTTGTTTTGATGGTTTATAAATTAACATCTAAATTTCCTCCAGAAGAAAAATATGGTTTATCTTCTCAAAAAAGAAGGGCCGTTGTTTCTGTGGCTTCGAATATTGTTGAGGGGTTTAAAAGAAGGACAGTGAAAGACAGTTTAAATTTCTATAATACAGCCGATGCTTCTTTGGAAGAATTACGTTATCAAACTCTGCTTTCAAAGGACCTTGGCTATATCTCAGAAATCGAGTATATTGAATTAATAAAACTAGAAGAGGAAGTTAGTAAGATGCTGAATTCTTGGATTAAAAGCCAAAAAGGTAATTCAGCTTGATTTACTTATCTCGCTTGATTTACTTAATTTACTGATTATGCGTTTCTACATCACAACCCCAGTAGCAGATCCTCGCGCCGAATGCGCGCTCGGCTCGCTACGGGGCAGGAAGTGGTAAAATAAACTTTATAAATTTTAATAACTTTATAACTAATTTGAAATATGAGGTTTTATATAACCACAACTCTGCCATACGTTAACGCCGATCTGCACATGGGCCACGCCTTAGAATTTGTTCGGGCTGACATCATTGCTCGGTATAAAAGGATGTCCGGCTTTGAAGTTTTTTTTAATACCGGCGCGGACGAGCATGGGATGAAAATTTATCGCCAGGCAGAGAAAGAAGGCAAAGACCCGCAGGCCTACGCTGATTTTTATGCCGATAGAATGAAAGGCCTGATCAATCTTCTTGGCTTATCTGATCACAATTTTATTAGAACCACTAGTGCGGCTCACATAGCATCCGCGCAAGAATTTTGGAAAAGGTGCGATACAGCTGGCTACATTTATAAAAAAAATTACAAGGCGAAATATTGCGTCGGCTGCGAGTCGGAAAAAACCGATTCCGAGCTTGTTGACGGAAGATGTCCGGATCATCCGAACTTAAAAATTGAATTGATTGAAGAGGAAAATTATTTTTTTAAATTTTCGGAATTTCAAGGCCGCCTGCTTGAAATGTATAAAGAAATTCCAGATTTTGTAATTCCCGATTTCCGTTTCAATGAAATTAAAGCTTTTGTCGCGCGAGGTCTTGAGGATTTCAGCATCTCGCGGCTCAAAAGCAAAATGCCGTGGGGAATAGAAGTTCCGGGCGATCCGGATCATACTATGTATGTTTGGTTTGACGCGCTCGTTAATTATATTTCTGCCATCGGCTGGCCTTGCCCCGCCGAAGCCCGTCAGGGCGAAGGGGGGCCGAGTGATAAAGAATGCGAATTTTATAAATGGTGGCCAGTCACTCAATACTGCGGCAAGGACAATTTGAGATATCAGTCGGCGGTCTGGCAGGCGATGCTCATGGCCGCCGGGATCTCGCCTTCCAAACAAATTGTGATCAACGGTTTTATTACCGGCGCGGGCGGCATAAAAATGAGTAAAACTTTAGGCAACATCGTTGATCCGCGCGATATCATAAATGAATACGGAACTGACGCTCTGCGATTTTATTTAGCCCGCGAAATTCAATCTTTTGAAGACAGTTCTTTCACCAAGGAGGGCTTCCAAGAGTCCTACAATGCTAATTTAGCCAATGGTCTCGGCAATTTAGTCTCGAGAATCATGAAGATGGCCGAAGATAATTTGGGCGGGCCGGCACTGCTCTCTAAGCAGATTTTACCAGTTTCATACACCGCGGCGCTGGAGTCTTTTGACATTAAAAAAGCCGCTGAATTTATTTGGAAAGAAATTTCAATTCAAGATATGTACATCCAAGAAACAAAACCATTTAGCTTGATTAAAACTGACCCAGAAGGCTCAAAAAAAATAATCACTCATCTTGTAGAGAAACTCCACCACATTGCTCATATGCTTCTGCCCATCATGCCCGCCACGGCCGAAGAAATAAAAGAGCTTATAATTCAAAATAAGGCGCCGGAAACGCCATTGTTTCTACGCAAGTAAATCAAGTAAATCAAGTAAATTAAGCCAGATAAGCTGCTTGATTTACTTGCCTCGCTTGACCTGCTTTATTTACTGATTATGCCAAATTTGGTATATTAGTAATATGACAACAAAAACCTTGCCGCCAAAAGTTAAAAAAGAAGCTGAAATCATGTCTCAGAACCTTGGTATTTCCATGGATGATTTTATGCTTAATGCCTTGCTTTATTACATTAAAAGGCTAAAGAACGTAACCGAACTAAAAAGTGAACTCAAGGCTTGGGATATAGTTAGTGATTTAGATTTGCTTAAATTCGAGAAATCAATTTAATGAAAAAAGGAGATATTTGTTTAATAAATTTGGAGGCCGGCTTAGGTCATGAACAATATGGCCAAAGGCCGGCTATTTTAGTTTCAAATATAAACTCCGGAATAGTTAGCGTAATTCCGCTCACAAGCAACATGGAAGCGCTCCGATTTCCCTTTGCTTTGGCAATTTTGCCTTCCCAACAAAATAAACTTCAAACGGAATCTGTGGCTCTTGTTTTTCATTTGAAATCAATTGATCAAAGTAGAATTATAAAAGTTGTTGGACAGACAGATAGGGACACAAAACAAAAAATAAATAAAATGTTAAAAGAATTACTGGAGCTTTAAAGAAAATTTAAGATTTTACAGATTTTCAGCAATTTTTTGTATGAAATATTTTGACATTCATTCTCATCTCAATCTTTCGCCCCTGAAAGAAGATCAAGAGTCAGTTCTCTCTCGAATGCGCCTGCTAGAAGTCGCGACCATCACTGTCGGCGTTGATTATGAAACTTCGAAAGAGGCCGTGAGATTAGCTGAAAAAAATTTTGATGTTTGGGCCACGGTTGGTTTGCACCCGACAGACAACAGCAAAGAAGAATTAGATTATGAAAAATATAAAGAACTAGCACAGCATCCAAAAGTGGTGGCGATAGGTGAAACAGGCCTTGATTATTTTCATCCTGGTAATAAAGAAAAGCAAAAAGATTTATTTTTAAAACATACCCGACTGGCTCTTGAAGTTAAAAAGCCTTTGATGATCCATTGTCGCCCGTCAAAAGGAAGCATGGATGCCTACAATGATCTTTATGAGATCATAACAAATGACAATTTACAATTAACAATTGACAGAAATCACCCAAGTCAAATGTTAAATGTCTCCGCCTCCGCTAAAGCTTTAGCGGACAAGAAAGGTCAAATGTTGCATGGCAACCTGCATTTCTTTGTCGGAGATACTGAGATTGCCAAAAAATTTTTAAAACTCGGTTTTACTTTTTCTTTCGACGGCCCGATTACATTCTCTCGGGATTATGACGAGGTCATCAAATTTTTGCCGCTTGAATCACTCATGTCCGAAACTGACGCGCCCTTTGCGGCACCTGTACCATATCGCGGTAAAACTAATGAGCCGGCTTATGTTGTGGAAATCGTCAAAAAGATAGCCGAAATAAAAGGGCTTTCAATCGAAGTTGTTCAAAAAGCTCTGGTTAATAATGCCCGGAGGATTTTTGACATCTAGAAGCTAATTTGCTAACATGATCCCCGTATCCATGCCAGATAAAGAAATGAAAATATACGAATTGTCCTATCTTTTGGTTTCATCTCTTAAAGAAGAAGAGGTGCCGGCCAAAGTGGGGAACCTAAAAGAGGCAATCTCCCATTTGGGAGGCGCTTTTATTTCTGAAGAATATCCGAAGCTGATTAATCTGGCCTACACAATAGAGCGTGTGATTGCTAATAAAAAAAATAAATGGAGCCAAGGATACTTCGGCTGGTTTAAATTTGAATTAAGCGCAGATGGCATAAGTAAGTTAAAAGGCCTGCTTGATCTCGACCAAGATGTCATCCGATTCCTGATTATCCGCACGGTTCGCGAGAATACCTTGGCTCCTCGCGGGCGATTCCAACAAGCCCAAAAATCCAAATTTAAAAGAAGGATAGGGGACAGGGAAGAGAAAGAGGCAAAAGAAGTAAAAGAAGGGATTCCCGCAACCGCCGAAGAAATTGATAAGAAGATAGAAGAATTAATAGCCTAATCACTAATAATCTCAAATTTATTCGCGAATATTCGCGAATTGATTCGAGATCATTTGAGATTTATGTATCTAAACAAAGCAATAATCATAGGAAATTTAACGCGCGATCCGGAATTGAAATCTTTACCGTCCGGTTCTAAAGTCGCGACTTTCGGCGTGGCCACTAACCGTGTCTGGAAAGACAAGGATGGCCAGAAGCAGGAGTCTGTCGATTTTCATAACATCGTAGTCTTCGGCCGCCAAGCGGAGACAACGGCGCAATATTTGAAAAAGGGCTCGAGCGCCTTGATCGAAGGGCGGATTCAAACCCGCAGCTGGGATGACAAAGAAAGCGGACAAAAGAAATATCGCACCGAAATTGTTGCCGATCGAGTCCAGTTCGGACCCAGATCCGGCGGAGCCGGATCTGCCCCGAGGGAAGTCGAGGGGCAAGATGCGTCAAAAAAACCCGGTGAAATAGACACGATCGAATACCCCCCAGAAGACAGTAATCCGGAAGATATCCCATTCTAAACAAGCGAGGCAAGCGAGATAAGTAAATCAAGCGAGACAAGCTAAGATTAACAGCTTTTAAAACTTAATTTACTTAATTTACTTAATTTACTTAATTTACTTATTAAATATGAACGATTTTTTTCAACAAAACAACATAAAGTATATTGACTACAAAGATCTCGATATCTTGAAGAAATTTATAAGCCCGAATGGCAAAATAATCCCGCGCAAGCGTTCGGGCGTAGCCACTAAAAACCAGCGCAAACTTGCGCTTGCGGTCAAACGCGCGCGCTTTATGGGACTTTTGCCATTTGTAGCCAAATAGTCATGCTAGCTTATAATGAGATTAAGGAAAAGAAAATAATAATTTACAATGACGAGCCGTGCGAGGTCATAGAGTCGCATGTCGCCCGAACTCAACAGAGAAAACCGCAAAATCAAGTTAAGCTCAAGAGCTTAGAGAGCGGCAAAACTTTCGCCACTACTTTTCATGTTTCGGACAAAGTGGAAGAAGCTGATATTTCGAAGCGCGAAATAAAATTTTTATATCACAACAGAGGGGAATACTGGTTCTGCGAGCCGAACGATCCCTCCAAGCGTTTTAAACTGGAGGAATCTTTGTTTGGCAATGCTGTTAAGTTCTTGAAAGCGAATATGCTGGTAACGGCCATGGTTTGGGGCGAGCCCTCCTCCGCCGGAGCTCGGGCGGGCAAGGATGAGGGGGAAAAGATAATCAAGGTCATACTGCCGATCAAAGTAGAATTTCTTGTTAAAGAAGCCCCGCCGGCCGTGAAAGGCGATACGGCCAAAGGCGGCACAAAGGCTGCTACTCTTGAAAACGGTACCATTATTTCTGTTCCGCTTTTCATAAACGCTGGAGACAAAATCATGGTCAATACAGAAACAGGAGAATATTCCGAGCGAGCGTAATCATCTGCCAAAGCAAGGCTTTGGCAACTTTGGAGGTTTAAGTCGTCTCAGTCAATTTTTTTCTAATTTCTTTTAAGATTTGGTTGGCAATTTTTGAGTTTTCGCGGAGGAATTGCTTGCTCGAGTCATAACCTCGGCCAAGGCTAATTTTTTCACCCCCTCCTTTCTCCTCCCCCTTAGCAAGGGGGAGGCCGGGTAGGGGTCTGTACGAATACGACGATCCGCTTTTTTCCAGTAAGCCGTATTTTTCACCCAAGGCGATAATTTCGCCTTCTTTGGAAATACCTTCATTGTACATGAGATCAAATTCCGCCTGACGGAAAGGCGCCGCCACTTTATTCTTGACCACTTTGACCCGCACGCGCCCGCCGATAATCTCTTCGCCGCGCTTGATCTGGGCGATCCGGCGGACATCCAGCCTCACCGAAGAATAGAATTTGAGCGCCTTGCCGCCCGGGGTAGTTTCCGGATTGCCCCACATCACGCCGATCTGCATGCGTAATTGGTTTATGAAAATTAAAACAGTTTTTGATTTGGCGACGATGGCCGTCAATTTTCGGAGAGCTTGCGACATGAGCCGCGCTTGCTTGCCGACATGATGCGCCCCCATCTCGCCTTCAATTTCATCTTTAGGTGTGAGGGCCGCGACAGAGTCAACCACAATGACGTCAATTTTGCCGGACCGGATTAAGCTCTCGGTTATTTCCAGAGCTTGTTCGCCGGTGTCCGGCTGGGAAATCAATAGATTGTCTATTTTAACCCCGAGCTTTTTAGCGTACTCCGGATCCATGGCGTGCTCGGCGTCAATGTAGGCGCAAATGCCGCCTTGCTTTTGAGCCTCGGCGATGGCGTGCATGGCCATAGTTGACTTGCCTCCCGACTCTGGTCCGAAGATTTCAATAATTCGCCCGCGCGGATAGCCGCCGATACCCAAAGCGGCATCGAGTCCGATTGAGCCGGAGGGAACGACATCCACGTCTACTTTCGGCGCCTCGCCCAATTTCATAATCGCCCCTTCGCCGAACTTAGTCTGAATAGCCTTGATGGTGTCATTCAAGCCGCTTAGCGCATCGCTTTGCTTATTTTCTATTTTCTCCTCTTTTATTTTTTTTGCCATAAAATCTCGAATAGATCTCGAATTAATAATTCGCGAATATTCGCGAATAAAATTCGTGATTGATTAGTGATTAAATTATTAATTACTACTAATTACTATTAATTACTCTTTACTCCTTACCCCTTACTAATTACTAGTTACTCTATATTCTTTCTCCTTCACTTTGCCAAATTTATCCTCCGTTCTCACGCTTACTATATTATACCCCGGCAGAAAGATAATTTCTTCCCGAAAGTTCCAATTTTCATCCAAAAAAATTTCCCGGCCGTTTATTGTTAAGTGCTTGGCATTCTGCGCCCGGCCATAAAGTTCTAAACTTGAATCTTGAAAAGTTTGGCCATTTTCTATTCCGGATACTTGAAGCCCCACCCCCTTGAGGAGATTCTGGCTTCGGTAGTAAGCGTACCCGGTAATTATGAAGAACAATAAAACAAGCGAACTGATTGTTATTATTTTTTTTAGATTATGTGTCATTTTGTTGGAACGTAATCCCTCCTCCCCTTGCTAAGGGGAGGACTGAGGAGAGGTTAATTCCCTCCTCCCCTTTATAAGGGGAGGACTGAGGAGGGGTCCTTAGTGTGTTAATAATTTTTAATACTACCCCTTCAATATTATTATTTATCTCTGTATTTGTAAAACGTAAAACTTTTATTTTTAATTTATTAAAATATTGGCTTCGCTTTTCATCGTACTGTTGATTTTTTTCTTTGAAGTGCTGAGAGCCGTCAATTTCAATTATTAATTTCTTTGGTGAACAATAAAAATCAGCAATATAATTTCCAATACTATGCTGCCTTCTAAACTTAAAACCCAGCTGTTCTCTGCGCAATCTTGACCATAAAATTTTCTCTTGCGGGGTTTGGTTATTTCTGAGAACAATTCTATTTTTTTTAAGTTTAAGAATATTGTTTATGGTTGTCATTTTTTCTGACCCCCTCTCAGTCTCCCCCTTGTAAAGGGGGAGAGGTTAATTCCCTCCTCCCCAAGAACGTTCCCCCTCCTTTAAAAGGAGAGGGATTCAGGGTGAGGTCCAAGGGGAGGACAGAGGAGGGGTTTGTATAAAATTAAAAATTTGAAATTAAAAATTATTAATACTTCACTTGATTTACTTAATTTACTTGATTTACTTAATTTACTTGATTTACTTAATTTACTTGATTCTTTATTTACTTTCCTCGCTTGCGATATTATCAATCGGCTTCTCTAGCACCTCTCTCGGCTTAGCCCCATCACCGGCGCCGACGACTCCGCGTTCTTCTAACATATCAATCAAGCTAGCCGCGCGCGAATAGCCGATTTTGAGCTTGCGCTGAAGATAAGAAGTGGAGGCCTTGCCGGCTTCTATCACAGCTATCCGCGCATCCTCGTAAAGCTCATCATCGTCTTCGTTGTTGCTCTCCAAATCCATATCGAATATGGTTTTACCTGTCCCGAGGGACTTGTCCCGAGTGAAATCGAGGGAACTTGAGCGACCTCTTGATAGTTCCATTTCCATGGAACCTGCCCCGTAGAGAGCTTGCTCTTCTACGGGGTTATTTTTTGTTATAAACTTTACCACTTTCTTAACCTCATTCTCCGAAATAAAGGCCGACTGCAATCTCTCCGGCTGGGCCATCTCGCCGGATAAGAAAAGCATGTCGCCGGCGCCGAGAAGCTTCTCGGCGCCGGTCGAGTCCAGGATAGTCCGCGAGTCAATTTGGCTTGACACCTGCAAGGCGATCCTGGCCGGAATGTTGGCTTTGATCAGGCCGGTGATGACGTTGACGCTAGGCCTTTGGGTGGAAAGGATTAAGTGAATGCCGACGGCGCGCGACATTTGAGCGAGCCGCACGACGGCGCTCTCAAGCTCTCGAGGATAAGTGCTCATGATGTCGGCCAGCTCGTCAATGATAATGACGATGTACGGCATCTCTTCGCTTGCCCCGCTTGCCCCGCTTGCTTCACTTGATTTACTTGTCTCGCTTGATTTACTTGATTTACTTGTCTCGCTTGATTTACTGATCTTCCCGTGGTACGAACTAATATCTCTGACATGTTCTTGCTCCAAAATATTGTATCGCCGTTCCATTTCGCGCGCGGCCCACTTCAAAGAAAGGATTGCTTTCTTCGGATCAGTAATGGCTGGCGTCAGCAAGTGAGGAATGCCATTGTATAAAGTCAGCTCCACCCGTTTCGGATCAATCATGATGAAGCGCAAGTCTGCCGGAGAATTGCGATAAAGCAGGGAAGTAATCAGAGCATGTATTAAAACCGATTTTCCGGCGCCGGTGGCCCCTCCGATCAGCGCGTGCGGCATCTTGGCCAAGTTGCCGAAGCTCCCGCGGCCGGCGATGCTCTTGCCCAGGGCGACCAAGAGGGGATGGCTTGCTTTCTGGAAATGTTCGTCTGAAAGAAGAGTGGCCAGCCCGACTGTTGACTTGGCCCGATTCGGCACTTCAATGCCGACGAGCGACCTCCCCGGAATGGGCGCTTCAATGCGGATGGGGTGAGCGGCCAGAGCCAGCGCAATGTCATTTTGCAAGCTCAAGATTCTGGAGAGCTTGACGCCTTCGGCCGGTTTCAAGGCGTAGCGGGTGACGGACGGGCCGATAGTCACTTCATCCATCTCCACTTCAATGCCGAAATTCTGGAGGGTGCGCTTAATAATGTTCATATTGGCTTTGATGTCGCCAGTCGCCGGCTTGCCCGAATCTCGCTCGAGGAGTTCAAGCGGGGGAGGGATGTAGGCAGAGTTAGTAGTTGGTAGTTTGTGGTTAGTAGTTGAAAATTCTTCCTTTGCCTCGCCGTAGCCTAGGGCGGAGGCGGGTTCCTTTTGTTTTTTACTTTTTTTCTCCGACCTTGTGTCGGAGTCCGACTTAGGTCGGACTCCTTCTGCTTCCCCAACTTCTTCCTGATAATTTTCTTTCTCGGTTTGATCATTAGTCATTGAAACTTGATCATTTTCCAACTTTTCTTTTCTAGCAAACAAACTTTTCATCCACCCGCCAACCTTATTGAGGATCGGTAGCAGAGCCAGTCTTTTCTCAAAAATCACCAGCAGTGAAATTATAAGTATCGCGGCTAAAAATGCCGTTCCAATATATAAATCAAAAAGTTTCAAGAACGGCCAAGCGGCTACCCCACCCAAGACGCCCGCTTTCCCGGGGCTAAATATCTCAAGTAGACCCAGAGCGGAAAGTAAAAATAAAACGGAGCCGAAAATATGTTTTTTGCCAATTCCGGCCGGAATCTCTCCTTCCGGATTTTTCCTTACCGCGGCAAAAGATCCGCCGAGAATGATAAAGGCAATCGGCAGGAGGAAATACCCCCAACCCAAGAGATAAGAAAAAATGTCATAAAAAAATCGTCCAGCCATGCCGGCCCTGTCAAAGGCGCTTGTCATGAAAAAAAGCGCCAGAGCAAATGAGACTACCGCAATGATGCCATACCTCGTTTCTGTTTTGATATTTTTTAAAAAATAAAAAATATGTCTTTTTTCTTTTTGGCTTGCCCCGCGGAGCTGTTTCTTGGCCATGGAAGATATTTTAGCACAATGAATTACCACCCCCAACCCCCTCCTTGAAAAGGAGGGGGGCTGATTCATCTCCTCCTTGTTGAGGAGGAGTGCCCGAAGGGCGAGGTGGTGATCCTCTTGCCTAAACGACACAAGAAGCTTATAATGACTAGCGAGGATCGTATGGAAGTGTAATCACTTACATAACGTCCGAGCGACGTCATTATATCGTAATCGATATAATAAAAATCTAAACGACATGGAAAATCTAACCGACAAAACTATAAATGACATCAGCTCTGTTGAAACTAGGCGGGAACAAGGCCAGCAAATTCAAGCTAAAATAGAAAAGATTGTTACGGCCATATTCATGGTGACTGATTACATAGAAAAGAACGAGCCAATACGGACCAAACTTCGCGCCATGTGTTTGGACATGATTTCCTCCGCTCACGCCTCAAATCATATGGCAACTATTGCGATCAAAAATGAAATTACGGCCATCATCAATGTTGGGAAGACGATGGGCCTGATCTCGGCAATGAATGGCGATATTTTGCTTCAGGAAATAAAGAAAACTAAGGATATTCTGGAAAACAGTTTTGTTATCAATTTGGAGAAATTTGACCTCGCCGAAAATAACCTTCTCCTTAATTCTCCTCTTGAGGAGTACCCGAAGGGGGAGGTGGAAAATTCATCCACCCCGTCTCGCAAGCGATCCACCCCTCAAGAGGGGAACCTCACCCCTAAACGACATTCAAATGTCGTTTATAAAACGACAGGGAAAGATATCAATAACGATACCCGCAAACAAGCTATTTTAAATATAATAAAGGTTAAAAAGTCAGCTGCCATAAACGACATTAGAATGTCGGTTAGAGGCGTCTCCGAAAAGACAATCCAGCGCGATCTCTTGTCCTTAATGAATGACGGTTTGATAAAAAAGGAAGGAGAAAAGAGATGGAGCAAATACTCGCTTAGATAAGCGAGTATTTGCTCCCCTAATACCCCTAAAATCTCGCTCCACTAATACCACTAATTAATTCGGGGTATTTATCCCCCGCCTTGGCGGGGGAAAGATTCGCGGTATTCGTATTAAATAACTTTTTACTTTTAACTCATTATGTGGTTTAATGCTAAAAAACTGTAGTAATTTGGAATCCCATTCGTTATAATCATCGCATGTGAATATCTTACCACTCGCCATTGGGCGAGGATTATAGGATATCCACATGCTGCCCTTGCAGACCTATTACTTAGGTCTTATAATAGGGAGACAAGTAGCGCGTGCTTTCTTTGTCTTTTCATTCCGCCTTGGGCGGAAGCGAAAGGAGGATCGCACTCATTGTGCTGCTTGGTTAAAAAGTTTTAAGTCGATTTTGAAAGTTGTTCCTTAAATTTTCTAAAATAGCGAGTAATCTTTATTTCTCTAATTTTTTTCTCTAAGTTTTCGAAACGCAATAAATAGAGACTCCAACTCCACTGTTTGTGCTACGCACAAACATACGGATCAACCCTGATTTAATTCTGATCAACCCTGATTTTGATTCCGCCGCAGGCGGAATTATCGGTGTTGATCGGTCCCGAGCTTGTCGAGGGATAAATCAGTGTGAATCAGTATGCTTGCGCGTAGCGCAAGCAGGCGAATCTCCTTTAAATTTGTTTCGAGACATGAATTAAGAAATGAAAGATCTGAAGATGCTCAAAGTTATTAGAATATTTTAAGCGAATGATTTTCATATATTATTAGTCCCGATGTAAAGTCGGGATTCCGATTTTTTAATTTTTAATTAAAAACGTCGGGATTGTAATATTATTAATAATTTATTAGAAATTAAAATATGAGTATATTAAATTCGAAAGTTGCAAAGTTCGCCGTCGGATTGCTTTCAGTAGCAGTCTTCGTCGTCGGCTTTGCCGCTGTAAAAGTCAACAAGGCTTCCGCCGCTGTATCTTCGGCTGATATTTCAGCTACGACTACAGTTCGATCAGGAGATTCAGGTTCTTCTGCCTTAACATGGCAGATGTTCTTGAATGAACATGGCGCAAGCTTGGTTGCTGATAGCAAGTTCGGACCTTTGTCCGCTGGTGCCGCTAAAGTATGGCAAGCCGGCCGAGGTTTGGTTGCTGACGGCATTCTCGGCGCATTGTCCCGAGCCGCCGCCATCGCCCAGCTTGGCACACTTCCGCAACAAGGAAGCTGTCCAAATGGATACGTTGCGATTACACCAGTAGCTCCATTGTTCGCATCTTGTGAACTAGTTTCTCAACAACAGGGAGCTTGTCCAACTGGTTATCATTCTGTAACTCCAGTTGCTCCATTATTCGCATCTTGCGAAGTTGACACCCAAGTAGTTCCTGTCTTGACCGGTGGCGCTGGTACGATTGAAGACGCTGACTTTGTTTCTGGTCTTACCAACGAAGAAGTTGGTGAAGGATCAACCGATACAAAAGTCGCTGGTCTTGATATTGACGCCGACGAAGGCTCAGATCTTGAGCTTATGTCTGGACGTCTTGATTTCACACAAGGGACAGGAGCAACCAATGATTTTGAAGATTACGCCAAGGAAGTTTCTTTCTGGCTCGGATCAACTGAACTTGCTCGCGTAGACGGTGATCAATTCACTGATGACAATAACTATGACAAGACTGTTACTTTCGCCAGTGGCGCTATCATTAAGGCCGGAGGCACAGGTCAGCTTGTTGTAAAAGTTTCTGGTGTAGGTAATCTTGACACAGCTGATATAGGTGATGAATGGACAGTTGAGTTTGAAAATGTTCGATACCGAGACGCTTCAGGTGCTATCATCATAGATAGTGACACAGGAGACATCGGTGGTGTAACTCGAACATTCTCATTTGAGAGTTTCGCGACATCAACTGACATTGAACTTAAGATTTCAGAAGCAAATAACGATGCAGTTAATACGGCTCACATGATCAATGTGAATGCTACTGAAAAGACAAGCAATGTTACGCTTCTAGATTTTTGGTTGGAAGCACAAGGAAACTCTAATCTTGATATTAAGGAATTTGGTGCTGAATTCACGGTGACCACCGCAGCAGACGTTGACGATATGATCTCTGGTGGCACGTCACCTGCGGCATTTCTTGAGATTGCTGGCACAAAATATGGCACAGCAACATACCAGGATGGGGCGGGAACAACTCGCGACATTCTGTGGGATGACGTTAATTACACCATACCAGCCGGTCAAAAGGTTCGCGCAAAAATTATCGTTGATCTTCTCGCAGTTTCTGGAGACCTCAATGAAGGCGACACCATTCTTGCCCTCATTGACGAGGACGAGACTGATGATACAACCCTTGTGGATGTGAGAGATGAAACTAATACACAGCTCGTAGATGGGGATATTACTGGTACTGCAACTGGTGAAGCAAATCAAGTGTATGACGTAATCTTCACAGTAGCTACCAGCGGATGGACCAACACGCCTGTCAAGGTCGGAGGTTTTGCTGGTGAAGACGATGAAGTAACCTTTAACCTAGAGTACACAGTTACAGCAGTTGATGGTGATGTCTATATTGACAACACCTGTACTGAAGATGCTGATGGTGTTCTTGTTATCGGTGACGCTCCAGACGGCTTCGACTTCTTCCAGACAACTGGAACTGCCGCAAGCATACTTCTTACTTGTTCGCACACTACTGTGGGCGCAACAGCTCCAACTGCCGACTGGCTAGTCGTTAACGGTGAAAGCGAGATATTCAAGATTGCCATAACGGCGATTGCGGATGTCGGCACTAGCTTCGTTCAATTAGGTTGGGAAGGTATTGGTTGGAACGAGACCGATGCAGCCGGAGACAGACTGTTTGAAGGTTCTCTTGATGACACCTACAAGACAAACTCTATCTCTCTAACTAATAGATAAAGTTTGCTAGTAAGTAGAAAGACCTACGGCAAGACTTAGTCTTGACAAAGGTTTAGTTAAAGATTTTCAAGCTTCTAGATGGTCGAATATCTATTAGCAACAAAAAACCACCCCGAGGGGTGGTTTTTTGGTTTGTTCTTTATTACAATTTGTCGTGTCGACACCTGGTGTCGACATTTCCTCCCTTGATAAGGGGAGGGCAGAGAAGAAAAAGGTGCAGAAAAAGGTGTCAGGAACCTTTCTTTTTGGCCTACGAGAGGCCTGCGGCGAGACTTAGTCTTGACGCAAAGACAAGAAAGCGAGCTGGCGGAGCTTTCTTCCGAAGGCGACTTATTTAAGGAGAGGGTGCCGAGCGAAGCGAGGCGGGGGAGGGGGTTTTAGAGGCCTACGGCAAGGCCGGGGCTTGACGTGATATTTGTACGATGTAATTTATTTGTTTTTTGACTTTGGTTTGGGCGGGGGTATAATGGGTTTATGTTAACCGAGCAAGAAATTCAAAAGATTGTGGATGCCCATAAAGTAGTCTTTGCCACAAAGCAAGATTTTTTGGAATTTAAGGATGAAATTAAAAAAGATGTTGTCACTCTTACAGTCACAGTTGATGGGTATGCTAAGAAAGCTGATATGTATTTTCAAGAAATGCTCATGCTTTCGCATAAAATAGATCGTCATGAGCGCTGGCTTCTTCAGATTTCAGACAAGCTTGGGCTAAAACTCGAATATTAAAAAACAAGATATATTGAAGTCAAAACTTTAATAACTTGTTTAACAAAAAAGACCCCACGATGGGTCTTTTTTGTATTCTTTTCTTTTTTCTA
>Ga0155114_121_pt1 | contig 52306 bp, 54 predicted proteins | sample RifCSPhighO2_01_FD_106082 | JGI IMG/M metagenome (GOLD analysis project Ga0155114, IMG submission 106082) | Candidatus Nomurabacteria bacterium RIFCSPHIGHO2_01_FULL_42_16 | reverse complement strand
CCAAAGAAAAATGTCCTTTCCTTTTTCAAGAAGAATTTCACCACCACCATATCAGAGAAGCAAGGAACATTTTTCTTTGGTGTTGCCGAGTGAAGCGAGGCAGTGGCGGGACGATTCATTCCACGTCGGGATTTTGCTCAAAATGCGTTCGGATTTCGTCGTACAGAGGGAGCAATTTCAGATATTATTAACTGATATGATATAATTTAACTATGGAAAACGAAATTAAATGGCCAATTCAATATGGCGGCAAACAATTATCAGAAAATGAGGTAAGGAATTTTGTCGAAAAACAAAAAGCCATGTTAGCCGCATTGGAGGATATCAGGAAATTTACAGAAACAGGGGAACTCCCTGTAGTTAATGGAAAGGAGAAAACAGCTAAAGATTTATTAGTAGGATTGGATAATTGGGATAAGTATTGTGAACAAGAATTTTCTAATGAAAGAAAAAAAGAAATGCAACAAGAACTCAACGATCTTAGGGCTAAGGTTGAATCTAAACTAATTAAATAAATTAGACAATTGATCTCAAATCAGGCACACAGACACACTCCTTTTGCCGTGCTATGATGCAAGTAACATCCTCCACGATTCGGAGTAAATTATGGAAAATCTAGAAAAAGAAAAATATAAGAGTTTTTTCGAGAGCCGTCATTTTAAGCGGTTTTTAGAATATCGAAAAATAAAGGCCGAGGATATAAACTTGGCAAAAGAACTCTTTGAAATTGACAAACAAAACACTAGGGAAGGAAGCGAGGTTTCATCCATACTTCACAACTTTTTCCAATTTGCAGAAAAGAAAAGTGCGGAACGTTTAGAAAGTAAGGTTATTCAGGAAAGTTCGCAAATTAAAAAACGAATGTTTGAAATATTTCTTTATTTTACAAAAAATTATGATTGGTACACTAGCCAACATTTAAACGTTCTTCTGGAAAGTTCGGAATGGATGCAGTTAAACCGCTAAACAAGTTCTAACGCCCCCTATCCAGCGGAGCTATTTGATATACTTTTTTTAATATGTTTCGCAAGGACCGTCCTTGCGAAACATGCGAAACACTTACTTAAATAAAAAACACCCCGAATTGGGATGTTTGTGGTTAATTATTTCTTATTCTTGTAGAAAATTGAGATTATGGTCTCGGCGTCAAACATGGCGCCGGATTTTGTGGACTGAATAATTTTGACATCATTCAGTTTTAAATCCTTATTCTTTTTTAGCCATGCTTCAATTTCCTGCCGACCCTTCTCAAAATATTTGTGGTCTATCTTAAAAATTTTAACTTTTATCATAATTTTTAATTTTTAGTTTCTGTCTTATTCCCAAAAACAAACTGGTAAGCGTCTTCTTCAACATCATACGAGTCACTCATTTGCCCTGTCGCGTCAGCATTGATCATTGTCTTCAATCGAGCAACGTTATGCGATGACAAAATATTTTCACTATTTTCAATAGTGAGCAATATCAGATTAATCGATAAAGCAGATATCCATTTTTGATTATCTTTCAATCCGTCAAATAATTCTCTTGAAGGCAGACCTTTGACGTGGAAGTTTTCATTTTTATTTGAAAACTTAATATCAATTTGTTTATCGGGGTTAGAGCAGATGTATTCGAACGAAACCTTATCATTTTGTTCATTTTCAAAGGTAATAGTACCCTTAAATTGATTATCGACATCAGTCCTTGTTGCCGTAACCAAAAGGTTGATTTTTCTCATAGCCATTTAATTTTTAATTTTCGATTTATCACATTATATCACACTATAATATTTTGTAAATAGGTACTACTAGCCAAAATACCGAGGTCGAAATTAAGCAAGAACCGTTCTTGCTTAATTAAAAAACAAATATTTAATATATTGCTTTATTTTACAAAAATGATATAAAGTAGTTAGAGATAAACAACAATTAAATTTTACTAACTATGGGAATAGGAACAATAGTTTTATTCGGAGTTGCCTTTGTGATATTGTCGGTTTTAATGGTCGTGGCTGCTCGTTCTGTAACAATAGACAGGGGCGATAACGATGACCTTGAACTTTTTTTTAGCGGCTAATTCAGCCGCTTTTTTAATTACTCGGATGTTGAATTAAGCAAGAACGGTTCTTGATTAATTACAGGCTCGCGCTTGACTTTAAGTTTATCTTAAGATAAACTTCCTAATATGAAAAACATAATTGGTTTGAAAGATTTGAGGGAAAATATTAACAGTTATATTGCCGGTGTTGAAAAGGGGCAATCTTTTTTAGTTGTTCGGAAATCAAAACCGGTTTTTAAGATAGTTTCTCCGATTTACGAGGAAAAATGGGAAACTGTAGCAGACTTTACTAAGTTGAATAAAAACGGTATTTCGGCCAGAGAAATTTTAAAAGAGCTTAAGAAACTAAATGCCTAGCCTTAAAAAACTGCTTTCCAAATTCGATAACGAGGAAAGAGAAGTTATAGAATTTTTGCTTGTAAAAATTGCCGCGCTGGATTGGCGAGGTTTAGACGTTAAAAAACTGAAAGGGCGCCAAGATACTTTTCGTATCCGAAAAGGAAAAATACGCATAATTTTCTCCAAAATTGCCAAAGACATTAATATAATGGCCATTGAACGCAGGAGCGACACCACATATAACTCTTAAGTTCAATTTTGGTTTCTTCTTTTTTCTCATTTGTAATATAGTTTACTATATTAGCTCCTCGGCTCGGAAAAGAAAAAGATTACTTTTTCTTTTCTCTCGCTCTACGTTGCTAATAAAATTATAACTGATGGAGATAGAAATTAAAATAGATGTTTGTTAAATATTTTAAATAAACCCCGTTAGAAATCACGGCCGTAGATCGGCACTATTTCTAACGGGGTAAATGTGCTATTATAATCTGTAAGCATTAACAGTTAATTTTTAAAAGACTATGGAAAATTTTAAAGTTATTACTCATGAAGAATTAAAAAAGAAAATTGACAGCAAGGAAAATTTTGCCCTGATTGACACATTGGGAGAATTTTCTTACGACCGAGCTCATTTGCCGGGAGCGGTCATGATCGATGGCCATCAAAGCGATTTTGTCGCCCAAGTAGAAAAAACTTTCCCAGATAAAAATCAGGAGATTGTTGTTTACTGCGCCAGTTTCTCTTGCCCGCTCTCCGGCGAATCAGCCGCTAAGCTGGCGGCGGCCGGTTATAAAAATGTCTCCGCCTTCGAAGGCGGCCTCATGGACTGGGCGGGAGCCGGTTATAATTTTGAAGGCAGTCAAGCCAAAGAAATGAAAGAGAAGTGGAGTTAACCCCCACACCTTTCATGGCATTGCGCTTTGCGCGTTTCGGCAGTGCCGAAACTATGCCATGAAAGGTGTGGGGGTAAATAAAAAAGGCGGGAAGTTATTTCCCGCTTTTCACTAAAACTTTTTTTCAGAGATCGTACCTGTCCCCCGCTGACAGAACATGGGTGATAATGTTTTCAACAGAAATCAACCTTCCCTTTCTTAGAATTGAAAAGTAATTTCGGCCGATTTGATGACCGTCGAAAATAAAAACAGTTCCTGATCCAATAACCTCAAGATCATATCCTGACGTGATTATCACACCGGTGTCTTCACTCAAACCTATTCCTATGAGAGATGGGTTCTCGGCTAAAGCGGAAATGAGCCGGCCAAAGCGGCCGCGCTTATCAAAGTGAGAATCAATGATAAGACCTTGGGTAAAAGAAAAACCAAGGCCCATTTTAACCTCACCCTTTTGAAGCCCTTTGGCGCTTCTTCCGCCTATGATCATAACGTGAGGCATGGCCATGGCGCCGGCGCTTGTGCCGGCGATGAGAAAATTACCCTCCTTATAACGGCTTTTCAAAATTTCAAGGAATTCGGTGTTATTGAAAATTCTGACAAGCCGCCTTTGGTTGCCGCCGGTAAACATTATTCCGTCAGCTTTCTCTAGGGAGAGAAGAAAGTTTTTATTTTTGGCATCTCGCCGGCCCGCAATAGGCAGTACCCTTGCATCAGAGCCAAGCCGCCGGAACGCCATCCTGTATTCGGCAGCGGCTTTTTCTGGGGAGCCGGAAGCAGTGGGGATGATCTCTATACGCGGCGAATCAATATTTGTTTCTCTCACAATGCGTCTTAGAATATTATCGGCATTGCTGATTTTCATATTGATATTGCCGCCAATTGCAATTAGTTTTCCTTTTGGTTTATTCATTATATTTTGATTTTTTAAAGTGCCTTTGCCAGTCTATCAGACTGTTTGAAATACTTCAATCGTTTTTAAACAATATTAAAGCCCGTGAAATTTTGAACCGCTCCTTCGGAAATATCAAGTGAATTCACTTTGGCGCCCGGCGGACCCTTTCGGCAAAATTCCGCCATTTTTTCCAAGGCGCTCTCTTCCCCCTCGATCTCAAGATAAACCGAGCCGTCCGGCTCATTGCGAACAAATCCAGCCAGTCCCAACTCCAAGGCCATATCCTTAACTCCCTGCCGAAAAAACACCCCCTGCACCTGTCCATAAATTTTGAGATTGATATGCCTTATCATTTACAAAAATTGTATCACAAAAATCCAAATTCGTGGTATAATCAATGTATGATGAAATTAGAAAAAACGCCGGAAAACTTTATCGAAGTTGAGGGTGTTCGTTTTTATGGGTCTCCAGATAAAAAACTGTCTAAGAACGAAATTTATTCGGTTGATTTACCTTTGGATTCAGAATTACACATTTTAAGACACTTATCTTCCTTAGAAAAGGAATTTAGGCAAAAATTAATTGGGCAAAAAATGATCAATCCTTATACTGGACAAGAAACAATAATCAATGAAGAATACATTGATTCACAAATTTCCACGGCCGGTGGAAAATTCAACCAAGAACAAAAACGACTGAACAGTCCTGAAAAAATCAAAGAAATTGTAATTCAGGGAGCAGAAAAAATCATTGAATCTAAAGATATTCAATGGTTCAGAAAAGGGAAACAAAAACGTTGCATATTTAGTGTAACTTTTACCCCAGAGTTAAAGCAAAATTTTGAACTTGATCCTAATATCCCAATAGGTTTTAGTAATTTAGTAAAGATAACTAAAGAGTTGGAAAATTTGACTTATCAGAAGCAAAGAGGGGAAAAAGAAGAAGCTGACCAACAGGCTACAAAATTTATTCAACTAGAAAATCCTCCAGCAACCGAAACAATTACAGCCGTGTTTGCCTGGTTTGATAATAGAGACAACCCACAGCTCTTTGCCGTCCACCCTGGTATTATCACTCCACCTTTTCCAAATGCTAAATTTCAATCTGCTGAAGAACTTGAGTATAATAAAAAGTTCTGGGACCAGCATGCTTTCGTAGAAACTAAAACAAAAACCAAAGAATGAAACCCGACATTGAAAACAATAATTATTTATGGGAAAAAGAGCAAGAGATAATTAGCAAACTAAAGGAAAAATATCCGGAAGAATTTATTGCGCCCAAAAAACACGATCGAGACTTGCTCCCCCATATCGGCATTGGAATTGAAAGTAATGACCTGCCTGAAGGATATATAAAACTACATCCCTTTGATTTCATAGTGGAAGAAATAACAAAAGAAGGAGAAATAATCACCGCAGATGAAATTGAAAAGAGAGAAAATGTAGAAGACGTCACCGGAGAAACAATTTTTACAGATATGGTAAAAATAGGCCTTTCAACCCTTGATGCCGTAAAAAGAATTGCCGAATATTTAAACATTGATATATCCAGAGTGGCGTATGCCGGAATCAAAGACGCGGGAGCTTTGACGGCCCAGAGAATCAGTTTCCGAAAGGTAGAAAAAAAGGACGTTGAAGACATAAATATACCTAAAATATTGCTTAAAAACTTAAGGCAAGGTAAGGGCGTAGTAACAGTCGGCGCGCTTGCTGGAAATCGTTTTACATTATTTGTCAGAACAAAAGGCAGGATAGAAGAAAATTCTTTTGTTAAAAATTTAGAAAAAATTAAAAAAGAAGGGGTTTTTAATTTTTATGGACCGCAAAGATTCGGCTCTCCCCGCTTTCTTTCGCACCATTTTGGCAAATTATTATTTCAGGGAAAGCCGGAAGAACTCGTAAAAACCATCTTGACCAAGGATTCCCCTTTCGAGTGGCCTTATTTAGCAAAGTTAAGAGAAAAAGCCAAGGGGTATTATGGATCGTGGACTGAGATGAAAAAAATATTAGACGAGCTCCCCTATTCTTTCAGAATTGAAAGAACAATATTGGAATCCTTAGAAAAAGACTCCGCAAATTATCAAAAAGCCTTATCAACCATGCCGGATCAAATAGACTTTTGGGCTAAATCTTATGCCAGCTATTTGATAAATTTAATATTATCGGCAATAGTCAAAGACAAAATAGAGCCGCCCAAAACAATACCGCTTATTATCAGCCAAGAAAAAAGTGTCCTCGATTTTTATGCCAATTTTTTAAAGAAAGAAGGAGTTGAAAATTTCATCCAAAATCTTAGAATTTTTCCCTTCATTAAAATAGCCAAATACACTGAACTGCCGACTAAAATTTATCCGGAGATTCATGGTTATAAAATCTTAAACGAGGGCGTGGCCATTTATTTCAGCTTGCCCAAAGCCGCATACGCCACCACTATTTTGATGTTTTTATTTAATACGACAAGCGGCGTGCCAATGCCGGAGTGGGTTAAAAAAGATTATGTTGACACAAAAGAAGCCTCGAATTTAGGTTCATTGGCAAACATAAAAAATATTTTTGCCCCTCATCTCAGAGGAGATCTGGGCCTGGAATAAAAAGTTAGAAGCCCATGCAATTTTGGTAGCATGGGCTTCTTTTTAGTTACACCTTTAAATTGACTCACATGCCACGGATCCATTTTTAATCCGTATGTTGTGCATAGCTTTATCGGCTACATGCAGGCAATTAATGGTGATCACCCCATTTGGATTGTTCCAAACATACACGCATTTGTATGCAGTGTTACTTATGGCTTTGACCTCTTTATGTAATTCCTTTGAAAGGTGGATCTTTTCACCATCGTCAAAGGCAAGGGTCATGAAATACATTTCATCGCCCTCTTTTTTAAAGAGATTGATGTGGGTGAGATGCATTTTAAGGTTCTGCGGAATGTCATTCCACAGAAGACCTGCGCATATATTTTTGAAGGCCTTTTTGTCCTCGCCGCCGATGACAAACTGATTGCCTGAATCAGCTTGCTTATTGCCCGCAGCATCTGTGCGGCCGTAGAGATGGGGATTTTGACCAATTTTTTTTGCCTCATTTGCATGTTTGTCAATGAGCGTTTTTTCGTGCTTAGCTGTCCTGGAGATAACAGGGCAACCTGCTTCGATCAACTTTCCAGCTTTCCTGGGGTTGATCCGGAATTTCAACAGTATTTTTTTCATTTCAGTAGATTTTAAAGGGTTTAGAAACTTATTTTATTTTCAAAAATACGATTTATTTAGGATTTAACTACAGAAAAAGTATAGCATATAAATATAAAAAGTCAAGGGCTAAAAAGTGGCTATTTTATTGGGGCAAATGCTAAAATTAAGGCATTATGAAGAAATCAGAACAAGCCGCCTCCGTCCCGCAAAGCGGGACGGAGGCTAGTCAAAGAAAAAAAATATTGGGCTTGGAGAAAAATGTCTTCGTTTTGGGCCTAACCAGCCTCTTAAATGATTTCTCTTCGGAAATGATTCTCTCAATCTTCCCGGCTTTTTTCGCCTCGGTGCTCAAAGCCGGCGCGGCTTCGCTTGGGTTGGTGGAAGGCCTAGCCGACGCGGCTTCTAATTTCATAAAAATTTACTCCGGCCGACTCTCCGACAAAATTCAAAAAAGAAAAATATTCGTGGTTCTGGGCTACAGTCTCTCGACCCTAACCCGTCCTTTCTATATTTTAGTCGGCACAGTCGCCGGCGCGCTCGGTCTCCGTCTCGCCGACCGAGTCGGCAAGGGACTGCGCGACGCGCCTAGAGACGCGATCGTTTCTCTTTCCACCTCTAAAGACGAAACCGGCAAATCCTTCGGCTACCAGCGCGCCATGGATACCATCGGAGCAATTCTCGGGCCCTTGGTCGCTTTCTTTATTCTGTCTCGCTTCCCCGAGGGATTTAATTTAGTTTTTTTGGTTGCTTTTTTCCTGGGCCTCCTCGCAGTCGGCAGTCTCTTCTGGATCAAGGATATTACCTTGGCCTTTAAGACTTCAGAAAGCGGCTTCAAACCGGCGCGCTTCTCCCGCCGTTTCAAAAGCTATCTCTTTTCAGCTTTTACTTTGTCTATGGGAAGCCTGCCACTGGCGGTGATGCTTCTGAAGACCAGAGACGCCGGACTCGCCTTGGCTACCATTCCGCTTTTTTATTCAATTTCCAATATCGCCTTTGCCGGCACTTCCATTTTAGCCGGACGCATCGCCGATAAATTCGGCCACCGCAAAATGATCATCATCGGCTATTTTTTCCTCATTATGACTTATATTGTCCTGGCCGCCGTTTCAACTTCTCCCGCCGTCTTGGTTTTGGCCTTCGTCTTATACGGCATATTCCAAGGCGCGACCGACGGCATTCACCGCTCTTATGCCGCTAAATTAACGGAGTCCCTAAGCCGCGGCCGGGCCTACGGCTTCTTAAACGGCCTAAACGGGTTTGGTTTCCTGATTGCCGGCGTCGCCGGCGGACTGATTTGGGAAAAAATAAGCCCAAACGTCGCCCTCTTATTTGGAGGAATTCTAATTGTGATCGGCTTGATTTCTTTTGTGCTGACCCAAATTGTCTTTAAGCAAAGGTTCAGCCGAGTTTAAGGGTATTTTATTGAAATTTAACCCAGACGATTTCGGCGTCGCCGGGGGCCTTTTGATAAGAAGTTTTGAGGCTGACTTTCTTGAAAGCATCATGAATTTTCTTGGCCAGCTTGTGAGCCATTTGGTTTTCGGTCGTGGTGACGATTAAATTGCCTTTTTCGGAATCAATTTTGATTATCCGGTCTAAAGTATCTTTCGCTTGAGCTACTTTGTCAAAATTTCGAATTAAATTTTTAATTTCGGTCAATTTGTCTTTCGGCGGATTTTCAATGATAACCTTGCCCTCCCAGAGGCCGTTTTTGATCATGAGATCGGCCGGACAAAGAACCTTCCTGAATGAAAGATCGTGATTTTCTCTTCTGTTCAAAAAAGCCCTTCTTCCATTGTGCCAAGATTTTTTGAAATAATAACTATCGTCTTCAGGACAAATTAAAATACCCTTTTTACCTAAGGCAAATTCCGCCGGCTCATTTCCCGCTTTTGCTAATTTCACTATGTCTTGTTTTTTATTCATTTTGGCATCCATATGCTAAATATTATCGCTGATCGCTTGTTCTATAATTTGCTTGAACTCGTCATAGGCGCGCGGATTAGCCAGCTTCTTGCCGTTTAAGAAAAATGTCGGGGTGCCATTGACGCCAAAACTAATTCCGCTCAAGTAATCAGACTCGACTTTATTTTTAATTTCTTTGCTTTCTAAATCGCTCTTAAATTTCTCGGCATTCAGGCCGAGCCGCTCGGCATATTCAACAAACGTATCCTTGGAACTGATTTTGTTCGACCAGGTCAGCTGATTTTCAAAAATTAAGTCATGCATCTCCCAGAACTTGCCCTGCTGGCCGGCCGCTTCGGCCGCTTCGGCGGCAAGCGTTGCGTGCTTATGAATTTGTTTCAGCGGAAAATGCCGGTAAACAAAGGCGATTTTATCTCCGAAATCTTCGGTGATTTGCTTCATCAACGGATAATAAGCTCCGCAGGCCGGGCATTGAAAATCTGAATATTCAACCAAAACAGCACTTGCTTCCTTGTTTCCCTTAATCCAATCCGCCTCCGAAATTTCAATATTGTAAATAGTGCCGTCAATGCCGCTTCGATCTATTTTCGGCATTGAAGCAAGCTTGGCCATCCCCCAGACCGCCAGCCCGATAATAGCCAAAATCAAAATCCACCAAATAATTTTTTTCATGAATTTATTATATCAACAAGAGAGGAGCAAAAGCAAGTTTATTTGCTTTATGTCCGAACGCAGTTGATATATGGTAATCCATATATTAAAAAAATTAATTTTAATCAACCACTTACCCTTTTATAACGGCCACTGGCTTAAGACGCGCTACTTTTTTGGCCAAGCCGGCATTATGAACGACATTAACCACTTCCTCCACGTCTTTATAAGCCAGAGGCGCTTCCTCGGCCAGGCCCGACATTGAACCGCTTCTCACGATAATTCCTTCTTTTTCCAGCTCTTCTTTTAAGGCAGAGCCGCGGATCTGGCGCTTGGCCTGTGTCCGCGACATCACCCGGCCGGCGCCGTGACAAGCACTGCCGAAAGAGAGTTCCATTCCATCTTCCGACCCGATTAAAACATATGAAGCGGTACCCATTGACCCTGGAATCAAAACCGGCTCTCCCGGAAAAGACCTTGTCGCTCCTTTGCGATGGACAATAAGTTTTTTGCCGTCATATTCTTCAAGCTTGGCCAAATTGTGGGCTACGTCGTAAATCAATTTCAAATCTTCATTCCCAAAAATTTTTTTCCAAACATTGCGCGCCGAATAAGTGATAAGCTGGCGGTTGGCCCAGGCGAAATTAGCCGCCGCCTGCATCGCTCCCCAATACTTTTGTCCTTCCGGCGAGGAAAAAGGCACAGAGGAGAGCTGGCGGTCAATAACTTTGATGCCGTACTTCCCCATGCTTCGGAGCGATAAATCAATGTAATCAGTGGCTACTTGATGGCCTAAACCGCGGCTACCGCAATGGATCATTATAGTCACTTGTCCTTCAAAGAGCCCCATTTCTTTAGCTATTTTTTCATCAAATATTTTTTCCACTTTTTGCACTTCAACGAAGTGATTGCCCGCCCCCATCGTGCCAAGCTGATCATGGCCGCGAGCTTTGGCTTCACTCGAAACATATTCCGGATTGGCTCCCTCCAAATGCCCGCCTTCTTCGCAATGTTTTTTGTCGTCTTTCGTGGCGTAACCGAGTTCAATCATTCTGTCCACTCCGTTTTTCAAAACTAGATCAAGTTCTTCATTAGACAACTTTAATTTTCCGCTTTTCCCTACCCCAGACGGAATTTCCCGAAACAGCAGAGCCGCCAGATCCGGGATTTTATCTTTGATTTCTTCGTATTTTTTGCCAGTTTTTAAAATTCTCACGCCGCAATTGATGTCGAAACCAACGCCTCCAGGCGAAATTACGCCCCCTTTTTCTATATCAAAGGCGGCCACGCCGCCAATCGGAAAGCCGTAGCCTTCATGCAAGTCCGGCATGGCGAGCGACCACTTGTAAATCCCCGGCAAGGCGGCAACATTGATCACTTGAGTCATTGACTGATCCCGAAAAGCGTCAGTCAGCATTTTTTCTGAGATGAAAATCCGCCCGGGCACGCGCATATCGCTTCCGTCCGCCAGCCGGCGGATTGGTATCTCCCAGATATAGTCGTTTATTTTAATTAAATCTTCTTTTTTCATATTTTGATCTCTTCTAAAATTGTATATTTGGCTCCTTCGGGCAGGGTTTGAGATTGGTATAAAATGACGGATTTCACTTTATCCTTCCAATCAACCTGCTCATTCAATTCTCTTGTTTTGAGTTTCTTGAAATCACGCGGATCAAAACGAGCTAAAGTAACATGAATATATTCATCGGGGTGATTGTTGTAAACGCCTAAAATTTGCTCTGTATTTTTTCGAAGTTTTTTAAAATTTTCCGGCGACTTCCCCTCGGCCCAAATAAGCCGCGGATGTTCCGGCTTTGGCCCGAAAGAAACTTTATTAAATAATATATCGAATTCACCCCCGTAAAGTTCGCTTTGCTCACCACGGGGCAAGCTCTTTAACTTATTTTTGACCTCTTCAATATTTTGGGTTTCCCATGGCGGAATTAAAGTAATATGCAAATTCTCCGGCTTGAGCCAGCGTACTTTTAAATCATCGCGGCTTTTTTGCCATTCAATGATTTTATTTTCCAGTTCTTTTCCTATTTTTACAGAGACAAAAATTCTCATATATCAAAAACTATCATCGTCTCGTATTCCTCACGCTCGTTCTTTTTTACTTCCGCCTCGTGGTAAGTGACTGCTTTAATGTCTTCTTCAAATTCGTCAATTTTTTGGCCGAAGATTTTGGCTTCAATTTCTATTTCGGTTAATTTAGAAAAATTGGCTTCACAAAAAACGGCTTTTTCTGTGTGAGAATAAGTGAGAACTTTGGATAAAAACTGGATAAGCAAAACCGTGGCATCCGATGCATCAACCTTTATTTCTTTTTCAACATCTTTTTTAAAATCAGAACAAGCACCAGGTTTAATTATTTCGGCGATTCCCGAAACCCCGCTTAAAAAAAGCTCTTCCATATTTTTGCCGGAGATTTTCATTCTTAGATCAGCTGTATGCCCTAAAACTTGATAAGCCATCGTCCCCATTGTAGCATAGATTAAGATTGCCGTTTCCGCTTATTCAAACAACACCCTTACATTAACATTCTAACATTCTATAGAATGTTAGAATGTTAATTTGATATACAATCTTAACTATCTTAAGTTGTCGAGGATTATTACATCTCCTTTAAAGATTTTTCACAAACTTTTCCATTTTTCGGCGCATATCTAAAAACCAGTAGATTAAATATTTTATGAGCGGATCTCCCTTCTTAATTTTGCCGCGCCGAATATGGTCAGCGGTACCAATGGCGGCTGCTTGCATTTTTGAGGCAAAACCTTTCATTTGCGGCGGCAAAGTTCTAAACTCAGGGTTTTGTTCTTCGGTCATATCCCAGGATATCTCGGAAAGCTCCTCGTATTCCTTGCGCCTCATGTCTATCAGCTCTTTCATTAATTTCGCATTGGATCCGTCCACGCCGTAGCCGATAAGCATTCTTTGCAGTTGTCCGGGCAAATGTTCTTCAACATTCTGCCAGAAATGGTAATCTTCGAGCTTTCGCATCGATTTTATGGCCGCAAGATAAAAAACAGCCAGACATACACCCGCAACCTCAAGCTCATTGAAGATGCGATCGTGCTCGGCAACAGGCAATTTTTTAAAATTGGCAAGCTCTCGAAATTTATCACTTTTAAAAGTAGCAAAAATAGACGGCAGTAATATCTCTCCTAAAATATGATCGGAAGCGGCAATAATCGGGCGCCCGTCATCCGGCTTCCGAAATCTTTTCATCAGCTTGAGCATAAGATAGCGAACCTGCTGCGAAAACGGGCTCAAAATAAAAATTAAAACCCTAAATAAAATACTTTTTTTCTTTTTCTTAGACTTAGCCATAAAAACCTAAAAAACGAACATTCTATCCATATATCAACAAACGAGGAGCATGAGCAAATTCATTTGCTCAATGTCCGAGTGCCGTTGATATATGGTAATCCATATATCAAAAAATTTTGTGATACAATTGACTAATATGATTTTCCGGGACAGAGCTGAAGCTGGGCAAAAACTGGCTGAAAAATTGATTAAGTATGGGGGAGAAAATCCCATTATTTACGCCCTGCCCCGCGGCGGGGTTGTCTTAGGAGATGTTGTCGCCAAAAGACTCTCCGCTCCGCTTGATGTCCTCATTGCCAAAAAAATCGGCCATCCCTACAGCCCAGAATACGCCATTGGCGCCGTCTCTGAAGATGGCGACACTATCTTTAATGAAGAAGAAAAGAAAGGGGTTGATCAAAAATGGCTTCTGAATGAAATTAAAGCCAAACAAAATGAAGCAATAGGAAGGCGAAAAAAATATTTCGGCGATAAGCCCATTACCCCAGCCAAGGATAAAATTGCTATTATAGTTGACGACGGCATTGCCACTGGGCTGACAATGATGCTTGCCATCTCTGAAATAAAGCATTTAAATCCCAAAAAAATCGTGGTCGCCATACCCGTTGTTCCATCTGACACAGCCAAAAAGATCTCCGCCCAAGGCGGACCCGCCTCTGGCGGGAAAAGTGAAAGTATAGAATTGGTGGCGCTGGATATTGATAAAAATTATCTCGGGGCCGTCGGCGCCTATTATGAGTATTTTCCGCAGGTCGAAGATAATGAAGTAATTAGTATTCTACGAAATAAATTATAATGCGAAATTACAAATTAATTTATACGAATCATGCTAAAGGAATTTTTTCGCGTTATTCGCATGGAATATTTCGTAGTTCGTACTTTCATAATTTTTCGTATTTCGTAGAATATTTATGAATGATTTAAATTCAATCGGGCAAAAAGTAAATCAATTTGTGATCGAACACCAAGCAGAATTGGCGGATTTTGATTTGGTAATTGGCGTCAGCCGAGGCGGCTTGATTCCCGCGGCGCTTATCGCCGCAAAGTTAGACAAACCGCTTATCGCGGCTTACATTGACAGGCAAAATAAAGTTTATCTTGACAAGCCGGAGTGGATCAAGGACAAAAAAGTTCTTTTGGTTGATGATATTTGCCGCACCGGGCTGACTTTATCCTTAATCAAAAAACTGGCGGAGGAAGCCAGCCCAAGTTTGCTCAAAACTTTCACTTTATTTTGCCTCTCCAAATCGTCATTCAAGACGGATTACACAACAATAATCGAAACTGATATAAAATTACCTTGGGATTAGCGCAGTGATAATGGGCGATCTGCCAAATGAATCGCCTAGCGATTTCTCAAGAATATTTCTTTCAAGCATTTCCCGGAAAGGCCATAAACCGGCCTCCATGACGCTTCCCATGACCGAGCCATATTCGCGGATTTTCTTAGCGGCTTGGGCCTTGGTTGGCGCGGCCAAAAATTGGACGATAAAAATCGCCTTTTGTCCCTGATAAGTTCCCTCCGCAATGCCAATGCCTATTTCTTGATACTTGCTGTTTAAAATATTGGCCCGATGAGCGGGGCTCCCGAGCCAAGCCTGCATGACTTCTTTTGATTCGCTGAAATTAAGCGCCAGATTTTCGCCGGCGTATTTATACTCATATCCCACTTTATCGAACCAGTGCCAAGGCGGGTTGCCTTCCAGATCTTTGTGAGAAAAATAGCCGCGGAGGACCATGTCGGCGGCTTTGAGCCTGGCCGCTTCGGACAAAGCCGGGCTCTGTTTAAGCGCGGACAGATTTTGCCCGCGCCGGTTTTCATTTGAAAGTTCAACCAGAGTACTTGAAACAACGGCCGAGAGAAGCCCTGCCTGACCGGCAGGCAGGCGCGCCGGCAAAAAATTCACGCTGATTTGAAAAACAAGCCAGGCAACAAGGGCAAGCGCTGAAAGAAAAGCTAAAATGCGCAGGAGCATTTCTATTTGTTTAGAATCTCTTTGGTTTTAGGACCAACTACGCCGTCTGACAGCAAGGCGTTAGCGGCTTGAAAATTTTTAACTGCAGAAAATGTTAATCTGCCGAATATGCCGTCAATTTTACCGGCATAAAGACCAAGTTCCTTCAAGACTTTTTGAAGCTTTGTCGTATCATCGCCCCTTGAACCAAGTTTGAGATTTTTCTCAAACTTAAGCGCGCCTTGTTCCAAGGCTTGCTCGCCCGGCTTCGCCAAGGCTACGCCGGGCGAGCCCGGCGTAGCAAGAGCGAGAGCGGGAACGGCGACGGGAGTTTCTGTTTTGGAAGAAAGGTAATTGTTAAGAGCCAATTGAGTGCCCGGTCCGACAAAACCTACAGGCTTCAAGTTATTATCCATTTGGAAACTTCGCAAAGCAGTCAAAGTTATCGAACCAAAAATGCCGTCAATTTTGCCGGCATACAAGCCTCGTTCATTCAGAACTTTTTGTAATTCCCGCACTTCGTCGCCCCTTGAACCAAAACCTAGTTTTTCCGTGAAGCGGAAAGTCTCAATGCCCAGGACTTGAGCCGGGACTGTTGAAACAGCCGGAGTTGGGGCCGTAACCGCCGGAGCTGTTGGAATCGGAGTTGGAACGACAGTAGTTCGGCCCACTGATCCGCCGCTACCGCCGTAACCGAAAGCTTTTTTGACGCCCAAAAAGTCGCCTTGGCCGAAATTACCGGAAGCAAAGATCAGCAATGATAAAACAAGCAAATAGAAAACTTTTCTTGAAATATTGGTCATATATTATTTTTTTATTAATAAAAAAACACACAAATAAGTGTGTGCCAACCAAATATTTCTGACGCAGATTAATTATACCCCTCGACTGCGCTCGGGGCAAGTCAAAAACAAGGGTGGGTGTGGATAACTACTTCAGCTGAATTTTAAATAAAATAATGTCTTTATGCTGGTAAATTTCCTTAAAGGCGTCTGATTTTAAAAATGAATAGTCATAAATATCAGCCCCTTCAAGATCCGGGGTATAAATAACGTATTTTATTTTCTGGGCTCCGTCTTGCCAATCTGGCCAAACCTCTTGTTTCATTCCTTCCATTTCAATATTCTGGCTAAAGACAATCTCGCAATCGAAAAATTTAGGCGCAGGATTGGCCGTGATCAAATTATTATTGAAGGAAAGCGAATAATATAAATGCCAGGGCAGGAAAAGCGCCTTGCATTTCGAATCTTGTTTTAAAATATTGTTTACCTGATACCAGCTTTCCGGATACCAAACCGGTTTTATTTGGCGAGCAAAGCCGCCAATCATCGGATACGTATAGATAAGCGGCAAAATAAAAAGAGCGGCAACAAAAACATTAATAATTTTTAATTTCAAATTTTTAATTTCAAAATAATGTTTAAATTTCTTAATGTTTTCAGCCATAGGCTGATCCGCCTTTGGCGGAAAAAATTTATTCATTGAAAAATTATTTATAAAATTAAAAATTATAAAATTTTTAACAAAGCTTACCCCCATCGCGCCGAAAACAGCATAAATATAAGTCATTGGCGCCAGCCACTTAGTGGTATCCCGAAAGACTCGCCAAAAAGGAATATTTTCGAAAAGCCATAGATTTAATTGTTTGAACGGACCGTCCCCAATACCAGAAGCAAAAATAAAACTCAAGGCAAACACTGACAAGAAAACAAGGGTTAATTTTTTATTTTTCAGCCAAGCGGCTCTGATGCCTAAAATAACCAGACCAGCAATAAGAGCAAAAACCGGCAAGGCCAAAGAAAGCTTGGGCCAAATAAAGTAACTGGCCCACGGATAGCTTTCACCCCAAAAACCATAAAGCATAATGACCTTAGCCGATGATCCTCCGATTAGGAAACTTGATGTTTTGAAAATTTGCCAATATTCCGGATTGGAAATTTTCAAAATTTGAGTAAAATGCTCAAAATAAAAACCAAATATTAAGAGAGCCGCAAGAAGCCAAAAAGAGAAAAAAAGGAAATATTTTTTGAAATTCTGAAATAATTTAACTAAATAATAAACAAGGGGCGGCAACATGGCATAAAGCAAGAGCAAGAGCCAGTGGCCGGCCAAGAATCTCTCATAAACGAAAGGATCGACGGTAAAAAAAATCCCCGCCCAATATTTAAATTTAGAATCTATGTCAAAGGGAAAAAACTTAACGGGCAAATAAAATAACGCGAAAAACAAGGCGATCAAAAACAGTTTCTGCGTAATCCAACTTCCTCCCCAGACCATGTCTAAAGTTAAAACATAACCCGGCAAAAGCATCTGCCATAGAACAATAATTGTTCCGGCTATGGCAAAAAGTTCTAATTTATATTTTTCTAATTTTTCTGACATTGGTTATTAATTTTTGGGATCGTTTATATTCAATTATGGCCAAAACCGCGGCTATGGCGAAAAGATAGAAAGCGTAGAGAGTCATTTGTTCAGCCAAGGCGTCTCTCTCCACAATCAAAAGAAAAAGAGACGAAGCTAGAGAAATCAAGGCTCCGCCGGCGACAATTCTGCCGTCCCACCGGTAAAGCGCGAAGGCGATAAAAATAGCAGTGAATATTATTGATTCGGGGCTAAACTGCCAGATAAGCATCAAAGCAATAATCATCAAAAACAATATCCCGTACTGCCTATTTTTTTTAACGTCCCCCGCTCCCTTTTTTATTCGATAAAGAAAATTGTCATTGAGAAAAACAATGACGAGGTAAGCGAAAATAATGGCCGCCATAAAAATAACGTCCAAACGCTGAACAAGGAAAAAACCGATTATGACAAGCAATAATAGTCCCTCCAATAAATGCTGTCTCAAAAATAGAAATCCTTTTTTATTCATTGAGGTTTTACCTCTGTATTAATAAAAAACACGCCCAATCGCTCGGTTCGTGCTAACCAATTTTTATATTTTACCCTAAATCCCACCAAAAGCAAAACTGCGTCTAGTTTTTTAACCCAAAATATCTTTGTATGCTATCATTAAATTAAGTGTCGCGTTTCAATCGACATTACGCGACATGATTTTGTTAAATCATATGAAAATTAATAGAAGCATCGTGCTAAAAATTCTCATTTACCTTGGTATCGTTGCCATTGCCGTTTCTTCGTATATGCAATACGGCAAGCCGTATTTGAAAGAACTGGCAATTGAGGGTCAAGACCGAACGCGCATCAATGATCTTAATTTCTTGAATAGTATTTTAAAAGTCACGCTTCCCGCTCCAAGCAATGCGGTCTACATATCGCTCCCCTCCAATGACCCCAGTTGCGCGAACCTTGATCTTCCTTCTTTGCCAGCGGGCTGGTCCTACCATTGTTCAAATCAAAATAATTACCAAAAGACAAACGGCAAGGGCTGGATACCCGTGGATTTTACTGAATTATCCGGCAGTTCTTTTTTAAAAATTCTGCCCGCGGATCCCGTTAATTCCGCCGACGGCCTTTTCTATTACGCATATGCCGCGGGACAAGAAGGTTGGGTTCTAACTTCATTGCTGAATTCAGACAAATTTCTTAAACAATCTGCCGGGAGCGACGGCGGCACTGATCTAAATAGATTTGAAATTGGTTCGGATCTCAATATTTGGGCGAAAGCTTCCGGATTGGCCGGCCATCGGAAATTCAATAAAAGTTTTAATGGTGTTGATGATTACGAGAATATCGGCTTAAGCGGACTCGATTCTCCTGGAGCCGAGATAACGATTGAGTTCTGGGCAAAGCCCGATGAAGCTAAAACTACTTCCGTCATAATAGCTAATCCTGATGACAGCGCGAACAGAATCAACATACATTTTCCCTGGGTCGGCAACATGATAATGTGGGATTACGGGGACATAGATGCGGGCGGAAGATTGACGACTGAATTTAAATTGCCGTGGTATGATGAAACGGCTCATTGGGTTTTCATTTCAGGAATTGACGGCATGAAAATATACAGAAACGGCGAAATAATAGCCGAGAATAAAACCCATTCAGTTTTTACAAAAGGCGATAAAACATTGGACATAGGGCGCGGCCTGCCTCTTTTCTGGAAAGGGTTTCTCGGCGAAATCCGCATTTACAACCGAGTCTTAAGCGCCAAAGAGATTCAGCTTCTTTATCTTCTTAAGTAATATTCACCACTAAAGGCTCCCGTTTTCTTTTTTTATTTCTAATGGAATAAAAAGTTAAATATCCAACACAGGTCAATAACATAAACCCGGATATGATGAGTCCTAAATAAAAATATGACTGGGGCTTGAAATACAAAGTTAATTCTATATCAATGGAGCCATCGGGGTTTTCTTTGTAAAAATTTCTGTCAAAATTTTTCTTTATGTAATCAGGGTCTATTTCCCAGCCGTTGGCGTAATCGTAAACTGTTTTGTGCGTATCGTCAAAAACAGGCTTTCTCCAAAGGTATGACAATTCTTCCCCTTCAAAAATAGTTCTCTCGTACCGAAGGGTTCCGCTATTATCGGCGCTCTCTGCCAAATACAAATACCAGGCCTGATGGAAAGAAGACAGGAAGGACAGATCGGTTTTTGCTTTAAGATTTTTTATAATTAACTTATATTTGGTGTCAAAAATGCGGTAAAAAGACAAACCTTCGGCGGATAAAATAGGCGGAAAATCTCTGAATTCAAACAAATAAAAATATTTGTTTTCTTCTCTTAAAATATATTTCGGGTTATTTTCGAAATGCTTGATATAATTATCATATTTATACGCCTCGCCTCTATTCAAAACGCCTTTATTCAGAATATCCACAAGATCCTTATGGACAAAAACATATTTAGTATTTAAAAGAGATAAATCTTTATCAAGATTTTCATACGGCTTAAATTCAAATTTAAAAAGGTCCTTAAAAAAATTGTCTCTTCTTTGTATTTGAACCGAGAGATCGTTATAAACCGCCGGTTTTGAAAAAAAATAAAGATTGAAATATATGTCGGAAATAAATAAATCGATATTTTTGTTTATGGACCAAGTATACGCTTCGTATGGAACATTGGGGTATGAAATGAAGCTGAAATTCGCGGGATCATTTTTAAAATATTTCTCGTTAACCTTATAATATTCCTCTGGTATTTTTGCAGGTCCTATTCCACCATCTAGGTTCCCAGTAAAAAATATCAAGTTAGCCGAGAGCAAAAACATGCCCGCTATTCCGACAATGAAATTTTTGCGCTTTGGCAAAGCCGTCCATCCCCTAATAAACAGGGCGAATATGAATATTGACGAGGTTAGCGAGACGATCAGAAATCTGGTGAAAGATCTGAAAAATCCAAAAAATGGAACATTGTTAAAAACATACATCCAGGCGTCGCCCAAAAACTTTTCCTTCGGGCCCATGGCCAAGGCAAAGAAAATCACATACACCAAGAGCATAAAAAATAGGAAATTTCTTCCTTTAGTGTTTATTTGTTCTTTAATTTTATAGACTACGCCGATAAGCAGGCCGAAATATATGAAATAAAACAAATATTGCCCGATGTCCTTATTAAGCAGTGAAGAAAAAAGGCCGGGATAATTGTAATAATTGATTGAATTTGAATAAGTAACCATTTTGGCATAGCTATCAAGTATGGCCATTAAATTTCCGTTGTAGCTTTCGGCCACTGACTGGTAGAAACTGTTTAAAACAAAAGGAATAATCCAATACAAATGAATGGTAGCGATTCCGGCAAACACGGCCAAAACTGAAAGAGCGTATTTGACTTTATTTTTCTTAATCTTAAGGAAATAAAATATAAAAAAGCAAAAAAGATAAGCCGAATATATCGCAAAGAAAACAGGATGAATGGCAAAAACAGAAATCAGAATCAAGATAGCGATGTCTTTTAATTTCAACCCGTCATCCCGCTTGAATATTTTATAAGTCTGATAGAAAAGCAAAACCAGTCCGATGACATTATAGAAATAATGCCCGGGCCATATCAGAAATTGCTGAAAAATGAAATTATTGAGGATGATGAAAAACCCAGCAAAGTAAGCGTAAAAATTATTATTTGATATTTTTTTGGTTATATAGAACACCAAAAGGCACAAAATCAGGACCGGCGCGTAGTTTAAAAGATAGGATGCGACATTGTCCGAAACGCCGAAAAAATCCAAAATTCTAGGAAAATTTCCGGTAATAGGTATGCCAAAAAGAGAAGGATTATAAGTTCCCAAAAAAGATTCCCGCCAAGTAGAAAAAAAATTAAAGACACTGTCAGGGAAAAAATAGACGGTATCCACATAGCTTACGAGCCCGCTGGCGGGCAGCATTTTATATGAAATGGAAAGAACAAAAGCTGAAAAAACAATAATGGGAATGATCATAAAATTCCTAATTTCTTAGAGAAATCTTTTACCCAGCCGTCTTCAAACCAAGTACGCATAAATTTCTCGTCGAGCAAAAGTTTCTCAATGCTGTCAATCCGCCTGTTATATTCTTCTTCTTTCATGTTCTTAAGATAAAGAATCAGCTCGCCATAGCCGCCAAAAACTCTAAAATCAATGAAGCAATCTTTTGGTATATATTTCTCTATATCACTCGCTCCCCAGTAAATTGGTATACACTTTGCCTTAAAACAATCAAATATTTTTTCAGTTATATATCCGTTCATTTCTGTTGCATTTTCAAAACACAAACAAAACTTGTAATTTGAAATTACCTCAATCTTATTATCTACGGACCCCTTATATGTTTTATATTTTTTAGAATCTTTTGGTTTATTCCAACCCTTTCCATAAAGATCAAAGTTTTCTGGTATATTATTTTCAAAATATTCCAGTGCTTTTAATCTTTCGTTGTAGAGTTCTTTTTCTGAAAAGATGCCCATCTTCACCAATATAGAAAGAATAAGTGGTAAACCTTTATTCCCCACCACAAACGTTAAAAACTTCTTGGACGTAAAAGGCTTTGTATTAATATCCAAACCAATATTTGATTGAGCAATATTATATTGAAAATATTTTTCATTATCTACGAGCGCTGTATTCCACGTATATATTTTCTTAAAAAACATCTGGAGGATTTTCGAATAGTTAAACGGGTTAATCATTTGCGGTTCTACGGCAAACAATATATTATTTTTAGTTCGAATAATTTTTTTCCAACTCTCAATATCCCATGGATATGGCACATTCATATAAATGGCGCATTCCGTTTCACTGCTATTTATCATATCAGGGGTAAAGAGAGAAATTCCATGCGCTCGTAAAAAATCCTTCAATGTAACATAAACAGACAAATTAGGGTCAATATCAATATCAAATATCTTATTTTTTTTTAATCTGTTGTAATTTGATATTTGTATAACAATGTTGCGCATATGATTTAGCAAAATATGTGATTCAGTAGAATCATACCAGGTGCCGGGCATTATTTTTTAGCAAAGACATAATGGAAAAAGGATGTCAGGCCGGATTTTTGAACATTAAAATATAATTTCCTTAAAATTGGATTCCTTAATTTTCTTATCGACGGATGGCAGGCAAAGGGCCCGATGGTTATATCTTTAAAGCCGTTTCTTTCGTGCAATTTTCTCAATGAATTCCTCGTAAAGCTTAACTCGTAGCCGTAAAACTTATCCAGAATTTTATTTTTTAAAAGCCCAATATGGATGTACTCAAAAACTTTCTTTAAAAAAATCGGCGCGCTCGGGCCGCCGTTCGTGGCGGCACCTGTAGACGGAATATTTGCAAAAGACCTAAGAAAAATCCACGAGAAATTGAAGCAAGGAACCGAATTGAAAGACACTCCGCCTGCTTTCAAGACCCTGTAAAGTTCTCTTAAAACAAGGCCCGTATTGGGAAAATGCTCAATGACTCCCCCGCCGTATATGAAATCGATTACATTGTCTTTAACAGGCATGTTTTTTATATCCCCGTATATCAAGAGATATTTTTTAAAACCTTTTTGGTCAAAATATTTTTTTACCGTTAAAAGCATTTCATAATTAAAATCAATTCCCGCATAAAAAGAATCAAACTCTTTCATAATATATTCTCCGATATACGCGGGACCGGAGCCTATCTCTAAACAGATAGAGCTGGGGTTAAATACATAACTTTTTCTTATGTGGTTTATATGATCTTCCAGCTTGCTCCTGAAAAAATCATCTCTGTCCTTTTTAAACGCGTCCATGTCAAAGTTATATATTTTCTCCCAAACATTTTTTGAATGGAGCGTTTCAGGGTCTCTTAAATATTCGGAATGCAATATTCCATTTTGATCAATTTTATAATTCTCTTTGCATAAGTTACGCGCAATTTGTTCTGATATGTTATTTGTCATTTGATTTAGCGAAATCATGCCGCGCACCGTCCTTTGAAGCGCGGCAAACGGGCGCATCGGGTGATGATGCGCACCTGTAGACGGGCTTCCAGGCGATTATTGAATAACCTTCGATAAACAGGCTCCCGATGTAAGTCCTTTTGGCTTCAAGTATTTGTATTTTATTTTCTTTTTCCAGCTTTTTTAGATAATCCAGGTAGCCATTTAAATAATTCCTTTTTCTAAAATACTTAATGGACAAATTATCAATCAGCTTGTTTTCATCAAGCAGTTCGGCGATCGGTTCTACATGCAGGCAAATATCCGGCTTGTTTTTTAACAGGTAAGAAACAAACGCCTTATAATTTAAGCCGATCTGCTCAATAGCCGCGACGGTATAAATTGTCGAATTATCTGCAAGTTTTATTTTTTTACTCGGCTTAAAAAAATCGAAGTTATATCCCCTGATATTTCCCGCTAAGCCGGAATCGGACATTTGCTTAATGATCTTTTGCGATGATTTTGCCCAATCAAGGCCAAAAAGATTGGCGGACGGATTGACTTCGCGGACTTTCAGAAGATTATGGCCGGTGCCGCATCCGAATTCATAAATATTTTCCGCTTCTCTCAAGTATTTGTCAAAAACATAATCGAGAATGACATAAAGCATGTTTCTTTCGTAATTTGGCGACATGCCTTTGACAAAACTTTGATTAAGCCGATTGATTTCGTATTTGCCGTGGTAATGAGGAAACACTGAATCAGCTGTTTTTTCTTTTTTAAACTCTGCAAGATTTTGGCCCCAGCCCTTTTCCCACTGCTTTAATCTATGCGGTCCGGAGTAGACTAAAAACGGGTCAAGCAGAGTATTGACGATTCTGATTAAAACCTGCTCCTTCTCATTTTCACTAAGCGGAGAATAAGCCAGCTTGTAGCCGGTAATCTTATTTTTGACATAATCGCTTAATTTATCATCAAACAGTTTTTCGATATCTTTATAATTAATATTTGTTTTCATAGCTTTTAAAACAAAAAAACACACCGCCCCAAAAAAATAAAAGGGGGTGTGCTTCAGCCAAAGGCTGATCCGCCTAGGGGCGGAAACCATAATTTGACGCGCTTATATTATAAACAAAAAACTCCCAAATCGCAATACGTTTACAGTTATTGACATTTAATATATACTATGTCTAGAAATAATTCATTGAAAAATTAACCCAAAAATGGAGGTGGAACAGATGGATAACAAAGAAATTTTTGTAAACAACAGAGCAAAGTTTGCGGCTCTTTACAAGAGGATTGAAAAAATCCACTCGCAAACAAAAAACACCCGCGGGCATGGATTTGACCATGACCTTCTGGTGGCGCAGTATGCCGCCATAATCGCTGAAAATGAGCGAGTGGGAGAGATGGCATGGGTTGCGGGACTTATGCATAGTTTGGACCGCCACTTTTTGCCCGATGAGGCAGAAATGATTCTTGAAGAATGTATCGGGCTCGTTTCTAACCAATTCACGGTATGCGAACTCGGAGAAATACGATTGGCGGTACATGATCATTCAAAGAAAAACGATCCGGCTGATGGTCCGGTGACTGTGGCGCTTAAGGATGCCGACCGGCTGGCTAATATCGGACCGATCAACCTAATTCGCGGCGGACAACACCGCCCGGACATCCCTGCATGCATCCTAGAAAGTTTAGGCAGCCGCCATCCCGACTCCACTTTCAATAATATTAAGTGTTGTTATGATGCGACCTTCTACAATCTGGAATGGGAACCGATGCTTCGATTGCCGAAGGCAAAGGAAATCGGGAAGAAGTATTTCGATTACATACGCGAGTTCCAGATTCGTTTTGCCGAACAGTTTAGAGAAGCAGGCCTCCATCCGTGGCCGAAGTAATATTGCAGACCCGCATTTCTTTTTTCATTAGAAAAAAAGAAATGCGGGTCATTTTTTTTGAGTTGGCTCTATGGATACGTTTGACTGGCAAATTTTATGCCAATTATTAAGGGGCATATTTAAATATTCTGCAAAGTTAGTCCGCTCCAAAGTATGAAGATTTTTTTCTATCCACCCAGCCACTTTTTTAACGCTTTTTTCATAGGGAATGCTCGGATGAAAATCAAATTCATTGTTAAATTTGGAACAATCAATCTGCAAATTTCTAAGATCGCCGATGTCCGGCGCCATGCCGATGTCGCATTTTACAACTTTTTGAATTCCTCTGGAAAATTCACCTTTATTCATATTATGGTGGCCAATATTGTAGATTAAACTTTCCCATTTATCCTTTTCTATGACCTTGAAATAACCCAATAATAATTCGTCTATATCTATAGCCGCCCGATAAGCGTTTAATTCCGACACCCGTATCATTTTTTTGGCGACAGCCAAATAAGTAAAATGGTTGGGCAAGAGCTCTATGCGGAAACGCGGCGACAAACCAAAGACCGTGGCCGGCCTAAAAACTATTATTTTGAAATTAGGGTTTTTCTTAACTTTATTTTTGACATATTCCTCCATTTTTATTTTATAACGGCAATAATGGTCGGAGAGCGGAGGGAGAATGTCTTCTTCTTTCGAGAGCTTAAAATCTTTTTGAACGCCATACACGCTGGAGGATGAATTGTAAATAACTTTGATATTAAATTTTTCGCAAATATCAAATATTTTTTTTGACGCTCTATAATTAATATCTTCCGTCAGCGCCGGATGGTGATTGCACGCGTAGACACTGCTTAGTTCTCCCAGATGCAGGACATAACTTGGTTTGAATTTTTTTAACGATTCGGTGATAAGTTTCGTATTTCTCGTGTCCCCGATGATAAATTGGAGCAGAGCGCTCTTTGTATTACCGGCTGATATTTCTTTAAGTATGCGCTTCCGATTCTGTTCGTACATCAAGGAATCATAAAGGCAGACAGCGTGCCCTTTTTTTAAAGCTTCTATGGCAAAAAGTGATCCGATGTAGCCCATTCCGCCGGTGATAAAAAATCTTTCTTTTTTATTTATCTTATTCATTTTATTTTATAAAGTTCTTTTTGCCATTCAATGGTTTTTTTAAGGCCTTCGTCCAAACTTACATAATCATTTTTTCTTTTTTTAAATTCTTCCGCCGCCAGGCTCATGTCTAATCGGACATCATCCGGAGCACCAATTATTTTTCTATCATGGGGTGGCACATTCGGTCTACTGACCTCAGTACCTTCCTCACCTTCGTTCGTCGGCGTTACCACTTCGGCATTTAAAAGTTTTCCTATTTTGTTTGCCAAACCTGCTATGGTAACATCAGAAAAACCGCCAACGTTATATACGGGCTGTCTGCCGAAAAGCAAAATATTCCACATCATCTCTACGGCGTCAGAAACATAGCAATAGGTCCGCTTGGCCTCTCCCTGATCCATCATTTCAATTTTCCCGGTCAAGCCTTTTTCAATAAAAGAGTTTAAAACTCTCATATCCCCAGGCTTTGTCCCGGGGCCGTAAGCCAAGGAAAGACGGGCGGATCTGGCTAGAATTCCCTTTTCAAAATATATATTGCAGATGGCTTCACAGCATCTTTTCCCTTCTATATAACAGGCTCGAGGATGAGTTGTATTCGTCGTCCCGATCTGGTTTTCCCTAAATGGCGGATTTGATAAACCGCTATATACTTCGCTTGTGCTCAAAAATAAGAACTTGCCGCCGGCTTTTAATTTTTTCAGCAGATACAGCGTTGCCGCCGTATTAATAGCGATGGTTTTAATTTTGTCCTGCATAAATTTGCCCGGCTGGCCGTAACCGGCGGCGTGTATTATATAATCCCCTTCCGGAAAAGAATCTACAAAACCTTGATCCGTAATATCTCCTATTTTAATTGTCAGATTTTCAAAATTTAAGATTTCTTTAAAATATTTCGGAACGTCATTGTAAAAAATCGCCGTAATTTGCGGAAGTTTTTGCTTTTTGTTTTTCCTGCTGAATTCTTTTAACGACATTAAAAAATTTATGCCGATCAGGCCGGATGCGCCGGTAATAATAAGCTGTTTGCCTAAAAGCTCTTCAAGGTTGACTCTCTTACTTATTAAAATCGCGTCTTCTTCCAAAATTTTATTGAATTTATCCATGTGATTTAGCAAAATCATGCTTGGCATAATTGTTTTACCCTATTAAATATATCTTTTTCAGTAAAGCCGATATGCCCGTCATGCTCTTCCATTGTGCCGTATTTATTTAAGAACTCTTTGGGAACTCCGAGCAAGTCAATCTTAAGAGGCTGTTTTGAAGCCATTATTATATCTCCGGTAATCGCCCCGCTGTAATAAGGTTCGCAGATCAAGACTTTGCCTCCGGCAATATTTTTACTTATTGTTTCAAAATCAAAAGGCCTAATCGTCGCAAGGTAAATCACCGTAACATCCAAATCTTTCGTCGCGCTCATGACTTTATCCAAGAGCGGGCCGACAGCTATGACTGTTCCCAATTTCCCTTTTTTGACAACATTGGCACAGCCTAATTTAACCGGAAATTCTATTTGATTTTCCCGCTCACTTAGCCTGAAATATGTCATTTTTCCATTGGCATAAGCCTGTTTGAATAAAGAATCAAATTCGGAAGCCGCGCCCGGCACCACTATTTGTATATCCGGAATGTTCATTAATATTCCCACATCGGCCGGACAATGATGGGTACAGCCGAGAGCGGCATAGTCGTAGGAAGCGCCGACGCTCACAATGTTGCCGCCGAGTTTTTGATAACCGAAATCATTTTTAATTTGTTCAAAGCATCTTTCAGTGGCAAACGGCGCAATGGTGTGAACCACTGGAATCAGCTCTTGCATGGCCAGCCCGGCGGCCAAACCGATTGTTGCTTGCTCTAATATGCCTATGTTGTAAACGCGGTCGGGAAAACGGCTCAAGGAATCCCTAAAACCAAAAACGCCAATATCGCCCAAAAGTAGCACTAGTCTTTTGTCTTCCTTCAATATTTCTTCAATTGTCTTTACAAATTGCTTGCGCATTGCATTAATTTAATTCTTTTAAAATCATATCCAGCTCCTCTCCCTTGGGAAATTTATGGTGCCAGACAGGGTTATTTTCCATAATTTTAGAGCCATGGCCTTTGATTGTGCGCGCTATTATAGCAACCGGCCTGTTTAGGCTTTTTTTCATCAAGGCCTGGTAAATTTTTTCCTGGTCATGTCCGTCTACCGAGGCCGCTGTCCAGCCAAATGATTTAAATTTTTCTTCCAAGTTTCCGAGCTTTAGAGCGCGGTCTCCGGAATGATTATAATCAACAATGCAGCACAGATTATCGAGATGGTGATTGCTGGCCAGTAGCGCCGATTCCCAAATCGTGCCTTCATTGCATTCTCCGTCGCCGACGATCACATAGACTTTATTTTTTTGCTTCTTAATTTTAAAGCCTAAGGCCGCGCCGACAGCCATGGGCAAGCCGTGGCCTAAAGAACCGGTAGAGGCCTCCACGCCGGAAATTTTTGTTCTATCAGGATGGCCGCCTAAGTCGCTTTTAAATTTGCAAAAATCATCCAAAGATTTAGAATTTATGAATCCTTTTTCCGCCAGAACAACATATAGGCCGAGTGAAGCATGCCCTTTGCTTAAAATGAATATATCCCTGTCAGGACTACTTGCTCCCTCCGGAGAAATATTCAAAACCCGATCATACAAAACCCATAATAAATCTAAAACGGACAAGGCGCTGGGTATGTGACCTTCCTTGCTTTTAGCGGACATCTCTATAATTTTTTCTTTTAGGCGTCTCATATTAGTTTTAGCAAATCTGCGTATTTATTTTTATATATTTCAGAGTTATAAAAGCAATTATGCCTAAGATTATTTTTGAATTGTTCGTCTTTCATAATTGACAATATGCTCCTCTTGAGGCAATCAGACTTAAATTCATCTATCAGAATTCCGCTGCTGTGCTTCAGTATTTCATCTCTGTTCGATCTGACCACATTGGTGGTTATTGGAATGGCGCCCAAAGACTGATATTCCCGCACTTTCATTGAATCTCTAAATTCATCATAATTATTATCGCCGTTGTACATGGCTATCCCTATTTCTGATTCCGCTATTTGCTTAATGGCCGATTCATGCGAAAGCGGCCCCAAAAAAACAATGCTCTCGCGGTTCCCCGCAAATTCAATTAATTTATTTTTGTAATCTCCGTCGCCGGCCACAAACAGCTTTATATCCGAGATTTCTTTTTCCAAGCCCTTAACAGCTTCAAATAACTCCTTAAATCCGCCAATATTCGCATCTTTGCCAAGATCTCCGACATAAATTACCTTGCCTCTGACTTTCTGAATATTTTTATATTTCTCAATAATCCATGACGGCGGAATGTTTGGCATATGAAATTGCTTATTTTTAATGTCTGGATATTTATGTTTTTTGTAATCTATGACAGTTTGAGCATTGCAAATATTCACATCCGCGGCATGGGTGCAAAATGAGTCAATAAGAAAATAAATTTTATTCAGAAGCGGATTATCAAATCTTTTTCTCGCGTAATCCGGAGAAAGAAAGAGAACTTTTTTTATATGCCCTGTTTTTTTAAGAACGCATGGCATGAGAGAAGATAATGGGTCAACAGAGAGCACAGTCGCGTATTTTCCGTATCTAGCCAGAAAAAATAAATTCAATGCCGACTCAACAGTGTAGCGCAAAATATCAGGCAAGCGCCTTATCCAGAGGAATTCTTTTTTTCTTATTAAATTATTGCCCATATAAAATGATACTGTGGTTTTCCCTCCCGTATAAAGCGAATTGCTGATTATTATTCTATTCGGGAAATGTTTGTTCAAAAAAACGCCATCGCTAAAAATATTAGGCTCATGAACGCCGTTTTTCCGGTATACTCCGTGCCAGATGGCTATTATTTTATACAACGGATACTTATTTCTTAAAAAATTAAACAATCTTATTTTAAATTTGGCAGAGACTAAGTAAACTGACATCCAGTGCAAAAAATTGTAAATTCTGTCAAAAAAAGACATATTATATTTTTTAGAATATTTTTTCCTTATTGCAATTGTTTTTAATTCCATTTTTTTTGTGAAGCCGGTTGTCATTGATTTTTCAACTACTCTGTAGTTCAAAAGAATGTCGTCTAAATTTCCAAATTTATAAAACTCGCCTATTCTAAAATATAATTCGTAGTCTTCAGCCGGATTAAAATTCGCGTCATATCGGCCGATCTTATCAAAAACTTCTTTTTTTATTATTACCAGAGGATGGCAAAACGGACTGTATTTAAAAATATTTTTTCTTATTTCTCTGTCCGTGAGATTGTACTTCCGAAGCGATTTTGCGCTTAAATTTTCATCGCAAATATTCATGGATCCGCCGGAAATTCCTATTTCCGGGTTATTTTCCATAAAAACGAACTGCTTATAGAGCCTTTCAGGGTAGCTCCAGTCATCGGCGTCCATCCGGGCAATGTATTTGCCCTTAGCCAGCGCCAGTCCCTTGTTGAGAGTATGGGACATTTTTAGGTTTGTTTCATTTCTTAAAGCAATAATTCTGCCGTCTTTTTTTGCGTAACCTTCTATTGCCTGCCATGTTTTATCCGTTGAACAATCATCAATAATAATAAATTCAAAATCTTTGAATGTTTGATTCAAAACGCTTTCAATAGCTTCACCGATGTATTTTCGGGCGTTATAAGCGGGCATTAAAACTGAAATTTTGCAAAAATGATTTTTTTCCATTTAATTTTTTTCGCTGATAATATAGAGCGGCCGGTTAAGCACTTCGTTGTGGATATTGGCGATATACAGCGCCACTAGGCCGAAACAGGATAAAATAATTCCGACCAGAAAAAGTATCATGAGGGCGAGAATGGCGGTGCCGGAAAAAGAAAGTCCCCAGGGATCTCCTAAAACATATTTTTCTATGGCGACAAACAGTCCGGTCATCGCTGAAATTACCGTGATAAAGACGCCAAGATAACCGGCAAGCCTCAAGGGAAAAAGACTATGCGAGACAAAAGAAGCGAAAGCCAAGCGCCACAATTTTTTGAAAGAATAATTAGCTTCTCCATTTATCCGCGCCGGCGCTTCAAAATAAACATAATCCCGCTTGAACCCCAGCCAGTCAATAAGCCCTCGCGTCATTCTTTTTCTTTCAGTCAATTTACAAAAAACATCAACCACTTTCCTGTCCAGAAGGCGGAAGTCGGTCGCGCAGGGAATAATCGGGGTCTCACTGATTCGATTCATAATTTTATAAAAAACAATCGAGCCAAGTTTTTTGACCAATCCTTCATTGTTGTTTTTACTTCTGACCCCCACAACGACTTCGGCTCCGTTTTTCCATTTATTCACAAATAGAGGAATCAGTTCCGGCGGGTGCTGAAGGTCCGCGTCCATCACGACGACTGCGTCGCCTTCCGCGTGATGAAGCCCCGCCGAGACGGCTATTTCTTTGCCGAAATTCCGCGAGAGGCGCAAAAATTTCACTTCTCTATTGTTTTTTCCCAGCTCTTTCAGAACCTCATCCGTTCCGTCATTTGAACCGTCGTCCACAAAAAGCAATTCGCGGGAATAATTCGGCAAATTATTGAAAGCTGAAATCACTCCCCGGTACGCGAGCGGTATATTTTCCTTTTCGTTATAGGTGGGAATAACAATAGAAAGAAGCTTACTCATATAAATCAGAAGAAACACACTACTTATCCCATGGAAAGGCGCGGCCGAAGTGGCCCCATAAAGAAGTATCGGCATATCGGAGGGTGTCGAGCTTGAGCGCCTTCCTTATTCCTCTAGGTGTCAGGTCGTAGCCGGCAATTATCTCTTCCTTTCCGTCAATTAAAGCAACTGCCATGACAGGATCTGGTTTCCCTATGGCATAGGCAAGCTTGGTGAACACTTCGCGCGCATTATGCGAGCGCAAAAGATCTATGGCAATTTTGCGCGCCATATAAGCAGCAGAGCGATCAACCTTGGTGTAATCCTTGCCAGAAAACGACCCGCCGCCAATTGGAATCTCCGGGCCATAATTATCCACAATGAGCTTCCGGCCGGAGAGTCCGGTGTCAGCATCAAATCCGCCCTGCGTCCACTCACCCGCCGGGTTTATGTGATATTCCTCTGCTTGAATGATATTTTTTACCAATGAAAGCAATGCGTCGTTCTTCGTATTTTGGAAACTAGCGACGACGGCCGTTACTCTGCCGTCCTCTATCGTCACCTGCGTCTTGCCGTCATACGGATAGACTTCATAAATCCTCTGACAAAGCGTGCGCGCTAATTCATATTCAAGAGGCATATATGAATCAGTCTCCGCCGTTGCGTATCCTTTCATGATGCCCTGATCACCCGCGCCGCCTATGTCTACCCCCCTCCCAATCTCCGGGCTTTGCTCTACAATGTTTATAATCACTTTGTAATCCTCTCCTGCAATTCCTTTCACTAAGGCGGCAATGTCGGGCCTCCCGCGCGAAGTAACCTCGCCGTTGATAGTGATAAGATTGTGTCCGCCCATAACCTCGACCGCGACTCTGCTCTCACTATCGTCCTTCGCATACGCGTCTAAAATACTGTCGGCAATAAAGTCACATTTTTTGTCCGGATGAGCCGGACTGACACATTCTGCTGTTTTTTTCATAAATAAAAATTAAAATAAAGAGTACTTTGATTCGACTTTGACTCGGACGCTGTGTGTCCGCCCGAGGCGGACCCACGCGCTCCTCGCTCGTCGAAATAAAAAAAACACACCGCCCCAAAAAAATAAAAGGGGGTGTGCCTCAGCCAAAGGCTGATCCGCCTAGGGCGGAAACCATAATTTGACGCACTTATATATTACTACTTCCTCTATAATTATCAACCCAAAATGTTGATAACTTTACCCCCACACCTATTATGGCATAGCTTTTATTCTGCCATTCGGGTTTCCTCCGGGAAAATATTTAAGATAGAAATTTTTAAATAATTAGCCAAAATATTGCAAAAGCAGAATAATGCCATAATAGGTGTGGGGGTTTACTTTTTCTGCAGATATTGTAAAGTGAGAACCGGAGTACACTAAAATCTAAAATATTATGGAAAAACATGTCAAAAACGATTCCGCCATCAATTACTTGACGGCGAGTGAACACGTCAGAATTGTTTTCTACCCGACAAATGAAGAGCTTGCTTACAAGGGCAAAGATTTAGCGACAATTTTTTGCAAAGCCGCCCAAAAGATTTTTGGCCTAGAAACAACGGTGCTTCTTGAAAAAGCTTTCATTGGCTATATTCATGCTCTAACAATAATTGACGACTTTGATAAAGACACCGAGCGAGACGAGTATGAAAGCCAAATTCTGTACAAAGCAAACCCTGAAGCTTACAGGGTTTACAAGAAAAACCGGCTGGGTATGCAGAATATCCAAGGCGTCATAAATACGCTCTATTTCTTAAGAGACCATCACAATCTTCTTAAGGAGCCGGAGTTTGAGGACGGGGCTAAGGCAATCTTTAAACGCTTCCTGCCGGGCGGAATTGGAGAAGTTTCGATCTCGGCAATCAATGAAGGAAACTACGACATGATGAGCGAAGCGAGAAAAATAATACTTGCAGACAAAGTGGCAGAGTTTGCGAAGGAGATTTGCATAGAAATAATCAAGCAGGCAAAAAAGAGCTTTTAAACCCTCTGGTAATCAGAGGGCTTTTATTTCGACGAGCGAGGAGCATGTGCTCCGACCTATGTCGGAGCACAATGTCCGAGCGACGTCGAATCAAAGTACTCTTTATTTTCATACTCAAATTTTACCACTTTCCCTCTTAGTTTGAAATTTTCCATAAAGAAAGTAATTTGCAACTAGAGCAAATAGCAAAAAGGTCGACGACCACAGAACCGATATCACGATATTTTGAATACTTGAATGATAGAGACTGATTAAAACTATTTGCAGCAGAGCGCCGGCCGCAAATGGAAAAAGGAAAGAATTGTTCCGAATCGCTAAAAAATAATGAACGAAGGCGATGGAGAGAGATAAAAGAAACATGGCAATGCTGAAAATCGGCAAGTGTGGCGCAATTTTGATGTAGGTTGCGCCAAAGAATATCCTGACAACAATATTCGGCGCAAAGCCGAAGACAAAAATTACAGGCAATGAAACAGCTGTTATATAACCCAGAGCGCTTCTGAAAGCCTTAAAGGTGCGCGGACTTGAAGCAGTATGCGATTCCGAGACAACCACAAACATAACCGTGACAAAAGCCGAAGCAATATAGATCAATATCTTGCCGACAGCGGACAGAGCAGCATATTCCCCGGCTAGTTGGGGTTCGAAAAAGTGCTTGGCCAAGATGACGTCTATATTGGAAATAAAAGCAACAAGCAAGGCGGCCAAAAAAACAGTTAAACCTGCCCGCCATCGCTTGAGCTCAACAAGCGCTCTGGCGAAAACAGGCGGGAAAGATTTTGTCCGCCAGAGGCGGATCCGCCTCTGGCGGAAAAAAATACTTTTGATTGCCTCGCCCAGCGTGTCCTCTGAAGTGTGGGGAGTAAAGCTCGTTAATGATTTGATTTTTGTGTAATTATAAAAACAGACTGCGCCAAGAGAGACGGCTAAGGCAAGCATCACGCCCGGGACAAATAATCCGATATAAACAAAAATAACGGCCAAAGAAAGCTTCAAAGCTGCGCCTAAGATATTCTGGAAAGAAAAAGCTTTAAAAGACTTCAGGCCTTGCAGCGCTCCGGCGTACACAGTAAGCATAAAAGCAAATGGAATAGAGAAACTAAAAACAATAAGCGGCAAGGGGTCTATCGCCAAGAAGCGAGATAGCATCGGAACCGCGAGCCAAAAGAGAAAAAGCAGGGCCAGAGAGAAAAAGAAAACCGAGCGGGATACTTTCCGAAGCCAAACTTTAGCGGTAAGATAATCTTTCTTGCCTGCAAGAAAAGAAATATGCCTTGAAATATAATTCGATATGGCTTGAGTCGGAGCAACAATTATCACCATCAAGCCGAAAATAGCAGATACTTCTCCAAAAAAAGATGGCGAGAGCATTCTGCCCATTATCAAAGTGAAGGCGTAATTTAAAAAACTTGCAAAAAGAGAGCCAGTCAGAACAATCAGGCTCCATTTCGCATAATCGTTTTTTAGAAAAGGTAAAACCATTTAATTACCAATACCTAACACTTCTTTAACTTTTTTGACCACATCGTCTATCTTCCAATCGCTTTTAACCAGATAAAAAATCGGCCGGTATTCAAGAATGCTTTTGACGATCTTTTCATCCGTGGCGGAAAGATTGGTCAGAATAATGACCGGCACGCCCTTGCCCCAATCATCGGCGCGTAATTTTTTCAAAACCTGCAAGCCGTCCAATCCGGGCATGACAATGTCAAGCAAAATCAAATCAGGCCGCTCCCGAAAAGCCACTAAAAGTCCATTTTCGCCATTTTTGCATTTAATCGGCCCAAAGCCCTCGAAAGCCAAACGATCGGCCAAAACTTCCAGCAAATCTGTTTCATCTTCGATAATTAAAATTTTTTTCATTTGGTCACTAATACCACTAATCTATCCCGGCTCCTCGAGGCCGGGTCTCGGGATCCCTAGAGACCCGGCCTCTTCCCGCCGGGACGAATACCACTAATCCATTCGCGGTATTCGTTTTTTATTCGTGGTATTTGTTATTAACTGGTAATTCTACAAAGAAGGTCGACCCCTTCCCTTTCTTCGACTCAAACCAAATCCGGCCGCCAAGCCGCTCCACCATACCTTTCGTAATATAGAGCCCGAGACCGGTGCCATCGGTCTCGCGAGCGAGCGCTTCTTTTGCCCGGAAGAATTTGGTCCAAATTTTCTCTCGATCACTTTTGGCAATACCTTGACCGGTATCGCTAACCTCAAACAAAATCCGGCCATCTGTCGGTTCAATCTTGATTTGAATTTCACCGCCGGGCTGATTGTATTTAACCGCGTTGGAAAGAAGATTAACAACAATGATGCGCAAGATATCCGGATCCGATTCGATAATTAGGTGGCCAGACGAATATTTTTTCCGCAATTTTAAATTCTGCCTCTTGATGCTCTCGTCGAGCTCATCCAAGACACTTTTAATAATCGAGACCAGATTAACCGGCTTTAAGGTAAGCGCCAGTTTTCCCAGTTCAATGCGCGAAACATTGAGCAAGTCGCCGACCAATTTAATCATGCGCTGATTGTTGCGATAAATTCGTTTCAAATATTCGACTTGCCGCTCGTTGAGTCTGCCCAGTTGATTGCCGAGAAGCATTTCCGCACTCCAATTTGTCGTCGAAAGTGGCGTCCGAAGCTGATGCGAGGCGGTTGAAATAAAATCAGTCTTAGCTTCATCTAGACTTTCCAATTTGTCCACCATTTCATTAAAAGAATGGGCCAGTTCGTTAATTTCATCGTGGCCATGCACGCGCGCGCGTGTTTTCAGATTACCAGCCGTGATGGCACGCGTAGTTTCCGTAAGCCGCCGGACCGGTCGAATGACGAAAAAGTAGCCAAAAAACAAAATTGTCCCAAAAATTCCAAGCATGATCGGTAAAATTAAAAGCGATAATTTCAGTGCTGTCCGATTGGACGGAGCCAAAATCTTCTCGGTCGGCAAACCATAAGACAAAAACCAATTTAGGCCCTTAAAAGACAAGAAGCCCGATTGCAAGACACTGGCCTCTAGTATTTTGGCGTTTGGGTATACATCATCATCGGCAATTTTAAGATTGTGGCCGGAAGACAAAATCTTGTCCAATAATTCCGGCGATTGAAATTGTTTGCTTAAAATTTCACTGTCATCCTCCGACTGATTGCAAGCTACCAAATAACCCTCGCGATTATAAAGCTCGGCGTGGCCCGGCAAGTCATTCAAAATATCTTTGACCGCTCCCCAGGCGAAGTTGCCGATAATGGCGCCGGCAATCAGACGGCCGGGTTCGTTCCGAGCATAAACCGGCGCGGCAAAAATAATCGTGGGCTTACCGGAATAACCAGTCTTTAAAACATCCGAGTAATAAGGCTGGCCGGAAATAGCTTTTTCGAAGGCGACCAAATTTTCCGGATAATCTTTAATATTTTTTGAATTGATTTTATCCAGCACGGAAAAAGAAGAGATTTTTATCTCGCCCTTCCGATTGACGGCCAAAAGCGCGTCCCATGGACCGCTCGAGAGCGTCATCTCTTCAAGTTTCTTATTTAATCGATTACGATCATCTCCACCGTAGGCGAGATGATTGGCAAAAATTTCTTCTTGAGCAATAATGGAGACGTCTAAATACCGGTCGTAAAGCAAGCGATCAATTTTGTTCACTGTCTCTTTTGTTAAAAAAAGCAAATTCTCCCCGGTGGCATCGGTCAGAACTGGCCGGATGGAAAAATAAGTCAGGACGAACAAACTCATGATACTGATCACTCCAGCCGAAATGATAATAATAAAAATTTTCGTCAGTAATTTCATCCCGTTAAAAGCAGATCGCGATCTCAAAATCACCATCTACGCTTTTTTTAATTTTATAATTGTAATTCAACATAAAATATCAATTTATATTACGCGATCGCGGCTTCTAACGGGATTCATCTCAAAAATCTACGATCAATTAAATAATCGGTGTCAATGGCAGAAAGATCCTTGTCTTCATGTCTAATGTGATCATCAATGTGATTTGAAAGTAAAAATTTATTGACGATCCGTAGATTACCAAAGATTGACTCTATTTTGGAAGCAAAAGTGAAAGCAGTTTTGTTTTCGGCGCTATCCAAAATATGAACGCCGAGTAATCCGGCCGTCGCCTCTTCCATCTTAATGTCAAATTGTTTCGCTAAAATCATCTCGCCCTCTTTCTGATTTTTTTTATAAAAATCAACTCCGCGAAAATAAGCCTCCAAAAACAACCGCACTGTCTCTTCGTGCTCTTTAATGAATTCGGTTTTAAAAGTCCAAACATCTACAATGAACCCCGGCGCGTCCGCCGACGAATAAATCACCCGGTAGGCCGAAGAATCAAGAATTTTGGAAGCGTGCGGCTCGTAGGTAACAACCGCATCAACAATACCCGCCTTAATCAGTTCCGTCCTTTCCCCAACCGGCACCAAGACGCTTTGAACGTCTTTTAGCTTAAGCCCGTATTCGTCAAGCGCTTGGTTAAGAAAAAACTCTTCCAAAGCTTTAGCGTCATAAGCCACTTTTTTTCCTTTTAAGTCCTTAATGCTTTTAATGTTCTTTCGGCCGATAATCATGTCCGCACCAAGACTGTAGTTGATAACCGCCACAATTTTATGCCGGACGCCATCATAAGCTTCGTGAATGGCATCCAAAGTTAAATTTGTCCGGCCATCTAATTTCCCGGCGGAATAATCGACCGATAGATTCTTGAGCGAATCATATTTTTGCAAATCAACTTCCAAGCCCGCCTCTCGGAAAAAGCCCAAGTTGTGGGCGATAAAAAGCCCGACATAGCCCGGCCAATCGACATATCCGATCACGACTTTTTTAGACGGTGGCAAATCCTCGGCCTTAGATAATCCGGTGTAAAGAAAAAATAAAAATCCCAAGACAAACAATATCAGAATGATAGACAAGCTTATTAATTTCTTTTTATGAATTTCTTGCATAAATCTCAGAAACTGGGTTTCCGAGGTTCCCTGAAACCAATTTCTTATTCTTAATTATTTTCGGCGACCGTTCGTCGGCCAAAGAAAAAGACATTTTTCGGCCGGTTCGTTTCTCGTATTCCAAAACAAGTAAAGCTACCGTCTTGGCTGGATTCACTCCGGCGCTCAAAATACGTCCGGTCCTTAAATCAGCCTTTGCCCCGGGTACGCTCTGAAATATCTCAATCGCTTTATCGCCCAAGTGGTATCTCATTTCTTTCAGGACACTACTAAGAATTTCGTAATAAATACGCTCTTTCTCCGGTACGTCGGGGCAATTGTGATAAACGTAGTGGCGCAAAAAATGCCGGTGCTTTACATAAATGACAGAGCTCACCGCCAAAACAATAAAAATCAGACCGAGTAACAAAAACCAAAATTGCCGCTCAAAAAACCCTAATATTTTTCTCTCCACCCTAAATTCAAATTGCGAGATCGCAGGAAATTCCTGACCTAGATAATTGATACTCGACCAAACACGGTACAACCCGAGCGGCAAGTCTGACGGCAACTGTATTAACTTTATAAAACTAGCGGTTGTCTCCACTGCCACTGTCTCCGATTGCCTTAAAATTTCTTCATTTTTTTCATTAAAAATTTTATATTCGGCAATGACATCAACTCTCCGATCACTGCCGAAATTAATCAATTTGACTGAAACAGGCAAAAATTCACCCGGCGCAAAGCGAGTCTGGGGAATGACTCCTGTTGTCAGAACTTCTTCGGCCATAGACACTCCGGGACATACTCCAGCAGTAAAAAAAAACAAACTAACCGCAACAAAATTAAATATTCTTCTATTCAATTTTATTTCTGTTTGACGCACTTCTTTTTTTTATGCTACGAATTACAAAAATTATCAAAATTACAACAAGTAAAATTATGACGGCCAGAGAAAATACCGGCAAAGTCTTACTCTCGGCCGGAACTTCCACCGGCGCTATCTCAATGTCAAAGAGAGACTTATCAGAGCTTACCTTGGAATCGGTCCCGACCGCGAGCGCTCCGCCGCTGATGGCTTTTTTCAACGCTAAATTTGAAGATGGCGCAAAGGCCCGGCTTATTTTTTCTGATGTTTTTGATAAAGACGCCAAATAAGGCGGCTCTCTAGTGTCGTTCCCTCTGGCTAATCTATTAAAAGCGGCGCCTAAAGTGGCGATACGATTAACGCTTTCTTTTTTCAACTCTTCTATCTGTGTTTTCGGAAGAACTCCAAATACAATAATCAGCAAAAGAATAGAAATTGCCGGATAAGCGTGCTGTTTAAATATGTGTTTTATAAAATTCATAATAAATAGTTATAAAGTTATAAAGTCTATAATGTTATAAAGTTGGTTTTGGCACTTCCCGCCCCGTAGGGAGCACGAGGCGCATTCGGCCGAGCGATCTCCTTCGGGGTGTTTTATAAAATTCATAACAAGTAAATTAAAAGGATTTCGCAGGGTTGACAAATTTTTTAAATATGGTAAGTTATTAAAACTTTACTGTCATGGGCGCTTAGATGAGACGCGGGTTGGTTAGCACATTTTTGCGTCACTCGCGTCTCATCTAAGCGTCCATGTTTTATAAAATTCATAACAAGTAAATTAAGTAAATTAAGCGAGACAAGTAAATCAAGCTAAAATACTTACTTCCCGCCCCGCACCGAGCCGAGCGCGCACTCGGCGCGAGGATCTGGTGCTGGGGTGTTTTGCTTTTGCAAACAAAAAATTGATAATTCGCATGAGCGCATTCGTAGCGCGCATTGCCATTTCCGGACTCAATGTCCGGAAATGGCAACCTTAACACAAAAAAACACCCCTCCTGACTGCATACTGAAGAGATGTGCTTCCGCCTCATCGGCGGATCCGCCTTGGGCGGAAACCATATTTAAACGCAAACTAATTATACAACAGTTTAAAAAATTAAAAAGCAAAAACTGTTGATAACTTTGCTACTGCGGTTTTATTTAAAATTAAATCTTGTTTTGTAATATTTATATTGTCATAGCACTTCGCGCCCCGTGATCGCGAAGCGATTTTACGGGGTGGATAATTGTTTTTTAATTAATTAAAAAGGGCGGAATCTAAATCCATAGATCCCGCCAATTTTTTAACTATCTTTTTAACTATCTGTAACTATCTACTACATTTTTTTACCGGAGCATGACAGTTCGTATTCGCATATGAGCGATACACTAACGGGGTGGATTGAAAGCTTACATAGCCACCGTAACCATAGTTGAGATTGGAGTAGCTTTGTTGAATCCTCAAAGCTCTCATTCTTTCCAACTCCAACTCGTAGTTGCTATAGTGATACTCCACCGGTCTCCTAAAATTCCGGTAGTAATCTTGCTTCGGTTTGGTGTCGCTGGGAGAGCCGTCGCGGTCATAGTAATTATTAGTGATGTAGGTGTCGCTTTTATTTCCATCACTACTCGTATTTCCGGGGAAACTATAACTCTGTGAAACCGCCTCATTATCGCGCGTATTTCCGGGTCCGGGAAAACTATAACCCTGACTCTGTGAAACTGAAACCATTTCATCCTCTCCGCTTAAGGAGTATTCCGGATCCAAAACTATTGCCATCGGCAAAGTTTTAGCAACCTTCTCATTTTCTTCCTCTTTATCAGAGGGAGCCAAGGCCACATTTTTAGGAAGATTTCTGACTTCCTGCTGTGTCTCCTCCTCCTTATCGGGAGGTGATAGGGCCACATTTTTAGGAAGATTTCTGACTTCCTGAATTTCCGATTTTTCGCCCGGGGACAGAGCAACCTTCTTGGGTAAATTGCCGGTTTCTGAAATTTGAGTTTGCCCTTTTTCGGCCGGAGATACGGCTACCGGTTTAGGTAAATTATTACCGGTTTCCGAAATTTCCGATTTGGCTTCGCTCGGAGACATGGCTACTGGTTTGGGTAAACTGCCGTTTTCCGAAACCGAAGAAGGAGAAGTGGCATCTTGCGGCAACCCTTTCTTCCCTTCCTCTTTGCCGGCAGATTTTTCTTCCACAGCCAACGTGTCGGATATGTCGGATTTTTCTATCTTAGCCCTTTCTTTTTCTTTGCCTTTCTTAGGCTTATCCTGCGCTTGAGCAATCATGCCGATTGCCATTACAAGCGTTAAAAAAAGTAATTTTTTCATAATATTTTGTTTTTAATTTGCAATTTTTCCGCCAGAGGCGGGGCAATGATTTATTGATTTAAAATCGGTTTTCAGTATATCAGAAAAAGCAAATTTTGTCAAATAAAAACAGCCGGGTATAAAACCGGCTGCAATAGACGTATTTCTGCTCTTTTACTTTGTTCCCGCCGTGCTGGAATCAGACGGCTTTTTCTTTCTTGGAGGCCCGTTCGGCAAAAGGTCCCCTGTATCATAAACGTAGGCGTGACCGATATCTTTCTTCAATATCTCCACCTTATCTCCATGTTCCCTCTTAAGCTTTTTGTAAAGCTCCTTGTTGAGAAGCTCCACCGCTAGTCGCTGATGTTTTTTGAGGGCATATGCCGAATGTTCTTCCGGCAAATAATCAATGATGTAGATGGTTTCTTTATTCGCCACATTAAGCCCGCCTTTTCTCTCTTCATTAGGAAAAGAGTATATGGGAAAGCTGCCGATGTGCCAGGGTTTGTTTTTTGACCCGGTGTTTTCTAACCGGATCATTGACTCGTCAACGTCCTGGAAGAGAATTTTGTAGAGAACTTTCCTATCGAGGTTTTTTTGAGCAGAAGCGAATTGGGCCAGAATAAGGCCAAAAATCGCGATAAACAGTATTTTTTTCATATTCATATATTCAATTTTTAAAGGTTTATACAAAACAAATGAATTAGCCTAATTTTACATATATTAGAGAATTAGTCAAGTCTTTTCAAATACTCCCTTTTATGTTGGTCAACCCTGTGAAATCCTTGCCTTCCGGCAAGGAAAAATCCTTTTGGATTTTTATTTCACAGGGTTATTATCTACCCATCTCATCCTCGTGGCAAGCCACGAGGATGAGATGGGTAGATAATAAAAATCTCCGGACGAATTAACATTCCGGAGACAACATTTTTCTTTTACTTTTTACTCTTTACCCTTTACTCTTTCTATTCTTCTATTTTTTTACTAAGGGATACTTTGACTCCGATTTCCAAACTGGAGCCGAAAATTTGCCCTTCCGTCAACGTTAAAAAGTTAAACGATGACCGGAAAAAACATCCGATATTATAAGCCATCTCTTCCTCTTCTCCAATACTCTGATTAACAATAAAATTATAATTCAGTTGGAGAAACATCCTGAAGAGATTTCCTCTGGCCTGCTCGTCAATGTTTGGAAAAGCGCTGCCGAAGGAGATTCCTCCGATCGGCCCAGCCAGATGAGGTAATTTCTCGGGAATATTAGCAACGACCGAGAAGAGGATGGCCGGCGCTTGGATAAACCTGCTTTGTTTGAGCGTAGTACTGTCCCCCTGCATCACGGTGAATTTCTGATGAAAATCATTCCCGCTCTCCAGGCCAATCCCAAGGCCAACAAAATCATCCATAAACGGCAGGGTTATCAATAAATCAGCGCCATAGGTCGGATTGAGCCAGCCACTCTCGACAGTAGAGGACGCCATGGTCTGAACCATGCGGCCGCTATTGTCAAAGCTGTACCCTGCCCGTGGTAAAAACGAAAGAGTTTGGGCTTTCGCCTCTTCCTGAAGCCCGGCAAAAATTGCCAGAGAAATCAGGTAAAGTAGTGTTTTTTTCATATATTTAGTTTTTAATTAAAACGGTTTACAAATGATGAATTAGCCTAATTTTACATATCTTGATAGTTCTGTCAACTCTTTACAAATCCCTTTTTTTATGGTGGTCAACCCCGACCTAGGTCGGGGTTGACCACCTACTGTCCGGGGAAAATTCTCTTTTTGGGGGTGTCTCGCAGGCCGACGGGCCGAGAGGCAGCGCTCTGCCAGCAGGCAGAGACAGCGACCCCCAAAAAGAGAATTTTTCCCGGACAGCTATGGTCTTGACCCAAAGGTTTTGCGGTGAATTTCGCAAGGGCCATGCTTTTTTATCATATCCAGATGCAGCTTAGTGCCGTAGCCCTTGTGAATTTCAAAACCATAATCCGGGAATTTTTTAGCGAGCCGGCGCATATGCCGATCGCGCGAGACTTTGGCAATAATTGAAGCCAGGGCGATAATTTTCACTTTTTCATCGCCCTTAATTATTGTTTTTTGGTCTTTGTATTTTGCCGGCGCCTTAAGTCCGCCGTCAAGCAAAATCAAGGCTTGACTTAAGGCGCAGTCAACCCCGACCCAGGTCGGGGTTGACTGCATTTTGTTTAAGCATCGCTCTATTCCCTTTTTGATGCATTTGGCCAGGCCGTATTTATCAATTGATGAATGTCTTATGGAAGACACGGCGTAATAAATCTTGCCTTCTTTTTTGAGTTTTTGACAAATTTTAAAAACTTCATTCCTTCTCTCTTTACTTAACTTCTTCGAGTCTTTTATTAGAAAATTGAAAATTGAAAATTGAAAATTATCTGGCAAGCAGATGCTTGCCAGAGTTATCGGTCCAGCCAAAGGACCGCGGCCGACCTCGTCGATACCAACCATGAATTGAGATTTTACTTTTTTTAACATAATTTTATCTTATCATGACGTCTGCTATAATGGCTAAGTCAGTAAATCAAGCAAGGTAAGCAAGGCAAGTAAATCAAGCTTGCTTTACTTGATTCACTTAATTTACTTGATTTACTATTATGAACAATTTTGTCCACCTTCATACTCATTCGCACTATTCCCTCCTCGACGGGCTTTCGCGCATAGACCAACTAGTCAAAACAGCCAAAGAATACGATATGCCGGCGCTCGCCTTGACCGATCATGGCAATATGTACGGGGCCATAGAATTCTACAAAGCCTGCAAAGCGGCGAGCATTAAGCCGATTATCGGAGTGGAGGCTTACATAGCGCCGCGAAGCCGGCTTGATAAAGATCCGGGACTCGACTCGAAGCGCTGTCACCTCACTCTTTTGGCCAAAAATTATACCGGTTACAAAAACTTGATGCGGCTTGTCACTATCTCGCACCTTGAAGGATTCTATTACAAGCCGAGGATGGACAAGGAAATTCTGAAAACTTATCACGAGGGCATAATCTGCCTGTCCGGCTGTCCGGCCGGAGAACTGGCAAGGACGCTAGAGAACAATAATTACGAAAAAGCGAAAGAGGTCGTCAAGGAACATCAAGAAATATTCGGGAAAGAAAATTATTTTCTTGAACTTATGTCCAAAGATTCCGTCCCGGGCTCGGAAAATGTCAAAAAAGGCGTTCTGGCTCTCTCAAAAGAATTCAATATTCCGATCGTCGCCACTCAAGATTCCCATTATCTCCACGAGGATGATAAAGAAGCGCATGAAACGCTTCTCATGGTCAACACCGGCGCTCAAGAAAGGGAAAAGAAATTCACTTTCGGTAAAGAAGATTATTCTTTCATCAGCCCACAAAAAGCTCTGGAAGCGTTTGGAGACATGCCGGAGATTTTGGAGAATACTCTGAAAGTGGCTGATCTGGTAGATATAGACATACCGCTCAATCAATGGATTTTCCCCAAATACGAAATTCCAGCTGGAGCAAATTATGACGACGAATTAAAAAAGAAGGCCTATCGGGGCTTGGAGCAAAGAGACTTGCCAAAGACAAAAGAAAACTTGGCCCGAATAGATTACGAGCTCGGTGTTATTAAAGAAAAAGGTTTTGCTCCTTACTTTTTGGTCGTGGAAGACCTGCTTGCATTCGCCCGTGAAAACAGGATTCTTTCTAATACTCGAGGCTCGGCGGCCGGCTCGCTCGTCTCTTATCTCCTCTACATTACGACTGTCGATCCGATGAAATTCAAGCTACCTTTCGAACGCTTCATGAATCCAGAACGCCCTTCGCCGCCGGATATTGATGTAGACTTTGCCGACAACCGCCGGGAAGAAGTTATTGAGTACGCTAAAAAAAAATATGGCGAAGACAAGGTCGCCCAGATTGGAACCTTCGGCACCATGATGGCCCGCGGGGCCGTCCGCGACGTGGCGCGCGCGCTCGGCTATCCGTACGCCGTCGGCGACCGGCTTTCAAAAATGATCCCCGCGGGCTCGCAAGGATTTCCAATGACCATTGATCACGCCATGAAGCTTGTTCCGGAACTCAAAGAAATTTATGAAAAAGAAGCCGATACGAAAAGAATCATTGATCTGGCCAAAAAACTGGAAGGCGCGGCGCGGCACATCTCGGTCCACGCCGCCGGCATAGTCATCGCGCCGGAACCTCTTTATAACTACACTCCTCTCCAGCACGATCCGAAGGGCGGCAAGATCATCACTCAATACGATATGTACGCGCTTGATCCGAACGTTGCCGGAGATTCGGTCGGGCTTCTTAAAATGGATTTCCTCGGCATCCGCAACTTGACAAGCCTCGAAGAAACGATCGACCGAATTCATAAAATCCGCGGGATTAAGATCGATCTCCAAAAACTGCCCTTGGACGATAAAAAAACTTTCGAGCTTGTTTCGCGCGGGGAGACAGAAGCAATTTTCCAGCTTGGTAGTTCCGGTATGCGGAGCTACCTCAAGGATCTTAAGCCGAGTACTATCCATGACATCAACGCGATGGTGGCTCTATACCGTCCCGGCCCAATGCAATTCATTCCGGAATATATTCGCCGCAAACATAATCCAAAATTGATCAAATACCTTGATCCGGCCCTTGAAAAAATTCTTGAGTCAACTTACGGGATCCTTGTTTACCAGGACGATCTCTTAATGATTGCCCGGGAGCTAGCCGGCTATAGCTGGATCGAAGCTGACAAATTAAGAAAAGCGGTCGGCAAAAAAATTCCTAAAGAAATGGAAAAGCAGAAAGAGCGCTTCATAAAGAGCTGTGTTGAAACAAACAATTGGAGCTGGAAAAAAGCGACAGAACTTTGGACTTGGATTGAGCCCTTTGCCGCTTACGGCTTCGGCAAGGCCCATGCTGTGAGCTACGGCAACGTTGCTTATCAAACGGCTTATTTCAAAGCTAATTACCCGGCCGAATACATGACCGCAGTCTTAACCACTGAATACGGCGATATGGAAAAAACAGCCGAGCTCGTCGCCGAGTGCAAGCGCATGGGCTTTCAAGTTCTGCCGCCTGATGTCAACGAAAGCTTCTCGGATTTCACGGTTGTGCGCGAGGATGAAAAAATTACAAAGCCGCCTTCGCCAAAGGCTTCCTCCGACGCTAAAGCTTTGGCGGACAGATCGGCGAGCCGAGGCAAAATCCGCTTTGGATTACGCAGCATTAAAAACCTCGGTGAAGAGATTGGTAAGGCAATTATCCGAGAGCGCAAGCAAAAAGGACGGTTTAAATCCGTGGCTGATTTTTTAGAAAGAGTGAGGCATAAAAATCTGAATAAAAAATCGCTCGAAGCGTTAATTATGTCCGGAGCGATGGACGACTTCGGCGAACGCGGCACCCTCACTCTAAACATCGAAGAGTTTTTGGAATACAATAAAAATATAACGCGGCAGAGCGATAATCAAGTTTCGCTTTTCGGCGCGCTTGGTGAGACAAATCTGCCGGCCCTTAGATTAAAGGAAGCGCCGGGGGCGACTATGGAGCAAAAATTAGCTTGGGAGCGCGAGCTCTTGGGCCTTTATATTTCCGGCCATCCCTTGGACAAGTGGAAAGATGTTTTGGATAAAAGCAATATCAGCATAAAAAAAATAAAAGATTCTTTCGGGAACAACATGGAAGTTTCAATCCTCTGTATTATTGAAGAAATAAAACACATCATTACCAAAAATAACGAGGGGATGGCCTTTATAAAATGCTCCGATATGACCGGGTCAATCGAGACAGTCGCCTTCCCGCGCGTCCTCAAAGAAGCAAGCGGCGTGCTTCAAATAAATAAACCTGTTATTGTGAAAGGCCGCGTCTCCCTCCGAAACGGCGAAAAAAGTCTCATCATCGAAAAAGTCAAAAGCGCCTAGTCTCCCCCGTCAAGGAGCCTCCTTGACGGGGGTATTTTCTAGAAAATACTCGATAAAATCTTTAAAATCACTTACTTCGCTGAAATAATCAGGAATATCATCGAATGCCAGTATTTTTCTCTCAGGTCTGTTCTTTCTTAAGAAATCTAAAAAGCTTGAATATTCATAACTACTTAAAAACTCTTTGGTTTTTTTGAGATCTTTTATCCCATTTTCTTTCCACTTTGAATCAATAAGCTTAACTGGATTGAGATGAATGTAAGCAAAGAGGTACCTAAAATAATTATCATCATTTATATGTTCCGACTTAAATGGTCTTGTAAATAAAGCTCCGCTCCGTTCATATTTTTTATTAAAATGCATTGAATATGCGGTTAGCAATTTTTTCATAAAAATTGATATTCCTCCCGGCCGGATCTCTTTTAAAATCAAATGAAAATGATTCGGCATCAGACAATAGGAAATTATTGAGACCAGTTTATTTTTTGTAGGAATTTCGAATAATTTATAAAGATCTTTCTTGCTTATCTTTCCCGTCAAGGAGCCTCCTTGACGGGAAGTTTTGCCAGCCATTCGGGCCTTAAGTTCCAGAGAACGAAAAAGTTTTGAGAGGTGAATATTTTCTGTAGAGTTACATAAATAAAGAAGTAGACTAAATCTAAAATAGTCATTGCTATTCATGAATGTTTTTCTTTTTTCTGTGCCCCGGCTGTATATATGATAGTATTCATTTTCAATAAAAGCGATATATCTTTGCATCCAATAATTATATGCTCTCTAAAAAACCCCGTCAAGGAGCCTCCTTGACGGGGTTTTTTGGCTAAAATTCGGGCTAAAATTCGCCGAGAAGGCGGTTTATGTAGGCTCGGGTTAAAAAGTCAAGAAAACCGGAGCTGACAACTTGCCCAACGACTGCCGGGTTTTGCTCGGCAATGAATTCCTGAAAACGGCGCAAGGCGGATTCGGTCCTTTGACCGAACAGTTTGGTTTCTTGGCCAGAGGCGCCGGGGCCTTCCTCGGCCACCGCAAATCCTTGCTGATTCAAAAACTTTTGAAGATTTTGGACATCAGGCCCGCTGTCGCCGAATCCTAAATTTCGCTGAAACTCTTTTATTTTTTCTTGAGAATACTCGCTTTCTTCACTCTTGCGGTCAGCAAGCACCTTTTGGGTTTTAGGACCAACGATACAGTCGGCAATAAGGCTGTTGGCGCTTTGGAATTGTTTGAGAGAGCTACACGTCTTCGGCCCGAAAATGCCGTCAATGGGCCCTGGATTAAAGCCCTGGCTCAAAAGGAGAATTTGAAGATCTCGGACCTGATCGCCTCTGGCGCCCTGCGTGATTAACTGCGATGTGACAGCAAAAACTTGGCCTGATCCATTTTGCTCCTCGCCACTGCTTGCGGCCAGAAACAGAGTTGATGTTTCAGTTTGAATTGGAGAGAAGAGGGGTGGTGAGATAACTGGGGCAGTGGCCGATAGAAGGATATAGCTGCCGCTGGTTGATCGTGATGGTGATGGTGATGGCGGCGGCGTTGTATCGACGGCAAAGGCGAGGACGTTTAACGTACTGCTGTCGTTGTCGGCGCCATCAGTGACCTTGATGGTGCAGTTAGAATAAGTTCCATCGGCGAGAGTACCATAGGTCACAGTATTATTTCCCACTGAAGCGGTACTTGGCAAAGCCGTTCCGCAAGAACCACCGTAGGTAATATTTCCAGCTTCAGTCGAACTGAAAGTATAGCTTGGGGTTGTGTCATTGGAGAGAGCCGGAACAGCGGTAACTTCCGTTAACTGTGGGATAGTTATGTCATAAATTATATTCAAGGTGGTGAGCAGGTTTGCATTGCCGGCATCATCATGCGCGACAGCCGCCGGAATAGTTATTGTAATCGAGCCCTCGCTGGGAGCAGTGATATTGAAGGTATAACTTGTTCCGCTGCCGGCAAAAGTTGTCACACTTCCGGAGCTAAGAGTTACATCGGTTGAAGCAAAGTCAGCAACGCTTGCGCTGAACGTGACTCCGACCAGTATTGGAGCGGTATTTGTGAGACTCGGCGCTGTTATATTTAAAGTAAGCGCGGTTTTATTTATGTCATAAACTTCCCCGCTTGCAAACGGAACATTAGACAAATTATTGCTCGCCGCATCAGTTATCGTGGCGGTGTTTGGAACATCAAGACGAATCGTGCCATTGCCCATGCCGGTATTGACAGCAACCGTAACAGAAGAGCCTGAAGGAGCGCTAACGGAAGTGATAGAGGCACCGGAGACTCCCGTGGTCGTCAAAGAAAAGTCGTTGGTTGCAATGCCGGAAACTGATTCGGAGAAAGTAACGGTGAAATTAATACTCTCGGCGTTGGTGGGCGTTGAATTGGCGCGAGTGATAGAAGAGACAGTTGGCGGCGTGCCATCGTATACAATTGAGAATTGACTGGCCGCAGTGTTGCCATTGCCGGCAGAATCAGCTGCGGCACCTCCACCCACATCAACTGTAACTGCTCCATTAGCGGTTGGCGTCACATCGAACGTGTAGGCCGTTCCACTTCCCAGTAGATTAGACGCGGTACCATTGCCGACAGTGATATCACTTAGAGCAAAGCCGGTTACCGACTCAGAAAAAGTGGCGGCCACGGGAATGGGCGAGGTATTTGTTGGATCAGGAGCTCCAGAGGTAAGGGAGACAGATGGGGCCGTAGTATCAATCGTAAATGAAGTGACGGCAAGCGGCGTGCTTACATTGCTGGCCGCGTCTGTGACGGTAATCGTGCAGTTAGAATGAGTGCCGTCTAAAAGAGAGTTGAAAGTAATGGTATTGTTGCCGGCGGCGGCTGAAGTAGCCGAAGACGAGCAATCGCCGCCATAGGTGATACTGCCGGCTTCGTCGGTGTTAAAGGTATAGTTCGGCGTGGAATCATTTGTCGGCGTTGCAACAGGGGTGACTTCGGTGACTGCTGGCGGTGTGATGTCGGTGCCGAAAGTTGTAATTTCCGGAATAGCGCTATAAGTGTCTAGTGTTGATCCGTTTGACTTAACCACGCGAAGACAGTAAGTATTGGAGGGAGCGCCATTATTATCAATTAAAGCAAAATCCCACTGGCCATCTTGGCCTAAATTAATCACTGCTTGGGAATTAGTAAAATTGTTTAATTCTTCATATATTTGATTAACTGTAGTATGGCCGGCATGGTTTGGATCATTTGCATTCGCAGTTAGCGCCGCCCCGTCAAGAGGTACTGTATTGTCTTTATATGCAATGGCTGTCGCTCCCGTAACATCAGCATATGTTTCTCCTGTAAAACTGGTGTCACACGTTCCAGACTTTTGAGCAAACTGCAGTTTAAATGTTTCACCACTTATCCCAAGATTAACCCCGCCAACATGCAGTAGCTGTCTCAAACGAAAAGCAACGCCATTTGAAGAAAGTGAGGCCGCTGTATCCTGCAGAGCTAGAGCAGAGCCAACATCTGTTGAATCGGCATTGTTAAATAATCGATAGGTAGATTGCTCAAATGTTAAAGTTGAATAAGTAACAGTAAGCTTTGGCCTTTTAGTTGGGTCTGTAACATAGTCAGAACTGTAAATCAGATCGTTCCCATTAACAGTCTCATTATTATGTTTTAATAGGACACCATAATTGGGCCAAGTGCCATTGACCCACCCCTCTACCAGGTTTTTAATATCAAACTCTAAGGTCCCATCTATGACGGTTGTGGAGTTGCTAGCAAAAATGAAAGAATCAAAATCTCCACCCGCTGTTGTCCATGCATTAGTTCCGTCATAAGTGTTCCAAGTTGCTCCGTCATTCGTTATTGCGTTTACACCAGTTCCTTCTACCCAACCACGCGTAACTCTATGAATATTAATAATCTGTCCAGTCGGAGAATTCATCGTTAAAATAAGTTGAGCCGAATTAATAATAGAATTAGCAGGTATACCTGATATGTTAAACAGGAGCAAGCCACGATTTCTCTTTTCTCCGTTCCCTGGCGTCTTTCCGACTGTAATAAACGCATTTGCCCCGTTGTTCTCAGTAGGATTAGCTCCGGTTAGATAACTATCCTTTCCTTCGGTTGCATTTGGCTGCAGCGTTTCTATGACGGCAAAAGCCGGATTGATTTTAAAAATAAATAAGAAAACAGAAAATACCAAACCAGTTATGGCGGCGATGACTGTAAGTTTCATTAATTTTTTATTTTTTTTGCTGTTTTCCATTTTCTT